>ERZ1066140.123-NODE-123-length-19288-cov-7.375448_pt1 | contig 19288 bp, 14 predicted proteins | sample MGYA00382787_ERZ1066140 | MGnify/ENA primary metagenome ERZ1066140 (study PRJEB33369, sample SAMEA5778370) | biofilm metagenome | biome: Industrial cooling water; feature: Water cooling tower basin; material: Biofilm | place: United Arab Emirates | collected...
CCTTGTTTAATTGCAAAACAAATCCCCTGTCAGAGGCATCTTCGGGCACCACAATACTCTCATAAATTGTTTCTGTCACCTGCCAAAATTTTTTGCTCACTTCAAGTTCTTCTTTAAGTTTTTTTCCCTTAAGGAACAAACACTGTGAATTTTCGCCTAAAAATGGTTCCGCAAGATTTAACAAACTGGTTAAATCTGAGAGTGCGCGCGCGGTTACAACGTCAAAAATTGCTTCCTCCCCCTGCTTGCGGGGGGAGGTTAGGAGGGGGGCAACATTTTCAATTCTTTCGTTGATGATTTGTACTTTAGTTCCAGTAATCCGTGCAGCTTCTTGTAAGAAAACAGATTTCTTATTATCGCTCTCTATTAGAGTCACATTCTCATAACCCATTATTGCTAGCACAAGCCCAGGAAACCCAGCGCCAGAGCCAAGATCAACGATTTTTGCTTTTGTGTCAGGAATAAATTTAAGAAGTTGTGCTGAATCCAAAATATGTCGATTCCATATTTCTTCCTCAGTTGCTTTGGCAACCAAATTAATTTTCTCATTCCATTTAAGCAATGTGGTAACGAAAAGCTCGAGCTTTTCGTATCGCGCATCGATAAAATTTTCAATTGATTCGGAGCTAATAATCATATTCTGCTAAGATATATTAGTAGAATAAATTGCGCCAGTGGATATATTGCTAGAATATTTGTTCTAAGCCGCAGCAGAGCGTTTTTTGCCAGCCTTTATTTGGTGGATTTCTACCATCAAAGCTGTGATCGCAGCTGGTGTCATGCCTGGTATGCGGCTCGCTGCTCCTAGTGTTTGCGGCGTATGTTTTTTTAGTTTTTCGCGGACTTCGTTGGACAGGCTTTTTATTGAATCATAATCAAGCTCATTTGGAATTCTCAGTTGCTCGTCCTTTTTAAATGAGGCGATGTCTTCATCCTGTTTTTCTAGATAACCGGCATATAAAGAATCGATTTCAATTTGTTCAATTATATCTTTCTCCAAGGCAGCTAATTCCGGCCAGATCTCGCATAATTTTGCAAAAGTAACCGTGTTATATGACAGCATTTCTCTAGCGCTGCGATGTACACCGTCGCGAGAAATATTGATACCAAACTGCGCTGCTTTAGTTGGCGTTATAGTTAATGAATTCACGAGTATCCTGGCGCTATCCAGGCGATTTTTCTTATCTGAAAATTTTTTAATTCTTTCAGCGCCAACTATACCTGCATCAATGGCTTTTTGGGTTAGCCTAATATCAGCATTATCAGCACGCAAACTCAGGCGATATTCGGCTCTGGAAGTGAACATTCTGTAAGGCTCTTGCGTGCCATGAGTTATTAGGTCATCGATCATAACGCCAATATATGCTTCTGATCTATCTAGAGTGAATTCTGGCTTGCCTTGAGCAAAGTGGCCGGCGTTTATTCCGGCGATTATTCCTTGCGCTCCTGCCTCTTCGTAGCCAGTTGTGCCGTTAATTTGCCCGGCAAAAAATAAGCCAGCAATCTTTTTTGTTTGTAGTGTTGAATTTAATTCTCTTGGGTCAACATAATCATATTCTATTGCATAACCAGGACGAAGTATTCTTGCATTCTCTAGCCCGACCATAGATTTAATCATTGCCGCCTGAACATCTTCCGGTAAAGAAGTTGAAAGCCCGTTTGGATAAATCGTATAATCATCTAGACCTTCTGGTTCCAGAAATATCTGATGGCGCTCGCGCGCAGCAAATCTTGTCACTTTATCTTCTATCGATGGACAATAGCGCGGCCCTACGCCCTCTATCTGCCCTGAATACATGGCGGAGCGATGAATATTATCGCGGATTATTTTGTGTGTTTGTGCGTTGGTAGCAGTGATATGACATGATGTTTGTGGCGTCGTTACTTTGTCAGTTAGGGCGGAAAATGGAGTTGGAATTTCATCGCCTTCTTGAATTTCGGTTTTGCTCCAATCTATCGTCCTTCCATCAAGGCGAGCAGGAGTTCCGGTTTTGAGCCGACCCATTGAAAAGCCAATTGAGTATAGAGTTTCTGATATACCAAGCGCAGGCTGTTCATCAACCCGACCAGCCTTAATTTTTCTGTCACCAATATGTATGAGGCCGCGCAGAAAAGTGCCCGTTGTTAGCACTACACAATGCGCTGATATAGAAGCTTTTTCTGAGCTGCTCGAGTTTTCCGAAATTACTACGCCAGTAACCTTATTTTCTGTAATTATCAGATCTTCAACAGAGGCTTCGATCACAGTCAGATTTTCGTAATTTAAAATTATTTCCTGCATAGCGCGACGATATAATTTTCTATCAGCCTGGGCGCGAGGCCCCCAAACAGCAGGACCTTTGCTGCGATTTAACATCTTATAATGAATTCCGGCCCGGTCGATTGCGCGAGCCATAACGCCATCTAAAGCATCAATTTCTTTTACCAAAGTGCCCTTGGCAATACCACCAAAGGCAGGATTGCACGACATTTCACCAATAGTTTTCTTTGAATGGGTTATTAGGGCGGTTTTTGCGCCCGTGCGAGCGGCAGCGGTGGCGGCCTCACAACCTGCGTGCCCACCACCAACTACGATTACGTCAAAATTTTTATTTTTTTCCATTTTACTTTTTAATTTTCTCTTCTATTATCTCTTCTATTAAAACTTATCCACAAACCTTAGGTTGTTTCACGTGAAACAGAAAATTTCTACCAAGTCATAACGATGGCGCAATAATTATCAGGTAACATATTGTTTGGTAAGCTTAAAAAATTCATTAACGACAGTAAACAAAAGATTTTTACCCAAAAAATTTTAAAAACAGCCAAAAATTCGTCAAAATCTACAAAAAATACCAAGATTTATTAACGTTACGGAACGTAAATTAATAAATCCTTGTTTTACAGCAACTTAATTTTTAAGCTCTAAATTCGTCCTAAAACAGGACGATTTTAAAATTTGCTCTATTGCGCTGCTGAGAAATTTTTTTTGTATCTCGGTAGCGCAAGGGGCGTGGTATATAACACAGGAATTAGGAATTGGGAATTAGAAAATTAGATAGAATAAGGATTTTGAGGCTTGTTCTGCTGAAAAACCGAAGGGCAAATTTAGGCCATGTGGTGGCCGCCATTGACGTTAATTGTCTCTCCGGTGATAAAGCCAGCATTATCAGCAGCTAGAAATACAACGCAGCGAGCGACATCATCCGGGCTACCAAGGCGACCAATGGGAATTTGTTTTATTATCTTTTGTAAAATATCATCTGGAACTGCGCGTACCATATCAGTATCGGTATAGCCAGGAGCAACGGCGTTAACGGTGATGCCCTTAAAAGCAGATTCGCGCGCCAGAGCTTTTGTAAAGCCAATAAGGCCGGCTTTAGCCGCGCAATAGTTAGTTTGCCCCATCTGACCCATAACAGCGTTAATCGAGCTTATGTTGATTATCCTGCCAAAACCACGATCACGCATGCCAGTGAGCACCGCATGCGACATGCTGAAGGCTGAGGTGAGATTTGTTTCGATTACTTCGTGCCAAGCAGCTTCTTCCATTTTATGGAGCATTGAATCGCGAGTAATGCCAGCATTATTTACAAGAATATCAACTGGGCCAAGATCAGCCTCAACGCGCTTAACGCCATCGCGGCATTCCTCAAAATGTGAAACATCCCATTTAAAAACATGGATGCCGGTTTCTGCATTAAATTTTTTAGCACCCTCTTCGTTACGATGATAGGTTGCGGCGACATTATAGCCAGCTTCTTTCAGCGCTTTGCAGATTGCAGATCCAAGGCCTCTTGTTCCGCCTGTTACTAATGCTACTCTAGTCATTTATCTCTCCACCGCCAGCGCAACGCCCATGCCGCCGCCGATGCATAAAGTTGCGAGGCCACGCTTAACATCACGCTTTTGCATTTCGTGAAGAAGAGTTACAAGAACGCGGCAGCCCGATGCACCAATAGGGTGTCCTAACGCAATTGCTCCACCATTGACATTGATTTTGGTCAAATCCCAGCTAAGTTCTTTATTAACTGCAATTGCCTGCGCGGCAAAAGCCTCATTAGCTTCGATCAAATCCAGATCAGAAATTTTCCAACCAGCTTTTTTTAGTGCTTTCTGCGTGGCGTGAACAGGGCCAATACCCATTATGGAAGGATCGACACCAGCATGCGCCCAAGAAGTAATTTTTGCCAAAGGCTTTAGGCCACGTTTTTTGGCTTCATCCGCAGACATAACAATAACAGCAGCAGCTCCATCATTTATTCCGGACGCATTACCGGCTGTAACGGTGCCGTCTTTATCGAAGGCCGGACGCAGTTTTGCAAGCGCATCAACGGTAGTGCCGTGACGCGGGAATTCATCCTTGTCTATTACAATATTTCCCTTTTTATTCTCGATGTTTACCGGAATAATTTCGTCGGCGAAACGATTAGCTTTTTGTGCTGCTTCGGCTTTGTTTTGGGAAGCGCAGGAAAAGTCATCTTGTTCTTGCCGGGAGATTTTATATTTCTTTGCCAGATTTTCAGCCGTAATACCCATGTGGTAGTTATTAAATATATCCCACAATCCGTCATGAATCATCGTGTCGATAAGCGTACCGTTGCCCATCTTAACGCCGCCGCGCATGTGTATCGCATGAGGGGAAAGACTCATATTTTCCTGGCCACCAGCAATTACAATCGAGCTATCTCCAGCCGCGATAGACTGCGCAGCCAAAGCCACGGCGCGAAGGCCGGAGCCGCATACCTGGTTTATTGTCATGGCAGGGACTTCTTTAGGCAGACCTGAATTAATAGCAGCCTGACGCGCCGGATTCTGGCCTTGCGCCGCAGTTAAAACCTGGCCAAGAATGACCTCGGAAACATCTTTACCGTCAATTTTGCTGCGGGCGAGAGATTCTTTAATAACGATTTCGCCAAGTTTATGAGCTGGTAACGAGCTAAGGCCACCAAGAAAATTTCCTATGGCGGTACGAGCGGCGGAGACTATTACTATTTCGGTCATGTGACTAAAGTGGTTAGGGTTTAGGAATTAGGATTTAGGTTATAGCTTTAAAAATTAATAGAGTCCAGAGTTCAGAGTTCGGAGTTCAGAGTTCAGAAAAAAATCATTTACCAATACAGAATGAAGAAAAGATTTTGCCGAGAATTTCTTCAACATCGATTTTGCCAGTGATTTTTCCAAGAGCGCGGGCAGCGAGGCGTAAATTCTCTGCGCATAATTCTATAGGGCTATTTTTTGCAAGTGCGTTTGTGAAATTGTTTAAATGAGTTCGTGCTTCTTCAAGGCTAATACGGTGGCGCTCGCGCGTGAAAACAGGGCTGCTTGAGGGAGTAAGGCGTTCACGCAGAGTGTTCTCGAGGGTAGTGAGAAGTTCTTTTAGGCCAGCACCGGTTTTGATGGAGATGGGCAGCGGGCTATTGGCAATAGGCAATGGGCTATTGGCGAGTTCGGATTTGTTTATGACGACAATGGAATTTTCATCAATCAATTTTAAGGATTCTTTATCGGGATTCTCTGAAGTTGCATCAAACATTATAATTTTGAGATCGGCATTTTTTGCGCGCTCAAGTGCGCGGCGGATGCCTTCTTGCTCGATTGATTCGTGCGATTCTCTTATGCCGGCAGTATCAGTTATTGTTAGTGGATAGCCGCCAAGATCAAGATGAACTTCGATAATATCGCGTGTGGTGCCGGCTATATCTGAGACAATGGCAACATCGCGCTTAGCCAAATAATTAAGGAGCGAGGATTTGCCAACATTTGGCGCACCAAGAATGACAGCATAGAAACCTTCTCGTATAATTTCGCCGCGTTTGTCAGCGAGATGTGCCGACAAAGTTGAAACAAGATCTTCTGCCTGGGAAAGAAAATTATCAGAGAGTTCCTTTGGTAAATCTTCGTCTGGGAAATCAATATAGGCTTCGACATGAGCGAGTAGCTGTAAAATTCTATGCCGCCAATCTTCGTAAAGATTGAGCAACTCGCCGCTCATTTGACGCACGGCCTGACGTTGCTGAATTTGTGTTTGGGCATCAATCAAATCGGCAAGGCCTTCAAGCTCAGTAAGCCCCATTTTCTGATTTTCAAATGCTCGTAGAGAAAATTCTCCCGGCTCAGCGTGGCGAAACCCGGGAATTTTTCCAAGCAAGAAAATTGTTTCGCGAATTACGGCGCGGCTGCCATGCAAATGAAATTCCACGACATCTTCGCCGGTAAAACTATTTGGCGCTGGAAACCAGAGAACCAGACCTTTATCCAGAATTTCTTTTGTAGAAGGGTGCTTAATTGAAGATAAAAAAGCCACTCTTGGTTTTGGAATTTTTGCAATGCCAAAATAGGAGAAGATGGACTTTGCATCATTCCCGGAAGTTCTTATTACGGCTACTCCACTTCTTCCTTCAATGGTCGAAAGGGCAAAAATTGTGTCTTTGATTTTATTCATAACAGTAAAAAATAACCAGAAATTTATTGCAGAAACATATACATATCACTATGTTTTATGCGCACGTTTCTATCATTCTACAAAAAGTAAAACAATATGCTTAAAAAAATAATGGAATTAAGTTCGAAATTTTTTGTCGCTCTGCTGCTAGGTCTTCTGGTGCTTAGCTTTTCGATTTGGGGTGTAGGAGATGTTTTTCGCAGTAATGTGAGTGATGCTGTAGCAATTGTTGGAGAGCAGGAAATATCTGAGGGCGAATTCAGGCAGGCAATGAACAGGGAAGTCGACCACATGAAACAGAATTTTGGTGACCAGCTTACACCCGATGTTTTAAAGTCTTTAAATATTCATAAACGAATCATAAATCAACTTGTGAACGATAAATTACTAAGTCAGGAAGCGCAAGAGATAGGGCTGGTTTTTGGCGATAAGCCGGCATTGCAGCAGATAGCTTCGGTGCCGCAGTTTAGAAATGAGGACGGCTCTTTTAATGCTGAGGCTTTTCATCAATTTCTTAGGGGACAGGGACATAGCGAAGCAGGATTTATAAAAATGATTAGCGACACTACAGCAAGACAGGTGCTGATTGATGTGGTTACGAACAATGCTTTTGTGTCGGAAGGGCTTGTGAAAAAAATTTACGAATATGAAAACGAGAAAAGAAAAGTTTCGACAGTTATTCTGCCAACAAATTTAATTTCTGAAATTAGAGAGCCAACCACAGAAGAGATCGCAGATTTTTATGAGAAAGAGAAAAGTAAATTCTCAACTATGGAATATCGTGACGTTAGCTATTTGGTTCTTAATTCAGAAGCGGTGGATGTCGAAAAAGAAATAAACGAAGATAGCCTGAAGCAATCCTATCAGGCGCATATAAGAGATTATACGACTCCTGAGAAGCGTAATTTGCTTAATATAATATTCGAAAGCAAAGAAGCCGCTGACGAGGCATATCAGCAAATAAAATCTGGAAAAGATTTTTATGGAGTTGCAAAAGATTTGGCAAATCAAGACAAGGCTGAGACTGCGCTTGGATATTTGGCAAAAGAAGATTTATTGCCTGAAATATCGGAAAAGATTTTTTCTTTGGCCAAAGATGAGGTTTCTGAGCCTTTGGAAAGTTCGTTTGGCTGGCATGTTGTAAAGCTTCTAGATATTAAGCCAGAGCAGGTTGAGCCAATAGAAAAAGTAAAGAATGAATTGCGGCAAAAGCTGATTGTCGAAAAATCAGAAGAGATCGTTTATTCGCTATCTGCTAAATTAGAAGATTTGCTGGCAGCTGGCTCCAGCCTTGAGGAGGCTGCTAATGAGCTTGGACTTAAGCTTAACAAGACTGGGATGATAAACTCAGCTGGAGTTTTAAAGGAGCGGGGTGAGCTAACAAAAAATATGCCGCGCTATAGTAATTTCTTATCAGTAGCTTTTGCTACAGAGGAGGGGCAGAGCTCGTCTTTGGAACAGGGCGAAGATGGAAAATCGTATTTTGTTCTTAAGGTTGATGAAGTTATAGAGCCTCGTACCAAAGCTTTAGATGAAGTTAAGGGCAATGTAATCTCGGCTTGGAAACAGGCAAAATCCAGAGAGCTTTTAGGCGGACTAGCAGAAGGCGTCGTGGAATCTCTTAAGGCCTCAGGTGATAATGTAAATATAGAGGAAATTAATAAAAAAATAAAAGCAGGTAATGAGGAAACACAAAAATATTCGGCAAAAATCGCAGGAGAGGCTCTGCTGAAAAATTTTGATTCGCTGAAGCGGTCGCCTGACGAAAATACAACAGATTATCCAGCAAGTTTCTTTGAAGAAGTTTTTGCCCTTAAGAAGGGAGATGCTTCTGGCTATCATGAAAAGGTGAATAAGGATCTGGTTGTGGGTAAGGTTATAGAAATTATATCTGCGAATTATAAAAAAGATGCTGATGGTTTGGGTCAAATAGAGCAAACTCTTTCGTATGACGCTTCGGAGGATATGTGGGAGCAGTATCTATTGTACTTAAGAAGCAAATTTCCTGTGAAGATTATTGAAGAAAAGATCACTTCAGAATAATAAAAAATTTTAAAGAAAATTATAATTATATGGCAATATCTCCGAGCATAAGGGAGTTTACTCGCTGTTATAATAATGGCGAATCTCAGTTGGTGTGGGAAAGTTTCGCAAACAATAATTTAGAGCCAGTGGTGGCTATGGAAAAATTGGCAGGCGAAAGCGAATATCACCTGCTTTACGAATCTGCTCTGGGCGGCAAAGCGGCGAGATATTCCATAATAGCTATGGATCCGGAAATAATATGGAAGTGTGAAAATAATAGGGCAAAGATCTGTCGTATATCCTCAGATAAGAAAACAAAGAAATTGCAAGAAACTTTCTTCTCCGAAAAGAAAGCACCATTTTCTTCGCTCAGAGAATTACTAAAAAAAACACAATTAAAAATTCCTAAATCTCTTCCGCAGATGGCCTCAGGAATCTTTGGTTATATGAGTTATGATATGGTCAGGCTAATGGAGAAGTTGCCCGATAAAAATCCTGATAAAATTAATATTCCCCAGGCGGTTTATTTCAGGCCGAGAGTAATAGTGATTTTTGATTCAGAGCAAAAGAAGATACATATAATTTCTTCGGTGTTTTGCGATAAGAAAAAATCTGCAGACGATGCATATAAGAAGGCAGAAGAAAGAATCAGAAAAACAAAAGAGAAACTGAAAAATAATATTTATAAAAGTGCTAAAGTTAAGATAAAAAATATAAAAGTCGGGCCATTTGTTTCTGGGGATAATGAAGAAATTTATTCAGATGTTGTTGCGCGGGCAAGAGAATATGTTTTTGCCGGAGATATATGTCAGGTTGTTCCGTCACGAAGATGGAAAGGGGATTTTAATTTACCAGCTCTAGAGCTATACAAGAGCCTAAGAGAACTAAATCCATCCCCATATCTTTTTTATATAAAGCTAGGAGATTTTTCTTTAGTTGGGTCGAGCCCAGAAATTCTTGTGAGGGTGAAAGATAATAAAGTTACAATAAGGCCAATTGCCGGTACAAGAAGGCGTGGAAAAAACAAGAAGGAAGACGAATATCTTGCAGAAGAATTGTTATCAGACGAAAAAGAAATTTCTGAACATCTGATGTTGCTTGATTTGGGGAGAAATGATGTTGGTAGAGTGGCGAAACCAGGTACGGTAAAAGTCACAGAAAAAATGATTGTAGAAAAATATTCGCATGTGATGCACATAGTGTCGAATGTGGAAGGCTCGCTCGATGCGGATAAAGATTCAATAGATGCGCTTATAGCTGGATTTCCTGCGGGCACTTTGACAGGCGCTCCGAAAATTAGAGCGATGGAAATTATTGACGAATTGGAAAAAGAGCGCAGAAGTTTTTATGGCGGCACGGTTGGTTATTTTTCGTCCAACGGCAACATGGACACTTGTATTGCAATAAGGACAGGCTTGGTAAAAAACAAAAAATTATATATACAGGCAGGTGGTGGTGTAGTTGCAGATAGCGTCGAGCACGATGAGTTCATGGAAACAGAAAATAAAGCCAGGGCAGTTATTAAGGCAGCTGAAATGGCAAAACAAAGATATGAGGGTAATTAAATGAATATACCAAAACCCATAAGATATTTATTTTCAATTTTCATTTTTGTAGGAGCGGTTACAGCGATTACTTTTGTGAATTCATATTTTCAAAGTGCCGATGAATCGACAACAAGCCCGCAACAAAATTGCCAGAAGATGGAAGAAAAAATAAGCAGAGATATTTCTGCCGCCAATTATTGTAAAAGCGATGATGAGTGCCGGGCATCAAGAGTTTCATGTCCGTGGGGAGGAAAAAGAAAATGCGGATATATTTTGGTGAATAAAAATCACAGCATTGCATTACTGAATAAGGAAACGGTTTATTTTTCTAGTTGCTTAGGCGAAGAGGCTTTCGCTCAGAAATTTTCTTTTTGTAAAGAATTGAGCGCAGGACAAGATTGCCCGCTAGTAATTAATATTCCACTCAAATGTGAAAATAATAAATGTGTTGAAGCGATAACAGAAGAAAAACAATGATAATATTAATCGATAACTACGACAGCTTTACTTACAACCTTGTTCACTATCTTTATGAGCTTGGGGCAAAGGTAAAAGTGTATCGAAATGACGAAGTTTCGGCGGAGAAAGTATTATCTGAGAAGCCAGAAGCAATTGTTATATCGCCAGGCCCGTGTGACCCTGATAAAGCCGGCATCTGCCTTGATCTGATAAAAAAAGCATCTAAGAAAAAAATACCAATTTTTGGGGTGTGTTTAGGACTAGAAGCTATTGCTCAGGCATTCGGGGGAAAAATTGTGCGTGCACCAAAACCAATGCATGGAAAGATCAGCGAGGTAACACATGGTGGCAAAGGTGTTTTCAAAAAAATTAAGAACCCGCTGAAGGCTACGAGGTATCACTCACTAGTGGCAGAAAGAGACTCATTGCCGGATTGTTTTGAAGTTACCGCAGAAACGGAAGACGGGCTGATAATGGGCTTGCAGCACAAGAGTTTGCCCATACATGCGGTACAGTTTCATCCCGAGAGCATTGCAACAGAAAATGGTCACGACATCATCAAGAATTTTTTGAAAAACATATGAATGAAATAAAAAAACACATTGAGACTATTGTTTCAGGAAAACATTTAAAGCCGGAAGAGGCGGAGAGGGTTTTCCAGATAATTATGAACGGAGGCGCAACGCCTGCGCAGATTGCCGCAGTGCTTGTTGGTCTGAAAATTAATGGAGAGACAGAGGCTGAAATAACTGCCGGTGTAAAAGTAATCAGGTCGAAGGCAACAAAGTTCTCTGTAGGTGAAAATACAAAGAATAAAATGATAGATGTTTGCGGCACAGGAGGTGATGCATCTGGAACTTATAATATTTCAACGGCAGTTGCTTTTGTGGTTGCAGCTTGCGGAGTGCCGGTAGCAAAGCATGGGAACAGAGCCGTATCTTCAAGATCTGGCTCGGCTGATGTATTAGAGGCTTTGGGTGTGAAGGTGGAAATTGAAAAAGAAATTATGGAACAGGCATTGGAAGAAATTGGAATATGTTTTTTGATGGCGCCAGTTTATCATTCAGCAATGCGGCATGTTGCACCAACGCGAAAAGAGCTGGGCATAAGGACTATCTTTAATTTGTTTGGACCGCTCAGCAACCCCGCAGGAGCAACAAGGCAAATTATAGGTGTTTACTCCAGAGATTTGACCGAGAAAATGGCGTATGTTTTAAATAATCTGGGAACAAAGAAAGCCTGGATAGTTCACGGCTTGGATGGTCTGGATGAAATAACAACAGCAGAAAAAACTTATGTTGCAGAATTAAATGATGGAAAAGTAAGGACGTTTGTTATTGATCCAGAAGAGTATGATATTGAGAAATGCCGACCAGAAGAATTAAAGGGTGGAGACGCAAGCGAGAACGCGATTGCTCTACACAAGGTGCTTTTGGGAGAAAAGGGTGCATATAGAGATATTGTTGTTATTAATGCCGCCGCCGCGCTTGTTGTTGCAGACAGGGTTGAGGATTTAGAGCAGGGAATTAAAATTGCAAATAAAGCAATTGACGAAGGTAAGGCGAAAGAAGTTCTGGCCCAGCTTGTTGAAATTACAGGAAGACAAGAAGATGAATAAACTGGAAGAAATTTGTGCAAAGAAAAAGGAGCATATCGCTAGAAAGAAAAAACAGATTTCGGAAAACGCGCTAGAAGATAAGATTTCCTCTTTGCCGCCTACAAGAAAGTTTTTTCAGCTGCTTAAAAGTAAGGCAGACAAAAATGAAATAGGATTAATTGCTGAGGTAAAAAAAGCTTCACCAAGCAAAGGAATAATCAGACAGGAGTTTAATCACAGAGAGATAGCGATTAATTATCAGAATGGCGGAGCTACTTGTGTTTCTGTGTTAACGGATGAGCCATATTTTCAAGGCAAAGATGATTTTCTAGAAGAAATAAAACAGGAAATTAGCCTGCCTATTTTGCGCAAAGATTTTATGCTGGATACTTACCAGATTATAGAATCTCGGGCGCTTGGTGCAGATTGTATCCTGTTAATAATGGCAGCATTATCTAATGCACAAGCAAATGAATTAGAACAGGCAGCAATAGAATATAAAATGGATGTTCTAATAGAAGTACATAACGAGAAAGAGCTTGATAGGGCAATGGATTTAAGATCCAATTTGATTGGCATTAACAATAGAGATCTAAAAACATTGAATGTAGATTTAGCGACTACAGAAAAGCTTGTACCAAGATTGTCCGGGGAAAAACTGCCGGTTTGCGAAAGCGGAATTTCCATAAATGCAGATATAAAGAGAATGCAGAAGGTTGGAGTAAATTGTTTCTTGGTGGGCGAAAGTTTAATGAAAGAAAATGATGTTTTAGCGGCAACAAAAAAATTGCTCGGCAAATAAATTAACAGCCTAGAAAATCATTTCAACATCTTTTGGCAAAGTTTTCGAGAACTCTTTCATAAGAGATAAAACCCTTGCATTGTTTTCTGGCTGCGTTGAATAAAAATCGACACATCGCCAAGCGTCTTTATATGGAAAAGAGACGTGCTTGGGAATACAAAGAGATCCTAGTAGTTTCCAAGAGAGCGGTATATAGCCACCAAACCAATCTGAGTAAATCATAGCAAGTCCAATATTATGCTTTTTTACATGGAGCTCCATCCAGTTATTGCCAAATCTGTGATCTTCGAACATTACAAATTTGCGCGTCTGTTCATTATCAAGTCCAACTAAATCTAAAACATAATTTTTCTGATAAAAATTTATGTAGCCGATATCATTCACGGCCACAGGCTGCTTGTAAAAATCGCGCACAAAGGCGGTCATTTGATGCTGCTGAAGGTGGGTAGTGCGTGAGGCTATAGGACTATTATAAAACCCACTATAAGCAAACGGAAAAAGACAGCAAAGAATGCCAACAAAAATCCTTAGAGATTCAACAAATTTATTACCGTTAGAGAAGTATTTTTTTATCAATTTCCGATTGGCGAAAATCAGAATAGGTATAGAGAAAGCAAGAGTATAAACACTGTAGCGAGCCATGGAATTGTTGCCAAAAACCATTTGTCCGCAAATGATTGCGACAACTGAGATAACCAGAATTTTTTCTTCTTTGTTTAGGTGCCGGCCATATAAATTGTAGACAGAAATTAATATAAAGAAGAATAGAACTGTGCCAGAATCGTACATGATATTGGTTAATATTGGAATAGACAGGTGCTTCTGAATAAACATTTTTACCAGTACAGAATTTGGTAAATATGAAAGGCCATTTTCTTTAAGAAAGAGAGAGAAAATAACAGGTGTAATGATTGATAAAAGAAAAATAATAACAGCGCTTAATTTTTTGCCACGAAAGAAAATTAAAACACAGCAAATGGTGCAGATAGAAAACAATTCATAGCGAACGAGCGGCGATAAAAAAATGGCCAAGATGAACCAGCTTCTAATAGACCCATCCCTAAAAAATGAAATTATTCCATAGGCACAGGTTATTACAATAAGAGTTTGTAAGGAGTGCTCCAGGCCTGTTATTGCCGTGCCTACAAGATTAAGCCCGATCGAAAATGCGACTAAAGATATGGAGCAATAAATCTGATATTTCTTATAATTATTGGCAAAAGATGCGATTAGGCATTTTTCTAAAATTAACAGACTGAGAAAAGAAAAAAATATATTTAAAAAAAGTGGAACAAGATCAAATTGAGGTAAAAAAGAAAACGGAGCCAGAAGAAAAGGCCAAATAATTGAAGAGGAGGGAGATGAAAATTCTTCTAAAGAAAGTCCGTAATGACCAAGGGCAATATTTTTAGCAAGACCTATTGAGATATATGGATCATCTAAATTATAAAAAAAGTTGTTTCCGCAAAGATAGTAAGTAGCTGTGATTATGGCCGCAAAATTTACAAATAGAAAAAAATATGGAAAATAATTTTTTAAGGATAATATTCTAGATTTTATAATTGAATTCATGAGACCTTTGTTAACTGTGCCCAATGCCCTTGGAAGTGGAATATTCAAAATGGAAGACTTCTTCTGGACGCAGATACTTTCTGATTGAGTGTGCAGCCATGGCGGCCTCAGAAAATCCGCATACAATCAATTTTAATTTACCAGGATAATTGTTTATATCGCCAATGGCATAAATTCCCGGCGTGCTGGTCTGGCACGTGGATTGATCGACGATAATATGGTGTGTATCGGTATTAAGCCCCCAGTTTGCAATCGGCCCGAGTTCCATAGAAAGCCCATAGAACGGCAGTAGATAATCTGCTGGCAAATTTTTTATTTTATCATCAAGGTCTTTTACAATGACCGAATCAAGGTGACCATTCTTTCCCTTTAGTCCCTCTAATTGATATGGGATGACCATTTCTACTTTACCGGACTCAGCGAGTTTATGGACCTGGTCAACAGTCTCTGGTGAGGCGCGGAATTTTGGCCGGCGATGAACCAGATAAATATGTTCTGCAATATCTGCCAGAGAAATTGTCCAGTCGATTGCAGAATCGCCGCCACCAGCAATAACGACTTTCTTGCCGCGGAAATCTTCCTTGCTCTGAACCATGTAACGAACTGCTTTGCTTTTTTCATATTCTTCCAGGCTGGAAATAGGAGGACGGTTCGGGCCAAATGCTCCGCAGCCGGCGGCGATAAGAATTGCCCTGCATTCTATTTTTGTGCCTTTGGAGGTTTCGACTAAGAAGTGTTCGGTGTTCGGTGTTCGGTGTTCGGTGGTTATTTTTTCAACGCGCTGATCAAGATGATAAACCGGATTGAAGGGAGCAGATTGTTTTTCAAGTTGTTTTATTAATTCCGCTGCTTCGATTTTAGGATGGCCAGCTATATCATAAATAGGTTTCTCGGGATAAAGAGCTGTGCATTGGCCGCCAATATATTCAAGCGTATCGACCACATGACATTTAATTTTTAACATGCCAAGTTCAAAGACAGCAAAAAGGCCAACAGGGCCAGCGCCGATAATTACCACATCTGTTTCAAAAGAGTTATTCATGAAGTTTTTCTAACAGAAAAAGTTGCTGGTTGCTAGTTTCTAGTTGCTGGTATAGAAAAGTATTATGAAAAACTATCCTTGGCTAAAATCATATCCAAAATCAGTAGATTGGGATCATATGATTGATTCTAAGCCGGTTTATCGTTTGTTAAATGATGCAGTAAAGAAATATCCAGAAAACATAGCGATTGATTTTTTTGGCAATGAGATAAGCTATGTAGATTTAAAATCGTTAGTCAACAGGGCGGCGAAAGGACTAAGAAATATTGGAGTTAAGAAGGGCGTAAGGGTCGGAATTCTTCTGCCGAATTGCCCGCAATATATAATTAGTTACTACGCTATTTTGCGCGCCGGTGGAGTTGTTGTTCAGCTCAGCCCATTACTATCTGAAAAAGAATTGTTGCATCAAATTAATGATTCTGGCGCAGAAATTCTAATCACCACAAATCTAAGAATTTGTTACGAGAAAATTGCGTCTATAACGAATGGCAGCAGCGTAAATAAAGTTGTGGTGAGTAAATTTTCGGAATATCTGCCGACTTTAAAATCTATAGGGTTTCAGCTGCTAAGAAGAAGTTCTGTTATGCCAATGATAAAAGACGGAAGACAGATGCATTGGTCAAAGCTTTTAGTGCAGGACGACGATGATGAATTTGAGGCTGAAGTAATTAATCCGGAAAAAGATGTAGCCGTTTTGCAATATACCGGCGGCACAACGGGATTGCCAAAAGCGGCAATGCTTACCCACGCAAATGTTTATGCCAACACAATTCAGTGTGTTCATTGGTGTTATGAGCTGGAAAAAGGCAAAGAAAGAATGCTCGCTGTATTACCATTTTTCCATGTTTTTGCTATGACGGTAGTTATGAATCTCAGCATTGAGATTGGTGCGACGATTATCTTGCATCCTAAATTTGTGTTGCTGGATGTGCTGAAGGATATAGTGAAGAAAAGACCAACTTTAATGCCCGGTGTGCCAACTATGTTTAATGCTATAAACATGCACCCTAAATTAAGTCGGTTTGACCTTACTTCTTTAAAGCTCTGTGTTTCTGGCGGGGCGCCGTTGCTGCAAGATATAAAAGAAAAGTTTGAGAAGAAAACCGGATGTGTGCTGATAGAAGGATATGGTTTAACAGAGGCGGCGCCGGTTGTGTGTTTTAATCCAATTTCTGGAAAGCAGAAAGATGGTTCGATAGGTCTGCCCATGCCGCAGACTACAGTGACGATTGAAGATCCAAGTAATCCTGGAACAAATTTGCCAATTGGGGAAGTCGGGGAGCTTTGTGTTAAAGGGCCACAGGTAATGAAGGGCTATTGGAATAATTCTTCCGAGACCGAAAACGTGCTGAATAACGGTAAGTTGCGCACGGGCGACATGGCAAAAATCGATAAAGATGGATATTTGTACATAGTAGATCGCCTAAAAGAAATGATAATTACGGGCGGATTTAATGTTTATCCACGGAATGTGGAGGAGGCTATACAGTCTCATAAATCGGTTAAGGAGTGTGCGGTTGTGGGTGTTGGTGACAAGCACAAGGGGCAATTGGTAAAGGCCTATATAGTTTTTGAGCCAGGCCAGGAAATCAGCAAGGATGTGCTGAAGAATTTTCTGAAAGATAAATTGTCAAAATATGAAATTCCTCAGGAAATAGAAATTATTGAGGAGCTGCCAAAGACAATGATTGGAAAAATATCAAAGAAAGATTTGATAAAAAAAGATTCTTGAATTGAATTTTTAAAAGTTACGAGTTGCTAGTTACGAGTTGCTAGTGTTTAATATGTGTGTGAGGTCTGAATGAAAAATGCAGTAATAGTTGAATATGTAAGGTCGCCATTTACCCTAGCTAATAAGGGCGATTTGAAAGATATCAGGCCGGATGATCTGGCTGCCTCTGTGATAAAAGAATTAGTAAAGCGTTCTGGAATAAATTCGGATTTGATTGAAGATTTAAAGCTTGGTTGTGCTTTTCCAGAAGGAGAGCAGGGGCTTAATCTGGCGCGATTGGTGGCGTTTATTGCGGGTCTTCCGATTTCTGTTTCTGGTGTTACAATCAACAGATTCTGCGGATCATCTATGCAGAGCATTCACGATGCTGTGGGAGCTATTGCTTGTGGTGCAGGGGAGGCATTTATATGTGCTGGCGTTGAATCAATGACGCGTGTGCCTATGACCGGATTTAATCCCGCGCCAAACCCTGCTTTATATGAAAATTTCCCGGATGCTTATGAAGGGATGGGAATAACCGCAGAGAATGTCGCAAAGAAATATAAGATAAGCCGGAAAGAGCAGGAGGAGTTTGCTATAAAGAGCCAGGAGAAGGCGGCTTCGGCGAGAGCTTCTGGAAAATTGAAAGATGAAATTGTTGCACAAGGGGCGATAAAAGAAGATGGTTGTATAAGGCCAGGAACCGATGAAAAAGCACTTGCAGGTCTAAACCCGGCTTTCTTGAAGAAAGGCTCGGTGACCGCAGGAACTTCAAGTCCTCTTACAGACGGCGCGGCTGCGGTTCTGGTGACAAGCGAAGAATTTGCCGATAAACATAAATTAAAAAAGATCGCGCGCATAAAAAGTTTTGCCGTGGCTGGGTGCGACCCAGCGATAATGGGTATTGGTCCGGTGGCGGCAACTAAGAAGGCGGTTCAGCGTGCTGGTATAAAAATAAGCGATATTGATATTATTGAGCTTAACGAGGCGTTTGCATCGCAATCAATTGCCTGCATTAGAGATCTTGGATTTGATGAGGCAAAAATTAACCTAGATGGCGGTGCGATTGCAATCGGACACCCTCTGGGTGCGACAGGCGCAAGAATAACTGGCAAAGCTGCTGCTCTGCTAAAGCGTGAAGGAAAAAAATATGCACTTGCTACACAATGTATTGGTGGCGGCCAAGGAATAGCTACGATTTTAGAGGCGATATAAAATGAAAGATGTAAATAAAGTTGCAGTGATTGGTTCGGGGGTTATGGGCAGCGCAATAGCTGCGCACGTGGCGAATGCTGGTGTGCCGGTTTTATTGCTTGATATTGTGCCAAATGAAGCGAAAGACCGAAATATTCTGGCAAAAAATGCTATAGAAAAACTTTTAAAAACAAAGCCGGCAGCACTCACGCATAAATCAAAAGCAAGACTCATAACGCCCGGTAACCTTGAAGATAATCTGCAGCATCTTAAAGAGGTTGACTGGATTATTGAGGCGATTATCGAGGATGCAAATATAAAGAAAAATTTATATCGCAAAATTAATGGTTATCGCAAGGAAGGTAGTGTGGTTTCTTCGAACACTTCTACCATTCCGCTAAAAGATTTGACTGAGGGAATGCCAAATGAATTCAAGCGCGATTTTATGATTACGCATTTCTTTAACCCGCCGCGATATATGCGCCTTCTTGAGTTGGTTGGCGGTGTTGATACTAGGCCCAAGTCGCTCGAAAAAATTGGTGAATTCTGCGATGTGAAATTGGGCAAAGGCGTAGTTAATTGTAAAGATACGCCAGGATTTATTGCCAATCGTATCGGATGTTTTTGGATGACGGTTGGGTTGACGGAAGCAATAAAGCAGGGTGTGTCTGTTGAAGTTGCCGACGCAGTTATGAGCAAGCCGGTCGGCATTCCAAAAACCGGCGTATTTGGTTTGATGGATTTGATCGGCATTGATTTGTTGCCGCTTATCGCCAAAGAGATGATGTCGACTTTGCCGAAAGAAGATGCGTTCTGCAGAGCGTATAAATTGCCAGAAGTTGTCGCAGGCATGATCAAGGATGGCTACACTGGTCGCAAAGGTAAAGGTGGATTTTACCGCTTAAATGAAGAAGG
>ERZ1066140.126-NODE-126-length-19236-cov-6.298316_pt1 | contig 19236 bp, 17 predicted proteins | sample MGYA00382787_ERZ1066140 | MGnify/ENA primary metagenome ERZ1066140 (study PRJEB33369, sample SAMEA5778370) | biofilm metagenome | biome: Industrial cooling water; feature: Water cooling tower basin; material: Biofilm | place: United Arab Emirates | collected...
CCGAATTTGCTGAACACGAAGCCGCTAAGCTGTTCACCGAAATATTCCACCATGTCGTTACGCTCGAATTCACCGTGTACAAGAACGTCAATATCAAGATCTTCCTGAATGCGAATTGTGCGAACAGTTTCTTCCTCGAGGAATTTATTATATTGCTGTTCAGTCAGAGCGCCGCTTTTAAACTTTGCGCGCGCCTGGCGAACTTCATTGGTTTGTGGGAATGAGCCAATAGTTGTAGTTGGCAATGGCGGCAAATTTAATTTGCTGTGCTGAATTTTTGCACGTGCTTTGAAAGGGCTTTTGCGCGATAGCATGCTCTTATCTATAGAGGTAACGCGAGCTTTAACTTTTTCGTTATGAACGCGCTTAGAAGTACGGCGAGATTGCCATGCAGCAGCGTTATCGGAAAGCTGGTTTTTAACTGAATCGCGACCAGAATTTAATGCTTTTGCAATAACTGAAATTTCAGAAAGTTTCTGCTTTGCAAAGGCCATCCAGTTTTTGATTTCGCTGTCAATTTCATCTTCGCTGTCAAGATCAACAGGCGAGTGAAGCAATGAGCAAGAAGGCGCAATCTGCACATTATCCTTGCCGAGCTTGCTTACAGCTTTCTCAGCAATGTCGAGAGCTTTGTTTAAATCAGTTTTCCAAATATTGCGGCCATTAACCAGGCCAAGAGAAACGATTTTATCACCAGCGGCTTTTAACACGGCATCAAGCTGCGCAGGCGCGCGAACCAGATCAACATGCACACCTTCAACCGGCAGACCAAAAGCGACATCTGTATTTTCAGACAGGGCGTCGAAGTAAGTCGCTAGCATGATTTTTAATTTTGTTGCACTGCTGATTTTTTCATAGGCCAGTGTGTAGGCTTCTTCGATTTCTTCGTTGATATCGAGAGCAAGCATTGGCTCATCGATCTGTACCCATTCAGCCCCTGCTGCTTCTAATTTTTTAAGAAGCTCAACATAAACATTGAGCAGATTTGCAAACATTTCTTTGTTGCGTGTGCCGGCTTCTTTTTCTTTGCCAAGATAGAAGAAAGTCACAGGGCCAAGAATTACCGGGCGAGTTTTTATGCCCAGATTTTTAGCTTCGTTAAATTCATCAACGGCTTTGGTTGAAGAGAGTTTGAATCTTTGACCTTTAGTAAGTTCTGGAACGATATAATGGTAGTTTGTATCAAACCATTTTGTCATTTCCATTGCGGTGACGTCTTTACCATTTTTCTGGTTGCCACGTGCCATTGAGAAATAAGTTTCAAGGTCAATGTTATTGCCAGAAAAAGAATAACGCTCAGGGATCGCACCAACAGTTGCGATCATATCAAGAACTTGGTCATAGAAAGAAAAATCGTTTGATGGGATATGCTCTATACCAGCACTTTTTTGCATTTGCCAATGTGCTTTACGAAGACGCGCGCCTTCTGCAAGAAGATCCTTCTCGCTTAAATTTCCTTTCCAGAAACTTTCAACTGCTTTTTTTAATTCGCGATTTGCACCGATGCGGGGGAAACCAAGATTTGCTGCAATAACCATTGTAGATCCTTTACATAGATTGATTCAAAGAGGGCGGATTCTAGCAAGATTCAGCCTTTTGGCAAGTGTTTTATTGGTGATTGGTGGGTGTTGGATAAGGCTTGAAACGCTGCTTGAGACATAGGAATAACTATGTTAATGCATTGTAGACAGTTTAGTTTTGAATAACAAAGAGGTAGTAACAATGGTCAATAAAGAAAAAGACAAAAAAATAGATGCAGAAGCGACTGGGCAAATGGAAAGCTCCTCAGAGATGCACCATCATGATTTGAATCATAAGGGCGGGCACATGTCGATTGGTGCGCAGTATGTGAAGGATTTGTCATTTGAAAATCCGCGCGCGCCGCTAAGCCTTGTTAATGCAAAGAATAAACCTTCGATAGATTTACGAGTTGATGCCGTTGCACATAAAATCCAAGGTGATACATATGAAGTTGCCGTGCATATTGTCGCGAAAGCTGTTGTTGATAAAGCCGATGCAATTTTCTTGTGTGATTTAACTTATTGCGGGCTGTTCACCCTAATAAAAGTTCCAGAGAAAGAGCGTGAATTTGCTTTGTTGGTGCATGGTGCAAATTCGCTTTATCCTTTTGCGCGCAGGATTGTTGCTGATCTTACAAGGGATGGTGGTTTCCCAACCCTGATGCTTGACCCAATCGATTTTGGGCAAGTCTACGCGCGCAAGAAAGAGGCGAAGAAGTAGTGAGAGCTGAGTTAAGGGCTGGATTCCCAGGCCTTTGGCCTGAGAATGACGGTTGGGAGCTTTTAATTGAATAATCGAATCAACTAATCATCGAATTATCGGCCTTAAGGCCTTATCTGGCCATTGCCGCGCACGACGTATTTGAATGTTGTTAATTGTTCTACGCCGACAGGGCCGCGCGCATGGAGGCGGCCTGTAGAGATTCCAATTTCTGCGCCCATACCAAATTCACCGCCATCAGCGAATTGTGTTGACGCATTGCGCATGACAATTGCGCTATCAACCTGATGCAAGAATTTCTCTGCAGCTTTTTCATTCTCGGTGATTATTGCTTCGGTATGATGAGAGCTGTGAGAATTTATCCACTCGATAGCTTCGTGTAATTCTTTCACAATTTTCACTGAAACAATCGCATCGAGATATTCTGTTACCCAATCTTCTTCGCTCGCGGGATTTATGCGCGCATCAATTTTTCTGGCAATATCATCGCCGCGTACCTCACAGTTTTTTTCAGCCAAAGCATCAACGATTTTTGGCAACAAGGAATCGGCAATAGATTCGTCGATAACTATTGATTCAGTTGCTCCACAAACTCCAGTGCGCCGCATTTTTGCGTTCACTAAAATTTTTATGGCTTTCGCAGGATCTGCATCGTGGTGAATATAAGTGTGACAATTACCATCCAGGTGTTGAATAGTGGGAATGCGGCTTTCTTCTATAACACGAGCAATTAGATTTTTGCCACCACGTGGAACTATGATGTCGATATACTCGGACATTTTTAGCATTATGCCGACAGCTTCACGGTCATTTGTTGGAACGAGCTGAACTGTATATTCAGGAAGCCCTGCTTCAGAAAGACCGCGTTGCAGACATTCTAAAATTGCCCGCGACGAATTAAAGCTTTCTGAACCACCACGCAAAATTGCGGCGTTACCAGCTTTCCACGAAAGAGCAGCAGCATCGGCGGTTACATTTGGGCGCGATTCGTAAATTATACCGATGACGCCAAGAGGTACTGAAACACGGGCGATATCGAGGCCGTTCGGTCTTTTCCAGCGGGCAAGTTCGCGGCCAACAGGATCAGGTAATTTGGCGATTTCTTCGAGGCCAATTGCCATTGCTTCAATGCGCTTGTCATTTAACTCCAGGCGATCCAGGAAGGCGGCATCATGATTTTTGTTTTTGGCCGACTCCATATCCAGAGCATTGGCTTTTTTGATTTTTCCGTCGCTATCGCGAATAATTTGAGCAGCCCTAATAAGGGCTCGGTTTTTCTGCTCCGTTGAAGCGGTAGATAATATGCCAAGAGCATCCCGCGCCTGTTTGCCAATGGCAAACATTTCTTGCTGTAATGTGTTTTTATTATTCAACTTGTTATTCACCGCAGCGGTTCCCATATCGTTACTGTTTATTTGTTATGGCATTATCCGGGGGCGTATATATATAGGAAAATGATAGGAAAGTAAATTAGGCTGGAACATCTTTGGTTGCTGAGCCGTCTGTCCATATTACGCGTGCTGAGGGAAGAGTCACATAAACTGTAGTACCAACACCTTTCTCGCTCTCCATATCAAGTTTTCCACCATGCAGCTCTGCAAACATTTTACAGAGTGGCAGACCAAGGCCAGTGCCGCCATATTTAATTTCGCTGTGAACCTGGCCAAAAACCGAGAGTGCTTTAGGTATATCTTCAGGATCCATGCCTATGCCGGTATCGGCAACAGATAAAACAAAATTACCGTCATTATTTACATAGCATGAGATGGTAATCTTTCCGTTTTTCTGTGTAAATTTAACGGCATTAGAAAGCAGATTCAGAATAACTTGCTTGATTTTTCTTGAATCGGCATAGAGGCTTGGCAAATTATCTTTGAATTTTTTCTCAATCTTTACGCCCTGAAGCTTTGCCCTCTCATTCATAATTCTAATGCACTCATCAATGATGTTTGCGATGTGCATTTTTTCCTGACGAAGTTCTATTTTTCCGGCTTCGCCTTTTGAAAATTCGAGCACGTCATTTATAAGTTCAAGCAAATGATAGCCACACAAATTTATATCGGTGACGCGCTCTTTCTGTTTGCTGTTTAATTTGCCGAAATAGCCAGAATCCAGCATTTCAGAAAATCCGATTATAGCGTTAAGTGGAGTGCGCAGTTCATGGCTCATGTTGGCAAGAAACTCAGATTTTGCCTGGCTGGCAAGAACCGCGGTTTCTTCTGATGACTGAACGCGCTGCATTTGTTTGGACATGATCGTTGCGAAGAATGATATGACCAGAGCAAAAAGGGCAAACATTCCGAAGAATGCTGCATCCTGGATTCTTTCCTGGCGCCAGTTAGCAAATATATCTTTTCCATATAACTCGAGAACAAGGGTCAGGTTTAGATTTGGCATGTGGTTAATTGAGAGAATTTTAGCCTTGTAATTATCTATATGTGAGCCCGGCTCGCTTACTGTGGTGCTGAGGGTTTTTTCCTCATCTTTGATTGGATGGTCGTCTAGTTGCTTTTTAATATCAAAAAGTAATTCCTGGGGTAATGAGTTGTTTATGAGGATGTCTTTTTTGCCATATAGAAGCATGAAATCAGTCATGCGACCACTTTCTATGGACTGAAAGAAATTAACCAGGTATTGATTTTTTATAGCGGCCATCACTATACCGCCGAATGAACCATCAAGATTATTAAGGCGGCGGCTGAGAATAGTTATTCCTTTATCATCAGAAAAATCGTTATAAGAAGATATAAAAAGCAATTCTGGATCATCTGAATTCTGATGCACTAAAAAGAAATCTTTGTCATTAACAAACTCTTTGTCTTTCAGCCAGTCGTCAAAACCAGGTTTTCTTTCCAGAACGACAATCTTTCCTGTTTGATCAGCCATAATCATACCAGAGATTTGTGGCGTTCCTAATACCCAGGTACTGAAATTATGCTGCATGTCTCGCTGAAGATTGTGGCCAAACAGAGCGTTAAAATATTGCCGCTCGACCGCGCGCATTAATGTCAAATCGACAGCAAGAAACGTAAGCTCAAAATGATCTGACAGCTTGTGCATAAGATTCTCAGCATAAGACAGGCCAAGATTCATGCTCTCGTTATAAGAGTAAATACTGCGATGAATTACGATCGCTCCGTTGAGCAGCATAATGATTATGCTGAAAAGCACCAAGACACGAGCAAGCGGAAAACGATTATTGCGGTGAGAGTTATTTTTTGCCATTCGGTATCTTTCTGAATATTCTACTTAAAGTAATCAACTGAAAATTACGTGGTAAAAGGTGTTCCAAGGTGGTATTGGTTGTCCGGGAACGCTTGAAAATGGCGAATTATTACACGAAAATGGTTAACAAATAGTTAACAGAAACATTTTTTTTTAGAAAAAGCAATTATTTTATCTGGGCACTGTGCCTGGGGCGAGGATTTTATGGTGGCGAGAGTAAAGACTTTTGCCTTCTCTGGGATAGAGGTAATACCGGTAGATGTACAGGTGCATATAAGTTCATCGGGCATGCCAATGTTTAATATAGTTGGTTTGGCGGATAAGGCCGTTGGTGAGTCTAAAGAGCGGGTGCGTGCGGCAATGAACTCTTTGGGTTTATCATTGCCTCCGGATAGAATAACAGTAAATCTTGCTCCGGCAGATATACAAAAAGAAGGGAGCCATTTTGATTTACCTATAGCATTGGGTCTTCTTGTGGCAATAGGGGTTCTGAAGCAAGAGGATATTGAGCAGTATTTTGTTCTGGGAGAGTTATCGCTTGATGGTAGTCTGGCAAGAATTTCCGGCGTGCTTCCAGCAGCAATAGCTGCAAATTCTTATAATAAAGGTATTATATGTCCGGCAGATAATGGTTCTGAAGCGGCATTTGCAGGCGATGGTCTTGATATAGTTGCACCAAGGAATTTGCTTGCTCTAAGCAATCATTTTCGCGGCAACCAGCTAATTGAAAGGCCAAAAATAATTGAGCAGTTGGATGAAGAAGCTTACCCCGACATGTCTGATATTAAAGGCCAGGAAGTTGCCAAGAGGGCACTGGAGATTGCGGCGGCTGGCGGACATAATATGCTGATGATTGGGCCGCCAGGTTCAGGAAAGTCAATGTTGGCACAGAGACTTGGCGGGTTGCTACCTCAACTTACGGCCAAAGAAATGCTGGAATCTAGCGTTATAAACAGCATTGCCGGGAATATTATTGGCGGCAGATTAAAGCGGCAAAGACCATTCCGGGCGCCTCATCACTCCTGTTCAATGCCAGCACTTGTGGGTGGTGGAACAAAGGCCAAGCCGGGCGAAATAACGCTTGCGCATCATGGAGTTTTATTTCTGGACGAATTACCGGAGTTTTCTCGTCAGGTTCTAGACTCTCTGCGCCAGCCACTTGAAACCAAGAATGTTACAGTATCGCGGGTACACGCGCATGTTACATACCCAGCGAATTTCCAGCTTGTTGCGGCGATGAATCCGTGTAGGTGCGGTTATTTTGATGATGCGGCAAGGGCTTGCAATAAAGTGCCAAGATGTGCTGTTGATTATCAGAGCAAAATAAGTGGGCCGCTGTTTGACAGAATAGATATTTTTGTTGAAGTTCCCGAAGTAAAACCTGCGGATATTATGAAAGCCCAGAATAACCGCGCTGAAACTAGTAAACAAATAGCTGCTCGCGTGGCAAAAGCTCGTAAAATTCAGGAAGAAAGATACGAAGGTACTGGCGTTTTTGTGAATGCCAGGGCAGATGGGGAATTGCTGGATAAGGTTGCGACCCCGGATGACAAGGGTAAAAATATGCTGCTTCGGGCGGTAGAGCAGATGGGAATTTCGATGCGCGGTCATAACAGAGTTTTAAGAGTGGCGCGTACGATAGCCGATTTAGAAGGGGCTGATAGGGTAGAATTGGCACATGTTGCTGAGGCACTTAGCTATAGGCAGTTAAATCCGCGCGAACAATTGAAGAAAGCTGTTTAATGTGGTATGGATAGTTGTTAGTTATTGGTTGTTAAGAAATAATCATAACTAGCCACTGTACAAACAATTAATAACCAAGAACCAATAACCGTTTATGAATATATCACAAGAAGACAGATGGATTGGTGAGAGGCTTATTAAGGCCGGTGTTCTGACTAAGGAGGAGCGCGACCACGTGCTTGAAGTTCAGGCTGAACCAATAAATAAGCATATAAGGTTTGGTGATTTGGCAGTAAGAGAAGGATATTGTGAAGAAGGAGAAATTGAATCGATCGGCGGGTTTCTTGGAGAAATGTTGGTTGAAGCCGGTCTTTTGAACAGTGAGCAACTTAAAACATTACTTGATCTTCAAAAAAGTATGCGAGAAAGCGGCTTGTTTGCGCCAAATATAGGAGAGCTTGCAGCTGTGAGAGAATTTTGTGACAAGCAGGAAATAGAGGATTTTATTTTATTCAGCCGCCGTACGAGCCGCGGTGTATCTAGCGAAATGCCAGGCGAGTCATCGGATTGGTAATCTAAAAAAGGGGTTAGGCTTTAGTCTTCAGGGATTAGAGACTGAGGAAAATGGGTTCTGGCTCGGGGGGTTCTGGATCGGGGAGAAATGTTAAATTTTTGTTAAAATTTTAAAAAACCTATTTCCAGTTGCAATTTTTTGTGATATATATGCCACACTTTAGTTTTCATACGGTCTCGCTAAATGAATCAAGATTTTCCCGGCAACAGGATTGCCAACGCTCAGCTGGTTTATTCTTCTACGCTTGCACGCCAGCAGGCACAAGGTGAACTTCCCCCACTAAAAAATGCTAGTGGAAGGAATGTCACCGCGAAGCAACAAGGAACACCAAGAAGTAGATAATATCACTTAAATTGGTTGTCTTTGTTTTAAAGAATAACCATTTAGGGAGAGTTCTACTATGATTTCGAGTGCAACTTCAGCTTTAGCAGCAAATTTAGCAACAAAGTTTTTTGGTGGGATCAGAGAAGAGATAGTCTGGCGTGTTGATGGAGATAGCCAGGAAGGCGCGCATTACTGGTCTTATGTTGCGGTAGACAAACAAAAATTCTCTTCATTTAAAAAAGCGCTTGATGATGGCGATATTAGAGTCCAAGATTATGGCAAGATCCTTGCGTGGGGTGTTGGCCAGACTCCGCCGGGAGACATTAAGACTCATATTAAACAACATTATGGCCTCGATATAGAGGGTTAAAACGTCTTCCATTTAGCCTTGCACTGTATAAATTCAACTTTGATTGACAGGTACAATCTTATATTATTTCACCCTCACCCAGTTTTACTAAGCTAGTAAACTAGCCAAGTAAAACTTGCCCTCTCCCGCAAGCGGGAGAGGGGAGGGGTGAGGGTTCTTTCTTTAGGATTTATTATTGGAAATGAATATTAAGGCAGTGCTAGAAACGGCAATTGAGCAATATAAATCAGGCAAATTAGATGATTCTGCTGCTAGTTTATCTGCGCTAATAGAAAAATATCCTGAAAATCCTGATGCTAATAATCTGTACGGTGTTGTTCTTGGTGCTAAAGGTAATTTTGTAGAGGCAGAGAACAAAATAAAAAAGGCTATAGAATCAGGCAAAATTACCCACTCTTTCTATTTCAATCTGGCACAGATTTATAAGCAGCAATATAGAATCGACGAGGCTATCGATTGCTGTAAGAAGGCGATCGAGAAAAAACCTGATTATTTTCAGGCATTGAGAGAAATAGTAATTTATTTGAATTATAAAGGTAGAAATGAAGAAGCATTAAAATATGCAGAGCAACTGACTAATTATCATCCTCAAAAATCAGAAAGCTTTAATATTCTTGGCGAAGTTTATAACCGTAGCGGTAACAATAAAAAGGCCGAAGAAGCTTTCATAAGGGCAATAGATTTAGATCCAAAGCATTATCATGCATATTCAAATCTGGGCAATCTGAAACATAACATGAATCAACTTGCAGAAGCACGAAGTCTGTTTGAGAAATCTCTCGAGCTGAAGCCTAATCAGCCGATTATAAAGCACACATTAGCAGCGCTTAAGGGCAAAACCACCGAGAAACCAGGAGAGGAATTTGTTGTATCGCTGTTTAATTTTTATGCTGATAATTTTGATGAACATATGAAGGCACTTGGATACAGAGTGCCGGAACTAATGTATGAATCAGCGATAAGAATTTTGGGAAAAGAAGGTAAAAAAATATCGATTGCTGACCTGGGGTGTGGAACGGGGAAACTTGGACAATTATTCAAGCCACATGCAGAAAAAATTATAGGTGTAGATCTGGCACCAAAGATGCTCGAGAAATCAGCTTCACTAAAAGTTTACGATGAGTTAGTTCTGGGCGATGTGGTAAAATTTCTAGAGCAAAGAGAAGAAATTTTTGATGTCATTTTGTCGGCAGATACTTTTATCTATGTTGGCGCGCTTGAGCAGCTTTTTGCCGCTGCAGAAAAACGTTTAGAAAAATCTGGAATTATGGTTTTCTCAATTGAGGAAGATACAAAAGGTGAAAAATATTCGCTTCATGAAAGTGGCAGATATAAACATTCGAGAAAATATATTTTAGATTTGGCAGAGAGGAATAATTTTAAGTTAGTGCATGATGAAGTTGCAGGAATTAGAATGCAATTTGATAAAATGATCCCTGGACGGATAATGATTTTAGAGAAGAAGTAATAATCAAGTGATAAGGAAAAAATAATATGTACGCCTTTGTTATTATGGCGGCGCTTGCAGTTTGGTTTTTCGATTTATGGCCATTCTATAGTGGGCATTTCAGGCCATTATTGAGAGAGCATGATTATGAAGTTTTATTTTATTATGAAAATAATACAGAGGAAAAACTTGGGCTGGTGAGCGGAATTGAAACTTGCCGCTTTAAAGCCAGCGAACATGCGCGCCAGAAAAATATAAAAGAATCTAAGTGGACATATAGATGTTGTTTAATAAGAAGAAGTAATCAATGTGCGAGAGTTGATTTGTGAATTTTGAGAAACAAATCTTGGTGCTTGCCTCGGCATCGAAAGGCAGGATGGGGCTGCTAGAATCGGCCGGAATAATTCCAGATAGTATTGCGCCCATGGATATTGATGAATCGCCAAAGAAGGGTGAAGCGACAGATCGTTTGGTTTTACGACTGGCGATAGAAAAGGCCAAAGCTGCTTTTGATAAGAATGATGGCGCATTTGTGATAGCAGCGGATACGCTTTGCGCGGTTGGTAAAAGAATAATAGGTAAGGCCGAGAACGAAGATGAAGCCAGGAAATTTCTGAAGTTAATGTCTGGGCGCCGGCATAAAGTTTATACGGGGGTTTGTGTTATGGCACCGGATGGCAGGGTGGCGAAGAAACTTGTGACAACATCATTACAGTTAAAACGTCTTACAGATGAAGAAATTGATTGGTATTTAAAAAGCGGAGAATGGGTTGGCAAATCTGGCTGTTATAGCATTCAGGGCAAAGGACAGTTATTCATGGAATCTATAAATGGCTCTTTTTCTGGCGTAGTTGGCCTGCCGCTTTGTGAAACTCTAAAGATGCTGGTGGGATTAGGCTATAGACTTCCCTGAATTTTTATTCTATAAACCCGTTTCTTCAAAAAAATAGCTAATGGCTAATGGCCATAGTCTAAAGCATAAGAGGTCAGGTAGCTCAGTCGGTAGAGCAAAGGACTGAAAATCCTTGTGTCGGCGGTTCAATTCCGCCCCTGACCACCACTTTCTTGAATGGCTATGTTCGCAACTGTTCATATAAATGCGCGAATTACCACATAAAAATCAGCCGTATCAAAACGAGAAATTTTTCTGCTTGAAAATGTTTCGGAACAGTTTTAGCATGAGAGAAGTTTTCAGAGAAATATATCTACGTTTTTCTTTTCTATATTCGGTTCAATTTTCCGCTTTATAAGAATTTACAGAAATTTTTTGTTTCTAAATCGCATGTAATTTAAAATCATGGGAGTGGGTTATGATTCCTGAAGTTTTAAGAGAATATGAAGAAGATTATGAATTTTTCTATGATGCTGCTATGCGCCGTACAGTGGGCGTTGGGGAGAGTATGTTTCCCGATGATGTAGTTACAAGGATACTTGCTGGCGAACATCCTATAAAAGTATTTCGTGAGTTCAGAAGATATTCAATAGACGCTCTGGCACGAAAATCAGGAGTAAGCGCGGAGTATTTGCGCAAGCTGGAGGCTGGTATCGTTAATGCTTCAAGAGATACAAAGCAAAGGATAGCGTCTACTTTAAGAGTGGCTGTAGAAGAAATCGCTTAGTAAGTAAGAGTAGTTACGAGTCACTAGTTGCGAGTGGTTGACCTTTTTTCTTCGAAATTGGGGCTGATTGATTTATTTTAAGGAAACAGCTTTAACAACAGAGAGGAAATATGACAGCGTATTCTGCCGGTCTACTGACGATTGGCCTTCTTCTAATTTCAAATATATTCATGACTTTTGCCTGGTATGGGCATCTTAATTATAAATCGCAACCAATCTATCTGGTTATTTTGGTTAGCTGGGGAATAGCTTTTTTTGAATATTGTTTTCAGGTTCCGGCAAATAGAATCGGACATTCTCACTTTAGTGCAGCGGAGTTGAAGACTATCCAGGAGGTAATAACGCTGGTGGTTTTTGCTTTTTTCTCGGTATTTTATCTTGGTGAGCCAATAAAATGGAACCACGGTGTTGGTTTTTGTTTAATTGCTGCAGGAGCATTCTTTATATTTTCCAAGTGGTAATCCACATGGTAAATAGTGACAACCACGTCATTATGTGCAAGCATGAGATATGAGCAAATTATTTATTCTAAGTATCCTTCTTTTTTCTTTTGGGATTGCAAATGCCCAGACATTCATGCGCATTGATAATGAAGAAAGATCCCCTAAGTCAAAAATGGAAATAATGTATAGTGAGCGGGGTATTTCTGCTGAAGGCGAAGAAGCATTAGAAAAAAGGGATTGGGATACTCTAAAGCCAGAGGAAAGAATAGAGTTACAGGAAAAAATGGGTAACCGTATTGGCGATGGGAATAATCCAGAGGCTGGAAATAACAGCATAGGATTTGGTCGAAAAATAGAATCATATACCAAAGGGTTTGGTAAAAATGAGGATGATTCGGAAGGTGACAAAAAGAATGATAAAATAGAATCAGAAACAGACACGATGCATTTTGGCAAACAGGAATCATTTCGTAGGAGAGATTAGATAATGTCAGTAAGAATTTCGGCTCTGGTTGTGGCACACAACGAAGAAAGGCATCTGCCCGAATGTTTGCAAACATTGAAATTTGCAGATGAGATAATTGTTGTTTTAGATAGATCAACAGATCATTCATACCGGATTGCAATGAAACAAACAAATCTGGTTTATGAGGGTTCGTGGGAAATAGAGGGAGATAGAAGAAATTTTGGTATTGGAAAATGTTCCGGCGAATGGATATTAGAGATTGATGCGGATGAAAGGGTCTCGCCGGATCTAGCTTCAGAAATTCTTGAACAAATAAAAAACAAAAGATCAGACAAAAAAACAGATTATACCTACTTTAATATACCTTTTGATAATTATATAGGCAGTAAACTGGTAAAAAATGGCTGGGGTTGTTACTGGGGTGTACGAAGTGCACCAAGATTATTCAAAAAGGGAAGCAAAACGTGGGAGAGTGGTACAATACATCCTTCCTATAAAATTTCCGGAGAAGGTGGAAAAATGAAATATTCTATAGTGCATTACGTGGATGATAATATTTCAGACATGATACGGCGCTTTGACAGATATACGGAATCCAATGCTAAGCAGCTTATAAGCAAAGGAAATCAGGACGGCTTCTGGAATAATTTCCGGCGCATTTTCTCGCGGTTTTTCAAATGTTACGTACAAAGAAAAGGCTTCAAAGAAGGCAGCTATGGCTTTCTAAACGCCCTATTTGCCGGTCTTTATCCGATAGTATCGTATCTCAAGGCCAAAGAAATAATCGAGCAACGCACTGAAAAATAATAGTTATCTTTTGCCATCAAATAGATAAAATTTTATTCAAATTGTTAAGACTTTTTTAATTTCCCTATGTTATAATTACCATTGTAACAATAGAGATAGGTCAGATTTATGGCAGAAACCGGTAGATTACAGGCAGATCCGTTGTTTTTGGGTTTAACCAGGCCGCCCATGATGCTTGGCGTAACCTATGCATGGTTTATGATTAACGCCCTCACATGGGCAATGGTTTTTATTAATACCTCTGATTTTGGCCTTATGATTCCGGGCGGTATAGCGACCCATTTCGTTGGTTATCTAATTTGCTCGCGCGAACCGAGATATCTTGAAATATGGATGGTGCGGCTATCAAAGTGCGCAAGATGTAAGAATTCTGGTTTTCACCACAACACTCAATCCTATGATCTTTATTAAACTACGCAACTGATTAACCCTGGAGAAGAGGGTATATTTTGAAAATTAATGTTAAAGCTAAATAGAAGACATACACAATACTCTGATATAGCGGATAAGGAATATTCCGAATCTCAGTTTATCCCATATTTCTGTCATTGGGATGGTAATACTGTAGTCACAAAAAAAGATGAACTGATGCAGGTCATCAAGGTGGAGGGCTTTGCTTTTGAAACGACCGATGATGAAGAAGTTGATATGGCAAAACATCTTCGCAATACGCTTCTCAAAAGTATTTCTACCGGTTCTGTAGCCGTATATTTTCATCTTGTAAGAAAAAGGCAGGCGGTAGATGTGGGAGGAAAACAGCCGGAAGGTTTTGCAAAAAAACTTGACGATGCATGGAAAGCAAAACACAGATCTCATCAGACATTCAGAAACGATTTATACATAAGTATTTTGCTGAGGCCTGATACCAAGGGTGTTGCGGCATTAGAGCATTTTCTTAAAATTATCCAGCAGAAGGCAGATAAAGAAGCCTGGGAACTGGAGATAAAAGCAGCGCATAGTGAGCTGGTTGATCTTGTTAAAAGGGTCATGGCAACCTTGCGTCAATATAGGCCGACACTGCTTGGACTGAGAAAAACAAAGAAAGGTATATTTTCTGAAGTGCTGGAATTTCTTGGAATGTTGGTCAATGGCGGAGAATCTGCGCCAATGCTTCCTCCTACTTATGATATATCGAGATATTTACCAACACACAGGCTGTATTTTGGTCCAAGGGCAATAGAAGTCAGAGGGCCGACCCGCAGCCGTTTCGCCGGGATAGTTAGTATTAAGGAATACCCTCCGCACACATCGGCGGGAATGATGGATGTTTTTTTACAATTGCCGCATGAATTTATTATTTCTCAGTCTTTTGATTTTTCCAATCGCCAGGCGGCAATTAGCAGTATGCGGCTGCAACAGAGAAGAATGGAATCAGGTCGCGATTTAGCGCGCTCGCAAACACAAGAAATTTCGGACGCTCTCGATATGGCTATGAGCGGCAAGATAGCTTTCGGCGAACATCATCTGACAGTTTTATGTATGGAGGATGATTTAAAGAGATTAGAAGATTCATTGTCTATCGTATATGGCGAATTAATCAATATAGGAGCGGTTCCTGTTCGTGAACTTGTAAACCTCCAGGCGGCGTATTGGTCGCAGTTACCAGGAAATTTTGATTATATTGCTAGAAAAGCAACTATTCACACGCTGAATGTTGCAGCCTTCGCTTCATTACATAATTATCCTGTTGGTAAAAGAGACGGCAACCATTGGGGCGATGCGGTTTCAGTTTTTGATACAACTTCCGGCACTCCGTATTTCTTTAACTTTCATTTACGCGATGTTGGCCATACAACGATAATCGGGCCGACAGGATCAGGTAAAACAGTTTTGATGAATTTTCTGTGTGCGCAGGCGCAGAAATATAACGCTCGCACGTATTTCTTCGATAAGGATAGGGGTGCCGAGATATTTATCAGGGCATTGGGAGGGGTTTATACAATTATTGATCCGGGAAAGAGATCTAATTTTAATCCGCTGCAGCTTAACGATACTTCTGAGAACAGAGCCTTCCTGGTTGAATGGTTTATAAGCATGATTACAACGCATGAAACAAAGCTGGATCCGCAGGATATTGAGGCAATAAAGGAAGCAATAAATGGCAACTATAAACTGCCCAAAGAGAATAGAACTTTGAGTAATGTTGCGCCATTCTTTGGCCTTGAAGGGCCAGGCAAAATAGCCAGCAGACTTAATATGTGGTTTGGCGAAGGTAGTCATGCAAAATTATTTGATAATCCAATAGATAGTATTGATTTACAGACGTCACGTATTTATGGATTTGAGATGGGAGAGATTCTGCGTGATAAAGTGAGTCTGGGACCATCGTTATTGTATTTATTTCACAGGATAAGCCAGTCTCTTGATGGCACTCCGACGATGATAATTCTGGATGAGGCCTGGGCGCTGATTGATAACCCAGTTTTTGCACCAAAGATAAGAGACTGGCTGAAAACATTGCGTAAACTAAACGCTATGGTGATTTTTGCAACGCAAAGCGTGGAAGATGCAACAAAGAGTAATATTAGTGATACCCTCGTGCAGCAAACGGCAACGCAAATATTTCTGCCCAACCTAAAAGCAACAAAAGAATATCAGACAACGTTCATGCTGAGTAACAGAGAGTTTACTCTGATTAAAACTACTAATCCGACAAGCAGATATTTTCTTGTTAAGCAGGGCAATGATGTGGTGGTTGCAAGAATAGATCTTACCGGAATGGAAAATATGATTCATGTACTTTCAGGAAGGGCAGAAACAGTTAGATTGCTAGATAAAATAAGAGAAGAAGTAGGAGACAACCCGGATGACTGGCTGCCAGTGTTTTATGACCGCGTTAAGCAAGTGGCATAGAATCGTATTTTTTATTGCGGCTTTAATAGCCATCCTAATTGCGGCAAATATCGCAATAGTAAAAAACGCTTATGCGCAGAATCCTTCTGCGCCAGCAACGCCACAAAACACGATCACTATCGATTGTAGTGGCTATCAGGGATTCACAAAGAAGATCGTTAGTTGTATTGAAAATATTTTAGTGAGTCAGGTCGGCACAGCAGAGTTTGGCAGCATCAGAGATTCCATTAAGGAAGTAGTAAAAACATTGATATGGCTCTATCTGTTATTCTTCGGATATCAGGTGGCTCTTGGTGCAGTTCAGAAGCCGATGTCTGAGGTAATGATACATCTGCTGAAAATTACGGCCGTAGCATATTTCTCAATACATGCAGGAATAGATTTATTCTATCCGATTTTTAAAGATGCTCAGAAAGAGATTACGGACATGGTTTCTCAATTGGCTCTTATAGGCGGAACAGAGTGCGCAGATCTTGGCAAATATGCAGATGTGTGGACAAGGATAGATTGTCTTGTGGCAGCAGTCTTAGGTGCTGATTTAGTGTTTCCTGGTGGTGCCGGGTCAGTAGATATGGCAACAGAGCCATTTAAAAGCGGCTCAAACGTTCCTTGGGTTTTACCAGGCTTGGTATTAGGTCTAGCTTTTTCTTCGATTGGTCTGGTTGTTTTTACGCTTGCCGTAGTGACAATAGTTATTGTGATACTGGGTTTTGCTTCGGCAGTTGTATATTACATAATGTGTCTAGTGGCATTAATTGTGTTGATGATTATTGCCCCGATAATGATTCCTATGTTGCTTTTCAAAACAACAAAGGGTTTCTTTGATACGTGGCTGCATGCAACCCTGGCATACATAGTTCAGCCAGCTGTGCTGTTTGCCTATCTGGCATTCATGACTCAGGCGATGAGTATAGTGATCTATGGCGGGTCAGCGCCTCAGCAACCAGGACAGAATTCAATTTTTGGACTGCACAAAGTTCTGGCTCAGGCCAAGCAGATTATTGATGATCCGAATGAAAAAGTTATTGGCGGGATAATGAATATTGAAATAGAGACAAAAGATGGAGCATCAGCAAATAATCCGCCATCTGTGAGTCAGAACGATATAATTGAAACCACACCGGATCAGAATCTGGGTACTGTGGTTACAACCAAGATAAATATCAGCGATGATTTGAAAGCATCGCTGCTGGTAAACCTTCTTGCCGTTACAATGATTGCCGCACTTCTGAATTCTTTTATGTATAACGTGATGCAATTTGGTTCACAGCTGGCCGGAATACCGTCTTCGTTTAATATGGGTAATTTTACCGGAATGTTTAACAAAGCAATGAGTGCTGGCAAAAAGGCGATAGGTGCATGAAAAAATTTTGTGAATTATTTATTCCGCTATTTTTTGTTTTACTCGTTTTATGCGGGTTGCCAGAACAAGCCTTTGCTCAGGCCAGCCAGGCAATAGCCAACTGTCCGAGTTATGCACAGAATAACATGCTATTCACGCCAATAATGAAATGCGTAAGCGATGTTATGAGCGCAGTATCGCAGACTTATATAAATGATATAATTTCAAGATTATCAACGGCGGTTGTAGGCGCAATGACAATAGCAATCGGGTTACTTGCGGCCAGAATAGCCCTTGGAGGAACGCAGCATTCAGCGGCGGAAAGCTATCTCTTAATAGTAAAAATATCTCTGGTTAATTTCTTTGTCTTGCAATCAGGTGTTGTTGAATATTTAGGATATTTGACTGACATTACCGGCGCTATCACAGATGTTTTTATTAATGTTCTTGATCCATCTCAAGATAGATACACAGTGACAGGAGACAGGCTGGTTTCAACAGATAGTTCGACAGCACAGCAGGTTACTGTCCCTCCTGGCGGAAAAGACATGTGGCTAGAGATAGATTTTCTGGTGCAAAGGATTTTGGGATTAAGTGGCTCTGATACAAATCTTGGGCAGGGTATAGTTGGGATTTTCATGTTGGTAAGCGGGCTGTTCTTTCTTGGCCCGATAGGTGGATGGATAGCGGTTATTACTTCGTTCACAATCGCATTGCTGTTTGCAGCTTTTGCCATGGTTGTTTTTACATATATAGCATCTTTTATTGCGATTATGGTTTTGGGAGCGTTCTCGCCGATCGTAATACCAATGGTACTTTTTACCAGCACAAGAAATATTTTCGAGAAATGGCTGGAACAGGTTATTAACTACTCATTGCAGCCTGTAATTCTTACAGCCTTTGTGATGTTTATGCTTGCAGTAATGCAGAACGCATCGACAGATTTTATAGCTCAGTATAAAGAGATTTCTGAGAATGCTACCAGCAAGAATAATAATTCATCAATACCGCTTTTTTCTATGGATGTACAGGTTAAAACCAGCAAGCCAGGAGTTGAAGATAGAGAATCTTATGAACAATTTGTTCACAGGTTTGTTGAAGGTATGGGTTTTGTTACTGAACCAAATCCTACCACAACGAAAGGTATGGTTGGCGGAACAATAGAAGTGCCATTCTTGGTTTGTGATAAAAAATGTATCAAGGAATTTGCTCTGAATTTTATTCTTAATGCTTTCCTGCTTTTTGTAATGATGGGCTTTGTGCAGCAATTGCCAATTATGGTCAGTGAGTTGGTTGGAGATAGATCGGTGCCAAATCTTGCACAGAAATTTGGTGATCCGATTTATTCAACAGCTATGAGAGCGCAGGATAGCATAACTGCCGGTATGCGAAGGTGATGGGATGAACATAAATATTACAAAAAAAATAATATTACTGTTCTTCACAATATTCGCACTTTCGGCGTGTGATATTGCACCGGATGTTGTTAAGGAGAGGATGTTTGTTGATACAGCCAATGGCGGCGACCAGAATATGTGGGTGTTGCGGGATGTTTTTCAGGACAGTGCAACTGGCACAACAGTTCATCCAGCATTGTGCGCAGAAACAAAAAAATTGATTGAGGCTAAGGCAAGCTCAACAGAATGGTTGAAGCAGGATAAAATAGATCCGAATACCGGCAATCCAACGGGGCAGAAAGTTGGCCCAATCACCTACATTGTTGATCAGATAAAACAGCAGATGGATAAGGCGGTCAGGAAGGTTTTTGAGGCCTTTGCGCAGGATACTATTTTTAAAGAAGTAGTTATGGCTTTGGTGACTATAACTATAGCAATGTATGGT
>ERZ1066140.131-NODE-131-length-18420-cov-7.073836_pt1 | contig 18420 bp, 19 predicted proteins | sample MGYA00382787_ERZ1066140 | MGnify/ENA primary metagenome ERZ1066140 (study PRJEB33369, sample SAMEA5778370) | biofilm metagenome | biome: Industrial cooling water; feature: Water cooling tower basin; material: Biofilm | place: United Arab Emirates | collected...
CACCACGCTACAATGCAAGAGATGCAGCTGTGTATTATGCTTCTGTATTTAAAGCGAATGTATTGCTGGGCAGCGGAACACCATCAGTTGAAACCTATTATAACACACAGAGTGGCAAATACAATTTAGTTGAATTGAACGAACGATATGGTGCCGGTGAATTACCCGTTATTGAACTGGTTGACACCAAACCGATCTTCAAACAAACAAAAGAAAAAGTAATCATCGCTCCTGCATTGAAAGAAGCGATTGAAAAATCCCTGGAACAAAACAAGCAAATCATATTGTTTCAAAACCGTAGGGGGCATACGCCGCATCATGTATGTAAAGTATGCGGATGGATTCCGCATTGCAGGTATTGTGATGTGAGTTTAACCTATCACAAATTCAAACACAAACTGCAATGTCATTACTGCGGTACAGTATATCCTGTTGTTACAACCTGTGAAGCCTGCAGCAGTCATGATTTCATGAAATTAAATTTTGGTACCGAGAAAGCAGAGGAATATTTGCAGGAACTCTTTCCCAAAGCCAAAATTGCCCGGATGGATTATGATACAGTAAGTGGCAAGACAGCACACGACCAGCTCATCCAGCAATTTGAACAGCAGCGTATTGATATTTTAGTGGGTACACAAATGGTGGTAAAGGGTTTGGATTTTGAACATGTGAACCTGGTTGGAATTTTAGATGCCGATAGTTTGTTAAGCTTTGCTGATTTCCGTGTGAATGAACGGGGTTTTCAACTGATGGAGCAGGTGAGCGGCCGTGCAGGCAGAAAAGATGCAGATGGCAAAGTGCTGATACAGGTGGCCAATACCAATCATCCTGTGTTACAGTTTGTAAAAGCTCACGATTATAAAAGTTTTTTTGCATTTGAAATAGCAGGCAGAAAACAGTTTGCGTATCCGCCGTTTACACGATTGATACAAATTACATTTAAGCATAAGCATCGTGAAATAGTAGAAGCGGCTGCACAATCATTTGCTGAAAGTTTAAAACCCGTGTTTGGTACTTACATCACCGGACCTGCAGAACCTGTGGTGAATCGTGTACGCAATCAATATTTGATGGAAATGATTTTAAAGTTGCCCAAAGATGCCAATTTGTTAACCCGTTGCAGAGAAATAATACATGCACAGGAAGCAGCCATGCACCATCATCCTTCGTATAAAAGTGTAATGATGGTGGTGGATGTGGATGCGGTGTGATGAATCATTTGTTACCTGTAGTCGTACAAACATAATACTTTAATAACGCATCACAATAGTCAGAGAAGTTTCTGCGCTATGTTGAAACGCACATTGCTTATAACCGGGGCCACTGAAAAGATTTTTAACGTTGTTGCTCACACCATAACCTTCTTTTGGTATGCCGATGAAATTGGTATTTAATTCACCATCATTATTGGTGTCATGAAATAAAGCTATAGCATAAGTTCCTTTGGGTACGTTTGTAAATTCGAGTAAGGCCGTTCCGTTTACCGCTGTAGCTCTTGCTACTTTATAGGCCGCATCGGGATTTTCGGGAAAGCCTTTTTCTGATGCAAACATAGCAGCATAAATTTCTCCCTTTTTAGAAGAAACTTTTGTCACCTTAACTTTGACCGATGCCGTTTGAATTGAATTATCAACCGGCAAATCATTCATTGGTAAAAGACTGATGAATAGAAAAATAAAAAATGGCATGGATCTCTAAACAATAAGGCCTGCATATTGTTCATTAGAAAGCAATTCAATTGATAAAATTTTTGCAGGTACCCGCCTTAATGACTTTTGTATGAAATTATCGTTAGGAATCCTTGTACTTCTATTAACACAGCTAATCACTTTTGCACAAACAACAGGTACCATTAATGGATTTGTTCGTAATGCCAGAACACTATCTCCTTTAGAAGGTGCTACCATAAAAATTGTTAACAGTGATTTAATGACCACTGCTGACAAAAGCGGATTTTACCGTATTACCAATATTCCCACCAAAACATGGAATGTAGAAGTGAGTTTCAGCGGTTACAGAAGTGAAACAAAGTTTGATGTTACTGTAACATCAGGTAATGCCATTGAGTTGAATTTTGATTTGGAGCCGGAGTTCAAAGAAATGACAGGCGTTGTTGTACAACCTAAGTTTATTAAACCGGTTGGTGTGGTTAACTCCGTTCAAACCTTAGGCATTACAGAAATTGCCAAATACCCCGGAGCCAATTTTGATGTGGCAAAAGTTGTGCAATCATTGCCCGGTGTTTCAGGTTCTGTTGGCTTTAGAAACGACATTATCATTCGTGGTGGTGCACCCAATGAAAATACTTACTTTCTGGACGGCATTGAAATCCCTACCATTAATCACTTTGCTACACAGGGAGCTGCAGGCGGCCCTGTAGGTTTGCTCAACGTTTCATTTATTCAGGATGTTACTTTGCATACATCAGCTTTTCCGGCGAAGTATGACAATCCGTTATCAGGTGTGTTGCAGTTCAAACAACGTACCGGTAATCCGGAAAAATTTCAGGGTAATTTTCGATTGAGTGCCAGTGAAGCGGCTTTAACTACAGAGGGCCCACTGGGAAAGAAAAATGGTAAGACTACATTTTTAGCATCTGTTCGCCGTTCTTATCTGCAGTTATTATTTCAGTTGATTGAATTGCCCTTTCTGCCTGATTACTGGGATTATCAATATAAGATTACACATAAGATCAACAACAAAAATGAACTCAACTTTCTTGGTGTTGGTTCTATTGATAATTTCACGTTCAAACGGCCGGATAATCCAACACTGGAGCAGATAGCTATTCTTGAACAAATTCCTTTAAACACACAACGTACCAATACCATCGGTGTTTCATGGCGTCATACCATCAATAATGGGTTTACATTGTTATCAGTAAGTAATAACCGTTTAGTAAACACAGCTGATCAATTTCAAAACAATGAAAAGCCGGCTGATAATGAACGTATTCTCGGTTACAAATCAACAGAGGATGAAACACGTTTACGTTATGAAGTAAACTTTAACACCAATGGCTGGCAACTGAGTACCGGATTGGTGGGTATTTATGCACGTTATAACAATTCCACTTTTCAACGCCGCCCCGGTTATGTAGCCGATTATTTTACGGATATTAATTTCTTCCGCTATGGTTTGTTTGTAAACGGCAGCAAACGTTTTTTGGAGAACAGGTTACTGCTTTCTGCAGGTTTAAGAGTTGATGGAAATACCTTCACCACCAACGGTAATGAAATCGGCCGCACTATATCGCCACGTGTTTCAGCAAGTTATCGTGCAGCACCTAAGTTCAATATCAATGCCTCTGCAGGAAGGTATTATAAAATTGCTCCTTATACGATTCTTGGATTTCGTTTCAATGGTGTTCTGGCCAATGAAAATGTGGAATACATCAAGAGTGATCATTTAGTAGCAGGTTTTGAATTCAACCCCAAATCATCCACACGTATTACGCTGGAAGGTTTTTATAAATGGTATGATAACTATCCGGTTTCTATTGACAAAGGAATATCACTTGCTAATTTGGGTGGTGATTTTGGCGTATTGGGTAATGAACGTGTGAGCAGTAATGGAAGAGGAAAAACCTATGGCTTTGAATTTATGTACCAGGAACGTTTGACTAAAAATTTCTATGGTATTCTGGCTTATACTTTTTACTACAGTTTGTTTACAGGTTTTGACAGAACAAGATTCATCGCATCAGCATGGGACAACCGTCATCTTGTTTCATTTACCGGTGGTTATAAATTTAAACGTAACTGGGAATTGGGTATTCGTTACCGTTACCAGGCAGGTGCTCCATACACGCCTTATAATGATTTTGAAAGCCTGGAGAACTATCCGTTTACAAATGCAGCAGTGCTGGATTATTCAAGAGTCAACTCCTTACGTTTAAGCGGCTTTAATGCAATGGACGTGCGCCTGGATAAAAAATGGAATTTTAAAAGATGGAGCTTTAATTTGTTTTTAGATATCCAGAATTTCTTCAATTCAAAAAATCCTACTGCACCCGGCTTTACATTGCAGCGTAATGGTGATGGAAGCATTGCAACAGGAAATAACTCTGTTTATAACCCCGGTGTATTTGGAAATCCTTCAGCGCCTAATAACCGTCAATTAGCCCTACCTGCCATTTTACCCAATACCAGCGGTTCACGCCTGCCAAGTATTGGATTTGTTGCAGAATTTTAATGATACAGTTTTATGAAGAAGCTTTGTTAAGCAATGGTATGGGATTGATGTAAAACATTTTTTTCCATCCCTGTACCTGCTTATCTGCTTTCCATGGCATTGGAATCATTGATGTAATGGTGTAATGCAAATGTGGTGCTTTACCTTTTGCATTTCCCGTAGTACCTACTGTGCCAATGGTTTCATTTGTATTTACTAATGAACCTGCAGAAGTATTGATGTTTTGCATATGGGCAAAATAATGAAAGCGCCATTTAGCTGAAAGCAGCACAACAACATTTCCGCCTTTATTAATATTTCCGGTAAACAAAACAATACCATAAGCAGGTGCTTTTACAAGTGTTCTTTCTTTTGCAAAAATATCAACGCCTTTGTGTGTAATGGAACTACCCCATGGATAAGCCCAGAACGATTGCTGGTTATAACTGCTTTTGCCTGCTCCCTCTACAGGCATTACAAAAGGATGCGGAAGAAGATAGCCGATGATGACAATAATGATGAGGAACAGCAGTATTCGTTTTATGATTTTCATAGAGATGAAACGAAGACAACCGTGCAATTATTTATGGATTGAAGCATTTTTGCAAATGATTGGCAGTTGACGAGAACCACTTTGTTGAAAGCAGTGGTACAGTTGATTTGCTCAGTAAAAACTATCCATCAAGTAACCCGCTGTATCTTGTACTGAAACACCGCATACCTGTTACAGAAAAGATGGCAAAAAAAATCCCGCCATTAGCGGGACTATGTTTAATCGTAATTTCTGGGTTTATATCCACCACCACCTTTGTTATATCCTCCACCGCTGCTGCCACCACCACGGTAACCGCCACCACCACCACTACCACCACGATATCCTCCTCCGCCGCCGCCAGAGTAGCCACCGCCACCGGAATAACCGCCACCACCTTTATATCCACCACCACCGGAGTAACCGCCTCCGCCACCACCCTGTGGTTTATCTTCAGCTTTCTTTACGACCAATGGTTTTTTACTGCGGCCTAATTGAATATCATTTAAAAGTTCAATGGCATCATTTCCATCTTCTTCTTTTTCCATGGTTACAAAACCAAAGCCACGGCTTTTGCCTGTATTACGATCAATAGAAATTTTTGCGGAGATTACTTTGCCAAATTTTTCGAAAATTTCTTCGAGTTCGGCGTCATCTACATCATAGGGAAGTCCGGCTACAAATAAGTTCATGATTGGAATTTGTGTAAAGCTAAGAAACTAATCGGGAAAATAATCATTTCCCCACCATTTCCTTGTAATAATACAGGTGCATTCCGGGTTGGGCTTGCTTTGCAGCTCTTATCATTGCCCCTGCTATAACTGATGCTTCAATCGGTTTCCAGCCAGAAGGCAATAAAAAAGAAACCGATTGAAAGAGTGCCTTAAATATTTTTTCACCCATACGTTGTTCTTTTCTGTTACCCAGAATAAACGACGGTCGCATTATATGAAAACATTCATAGTTATAAGAAGCAATCACTTCCTCCACTTCACCTTTTAAACGGTTGTAAAAGATACGTGAGCTGCTGTTTGCAGTAGCAGCACTTACAATGAGGTATTGTGTAAAACCGGCTGCTTTACCAAAACGAGCTGCATTTACAGGAATATCAAAATCTATTTTCCGGTATTCTGTTTCATCGCCTTTTACATTGGCATTAGTAGTACCAATACAACAGAAGATACAATCACCTGTGCCCAACTTTTGCTGAAACGCTTCATAATTGTTGAAATCAACAATTACAGTTTGCAGCTTAGGATGCTGCAGGGAAACAGGCTTTCGTACCAGAATTCGAACAGTTGAAAACGCATCATCATTTAATAATTGCTCCAGCAAGAGTGAACCGGTAAGTCCCGTAGCACCGATGATAACCGCCGTTTGTTGATTCATATTTATTACTTTGCGAACAGTATGCAAATTGAGCAAAATATTTCATTAAAGCAATTCAACACATTTGGCATTGATGTAAAGGCCAGGCAGTTTGCTGCGTTCAGCAATACGGATGAATTGATGGAGTTGCTGATGCATTACAGAAATGAAGAGCTTTTAATATTAGGCGGAGGCAGTAATATTTTATTTACAAAAGATATAGATGGTGTAGTGCTGAAGAATGAAATAAAAGGCATTGAACTGATAAAAGAAGATAATGAATTTGTATATGTCCGTGCAGGAGCCGGTGAAAACTGGCATCAGTTTGTGATGCATTGTATAGAAAAAAATTGGGCCGGTGTTGAAAATCTAAGTTTGATTCCAGGTAATGCAGGCGCCAGTCCCATGCAAAACATCGGAGCTTACGGTGTGGAAATAAAAGATGTAATGCATTCGTTAACAGTTTTACATCTTCGTGATAAAGTGCCGGTACATTTTTCAAATCATGATTGTGCGTTTGGCTACCGTGAAAGTGTGTTTAAACGCAAGTACAAAAATCAGTTTGTGATAATGGATGTAACGTATAAGTTAAAAAAACATCCGCAGTTCAATACCAGTTATGGCGCTATTAATGCAGAACTGGAAGCAATGGGTGTGCAGCAGCTGAGCATTCAAGCAATTGCACAAGCAGTCATCAACATACGTTCATCCAAACTTCCTGATCCAAAACTGATTGGCAATGCCGGTAGTTTTTTCAAAAATCCAACAATTACAAAGCAGCGGTTTGAATTGCTCAAGAGTCAATACACACAGATGCCCGGTTATGAAAATACAGACGGCACTGTTAAACTTGCAGCAGGATGGCTCATAGAACAATGCGGTCCGCAGGAATCAGTGAGTTGGAAAGGCTACAGAAAAGGGGATGCCGGATGTCATGCAAAGCAAGCATTGGTACTGGTAAACTATGCAAATGCCAGTGGCAAAGAAATCTATAATCTGAGTGAGGAAATAGTGCAAAGTGTAAAGAAAAAATTTGATGTGGAACTGGAGCGTGAAGTGAACATTTTATAGCATCACATAAATATGTGAAAAATATGAATGAATTTTGAACGTCAATTTTTCTAATCTACATTTGAAACATAAAAACACAAGTATGAAGAAACTTATCATCGTATTAGCTTGCCTCACAGTATCGCAATTTGTACTTGCGCAGGCTAAGTCTGTTTATTTTGAAATTGGAGGACCGGGTGTTGCCTCTTTTAACTTTGATACCCGTTTTACAAAATCAGAAAAAGGCATTGGTGGAAGAGCTGGATTTGGTGGATTTAGTTTAAGCTATAATGATTTTAACGGTGGCAGAGACCGAACTACCGCCGTATTTATTCCGGTAGGTATCAACTACCTGTTTGGTAATGATGATCGTAATTATTTTGAATTAGGTGCGGGTGTTACTCCGGTTATTTATAAAGATGATTTCAGTGCTAATGATAATGACGGAGCTTTTACAGCCACATTTGGTCATGCTACTTTTGGTTACAGGTTACAACCCAAAAAATCAGGGTTTACTTTTCGTGCAGCTATTACGCCCATCTTCGGAAGATTTGGATTTATTCCTTATTACGCAGGCATTTCTTTTGGTTATAAATTTTAACAGAAGCAATACATTATGAAAGCGCTCTTATTTGGAGCGCTTTTTTAATTAACTCACTACCCAGCTAATGACTAAATCATTCAACAATCTGTACTTCACGTTGAGGTGATCCGGTTGATTTTTCAGAAATACACATTCCAGAAATCCTTCTTCATCATTACCCTGAAGTTGATGAATATGCATATGATTTCTGAAATCAACACCACCATTCCCAAACCATTTAAACAATGCTTCTTTAGCACTCCACAGTAATATGGCTGTTTGCAAGAGCTGACTGCTGCTCATAGGTTTATTGAGCAATTGCTTCTCCTCTTCATTTAAAAACTTATGGATGATGCGGAAAATTTTATCGGTGGGCTGCTCAATATCAATGCCCACCCGCTGCTCACTGCTGGCTATTGCTGCAGCATAATTACCGCAATGCGAAATGGAAAAGTGATACTGTTCATCAGGCAGAAACGGTTTGCGTGTATCAGCAATCAAAATTTCTTCCAGCGGAAAATCTTCAAACAAAGTGGGCAGAAGATAACGTCCTGCCAGATGCTGCAACCGCTTGTGCGGATGACTTACATCACGCTTCAATGGTACTTTGGTTAGAAAGAATTCTTCCGGCTCTTCAATACGCCAAAGACCAAGCTTTGTATTGCTGTTGATAGTATGTTGATAAACGAGCGGCAAAATCCAATTTAAGAATTTAGATTGCAGATTTTAGATTGACCTTACAAAACTAAACCAAGCATATGATTTTATCAGATAAAAGAATTTTAGAGGAGATGGAGAAAGGCACCATTAAAATTGAACCCTATGACCGTTCTTGTCTTGGCAGTAATTCTTATGATGTACATCTTGGAAGTACATTGGCTACATACACAGAGCATTTGATTGATGCCAAGAAACACAATCACATTGAAACTTTTGAAATACCTGATGAAGGGTTTGTATTGTATCCGCATATTTTTTATCTCGGCGTAACACAGGAATACACAGAAACACATGCTCATGTACCTTTCTTAGAAGGCAAATCATCAACCGGTCGTTTGGGCATTGATATCCATGCCACGGCGGGTAAAGGCGATGTGGGTTTTTGTGGCAACTGGACCTTGGAAATATCTGTAAAGCAACCCGTAAAAGTGTATAAAGGAATGCCCATCGGTCAGCTCATTTATTTTCCTGTGGAAGGTGAGATTGAAGTGAAATACAATCAAAAAGCCAATGCGAAGTACAGCGGACAGCCCAACAAGCCGGTGGAGAGTATGATGTGGAAGAATAAGTTTTAATGCCCTCCGCCCCTTAAGGGGCACTTTGCAATGTGATCGAATCAGCTTTGAATAATTTTTTCAGCAATTGTTCGTTCCTGAAAAAATCATGAAACAGTTTTCTTTTTTCTTAATTGTGCTCATCTGTTTAATTGCTTGCAATAACAAGCCAAAGAATAATTGTAAGCCCTATTTTGAGTTTGATGAACTTGAGCATTACTCTATCAATATTTCCATTGACGAAGAAATGAGATTGATGGAAAGAGATAGTTTATCTTATAAAGAACTTTGGTTAAATGATGTTTTATTCCAAAGAAAACCAGCAACACTCGCTGATAGTTCTTTATTAATCAATCTTGAAAAGGTTGGGTTTTTGAAGCAAATGGTGAATGCTTCATCATATGAAGCTATCAATACAGTTTTTTGTGAGAAGAAACACAAAGAATCTTTTGCAACTTCCTGCATTGCAGTGTATCGTGATGTTTTAATTTTCAAAAAGAAAGGTAAGATCATTGGTACGGCAAAAATTTGTTTTGAATGTTTATATCATATTATTGCGGGTACAACAGCCAATACAGATGACTTTGGTCAATCAGGTGATTACCAAAGATTGAAAAAGTTGCTTTATCAAAAACCCAAAGTTGAAGATTGATGAAAAGATGAAAATAGCTCATTCGTAACAAGTCACCCTTCAGGGTGATTGAAAAGTTTCTTTCTTCCTCCACGCCACCAACCATCCCGTTACTTCATTATAACTCGCTATTCCTTTGCGCTGTCTGTTTTGGCGGAGATAGAAATCATAAAATGCATCCGTCCAGTTTTGTAAAAAGGTGCGGTGTTTTAATGCAAACTCCCGCTCTGTACGGATGTCCCGCTTTACACCTTCATTCAACTGTTTGGTAATCGTTTTGGATGCAACAGAATCCACCACTCGTAGATTACCAATGGCGTATAAAAAAATATCTAAGTAAGCAGAGTATTGCATGAGTGTATCAGGTGAATGGGTGGCAGCCAAAAACCCTACAAAGTTGGCTTCGCTTTCACTGGCATAACCAATCTGGTGTGCCATTTCATGACAGGTTACAAAAGGCTGTACAAAATTGGGAATGCGTGTATTGATTTGCGCTTCACCGGTAAACGGATTGTAATAACCCTGAAAGCCTACATAGTTACCTAATCGTCCAAATAATGAAGATTTAATGCTTCTGTTTCTGTAACGTAGAAACGAATATTGTTTTTCTAATTCTTTATACCCGTCATGAGCAGCGTGGAAAATTCTGCTTGTGTTCATCACCGTGTCTTTCTTTTGCAGACAAATTTCTTTGCGATGATTCACCTGCTCCACCAAATACTGATTCAATGAAATGAGTTCTTCTTTTTTAAATGCACCGTTTTGTAACCCAAGCTGGTGTTCTATTCCTTTACGGTAATAATTCAATCCCCAGAACAAATAGAAATACACATACACAAACAAAACAATGATACCTGCAGTGAGCAATGGTGCCAGCTTCTTACCCCAACTATCCTTTGGATGAAAGAGCCGAACAATAAACTTACCGATGTTCCAAAGTACAGCTGTGAGCACAACAGAGTAAAGAATATCACCCAAGCTGAATGGAAGACTGCCCAAAATAAAGCGAAGGACCGAAGCCAGCTTTGGAAAAAAGCCGGTGGAATAATTTGTTTCAATCCACTGCTGGTACCCTGAAATGAAATAAATAAATAGAGCAAACAAGATAAGTGTTACAAATATTGCGGTTCTGATTGCTTTTCGAAAGGACATGGGTCAAAATTAAGGATTAGGGGAGTTATGAGATTAGAGTTATGGGTTACGGGTTGTTTAAGAAAAATGGGCTGACTCAAACTTTGATACTCATAACCCATAACTCATAACCCACGACCCATAACTGGTACTGCCCCATTAACATCCCCAAGCTCAGCCTAGCCCCGACCGCAGCGGAAATGGCCCCGCCAGTATTTTGCGGGCGCCATTGCAGCGAAGGGCGGGAAACCGAAGCCCCATCGGGGAAAAGCCGCCCCTGCTCCTAAATATCTTCTTCATCCTTTGGCTTGAATGGGTTTTACGCCTACCTTTGCAAACTCTTTTAAAAAGGGGTATATGGCAAGCCGCAGGGAATTTGAAATAGCGTTTGTGGGGTTGAAACCCGGCCTGCATGAGTTCTTTTACAACTTAGACGATAAGTTTTTTACTGAATTTGGTGAACAGGATTTTCAAAATTGCAAGGCAAACGTAAAGCTGGTGCTCGAAAAGAATACTGGTTTTATGATGCTTAAGTTTGAAGTGGGAGGCACCGTAGAAGTGGGCTGCGACCGTTGTGGTAACAACTTGCCTCTGGAATTGTGGGATGAATTTGAAATGCTGGTGAAAATGACGGATGAGCCTGAGAAGATGAATGAAGAGGAAGAAAGCCCGGATGTATTTTATATCAGTCGCACTGAGAGCCACCTCCATGTAAAAAACTGGATTTATGAATTTGTGAGCCTGAGCATTCCCATGCACAGAATGTGTAAGGAAAGCGAAATAGGCGGCCCTTACTGTAACAAGGAAGTACTGGCAAAACTGCAAAACATGAATCCGCAACAACCTGAAAACAAACAAATCTGGAAAGATTTAGATAAATTTAGAAACGAGTAAAATTTAAAGATATGCCTAATCCTAAACGCAGACATTCGCAGCAACGCAGTGCCAAGCGCCGTACACACTACAAAGCAGAAACAGTTACTTTGAGTAAAGACACTGCAACCGGTGATTTACATGTGCGCCACCGTGCGCATGTAAGCGAAGGTAAATTGTACTACAAAGGAAAGTTAGTAGCTGAAAAAGCTCCTTCCAAAGCGTAACGCTTTTATACTTAATTTGCCTGCATGGTCATTGGTATTGACATGATGGGTGGCGACTACGCCCCTCAGCAGCCGCTGTTGGGCGTAGATTTGTTTTTAAAAGAACCTCCATTCGGAATTGAGTTGCACCTCATAGGTGACGAAGCCATCCTCCGCAAACATTACGTAAACATTCCCCCTGCTGTAAAATTTATTCATGCGCCTGAAATTATTGGTATGCAGGAGCCGCCCACACGTGCCCTGCGTGAAAAACCCAGTTCTTCTATGAGCGTAGGTTTTCAACTGCTGGCTGATGGTAAGATTGATGCGTTCATCAGCGCCGGTAATACGGGAGTGATGATGGTGGGTGTGTTTTACACCATTAAAGCTATTGAAGGTGTGATTCGTCCTACCATTTCAACAGTGATACCTAAAGTGCAGGGCGGTTATGGTTTGCTGCTTGATGTGGGGCTGCAGGCAGATTGCAAACCTGAAAACCTCTTACAGAACGCCATACTTGGCAGCATTTATGCACAGAACATTCTGGATATTGGAAATCCTACGGTTGGGCTGGTAAACATTGGTGAAGAAGAGGGCAAGGGTAATTTATTATCGCAGGCTGCTTACAAACTACTTAAGGAAAACGAAAACATCAACTTCATTGGCAATATTGAAGGCAGAGAATTGCTTACCGGCAAAGCCGATGTAATGGTATGTGATGGTTTTACAGGCAATGTGATTTTAAAGTTGGGCGAAAGCATTTTTGAAATTGCCAAGCAACGGCATATGGACGAAGATGATTATTTTAAGCGGTTGAATTATGAAACCTATGGCGGCACGCCCATTTTAGGAGTAGATAAACCCGTGATTGTAGGGCATGGTATTTCCACTGCTACTGCATTTAAAAATATGATTCTCCTGGCTGTGAAAATGATTGAAACAAGACTGCTGGAAAAGATGAAGGAGAAGTTTGTAACGGAAGAGAATGGATAGGCGATGAGATTTTTTTAACTTTTTACTGTTAACAGTAAAAATAAATGAGCCGTAACATTGAATTTATACAAATAAAAAACCACGCAGTTTGCGTGGTTTTTTATTTTTGTGATCCCGCTGGGACTCGAACCCAGGACCCCAACATTAAAAGTGTCGTGCTCTACCAACTGAGCTACGGAATCTTTTACCCGCCGAAGCGTAAGCGAAGGAGGATAAATTCCCTTGTTTTTTGGGAGTGCAAAAATAGGGTAATTACATTTCGCTCCCAAACTTTCAAAAAAAATGTTTTTACATCTTTTCAATTATTTAAGACATGATGCAATATGCACTTGTAAATTTGCAACAAAAAATAACCGGTTATGGATTTTTTAAACAGCAAAGTGGTGGCAATTACAGGTGGCAGCGAAGGTATTGGTAAAGCATTGGTAGAGTTTGCCTTAGATAATGGTGCAAAAGTGGCCACCTGCAGCCGTAACCATGACAAACTCTATCAGCTGCAAACTAAATTTCCGGGAAAACCATTACATATTCAAGTGGCTGATGTAAGTAATGAAGCAGATTGTAAACGATTTATTGACAGTACTCTGAAAAATTTTGGCGGCATTGATATACTCATTAATAATGCCGGCATCAGCATGCGGGCTGAGCTGAAAGATGCACAAACAGATGTGATTAAAAAAGTAATGGACATTAACTTCTTTGGCACAGTGTATTGCACCAAATATGCGCTGGAGTCCATCATCAGCCGAAAAGGAACGATTGTAGGTGTATCGTCTGTTGCGGGTTATCGTGGATTGCCCGGTAGAACCGGTTACAATGCATCCAAATTTGCAATGCAGGGCTTTTTAGAAGCTTTGCGTGTGGAAGTAATGCATCATGATGTAAATGTGATGTGGGTATGCCCCGGATTTACTGCCAGTAACATTCGAAATGCATCGTTGCAAAAAGACGGTACATCACAGGGTTACTCTACGCTGGATGAAGGAAAATTAATGAGTGCAGAAGAATGTGCACGTATTACTTATGCGGCTATTGGTAAACGCAAACGTACATTGGTTTATACTTTTGAAGATAAACGTACCATTTTTCTCACTAAGTTTTTTCCCAAACTTGCAGATAAACTGGTGTATAAATTCTTCTACAAAAATCATGAGTTGGTGAAGTGAGGTTGTTGTTTGTGATTTGCTGTTTTTTACTTTTTACTTTATTTGTTTCTTGTTATTTGTGATTTGCTATTTTTACCAATAATCATATTTCATTCATGCCCCTCATTACCCTTACATCTGACATAGGAAAGCAGGATTATCTTACAGGTGCCGTAAAAGGTGTGTTGATGAATATGGATGCATCGTTACAACTCATTGATATTACGCATGAACTGATTCCATTTAATGATCCGCAGGCAGCTTATGTAATACGTAATGCTGTAAAACAATTTCCTCCGGGTACATTTCATATTATTTTAGTTAATCTGTTTCAATACACACCGGAGCATATGCTCATGGTGAAGCACAACGATCAATATTTGTGTTTGGCTGATAATGGACTCATCACCATGATTCTGGAAGAAGCACCACGGGAAGTTGCAGCACTTGGTCTGAACAAATCACTTCCACGAAATACTTTGCATTGTGTAGAAGTAATGTACAATGCAATAGCTGAGGTACAATCAGGAAAAACATTAGGTGAAATAGGCGATACGTCGGTTTCAATACAGGTGCGTAATCCGTTAAGACCGCTTACAACATCAAACTCCATAGAAGGGCAAATTATTTTTATTGACCACTTTGAAAATGTAATTGTTAACATCACCCGTGAAGATTTTGAAGCACAGCGTAAAGGACGCCGTTTCAAAATTGCTTTTAAACGTGATGAAATTATTGACAGAATAAGCGAAACCTATGCGGATGTACAGGAGGGCGACAAACTGGCTTTGTTTAATGCTGCCGGCTATCTGGAAATAGCTGTTAACAAAGGAAATGCTGCGGGTCTTTTTGGTTTACAGGGATTTTCTGAAAAAAACATCAGCCAATACACACAAAGCCGTTTGTTTTATCAAACTGTTCGTGTTTTTTTTGAATAATGTCTCATCCGGCTTCCCCGGGGGGTAAGAAGTCGGGCATAGCCCTTACTTTTGTTAATTCACTATTGTTTACACAACTTTTGTACTTGATTAATCTATACATTTCGGTTGAAATGCTTAGTTGGTTTAATGATTTAATTTTATAGCCCGGCCTTCCTCGTTTTGCAGTGAGGCATAGAGAGTGAGGTGTCCTGTTAAAACCATTTGAATTCCATCGTTTCTACCAGCATCTCCTTATTTTTGCCTGCTCCCTTAAAAAGGGTTATTACAAAACCAATTCTCAACTATGAATTTTCAAAAGGTAAACAACATTACAGGCTGGATAGTAGGCCTTTTTGCATGTTCTGTGTACATCTTAACTATGGAACCCACCGGTAGTTTGTGGGATACAGGTGAATTTATTTCCAGTGCGTATAAGTTACAGATTCCACATCCGCCGGGTGCTCCCCTTTTTATATTACTGGGTCGCTTATTTACATTATTCACACCTAATGATGCGGCGGTAGGTGTAAACCTGCTTTCAGCTTTGGCCAGCGGTTTCACCATTATGTTTCTGTTCTGGACCATTACACATTTTGGCCGCAGGCTTTTTTACAAAGCCGAAGAAGAGGTTACCGGCAATAATTTATTCAATGTGATGGCAGCCGGTGTTATCGGTGCTCTTGCTTATACCTTCAGTGATTCATTCTGGTTTAGTGCTGTGGAAGGTGAAGTATATGCATTGAGCTCTTTCTTTACAGCCGTTGTTTTCTGGATGATATTAAAATGGGATCATGAAGATGCCCAAGCCGGCGATGATGATGTAAAACGTACACATGCTGAACGGTGGATCGTACTCATCTTCTTTATGATGGGCTTAAGCATCGGTGTTCACTTATTGAACCTCTTAACCATTCCGGCCATTGTAATGGTATATTATTTCAGGAGGTATAAGCCCACATGGAGTGGCGGTATCATTGCATTTTTGATTGGATGTGTAATTACAGGTCTGGTACAAAAAGCAATTATTCAATGGAGTATTTCAGGTGCCGGTTGGTTTGATCGATTGTTTGTAAATGATTTTGGACTTCCTTTCTTCAGCGGCTTTATCTTTTTCTTTTTCCTTGTTGCTATACTCATCTGGGTAGGTTTACGTTGGGCACATGCCAATCACAAACGCTTTTTGCGTTTGGGTTTATGGAGTTTTGCCTTCATGCTCATTGGATATTCAACGTACATGACAACCATGATTCGTTCCAATGCCGATCCCTCCGTTGATATGAATGATGTAAACAATCCGATGGCTTTGGTTAGCTACCTCAGCCGTGAGCAGTATGGTGATGTGCCTTTGTTAAAAGGCCAGGTGTTTACAGCTGAAGCAGATTATGAAGAGGTAGGTGATGTGTACCAGCGTGTGGGTGATAAATATGAGATTGTAGACAGAAAGCGTAAAGCAGTTTACCCGCCTGAACAAACCATGATTTTTCCACGTGTGTGGGATGCCAGCAATGACCAGGGACATGCAGATTACTATGCCAACTTTCTTGGGATTCAAAAAGTGCAAAATCCACAAACGGGAAAAATTGGTTATGAACGTGACCCCGATATGGCCGATAATATTAAATTCTTCTTTGGCTATCAAATCAACATTATGTACTGGCGCTACTTTATGTGGAACTTCAGCGGCAAGCAGAATGATGTACAGGGTGTAGGCGAAAAACGTAATGGCAACTGGATTACCGGAATTAATTTCATTGATAATATTCGTCTGGGTAAACAGGAATTAATGCCCAACAGTTTAAAAAATAATCAGGCAAACAACAAGCTCTTTGCATTGCCATTTATTCTTGGTGTTCTAGGCTTTGCATTTCAATTCTATAAAAACAGGAAAGACTGGCTGGTTGCTACTTTATTGTTTTTCTTTACAGGATTGGCTATCGTTCTTTATCTGAATCAGGCTGGTCCTCAACCTCGAGAGCGTGATTATGCGTATGTAGGAAGTTTCTATGCCTTTGCCATATGGATTGGTTTAGGTTTTTATCAGGTAAAAGAATGGCTCGATAAAGTGTTGAAAGGTTCCATGTCTTCTTATGCTGCAGCAGGTCTTTGTTTTGTAGCAGTACCCTTACTGATGGCACAACAGGAGTGGGATGATCATGACCGCAGTAAAAAAACATTAGCGCCTGATTTAGCAACGAATTATTTAGAGAGCTGTGCTCCCAATGCCATCATCTTTACTGTAGGCGATAACGATACATATCCGCTTTGGTATGCACAGGAAGTTTTAGGCGTTCGTCCGGATATACGTGTTATGAATACAAGCCTGCTGGGAACAGATTGGTACATTAACCAGCTACGTTATAAAGTAAATGAAAGCGCTCCGTTTGATGTGTTATGGACTGAAGCACAAATTGCCGGAGGCAAACGTAATGTAGCATACCATATCCCCTACTCTCAAACGCCTGATACAACTTATTATGATCTTTTCACTTTAATGAAAGATCAAGTGGGTAGTGATGACCAGTCAAAAATGTTCCGTACTCAAAGTGGCGAGTATTTGAATTACTACCCGGTAAAACGTGTATCCGTTCCGGTTGACATTAATGTAGTTCGTCAAAATGGAACAGTAATGCCTGAAGACAGCAATGTTGTTGATCAGGTGAAGTTTGAAATTGCAAAGGGATACTTATTCAAAAATGATCTTGCTATTTTAAACATTATTGCCGCCAACAAATGGAAACGTCCTATTTACTTTACACAGCCGTTAGGTCTTGGCTTTGATGATTATCTGCGGCAGGATGGTATGGCCTGGCGTTTGGTACCTATTGCCAACGTAGGGAACAAAGTAAATGTAAACTGGATGATGGATAAGATTATGAATAAATTCAAGTACGCCAGTGCAAATAAGAACAGCGTTTATTATGATGAAGAAAACCGTCGTCATTTGGTAAGTATACGCAATGCGCATACGATTTTGGCTATGAATCTGAATCAGCTGGGTCGCAAAGAAAATTCTACGCATAGCAGATCAGATGATTGCTGAAAAAAACATGCCTTATGCCATGGCCAGCCGTTATGGAAATGATCATAATGAAAAGAGTATCTATTTTGCAATGGCCGCTTTTGAAGCCGGTGATACAGAACTGGCAAAGAAAGTACTGGAGCAGGTTAAAAAAGATTTACAGCAGCAAAAAGCCTACTATGAATCTCTTACTGAAAGTGATGTAGAACCTGCTCAAAATTATGAATATGATAAAGCCAAGGAATATCTGATAATGATTGAAGCCATTTATAAACAATATGGCGCAGTTATTCCATCATCAACTGAAAAAAATCCTGTAATAAAAAGCCCGACTGATACACCAGGGAAATAAAAAAAATCCCGCAGTTTCTGCGGGATTTTTTTTGCTAAATCTTTTTCAGCATCCAACGGTCGCAACCAAAATGACCGCTGTTACCCAAAGGCCCTTGTAAATATTCAAATCCAAATAATTCATACACCTTTAATGCCTGCCTCAGTTCAGGCATTGTTTCAAGATACACC
>ERZ1066140.132-NODE-132-length-18378-cov-6.386127_pt1 | contig 18378 bp, 18 predicted proteins | sample MGYA00382787_ERZ1066140 | MGnify/ENA primary metagenome ERZ1066140 (study PRJEB33369, sample SAMEA5778370) | biofilm metagenome | biome: Industrial cooling water; feature: Water cooling tower basin; material: Biofilm | place: United Arab Emirates | collected...
AGCAAGGGGCGTGGATGCTTCTTTACTTTCTTTAGCCACTCATCAGGTATCTATTCCTTCCTTTGGTGCTGCAGAATCTTTGAATGCTGCTGTGGCAACGGGTATTCTTGTTTGGGAAGCGGTAAAGGGTTCAATTAAATAAGACCTTGATTAAAGCCGATAGTCTGTAGCAGATAGTTGTTAGTTAATATTTACTTTTAAACTCCTTTTCCACTTTTAAACGAAACTATTGGCTACTGATTCCCACTCTTGCTTTTAAAAATTCATTTTGCTCCAGTTCATTCAGCATGAATTGTGCTAAATCACCTGCATTGATTTGAAACTGATTGGGCTGTGGCGGATAATCTTTGCTGGTAATATAGTTCCCTGTAGGGCCATCATTCATAATGTTTGGACTGCATACAAATGTCCAGTCGAGTCCTGAGTCTTTTAAATATTCATAGGCCTTGCGGTGTTCATTGCCCACAGGAATAAACGCTGCAGGGTAGGAGGGCGTATCAATCAGCAAGGTATGTTCATCAGCATTTAAAATGCCCAATCCACCAATGGCGATAATGCGATGTACGCCTGCTTTCTTCATTTGTGCAATAATATTTTTAATGCCGAGTGAACGTGCTTTGTCTGAACCATCAAATGCACCACCAATGGCACTCAGTACAGCATCAGCACCTTTTACTGCTTCAAATACTGCTGCTTCATCAAACAAAGTGCCTTTAAACAGATGCAGGTGTTCATCTTCTGTTTTTACATCAAACACATTTCTTCCAAATGCAGTAACATCATGTTTACGCCATAATGCCTGCCTGGTAATTTCCATTCCCACCTGCCCTGTGGCTCCAAATACAGTAATCCTCATGTTTTATAATTTATAAGTAAATTTAATCACGGATTGTTAAAAAACGGCGGCTTACAACCTAAATTGAAAATACAATGTCTGTGCATGTTATGAAAAGATCGCTTTTATTTATGCTACTGCTGAGTTCACTTGCGCTTAAAGCACAAAAAGTGGATAGTATTTTTTTTAATCTTTATACTGACAGTTTAAAAAAAGGAAGCTGGAATTATATCAACGTAGATGCACTTTTAGATAACGGTAAATATATTCCACTCAATCATGAAGACCTTATCATTAATACCACCGGTGGCACGGTTAAAGGCAGCAGCATCTGGCTGGAGTGGGATTTTAAACAAGCGTTCATTACAGTAGAAGTGATGTTGAAAGTAGAGCCATCTGTAAAACGAAGTATGACCATCTGGGTAAAGAAACAGGATTTGCAAATGAATGCTCCAGTGCAGGATAGTTTACTGCAGCAAATTAATAACAGGAATAAAAAACCTGCATCATCCAGACGAAAGAAGAATTAAACCACACGGAAAGGTTACAAATAATATAAAAAATTAGAATGGTAATTTCCCTTCTTTGCTTGCAGAGAAGGGGGCAGGGCAATGTCATTAAGTTAAGGGAACAATTGAAATTGTTCCTACTCTGTGCCCTCTTCTCCTCTGTGTGTAAAATAAAATTCAGTAAGGTAATGGCACGCATAGATGCAGAGAACGAAGAGAAATACTTCTTTCAGAAGTATATGAGCAAAGTATAGCGGCTTAACTTAATGACATTGAGGGGCAGGGGTTGATTCAAAACTAGCATACCCAAACTCTATCCAAAACAAATCCTCTTTCTTTATTCACATCCACCAATTCCTTCGTTTTTCATCTTATAAACTTTTTTCATTTCCCCTATCTTTGCGCCGGCAGGTCTTGCACGACCAGCTCCTGCTGAACTCCCCCAGGGTGGGAACGCAGCAAGGGTAGGCGGTTGTAGCGGTGCGATGTAAGTAACCTGCCATTTTTTATTTCCTCCAGTCCCCCAAAGTGGGATTTTAATTTTTATATCATGAAGTTTTTTATTGACACAGCTGATTTAGCTCAAATCAAAGAAGCAAACGAATTAGGTATTCTGGATGGTGTTACTACCAATCCTTCACTTATGGCAAAAGTGGGTGTAAAAGGCACAGAAGCGGTGATGCAGCATTATAAAACCATTTGTGAAATGGTGGATGGCGACATCAGTGCCGAAGTAATCAGTACCGATTTTGAAGGTATTGTGGAAGAAGGAAAAAAGCTGGCTGCTATTCATCCAAACATTGTGGTGAAAGTGCCGATGATTAAAGATGGCATTAAAGCATTGAAATGGTTTAGTGATAATGGTATCAAAACCAACTGTACATTGGTATTTAGTGCAGGGCAGGCGATACTGGCTGCCAAAGCCGGTGCTACTTATGTTTCTCCATTTATTGGCCGTATTGATGATGGCGGATGGGATGGTATGGAATTGATTGCACAACTTGCCAATATTTATTCATTACAGGGTTATGAAACAGAAATTCTGGCAGCTTCTATCCGCAACCCGTTGCATATTATTAAAGCAGCAGAGTTGGGTGCTGATGTATGTACCTGTCCGCTGGATTCCATTCTTGGCTTGCTCAAGCATCCATTAACGGATATTGGACTGGCGAAGTTTTTAGAAGATGCAAAGAAGTTTCAATAATTTTTTTTGTTGATGATATGGAAAAGCGATGACGGAAGTTGTCGCTTTTTTGTTTAAGGTTTGGCATTTTGAAGCTTTGAGAATAAATTAGTCATCAGAATTATTATTATGTATATATGCACTAACTGTTTAAGTTTGGATATAATAGCGAATAACAAATCAATTTGTTGTAAGAACTGTAATTATGAACAAACACTAAACAACTACAAAAAGAAATACCGAATTGCAAAAGAATCAGTTAAATATGGATTTCAATACAGAAAGCGTTATGAATATGATTTGAAGAAAAAACCAAGTCCAAGCTTACATTACATATTAAAAGAATTACATGATATTTTCAATTTTTTAGGTTTAGCTGTTATCAGTGGATTAGCAGGGAATTTCGCATATGATAAATTAAAGATTGCCTTAAATAGAGTTATCCGAAATCCATTAACCATTGAAATTACTGATAAGGACTTCCAGCGTTTTCTAAAAAGTGAAGCGCAACAAAAAAAATTTATAAAATACATCGAAGAATATAGAAAAAATAAGATTGAAGGAATAACGTCCCCAAAAAAGAAGGTAAAAAAGGCAAAGAAGCAAAAGTTAAATAAAAATGCACCAATAAATCGTGCCAAAAAGCGATCGTAGATTTATGAAATCTTTAAGGTCTTTATAATGAGAATGATTCATATTGCTTAGTAGGATTGAATTGTAAAAGAGTGCGACGCCTCTACAGCCTCATAGCAGCACCTACCTCTATTACCCAAAAATATTTCTTCCAAAATTCTTCCAACCTAACACTTGTTCTGTGAAACACAGTCGTTATCTTGTGCTCTAATGAAAGCAGTTGTACATATCACCCTCACTTCGTTGTCCTCCACAGGCACAACAACTATTACAACTACCACAACCCGTTAAGGGTTGCACATTCTCATATTACCCCCGGGGCATTTTGCTGTTTTACATCACAACACTTATTTATTACATTATTTTATGATACAGGTTTTAAAATTCGGCGGTACTTCTATGGGAAGCGCCAAAGCTATTCAACAGGTAGCAGATATTGTTAAGCAAAAAAGTAAAGTTCAAAAAGTACTACTCGTGGTAAGCGCTATGAGCGGCACAACAGATTTACTGCTCAACTGCGGTACACTGGCCAGCACAGGTAATGAAGATTATAAGAACGTACTCAAACAAATTGAAACACGTCATCTTGAAACGGTAAAGGAACTCATTCCAGTACAGCAGCAAAGCAGTGTGCTGAGCCTTGTAAAAAAATACTGCAATGAAATGGAAGACATTTGCAATGGTATTTTTTTATTGGGCGAATGCAGCGCCAGAACCAAAGACAAACTGATGAGCTATGGCGAATTGCTTTCTTCACAAATCATCAACGCTGCATTGAGTTACAACGGAGTAACCAGTGTATGGAAAGACAGCAGAGAAGTGATTCAAACCAACAGCAACTACGGCAATGCAGCAGTCAACTTTTTTGTAACCAATAATTTTATCAATCAATTTGTAGAAGAACAAACCGCAAACATCCTTGTTTTTCCCGGCTTTATTGCAAGTGATGAACATAAGGTAACAACCACACTCGGTCGGGGTGGAAGTGATTATACGGCGGCTATTCTTGCAGCAGCAGTGGATGCCGCATCGGTTGAAATATGGACGGATGTAAGTGGTATGATGACGGCTGACCCACGTTGGGTACCCCATGCGAAAATTATTCCTTCTATTTCATACCAGGAAGCGATGGAGCTTTCACACTTTGGTGCAAAAGTGATTTATCCGCCAACCATTCAACCGGTGTTGAATAAAAATATTCCTATATGGATTAAAAATACTTTTGCGCCTGATGACAATGGAACAGTAATTAAAAAATCAGAGAGTGTGCATTACCCCCCTTCAGGGGATGGGGGCATCATTACCGGTATTTCAAGTATCAGCTCATTGGCTTTGTTAAGTCTGGAGGGAAGTGGCATGGTGGGCATCCCCGGTTTCAGCAGCAGGTTGTTTGCAGCATTGGCAAATGCACAGGTGAACGTTATACTCATTACGCAAGGTTCATCTGAACATTCTATTTGTGTAGGTGTGGATGCAACCAATGCTGAAAAAGCAAAGAAAGCAGTTGATAAAGCATTTGAATTTGAAATAGCATCAGATAGAGTAGAACCTTTGAAGATTGAAAGAGATTTGAGCATTGTTGCGCTTGTAGGTGATAATATGCGTCATCATACAGGTGTGAGCGGACGCATGTTTGCAGCACTTGGCAGAAATGGTGTAAACATCCGGGCTATTGCACAAGGCTCTACTGAACGGAATATTTCTGCTGTTGTTGCTTCAGCTGATGTGCGCAAAGCAGTGAACGTATTGCATGAAGAGTTTTTTGAAACGGTTAAAAAACAAATCAACTTATTCGTTGTAGGTACAGGGAATGTTGGAAAACGTTTGCTGGCTCAATTGCAACAGCAACTTTCATTCTTAGAAGAGAACCTGCATTTGCAGGTGAATATTGCTGGTTTGAGCAACAGTCGGAAAATGCTGCTGAATGAAAACGGGATTGATATCAACAGTTGGGAAGAAGCATTGCAAAATGGTGAAAGCGCCAATCTGAAAAGTTTTGTGCAATCCATCATTCAAAAAAACCTCCGCAACTCTGTGTTTGTAGATGTAACAGCGAATGGAGCGATTGCAGAAGTGTATGCTTCGTTGCTTGAAAAAAGTATTGCTGTTGTTGCCTGTAACAAAGTAGCAGCATCAAGTACTTACAGCAACTATAAAAAACTCAAAAATCTTTCGGCAGAGTTCAATGCACCTTTTTTGTTTGAAACAAACGTAGGTGCCGGACTTCCTGTAATTGGTACACTCAATGATTTAATGCGCAGTGGTGATGTGGTGCGAAGTATGCAGGCGGTATTAAGCGGTACACTCAATTTTGTATTCAACAATTATGATGGCACCAGATTATTTGCCGATGTAGTGAAGCAGGCACAGGATGAAGGATATACTGAGCCTGACCCACGTTTGGATTTGAGTGGTACAGATGTAATGCGTAAGATTTTAATTCTGGCACGTGAAGCAGGAGTGACCATGGAAATGGAAGAAATAAAATGCAATGGCTTTTTACCTGAAAGCTGTATGCAGGGAACGGTGGATGATTTTTATGCAGCCATGAAAAAAGAAGAAGCGCATTTTAAAAAATTGTATGAAGCTGCAAAAGCAGCAGGAAGTAAATTGAAATTTGTTGCTTCTTATAAAGACGGCAAAGCCGAAGTAGGTTTACAACACATTCCGCCGCAGCATGACTTGTATCATTTGTACGGAAAGGATAATGTGGTGTTATTTTACACTGACCGTTACAAAGAACAACCGATGGTGATTAAGGGCGCAGGTGCAGGTGCTGAAGTTACAGCAAGCGGTGTGTTTGCGGATATACTGAGAGCCAGCTAAAGCCCCCATCCCCTGAAGGGGTGTTCTGTAACATGCTAACAAATTACAGCGTTTAAAATAATTACAGTTTTAAAATGAGTGATGATAAAAATAAATCGTTGAGTGCTACAAGCCCCCCTTCAGGGGATGGGGGCGCCGTCGTTTTAATCAAATGCCCCGCCACCGTTGCCAATCTTGTCTGTGGATTTGATATCCTTGGTATGGCCTTGCAGGAGCCGTATGATATTATGAAGTTGAAATTGATTGATGAGCCAAAAGTTGTCATCATTAACAATGACAATTACAATCTGCCAACAGAAGCTGAAAAAAATGTAGCGGGAGTGGTGTTGCTGGAAATCATCAAACACAATAACAGCAGTTTTGGTTTTGAAGTGGAGATTGAAAAACGCATTAAGCCCGGCAGCGGATTGGGTTCCAGCTCAGCCAGTGCAGCAGGCGCAGCAGTGGGTGCAAATCTTTTATTGAACAACAAATACAGCAATGAGGAGTTGGTGCAGTTTGCGATGTTTGGTGAAAAGCTGGCGAGTGGTGTAAAACATGCCGATAATATTACACCCTGTATTCTGGGCGGTGTTACATTGATTCGTTCTATTCATCCTTTAGATATTGTAAAACTCAATGCACCTTCTTTGTTTGTTACCGTTGTGCATCCGCAGATAGAAGTGAAGACGAGTGATGCACGACAAATACTCCGAAAAGAAGTGTTACTCAAAGATGCGATTAAGCAATGGGGAAATATTGCAGGCTTGGTGGCAGGCTTTGAAAAAAATGATACAGCATTGATTGGAAGAAGCCTGGAAGATGTGATCATTGAACCCGTACGCAGCATATTAATTCCCGGCTTTGATACCATAAAATCAAAAAGCAAAGAAGCAGGAGCGCTCGGTGGCGGCATCAGCGGCAGCGGCCCAAGTATTTTTATGTTGAGTGAAAATGAAGCAACTGCAAAAGAAGTAGAAGCCATCATGCAGCAAACATTTACACAGTTAGGAATTGAATTTAAAACTTATGTTACGAGAATTGCGAAGGAAGGAGTGAGTGTCTTAAAGTACTAAGTACAAACTACGAAGTACTCAAAATTGAAAGTATTAGCTATAGCAATCATTTTCAAATTTTCAAATCATCAAATTTTCAAATTGAACTACTACAGTCTTAACAAACAATCACCAGCAGTTTCATTCCATGAAGCAACCATCCTCGTGCAGGCTCCGGATAAAGGATTGTATTTTCCTGAAACCATTCCACAGGTTGATAAAGACCTTATTGAAAACATAGAGCACATCAGCAATGAAGAAATAGCGTATCGGGTTATCAAGCCGTATATCGGCAATGAAATTCCTGATGATGTACTGCAACGCATTGTCAATGAAACAGTGAATTTTGATATCCCATTGGTTCCCATTAATGAAACCATATCATCCTTGGAATTATTTCACGGCCCTACATTGGCGTTTAAAGATGTGGGTGCTCGGTTTATGAGCAGGTGCCTTGCACAGTTTGTAAAAGGCAACAGTAAAAAAGTAACCGTTCTTGTTGCTACCAGCGGTGATACAGGTGGCGCTGTAGCCAATGGATTTTTCAATGTTGAGGGAGTAGAAGTGGTGATTCTTTATCCCAGTGGTAAAGTGAGCAGTGTGCAGGAAAAACAACTCACCACACTCGGCAATAATATTCATGCGCTGGAAGTAAACGGTACGTTCGATGATTGTCAGCAATTGGTGAAACAGGCTTTTGCAGATGAAGCGTTGAACAAACAATTATTTCTCACTTCAGCTAACAGCATCAATGTGGCAAGATGGTTACCCCAGCAATTTTATTATTTCTTTGCCTATAAGCAATGGCTCAACTCCCCTTCAGGGGATGAGGGCGGCGAGCCACCAATCATCTCTGTACCCAGCGGCAACTTGGGTAATATCTGTGCAGGTATTTTGGCACACATCAGCGGACTACCTGTACAGCATTTTATTGCTGCCTGCAATGCCAATGATACAGTGCCGCAGTTTATGCTTACGCAGAACTATCAACCCAAATCAGCAGTGCCAACTATATCCAATGCGATGGATGTGGGCAACCCAAGTAACTTCATCCGTATACTGGAATTGTTTCATCACCAGTTTCCGCAGTTGAAAGAAAAATTAACAGCTTACAGCATTACTGATGAAGAAACAAAAGCAACGATGAAACGAGTGTATGATGAAGCAGGTTATATTCTTGACCCGCATGGAGCTGTTGGGTATCTGGCATTGGAAAGATATTTACAATCTCATCCTTCATCAAAAGGAATTATTTTGGAAACAGCCCATCCCGTAAAATTTTATGATGTGGTAGAGCCGGTGTTGAATCAAACAATTGAATTGCCGGAATCAGTTCAGCAAATTATGAATTTGAAAAAGCAGTCAACAACTATCGACAACAACTATCAGCAGCTGACTGACTTTCTAATGGAACTATAAAAATTTAATCAGGCAGTTCAATTTATCAATCGTTTTCTTGCTTATCTTCATTCCAAGAGTTGCTTGCTCAACATTCCGTTGAAGTGCAACTCTTTTTTATTATACCGCTTTATAGTTTGTTTAAGTTTGGCGTTTTCGCAGGGCGGTATAATACAACACAAAAATTTGTAACGCATTTTTAAATGGTATTATTTCGTCATTTGGTATTACCTTCCACTATGTATGAGTGTTGAACAATTAATACAACAATACGCACCCAAACCACACCAGTTTGATGAAATGCTGCATGCCGGCAGCATCCGTGAGCCGTATGAAAAACTGGTGAGCACAATGAAAGACAACAGCATTGAAAACCTGCAACTGAAAGATAAGCTGGCCAGTGAACTCTTCATGAACCAGGGCATCACTTTCACCGTGTATAGCGATAATGCAGGCATTGAACGTATTTTTCCGTTCGACATACTACCACGCATCATCACCGCTGCAGAATGGGCCCATGTTGAAAAAGGAATTGAGCAACGGCTCAAAGCGCTCAACTTATTTCTCAAAGATGTTTACAGTGAGCAGCAAATCATCAAAGACCAAATCATTCCTGCTGAGTTGATTACAACCTGTCCGCATTACCTGCGGGAGGCAGCGGGCATTAAAGTGCCGCATGATATTTATGTGCATATTTCAGGTATTGATTTAATCCGTGGTGAAGATGGTACGTTTTATATTCTGGAAGATAACCTGCGCACACCCAGCGGTGTAAGCTATATGCTGGAGAACCGTGAAGTAACAAAGCGCTTGTTTCCTGAACTGCTGGCACAGGCCAATGTACGCATGGTGGGCAATTATCCTTTGTTGCTGCACAACAATCTCATGGCTTTATCACCCCGACAAATTTCCAATCCCACCGTTGTATTATTGACACCCGGTATTTATAACTCGGCGTATTATGAGCATACATTTTTAGCACGGCAAATGGGTATTCAGTTGGTGGAAGGCCGTGACCTGCTCATTGAAAATCATAAGGTGTATATGAAAACCACCAGCGGTTTAAAACAGGTGGATGTTATATACCGACGTATTGATGATGAGTATATAGACCCATTGTTGTTTCGTCCAGATAGTATGCTCGGTGTTGCAGGTATTATGAGTGCTTACAGAAAAGGAACAGTAGCACTCGCTAATGCAGTAGGCAATGGTGTAGCTGATGATAAAGCGGTGTATGCTTATGTGCCCGCCATGATAAAATATTATTTGAATGAAGAACCGATTTTACCAAACGTACCAACGTATCAAATGAGTAATGAAGAGGAGCGGAAGTATGTGTTTGAAAACATGCACCGCATGGTGGTGAAGCGTACCAATCAGAGTGGCGGTTATGGTATGCTCATGGGCAACAAAGCGAGTGATGAAGAATTTCAGAAATTCAAAGATGAAATCAACAAACATCCACGTGAGTTTATTGCACAGCCCATTATTCAGTTGTCAACAGTGCCCTGTTTTATTGATGGTAAATTGCAGCCCCGTCATGTTGATTTGCGGCCTTATGCACTCTGCGGACCTGATGGTGTAAAGATTGTGCCCGGCGGTTTAACACGTGTGGCGTTGCGTGAAGGTTCGTTGGTTGTCAACTCATCGCAGGGTGGCGGAAGTAAAGATACTTGGGTGGTGGATTGAAGAAGGAAGTAGAAATACAGATGATGTTACCAACAAATGTGCATGTGGCATCGTTCCTTGCGTCGCACACATCATAGCATGTACATGAATCATCATCTTATGTGTAACAGTTAAACAAAATGTTTCAAGTTTCAGGTTCCAGGTTGCAAGTAAAGCTCTCTGCATCTCAAACCAGTAACCAGCAACTTGTAACCTGTAACAAAATCTAAAATCGTAAATCAAAAATCTACAATCATAAATGCTCTCCCGTGTTGCCGATTCAATGTTCTGGATGAACCGTTATATGGAACGGGCAGAAGGTTTATTGCGTGTACTCCACACCAACTATGTACTCAGCTTGGATAAAGGTCCATACGGTGTACACACATGGAAACCTGTGCTGCAAATCTTTGGCTCCCTGCATGAAGATGAAATTACTGAACTGCAATTTTCATCTGCCGGTGTACTGAAGTATTTAATTACCGATGCAAAGAACACCAACTCCATCCGCTCACTAGTCAACAAAGCAAGAGAAAATGCTCGTGGCATGCAGGACCATATCACAAAAGAAGTGTGGGAAGAAGTAAATTATATTTACCACACTGTGAATAATCCCTTACTTGAAAAACATTTAAGTGGTGAGCATGCACTGGCAACACTCACCCACCTGCTCAAACATTGCCTGACGTATGTGGGTGTAACAGATACCACCATGCCACGGGGACAAGGCTGGTGTTTTATGAGTGCAGGCCGTTTTATTGAGCGTGGCATTATTACAGCCGACGTTACTTTAAAACAATTTGAGCAAATTGATTTTCAGATTGAAGACCATAAAGATATTTTGTATTGGCGCAATCTTTTATTGTCGCTTAGTGGTTATGAGCTCTATTTGAAAACATACAGAAGCACAACCACCAACAGTAATGTGTTGAATGAAGTTGTTTTCAACAATGATTTTCCACGTTCTGTCTTTTACACACTCAGTCGGTTAGAAAAATATGTAAAAGATATTCTGGAAGAAAACAATCCGCCAGATAAAGAAACTATTTACCGTGAGTTTGGACGTATCCACAGCCGTGTAAAATTTGCGGATGAAAACTTTATTAAACAGGTTACATTGCGCCGGTTCCTTGAAGAAACAAAAATTGATTTATTAAAATTTTCGCATCTGCTGGGGCAACAGTTCTTTTCGTATGCATAACAAGACCCGTCAGACGCCCTCGTCGGACGAGATTGAAATCATAACATGTCATAAGACGAGGAAGTCAGATGACAACAGCAGTATAACCCCTTTAACTCTATGCCTGTTTTTAAAATACATCACATTACAAAATATGCTTACAACCGTCCTGTAATTGAAAGCGTAAACCAGGTTCGCATATTTCCGGTAGCATCTCCACAGCAGGAAATTCTACAGCATGAAGTAGTAATTACAGATGCGCCTGAACTTTTTTTCTTCCTCGATTATTGGGGCAACCGCTGTGCCGATTTCAGTCTGCCCGAACCGCATAAAGAACTTTCAATTGACAGCCGTTTAATTGTACGTACAACTAATGCAGAGGAGCCTCCATTTATTAATACCTCTCTGTTACAACTGCAACCCATCATCGAAAAAGATTTTCAGCTGCTGGATTTATCTAAAACAGAGGAAATCAAATCATCTGCCGCCATTGATGAACTACTTGCTTCCATCAATACAGCAGATAAAACTGTGATGCAGTTGGTACAGGATTGTTCTTCTTTTATTTATCATCAGTTCAAATACATCAAAGGCATTACCAACATTGAAACAACGGTAGATGAAATATTGGAACACCGCAGCGGTGTATGCCAGGATTTTGCACATGTGTTACTGCAACTGTTACGCAGATTGGGTATTCCTTCACGGTATGTGAGCGGTTATATCTGTCCTAACAAGAATGGAATGCGGGGCGAAGGAGCTACACATGCGTGGGTGGAAGCATTTGTTCCGGGTTATGGTTGGGCAGGTATTGATCCAACGAATAATGTATGGGTTACCAATCACCATGTTAAGCTGGCAGTGGGCAGAAACTTTAATGATTGCAGCCCAATAAAAGGAACCTTTAAAGGAATTTCACGGCAAACGTTGTCCGTTTATGTTTCGGTAGGTTATGAAGATGGTCATGTGTTTGAAGAAGTTAATGATGTGGAGATGGAAGTAACGGAACTGGCAGTAACGGCAGATTTACTGGCGGCAGAAGAAGCACAACAGCAACAATAGCCTTTCAGATTTGCTTATTTGCAGATTTTTTCTTTATTTTTGAAACATAATCCAATTTTGATAAACCAAATCCATGTCTATGAATTTCCTAACTGTTAATGACACGGCAGATATTGCCGCTCAGTTTCAAATCAATGAGGCACATCTCCATCAGGCTTCATTTATAGCTTTCAGTAAAATTAAGTTGTACAAACTATCACAGGTACAGGCTGCGTATTGCAAAAGCAAGGCAGAAATGGAACAATTAGTACAATCTACTTTGTTTCATTATGTAAACCCGTATCGTTTATTATTATTTTCAGGATTTGCTGAAGGAGAATTGGATAATTAATTTTTTTTTCAACTATCGTTCTTGAAATTTGCACAAGTATCAATCATTGATAATTGTGTATGCAGGATATTGAACCTTTTTATAACTGGCGGCATATTTATACCAGCGAAGAAGACGAACGTTCTCCCTTTTACGGCCGCACTTACTCTGAGTTTGAATTCTCTCAAACTGTTTACAATTATTACATTCACCCGCAGTGGGATGAATTTGGCAGCCGCACCATGTACCTCAAAGTACTGGTAGCAGACTATGAAGAAAAATATGCAGTAATTGAATTGATAGGTGAGTGGAACGATGCCATTGAAAACGATATTATGACCCTGAAACGGGATGTTATTGATAAATTGATGGATGAAGGCATCTTCAAATTTATCCTTATTGCAGAAAACATTCTCAACTTTCACAGCAGCGAACGTGATTACTATGAAGAATGGCATGAAAATGTAACAGACGAAAACGGCTGGACGGTGATTCTGAATATGCCCGAGCAAAGTCAGTATGATTTCAAAAAATTAAAACTCAACCGTTATCTGGAGTTGATGGAACTGCTCAACTGGCGAACGTATAAACCCTTCCATTTGTACCGTATGATTGACGGCCTCTTGATGAATCGTATAGCCGGATAATTTTCATATTCCATAAATCCGTATTTCGCCTCACTTCGTAATTTAGAATACTCAAAAACAAATCAAATGAAAACAATTATAAAACAGCTGCTTTGCCTTTTCTTTCTGTGCGCATCAGTTCATCTTGCTGCCCAACAATCAGTTGAACAAGCAGCCAACGGCAAAGAACCTTCAAAGGAAGAAAAAAACGCTGCCGGCAAAATGAATATCTTAAAAGTAAATTTATCGGCCCTGCCTTTCGGAAACTTCAGTTTTCAATATGAACGGGTGCTGCAAAAAAAAATCTCATTGTCACTAGGCATCGGTTTTAGACCTGAGGGAAATCTGCCGTTTAAAAACTCGCTCAATGATGCTGCCAACGGTGACAGGGATATTGAAAACGCTATTAATAATGCACAGTTGAGCAATTTTTCCATTACGCCGGAATTCCGATTTTATGTGGGCAAAAAAGGATATGGCCGTGGCTTTTACCTTGCACCTTATTACCGTTTTGCCAGTTTTAATGTCTCTTCCATTCCTATTGAATACAATGGAGGAACGGGAACCAAATCTATTAATCTGGCGGGTGATATGAAAACGCACAGCGGTGGCTTAATGCTGGGGGCACAATGGTTTCTTGGTAAATCGGTAACAATTGACTGGTGGATCCTTGGTGCACATTACGGTGCAGGCAAAGGAAATTTTGAAGGCAAACCCGCAATACCATTTACACAGTTGGAGCAAAATGATATACGTCAAACCATTGAAGGTATAGAACTTCCTGTTGGAACTATCAAAGCAGAAGTTACTTCCACTTCAGCCAAAGCAATTATTAACGGACCTTGGGCAGGTGTAAGAGCTGCCCTTACGTTGGGTTTTCATTTTTAAAATTATAGCATAAAAAAATTTGAAAGCTGCTGAACAAGCAGCTTTTTTTATTGTCATTTAGCAAGCGCTGAACTTTGATAGCATCCGATGCTTAAATTTGCAGCGGCTTTTCAAAACAATTCTATCATGACGTTTGCTCAAATGTTTACTTCCTCTATTGGCAGAAAATTAGTGATGGGTCTCACAGGCCTTTTTCTTGTAACGTTTCTAATTATTCATGCAGGTATTAACGCCTGCATCTTTGCCGACCTCAGTTTTTTTAATCCTGAAGATAATGGCGACATGTTTAACCGAGCTGCTCATTTTATGGGTTCAACTGTGTTAATCCGCATTATGGAAGTAGGATTGTTTGCAGGTTTTATCCTTCACATCATTCAGGGATATATGCTGGAAGCACAAAACCGTGCAGCACGTGGAGTGGGTTATGCTAAACCAATGGGTAATGCCGGCAGTAAATGGTACAGCCGCAGCATGGGTTTACTGGGTACTTTAATTTTATTGTTTCTCATTTTGCATCTGGCGCATTTTTGGGTACCGGCACGTTTTACACATGCCGGCCTGGAACCATTGCCCACCGCTACAGGAGTAATGCATGATATGTTTGGCCTTATGAAAGTTACGTTCAGTGAACTGTGGGTTGTGATTGTTTACTTATTGGGTGTGTTTTCATTGTTCTGGCATTTGATGCATGGCTTTCAAAGTGCATTCCGCACAGTGGGTGTACATAATAATAAATTTTTAAAGCTGTTGGCAAGTGCCGGTGTTTGGTATTCAATTATCATCTGTTTATTATTTGCAGCAATGCCGGTGGCCATGTATTTGAAATTGGTAGAGTAGTAAGAGGTTACGAATAGTGTTAAGGCAGTACAAGTGTGCGACCCGCCTTTGCTTAATGCTTCGGACGGGCAGGCGCAACAGAAGTTGAACAGAGCTGCTAAAGCTCACGAACAAAAAATAATTTCGATTCAAACGAACGATATGCTCAATTCAAAAATTCCTGCAGGTCCTTTAGACAAGAAGTGGACAACGTATAAATCAACTTGTAAGCTGGTAAACCCGGCCAATAAACGAAAGCTTGAAGTGATTGTAGTGGGTACCGGTTTGGCCGGCGCCAGTGCAGCTGCTTCATTGGGTGAATTAGGTTATAAAGTAAAAGCATTCTGTTTCCAGGATAGTCCACGCCGTGCACACTCTATTGCAGCGCAGGGTGGTATTAATGCGGCTAAAAACTATCAGAATGATGGTGACAGTACTTACCGTTTGTTTTATGATACCATTAAAGGTGGCGACTACCGTGCACGTGAAGGCAATGTGCATCGTTTAGCAGAAGTGAGTGGCAACATTATTGACCAATGTGTGGCGCAGGGTGTTCCATTTGCACGTGAGTATGGTGGATTGCTGAGCAACCGTTCTTTTGGTGGCACACAGGTACAACGTACGTTTTATGCAGCGGGCCAAACAGGTCAGCAGTTGTTGATAGGTGCTTATCAGGCATTGGAACGACAGGTGGCATTGGGCAATGTGCAGATGCTGAGTCGTCATGAAATGCTGGATATCGTAATGATTGATGGTAAAGCCCGTGGTATTATTGCACGCAACCTTGTAACAGGAGAATTGGAGCGTCACTTCGGTCATGCCGTACTGTTGTGCAGCGGAGGTTATGGTAATGTGTTTTACCTGAGCACCAATGCGATGGGCAGTAACGTAACAGCAGCATGGAAAGCGCATCGTAAAGGAGCTTTATTTGCCAATCCCTGCTTTACACAAATTCACCCCACCTGTATTCCTGTAAGTGGCGACCATCAGAGTAAACTTACCTTAATGAGTGAATCATTAAGAAACGACGGACGCATTTGGGTGCCCAAAGCAAAAGGTGATAACCGCAAGCCCAATGAAATTCCTGAAGAAGAAAGAGATTATTACCTGGAGAGAAGATATCCAGCGTTTGGTAACCTTGTACCAAGAGACGTTGCCTCAAGAGCAGCCAAAGAGCGTTGCGATGCCGGTTATGGTGTAGGTACCAGCAAGCAAGCTGTGTATTTAGATTATGCTGATGCCATCAAGCGTTATGGAAAAATTGAAGCAGGTAAGCAGGGTTTATCTAATTTGGATGAAGCTGCCATCATTAAAATGGGTAAAGATGTGGTAAAGGAAAAATATGGTAACCTGTTTGACATGTATGAAAAAATCACCGGTGAAAATCCATACGAAGTGCCCATGCGTATTTACCCGGCGGTACACTATACGATGGGTGGCTTGTGGGTAGATTATGAATTAATGACGAATATTCCCGGTTTATATGCATTGGGTGAAGCCAATTTTAGCGATCATGGAGCCAATAGACTTGGTGCCAGTGCATTGATGCAAGGCCTGGCTGATGGTTACTTTGTTATTCCTTATACAATTGGTAATTATCTGGCTGATGAAATTCATGTGAAGCCGATACCAACCGATCATCCTGCATTTGTTGAAACAGAGAGCGCTGTGCGTGACCGCATCCACATGCTCATGAATATTAAAGGAACGAAGACGGTTGAGAGTTTTCATAAGCGTTTGGGTAAGATCATCTGGGATAAATGCGGTATGGCCCGTAATGCAGAAGGTTTGAAACAAGCCATTAAAGAAGTACAGCAGTTGAAGCAGGAGTTCTGGAGTGATGTGCGTATTCCCGGCGATATCAACGAAATGAATCCTGAACTGGACAAAGCCAATCGTGTAGCTGACTTTATTGAATTGGGAGAATTGATGTGTATTGATGCCTTGAACCGTGAAGAAAGTTGCGGCGGTCATTTCCGTGAAGAACATCAAACAGAAGAAGGTGAAGCTTTACGTCATGATGATAAATTCATGTACGTAGCTGCCTGGGAAATGAAAGCTGAACATGAGTGGGCATTGCATAAAGAAAGTTTGGATTATGAAGTGGTGAAGCCGAGTCAGCGTTCATATAAATAAAGCCCCCATCCCCTATAGGGGAGTAAGGCAAGCAGTTTGATTAATTAGGTTCTTTACAAATAATTATTAACTTAAAAGTCCCCCTTTAGGGGATAGGGGCTAATATGGAACATAAGAATATCAATGTTAAGTTGAAAGTTTGGCGTCAAAAAAACTCTAAAGAAAAAGGTTCTTTTGAAACCTATGATGCAAACAACATTTCACAGGAAATGAGTTTTCTGGAAATGTTTGATGTATTGAACGAAGAGTTGATTAAAGAAGGTAAAGACCCCATTGCTTTTGATCATGATTGCCGTGAAGGTATTTGTGGTATGTGCAGTATGTACATCAATGGTCGTCCGCATGGGCCTTGGGAAGCAAACACAACCTGCCAGCTTCACATGCGTGCCTTCAATGACGGTGATACCATTGTAGTAGAACCATGGAGAGCCAAAGCATTTCCGGTAATTAAGGATTTGATGGTTGACCGTTCAGCCTTTGACCGCATTGTGCAGGCAGGTGGTTACATTTCTGTAAACACAGGTAATGCAGTGGATGGTAATGCTATTCCCATCGAAAAAGATAAAGCTGATGCTTCGTTTGCAGCAGCTATGTGTATTGGTTGCGGTGCCTGTGTAGCTGCTTGTAAAAACAGCAGTGCCATGCTCTTCACCAGTGCAAAAGTTTCGCATCTCGCCTTATTGCCACAGGGCGACCCTGAACGTAAGAGCCGTGTACTCAACATGGTGGCACAAATGGATAAAGAAGGATTTGGTGCCTGTACCAACACAGGTGCATGCGAAGCCGTTTGTCCCAAAGAAATTTCCATCAGCAATATTGCACGTATGAATGCTGAATATGCTGCAGCAAGTTTAGTAACAGAATAAGCGAATTATAAACATTTGTTGGAAACCTTCCTTTTGGGAAGGTTTTTTTATTGACTGTATGTTCAGTAACTTTAACTCATGTACGAAGTACGTGAACCCATACCAGCTTACGGAAAAAATAAGGTTTCCATAGAAGAATATCTTGAACTGGAAAAGGCATCAGATGTAAAGCATGAGTTTTACAAAGGTGAAGTTTTTTTAATGGCGGGCGCTGGTACAATCCATAATATTATTTCTGTTAACCTTATTGCTTCGTTCGCCAATAAATTGAAAGGTAATCCCTGTCAACCTTACGGCAGCGATATGCGAATCAATATACCGGATAATTCCTTATTTACTTATCCTGACATTTCTGTTATTTGTGGAGATATTATTCCTTCTCCTTATGATAATGACACAGCTACACAA
>ERZ1066140.140-NODE-140-length-17248-cov-6.562322_pt1 | contig 17248 bp, 15 predicted proteins | sample MGYA00382787_ERZ1066140 | MGnify/ENA primary metagenome ERZ1066140 (study PRJEB33369, sample SAMEA5778370) | biofilm metagenome | biome: Industrial cooling water; feature: Water cooling tower basin; material: Biofilm | place: United Arab Emirates | collected...
CCACTTTGGTTGATGAAACACCCGAGCAAGCGCTTACTAAAAAGCTGATTGCTAGGATTGCGGTAAGTGATTTTAACATGGCGAACCCTCCTATGTTTGTTAAATTCTACTTCGGAAGGCAAAAATATCTGATTTTCTGCGCTTCCGTTGCTCACGTACTAAAATGTACGCTGCGCTACGGTTCTCGAAAATCAAAATTTTTTCTCTTCCGTAGCGAATTTATTAACTCTCTCTTGAGAATTAGTATGCGCCGAATCTATTAAAAAACGGTTAACAAAACGTTAAGTTGGTGTTTTATAGAAATATTTATGTAAAATCCCCTATAAAACAGTGTGTTGCCGGATGTAAAGCTCTGTTTCGGTGTAAAAAATGGTAGAAAAAACCCTTAAAACCATCAACCATTTTGTTAAAAAGATTTAAACAAAATTTAGCTAAAATTTTAGGTATAGTGGCTAGAGTCGAAAGTCGATTCAAGAAAAAGTTTTCATAGAATGTGTTAATAATTTTTTAATCTTAATGATATACCATTGTCTTATTGTCTGGGAATTTTATAACAATAGGTGGGTTATACATGGAAGAGGATGAAAAAAAGAAACTTGTAGAAGAAAAGAAGAAAGTATTAGAAAGACTGGAAAAACTAAAAGAACTTTTTGTACCTGAAAATCTGATAAATTATAACGGACCTCGAGAGTTACGTTTGGCAGCAATAGCATTTCGTGATTTTGTTGATATGGTCGGGAACGCGTATGATGCAATAATGAATGATTCTTTCACAGAAGCAAAAACTTTTTTCTTTGCAAAACTACTTCAGCACAATCAAGCTATAGAAGATGAATTACAGCTTTGCGTGCAAGATTGGAAGACAAGATATAGATTGGAGGATGCTGTTGCAGAAGGCAAAAAGCTTTTTGAGCAAGATTCTAGAGGTGAAGATATTACTGAAATTGTGATGAATTTAGACGCATTAAAAAAAGCAAAAGATTCTGATAATCCAGAAGGTGAAGTTCTGATATGGCAATATGTTGGCTTAGTAACTAATAAAGTTTTTCTTATGTTGATGCCAAAACTTGGGATTGAAAAAAAAGACCTGTCTCCTGAAAATGAACGTTTGTTAGATAGCATTTTGAGAAAAATAGAAGGACAATTTCCATTGTTGGTGAGAGAGGTAGTTGAAACTCATGCAAGGAAAGTTTTGTGGCATAAAGGAGAAGATATTCCAGAGAGTGTTAGTTCTCTTTTAAATGAGAGAGTTATTAAGGTAGAAGCAGGAAGAATAGAAGGTGATTTTAATGTAATTATTAGTAAATTTCCTGGAGAATCTGGGGAACAATTTGACCTCAGAGTAGAAGATCTTGAAAAAAACCTGAGAGAACAAGTTGATGTATTTGAAAATGTGGGAGAAAAGGAATTATTAATAGAAGGCTATAAAATTGCTGTTAAAGTAAAATCAGAATATAGAAAATCTTTTCAAGCAATTAACGCGCCTCACAGGTAGCCTTGTGCGACTAGTACTAATTTAAACGCAAAAGACTATAGAGTAGGGAAATTTTGCTTGCGCCTAGATTTTCTAACCACTAAACACTAATCCAAATTACTAGAAAGGGGCCATAGCTCAGCTGGGAGAGCGCTTGCATGGCATGCAAGAGGTCGGCGGTTCGATCCCGCTTGGCTCCACCAAACCGGAATTTTGCCTGCTTAGGTCGCCCATAACCTTGAATGGGAGCGAGTATTGGGCGGTTCCAAATCCGGTCTCCTTGGCGAATGGCATTCTCTGGGCGAAGGCCAGTTTCAGCACCAGTCTTCTGTCTTCCAGGTCGCCTGTGTGCCAAAGCTGGTGCGGATTTCCTATAAAATCGAAAACGGTTCCAACTGCTGCTTCAAATCTGGTATCGATTGTGTACATCTGCTTGGCCTGAGCCGAAAGCATGGTACGCTTGCGCTCCAGTTCCTGGATATGGCCTTCGTAAAGCTGGATCATCGAGCGGTTTTCTGTTTCCAGCAGCCTTGCCATAAATACCTGGATTTGCTGGTCGGTTTCCTTTTTCTTTCTGTCCAGGTCAGTAATTTCCCCGGTATATTCGCTTTTCTTTTGTTTCCAGGTCTCCAGCACCACATCGCGGGTTAAATCGAGCACCGCTTCGGATGGCGCCATTTTCTTTAGCAAACCTTCAAATTCCTGTTCTACCTGGTCACGGGGAAAACTTTTGCCGTACAAATCACATCCCTTGGTCTTGCAACGGTAATAGGGATGTTTTCCGCTACGTCCGGTTGACCAGCTTGCGGTGAGCGGTTCATGGCAAGAAGAGCAAAGCACAAAACCACGCAACGGAAAATCATCACGAATATCTTTGCGTGCCGGAGCTTTAGCCCTTAATCCCAATTTTTCCTGTACGCGATCAAATGTTCTCATGTCGATAATGGCTTCATGCCTGCCGGGTCGCAGGCTGATTTCCCATTTCTGGTATTCGATATAACCGGTGTAAATTATACGGGTCAACAGGTCTTTAATGCGTGAACTATGCACATGGCCCTTCTTGTCGGTCGGGAAAGCGCCGCTCTTTTCCAGGAAGCGTGCCACATCCATTTGATGCTCGAATCTGCCGGAAGCAAATCCTTCGAAAACATCGGCGACAATGGATGCTACCGGTTCATCCTTAACCAGTAATTTGCCGCCATGTGTATCTTTGACATATTTATATCCCACCGGCGGGCAGAATACCCAATAACCGGCAAGGATACGTGCTTTCTGCCGGTTCTTGACCTGTTCGATATTGGCTTCACGCTGATAGGCGGCAACTGATGCCAGGATATTGCCGATGAGTTTTTCATTGGAGGAATCACCAAACGCCATCGTTGGTGACATCAGCAATGCGCTGCGGGCATAAATGGCGGTGGTTAACTGTACGAAGGCTTCCATGCCGCGAGCCAGGCGGCTGATATCGTCGATAATAACGGCGTAGGATTCTTTCTGCGTATCGAGGAAGGCAAACATTTCTTTCATCGCCGGGCGTTCGGTCAAACTGCCGGAGATGGCCTTGTCTTTGAAAACTTTGACGACGTTATAGCCCTTGGCTTTGGCGAATTCGCGGCAGCGCGTCTCCTGCGAATTCAGCCCGTCACCTTCCTTGACCTGCCTTTCGCTTGACACGCGGCAGTAAATCACCGCTTTCGATGGATGATGTTTGTTCCTGGTCATGATGTTTTATCAACCCCAGCATGTATTTTTTGTCGAGTAGATTTTCGGCAATACATTGCAACGCTCCAATCAATTCAACAGCCTGTTCGTCCGAAAGCCCTAATTTATCAATATGCTTCCGGTATTTCTCCAATGTGCCGGACACGCTCGTACCCTAATCAAAGTGGCAACGAGCGTGGGGATTCCACTACTCATAACGGTTGGCAATCGCCCTGGTGTTTCCAGCAGCATTATTTTTTCTCCTTCTTGGTGACTTCGGTATAGACGGGTTTTCCGTTCTCAACTTTGACCGTTACTTCACCAAAATCTGTTTCCTTCAACAAGTCGATAATGCGCTCAGCAGCTCCCTCGACTTTGCGTTTCTTTTCCACGCGTTCGATTTTACCATCCCTGGCGCGCATATTGACCGAATCATACTCACCGCTGCGCAGTGAAAGCAGCGCATCCATCTCTGTTTCATTCATTTCCAGTTTGTTCGTATATTTTGGTTTTAACTTGTCAGCATTACCAAGAATCTCTCCTACCAATTCATTGATGGGAATGCGGATGAAGGGGGGCAACTGGCCGCGAATGCGTTCGGAAAACTCAATACATTCCTCAGTGGCAATATCGGCTTCGCCATCCTGAAATATTGTGACAAAAATTGGCATGCGCCGCAAAACCATGCCAAATGCCGCTTCCAGCGCTGGATATGGTTTGTTGTTGCAGAAGAAAAGCGTCTGATGCGCGTTGCGCAACGTTTCCAGCGGCACGCCAAAGGCACGCAACTCGCGCAAAATACGCAGCCAAAGTATGTCAATCAGTGAGAGTTTGCGCCATTCTTTGGAATTCTTCTCGCGCCTGTCATCGAGCAATCCCTGTTCCGACCAGTGATTGATAACTCGGTAACTGATGCCGCTATCCTTCACCGTATAACGCTTAGCGTTGAATATCCCAAACAGCAACGCACTTGCCTTGCTGGAGATAATGCCGGTAAAAAAAGCGTCAAAACGCGGATGATGCTGGATAGTCTGGATATTAAAGGCAACATCCTTCCCACCAATCTCCGCCTTTACACCGCCACCAGGCTCGCCGGATTTACCAGCTCCACTGCCTGTTTCCACCCGTTTCTTACTCTTTGTTCCCGCTGGCAAAACACCCTCCTGGCCAAAATGAACATATATGTATAATTCACATAATCCATTCATACCTCCAGCAAACTTTACATGCAAGTATAATTTCTAAAAAATCCTTATCCTTGAAAATTCGGCATGACGGCACCATATAACCCGGAACCCTATTCACGGAAGGTATGAATGATTGATTTCGGCAGTGCAGAACATCTTAGGTATAATTCCGGTTATGAAGAAGTTAGATTTACGGTGTTTGACGAGAACAGAAGAATCCTTTGTAGAGTGACACGAGAAGCTCTAGAAGACAACTGGAGCCCTGCAAATTCTAATGACGACCCACTTGATATTGCAAAAAACCAATTTGACGCCCTAACAGACAAAATTGGTGAATTAATTGCTCTCGGTAGATTTGAGGATGATGGAAGCATACTCTTAAGAACGATAGACGGCAAATAAGGAAATTCGCGTGGATATAGAAGAATATAAGCAACAACGTGAAAACTACGAACAATTTGCAGAAGTAGTCAGAAATATACTAGCATCAGCAATATCAAATGCTTCCCAGAATGGGTCACACAAATACCGCCTTCAACACATTCAAAGCCGTGCAAAGGAATTAGGGTCTTTAGAGAAAAAAATTGAAAAATCTGAATACGGTGAAGAAGATAAGCAAAATATAGAGGGATTTGTAGGTGATTTAGCTGGTTGCAGGGTGGTCTTTTATCACAATGATGATGTTAGTGAGTTTCTCAAATCGGGCATAATCAGGGACAATTTCGAGGTGGACTGGGACAAGTCTAAATTTCATTATATCAAGGATGAGATTAAAGATGCCAATGATTACTACACTGCTAATCACTACATAGTCGAATTGAAAGAGGATAGAACGGCACTTCCTGAGTATTCTGCTTTTCAAGGTATGAGGTGTGAGATTCAAGTGCATACGGTGCTTAACCACGCATGGTCAGAAACTGCTCATGATATTACCTATAAGTCACCAAGTGATGATGAGAGTGACTTTGGTAGAAAAATCCGGGAGAACATCAACAAACGTCTTGGAAAGATAATGCAGGACTATCTTTTTCCTGCCGGAGTAGAGTTTCAAAAGGTGTTACACGATCATCAAATGTTGCTGGATGGTCAGTTAGTTTATGACAAAAATATCAAAAAAGAACTAAAGGAAAGTAAAGATAATAACGAGCGTTTTGCGCTTCTGGAAAGTTTTACCGATAGTGTTCTGCCGTTGTGTGAACAGGAGTTCTTAGAAAAAAGGATAGAAGAAATTTTTGATATAGTGAGAACGGGGGTTAAAACGGCAAAAGGTGTCCCAACTGTCGATATAGACACATATTTTGGCCCCATTGAAGGAAAAACTTTTCGTGACGTTTTTGAGGCTGCATTAAAAATTGTCGATTTTGTTCGATATTTTGATGTGGAAGCCACTTATGACATTTTATTTGAACTTCTAGCGATGGCAGAAGAAAAAGGTGAGAGCGATAAAGATATTGAAGATTTAATCGTAAAGTCTGCAAAAAAACTAGCGTCATACCACCTTGAAATACTAAAACAGGCTGGTGTTTATGTACAAAAAACTCTCATATCAAAACTAACAAAGCTCACGGAGCAGGAGCTATTAAACTCTAGGCAATTGGTGTTGGCCATATGCAGTGAGGCAGTAGAGTCTTCTGCCGAAAGCACTACAAGCACCTTTGACACGATGACCCTTTCAAGGGGCGCGTTAATCGGTGATGATCACCTGTCAGACTTACGCCTACAAGCAATAAGCATCCTAAAAAAATTGTATAGTAATGCAGATACAGAATCGGAAAAGAAGCAGGTAATCGCCGCGCTTGACAGAGCTACTAGAACACCTTCTCCAGGTGGTTACAAAGACGAGTTATTAGCTGTTATTTTTCGGGATAGTGTTGAAGTTGTTAATTTCTACGAATCTATAATTGAAACTGAGAAATATGAGATTCTGGAATCTTTAGAAGAAAGGATTCTTTTTCTTTATCGTCGCGCTATGGGTCTTCTCGAAACAAAACGCTGTAACAAAGATTGCTTAGACTTATGCGAAAAAATGGTCGTAGCTGCTGAAAATTTTCGAGACAAGCTAAATGCCATAGAAGAATTCGTTATATACAAGCACCTCGTAGGCTTTCAGTCAGTATTTCCATGCGCTTGGGAGTCCGACAGTAAGGATTTTCAGGGAGAGAAGAAATACAGGAAGGAAAAAATTGAAGAATTTGTACATGGAATAAATGACAAAAATGCTGAATTCTGGCAAAAAATTATTGTGAGATGTACTAAGACTACGTCTGATGATATGGCTACTTTTCCATGCCTCATTACGTTCTTGCAACTTGTTTCTGAGCAAAAACCAAATTTCATTCTAGATGTTCTAAATCAATATGAAAGCGATATAGCTAGGTTCCTGACGGCAATACTGGAAGGATTGCTAAAAAGCCCCTCTAAAGACGTGGCTGTAAAAATGATGTATGCATGGGTTAATAAAGGAGAACACCTCTATAGCTGTGCAAATGTTTTTCAGTTTTATAAAGAAATTGATTTAGAACTACTGGAAAAAATTCTGGATAAAGCAATAGAGGCAGAAGATGTTGCTACTATTGTAATAATGATAACCGTGGCTAACGTCAATTTTGAGACTAACCCCGAACTCTTGCAAAAAATCTTCATTCCGGCAATTTCAGCGCTTACTAATCTAGGTAAAGTTTATTGGGTTAATAATATTTGGTGGAGAAAAGAACGTGTACCACTACTAGAAGCCCTAAGTGATGATGAAATCGATTTGGTTCTCAAAAATATGATGAACCTAGAAAGGGTAGAACATCATGACGAAGAAATTCTAAAACCTATTGCCAAGAAATGCCCAGAGAAAGTGTTAAGATTTTTCTTTGATCGCCTAAAGGCAAAAAAGGATTTTGAGTTAGATAGCTCATATGATGCTATTCCATACGATTTTTACTGTTTGGCAGAATGCCTCTCTGCTATCCCCCATAAGGTAATTGAACTTGCTTTAGAATCGTTTGATGAAAAGGAATACAGCTTTTTTATGCACCGTCAGGCTAGGCTCGTTAAAAACATTTTTCCGGAATTTTCACAGGAATTTGAAAATAAGTTGATAGAGTTAGTGCGATCCAGTGTTGAAAAAAATCTTCTGTTTGTTCTTACTATTCTTCGTAACTATGAGGGTAAATCTTTTATACACAATGTGTGTAAAGAAATAATAAAATCTCTTCCGGAGAACAGCAATTACATCACAGAAATAATGATTATATTGGAAAGTGCAGGCGTAATATCCGGGCAGTTTGGCCGGGTTGAGTTGTACAAAGCGAGAAAAGAAGAGGTGCGAGGGTGGTTGAATGACCCTAACGAAAAGATACGGGCTTTCGCAGAGAGGTACACTTCTTCACTCGACAAAATGATTGCCTCCGAGAGAAAGAGTGCTACGGAAGAGATAGAAATGCGCAAACATATTTACGGCACAAATGATGCAAAAAAGGAGGAAAAGGATAGTAATAAAAAAGGTGAAGATGAAGATAGTGATTAAGAAATCGCCAATTTTTCTGAAGAAAACACCCAATAACATGTGGTAATTTAATACCCTGTATTAATAGCGTATTATTGTACTTGGGTGTAGTATTGTGCATGAATTTTCAATGAAAATACTTGCATGATTGGCTATTTTCCCGTATAATTGCAGAGATAGAGGTAAATAAGCATGTCTGCAAAACTGAATGAATTGAAGAAGCGGTTGCGGCCTGGGCAGGTATACAGGCGGGCTGAACTTGAAGAATGGTCGAATGCGGTGGATCGCCACCTGCGTCAGTTGGTGGAGGATGGCACATTGACCAGGCTTTCCAGCGGTATGTATTACTGTCCCAAGAAAACCGCATTTGGCACTGCTCCGGCCGAAGATGAAAAGCTTGTGGAGGCATTCCTCAAAGACCGCCGGTTTCTGCTGACTTCCCCCAATGCCTACAACGCGCTGGGACTTGGCACCACCCAGCTTTACAATGAAACGGTGGTTTATAATCACAAACGTCATGGCCATTTCAAACTGAGCGGAAGGGAATTTGATTTCCGCATGAAGCCCTATTTCCCGAAAGCCCTGAGCAAGGAATTTCTGTTGGTTGATTTGGTTAACAACCTCGACCGCCTGGCTGAAAACAAGGATAGGCTTTTGGAGCGCGTGGAGGAAAAAGCCCTAGCGATGAACACAGCTTCCCTTTCCCGCCTGGCACGTGATTTCGGTACGGTCAGAACCAAGAAATTCTTCCAGGAGGTGTTGGAATCTCATGCCGCTTGATTTTCTGCATAACCATCCTGAGTTTCCCGAATTGATACGTATTGTTGCGCAGGAAAAATCTATCAACGATCCCGCCCTGGTAGAAAAGGATTACTGGATTATGCATTGCCTGTATGGATTGCAGCAACTCGGTATGCAGTTTGAACTTAAAGGCGGCACATCTCTATCCAAAGGTTATGGAATCATCAAACGTTTCTCCGAAGATATAGATATTCGCATTGAGCCACCGGCAGATATGGATGTCAAAACCGGGCGCAACCAGAACAAACCGGCACATGTTGAAAGCCGCAGGAAATTTTATGACTGGCTAGCTGAAACCATTCAGATTGATGGCATCAATTCGGTAGAACGCGATCCCGAATTTGATGACGATAAGTACCGCAGTGGCGGGCTTCGTCTTCATTATGAAAGCACTACCAGCGCCATTGCAGACCTCAAAGAAGGAGTTTTGCTTGAAGTTGGGTTTGACGATGTTACTCCCAATATGCCGAAAAATATCAGCTCCTGGGCCTATGATTATGCCGCAGGAAAAGTGGAGGTGATTGATAACCGGGCTGTGGGCGTAGCCTGTTATCATCCAGGCTACACACTGATTGAAAAGCTACAGGCAATTTCCACCAAATACCGCAAACAACAGGAGAGCGGGAATTTTCATAAAAATTTCATGCGCCATTATTATGATGTATATGCTTTGCTGGATGTGCCGGAGGTGCAACAATTCATTGGCACAAAGGAATATCAGGAGCACAAACAGAAGCGGTTTCCACAGGCCGATAATCCCAACATCGCCACGAATGAGGCCTTTATGTTAAGTGACTTGAGAACGCGTGAGGCATTTGAGAAAGCCTATATGGAAACACCAAGACTCTATTTCGGCGCACAGCCCTATTTCTTCCAGATTCTCGATAAAATTCACTTCTGGGCGAAGAGGTTGTAGGAATTTATTTCCAGCCCATCAGCCAATCTGGCGTAACGCCAAGGATCTTTGCCAAGGCATGAAGCTCTTCGTCCCTGACCGGACGTTCTCCGTTCTCAATGCGTCGGATTACCCTGGTTTGCATCTCAATATCAAAATCTACGCTTAATGCTGCAGAAAGGTCAGATTGCGTCATATTCTGCTTATTCCGCGCCTCTTTTAGCCTTTTCCCTATCCTGTTTTTACGAATTTTCGCGTGTGGCATTAAATACTCAACTCTTAGCTTGAATTGAGTTCTTTTATCACTTATATGCCGTATGTGTAGGACACTTGTGTCCCCTAGTAAGCGAATGATTAAAAACGGTTAATTGTAAGGCAGGCATGAATCAGGAAGTTATCGCATCTTTTCAACCTGAGGAAGTAATGTGCTTTGTAACCAAGCAGGAAAATGGAGAATATAATTTCTGGGATGTGAAGGTGACCGAGGATGACCGGGTGAATTACTACATCGCCAGGGCGTATGCACTGGAATATCTGGAGTATGTTAAGACCGGCTCGTTCATTGATATTTTCCAAGAGATCCTACACGATATGCCAGAAAAGCGCGGGTATGTCGAAGAAATTTTCCTGAGTTCCATTACCGAGTTCATCAGCGAAAGCGAGGTTTCGCTGACCACCATCTTTTGTGCCAGGCTGAAAGAGGACTGGCAGCAATGAGAAACTTTCTACATATTCTGTTCGTCCTGGTGCTCACTTTCCTGTCGCCACTGTTCCTGACGATTTATGCCATTTACGCACTTTGCTATATAGCTATGTTTGGTGTCTCACGCTGGGAAATGAAAATGGAAAAAGAGCGCGAGCGCCGGAGAAAGCGAAAATAAGGTCATTTCTGTGCATATAAACTGGAAAACGAAGCGAAAGTACCGATGCATTTCGTTTTTGTAAAATGCTATGTATTTGATTTATAAAGAGAACACCCTCAAAAAAACGAAACGAAATCGATTTTTTTATACTGGGGCTAGGGAAAACCCGCGCCTGCGGCGTACCCGTAAGGGAGGCCTCCGGGAGGAACCATAAGCAATTTTTATTATTAATCAATAAGTTAGGTGAGCTTTGGCCTTTAGAAATAATATCTATAACACTTAAAAAATTTCCAAAATATATCCATAAATCCTATTTTCTCACTTCAATATTTAAAAAACACCAAGGCATTTAGGCTGGCAGCGAACCTTTCTGACTGATATATAACAGTCGAGAAAATTTGAGGGATAGTATGAGCCAGTGCGTATAAGGTGTGTAAGAAGTAAAATAAGCAAGAGGTATATCTATGTTAAGAAAAACTCTGGATAAAATGATTGGAATATATTTTAAGCAGTCACCCTCAACCAGCCATCTGGACAGATTGGAGCAGGACGTCTGGCACAGGATTCACATGGCAGGTGCGGAAGCAGCGCTACCCTGGCAGGAGAAAATGCTGCTGGCGTTCGGCGTGCCGCGCTTCCAACTGGCCTCTCTGCTTGCCGCGCTGATCATCGGCATATCGTTAAGTCCGGCCATTCCGCTGGACAATGCGGCAAAGGCTGATCATGTCATCTTGTCGGACATGCAGGTGTTCACCTTGCACGCGCCGTACCTGACCACCAACCTGATCGAGAGAAGCGAATGAAAAGACGCTACATCAACGCTGCCGTATTCCTGTTGATTGTGCTGGTAACGGCGTTCGGCGGACTGTATCTCGGCCAGTATTTCATGCATGCGCCGGACACACATTATACCGGCGATTCGGGCAACTGGCACCGGATACTGCACGACAAGCTGCACATCACGACCGAGCAGGACGCGAAGCTGACCGATATTGAAAAGCGTTACCGCCAGCGCCGCCAGTATCTCGAAGAACAGCTGCGGCTGGCCAACATGGAACTGGCGGAAGCGATCAAGGCGGATAAATCGCTCAGTCCGCGGGTGCAGGCGGCAACCGACAAGATTCATCACGCGATGGGCGAATTGCAGAAAGCCACATTGGAACATTTGTTCGAGATGAGGCCCATTTTGGCCGATGAACAAAATCGGAAATTGGAGCAAATGGTTACTGATGCGCTTTACGAGCAAAAATAATGTAGCAATTAATGACTCCACACCGGATAAAACTCTTATCCAACATGTAGCACAGAACCGTAATGATACGGCACTCAATGTATTAATGCGCCGCTACAAGCACAAACTATTCGCTTTTATTTTCAAATATGTCAAAGATGAGGATGCCGCATACGACATTCTGCAGGAAACATTCATCCGCGTGCATTTCAAAGCGGACACCTACAGCCCGGCCTATGAATTCTCCACATGGCTTTACCAAATTGCCGTCAACCTATGCCGGGATTGGGTACGCAAACAGAAAATACGACGATTCCTGTCGTTGGACGCGGTAATCGGCAATGAAGAAAATAGTAGTTTTCACGATATTCTCGCCGATCCGAGCAGCAATATCGAAGACCTGACGGAGTTGCGCCAGCAGTTGGCGCTACTTGACCGCGAAATCGAACGCCTGCCGCATAAACTCAAGACCGCTCTGATCCTCTTTGCCTTGGAAGCCAACTCGCAGGAGGCTTGCGCCGAAATCCTCGGAGTTACCCCGAAGACCGTGGAAACCCGTGTTTACCGCGCCCGTAAGCTGTTGGAAGAAAAAATCTTCAAAAAACGATGATATTTTTTGAGGGATGACTACTTTTTATTCGTAGTATATGTTAACAATAGAGGAGGTCTGAGTGAAGCGGTTATTACTTATAGTAGCGCTGGCGATATTGCCCACACAGGCAATGGCGCAGTCCATCACGCTCGACCAGGTTATCAAAGAAAGTTTGCAGAAAAATACCAGCCTGTTCCGCGCACAGCGTGAATATGAAGATAAGCTGGCAGATGCTACGGAAACCAAGCTGCTGGATAATCCTGAGTTCAACATCGATGCTACCCGCGCCAGCGGTGAAAACGGCACAGGTACAGATATTGAACTCACCCAGCCTTTGAAATTCTCCCAGCTTTCCGGCACACGCTATGGCTATGCTAGAGCCTTATCCAATGTCGCCAGCACCGAACAGAAATATGAAATTCTAAAAGTCATCAACGAAACCACCGTGCTGTACACGCAGGTATGGCTGCTTTCCGAGCGCAAAAAACTCTATGAAAATTATGCCGACGATGCGGAGAAAATGAAGAAGCTGGTGAGCGCATCTGCAGGGCAAGGTCAAACCAGCCCCGCCGCCTCGCACCTCTTTTCCTCCGATGCCGCGAAACTTCGCGCCGATGCTAACGCCGTTCAAGCAGAATTGCGGCAGGTGCGTACTGATTTGGCACGCCTGACGGGACGTAGCTACCAAATGGTCGAATTGCAACGCCCAGCTTTTGTAGATGTACCAGAAGATACCGAAAAACTCCTGACCTTCGCTAAAGAGCAATCCAATCTGCGTAATGTAGTAAAAAGCAGAATTGATGCCGCTGAACGCCGTTTAAGCGTTGCAGAGCAGGATGCGGCACTGCCGGAAATCAGGCCACGTTTACTTTATTCACGCTCACCGGATGGGGATGAAAAATCCTATGGTATCGGTGTGGCGTTGCGTATCCCGCTGTGGAATCAGAACGATGCCGAGCGCAAACGCGCCAATGCGGAACTCCGCCAAGCCAAATCCGAGGCTGATTTATTCGTAAACCTGCCTCAAAAAGACCTAATTGGTGAATTGCAGCAGAGTGCCACCGCCCTGCAAGGCCGCGCCGATAGCTATTTTGATAGCATTCTGCCCGGATACCGCAAATCGTATGAACTCACTCGCAGAATGTTCCGCCAAGGCCAAGCCGATGCGCTGGAGGTATGGCAGGTGCGTGAGAAATTACTCACCAGCGAGAATGAAGCTCTTGATACGCTGGCACAGGCGGTAAACGCACGCGGCGCACTGGAACTGGAACTTGGCGGAAAATTAGAGGAAATCAAATGAAGAAAACAATAGCCACAATCATTCTTATCGCAGGTCTTGGCCTGTTTAATCAAGCATTTGCTCATGGCGGAGAAGATCACGCCGAAGCACCCGGCACAGAGGGAGGGTCGGGCGTTGTTAGCACGGTGACGCTTTCCGATGCCGCTATCAACAACCTTGGTATCCAGACAGTGAAAGCAGCGATTGCTCCACGCGCTGCATCGGTGGACGTGAGCGGAATTGTAGAATTTCTGCCAGAACGCCAAGCCATTGTGACTTCCCGCGCCGCTGGTCGCGTATCAGAAATCCACATCAAAGTAGGCGAGATGGTTAAAAAAGGTCAGAGCTTGCTCACTATCCAGCCCATTTTTGTGGGTAGTTCGCCAGTGTCGATTCCATCCCCGATTACAGGTTACGTTACCAAGCAAAGCGTAGTGTTGGGTCAATCCGTCACGCCGGAAGCGGCTTTGATGGAAGTGGGCGAATCCAGTGAAGTGCTAGTACGCGGCGTGATGTATGAAACGCCGGATGTCACTAAGATTCAAGTGGGGCAAAATGTGCGCGTCACCAGCAGCTTGCTTGGAAGCGATTCCTTGCTTGGCAAGGTACAGCGGATGGATGGGGCATATGATCGTGGAAGCCGGACATTCAACGTCTATGCGTTGGTGAGTAATCCTGACCGTAAATTATTGGCGAATATGCAGGTGGTGCTGTCGATTGAGGTCACTACCCCTGCCGACATTCTGACCGTGCCAGTGAAAGCAATTTTGGGCGATAGCGGCGAACAATTTGTATTCGTGCGAAATGGAAATGATTTTGAACGCCGCAGCGTGAAGCTCGGTGCAAAATTCGGCAATGATCGTGAAGTGTTGGAAGGTGTGTTCCCTGATGAAGAAGTCGTGACCGTGGGGAATTACCAGCTGCAATTCGCCAAGTCTGTCGAGCCTAAAAAAGACACGCATAAGGAATAGCCATGCTCAACGCGATCATCCAATTCTCACTCAAAAACAGGCTACTGGTTGTAGCGGCCTCGGCCATGCTGCTGGTGTATGGCGTATTCGTCATCAGCAAGTTACCCGTGGATGTGTTTCCTGACTTAAACCGTTCCACGGTGACCATCTTCACTGAAGCCGAAGGGCTTGCGCCGGAAGAAGTAGAAGCATTGGTGACATGGCCGATTGAAACGGCGGTGAACGGCTCAACAGGCGTTGAGCGCGTGCGCTCCGCTTCTGCCATCGGGCTTTCGATTGTATGGGTGGAATTTGGCTGGGATACGGATATTTACACCGCCCGCCAGATTGTTGCTGAGAAATTGCAACAGGCGCAGGAAACACTGCCGCAGGATGCCCGCCCTGTCATGGGGCCGATTTCTTCCATCATGGGGGAAATCATGCTGGTGGGGTTGACCTCTGAAAACCCTGAAATCAACAATATGGATTTACGCACCATCGCGGAATGGGATATTCGCAATCGCTTGCTTTCCATTTCCGGCATTTCGCAAGTGTCGGTGATTGGCGGTGATCTGAAGCAATATCAGGTGTTGGTTGACCCGCTGAAACTCAAGAATTACGGCGTGACGCTGCATGATGTGGAAGCAACCATCGCCGGTTCCAATATCAACGCCACGGGCGGCTTTTTGCTTTCTGATTATCAAGAAGGTTTAATCCGCAATATCGCCAGAGTAAAAACACTGGATGATTTGGCAAAGTCACCCTTACCGAAGGATAACGGAAGCCCGACACCGCTGACGCTCGATCAGGTGGCGGATATTAAGCTCGGTGGCCCGCTGGCAAAGCGCGGCGATGCCAGCGTCAATGGTAGCCCTGCGGTGATTCTCTCGGTTCAGAAACAGCCCGGTGCGGATACCATCAAACTCACCAAGGCGATTGAGGCTGAGCTTGCCAGCATTCAGAAGAATCTGCCCGAAGGTGTCAAAATCCACGGTGAAATTTTCAAGCAAGGCAGTTTTATCGAACGTGCCATTAAGAATGTCGAGGAAGCCTTACGCGATGGGGCGATACTGGTTGCCATCGTGCTGTTCCTGTTTCTGCTTAACTTCCGCACCACATTCATCACGCTCACCGCTATCCCTCTTTCATTCGTGCTAACGGCTATCGTGTTCAAAATGTTCGGCATGAGCATCAACACCATGACGCTGGGCGGCTTGGCCGTGGCGATTGGTGAATTGGTGGATGATGCCATTGTGGATGTGGAAAACGTTTTCCGTCGCTTGCGTGAAAACCGCCATGCAGAAAAACCGCGCAACCCTCTACAAGTGATTTACGAGGCATCCAGCGAGGTGAGAAACTCTATTGTTTTCGCCACCATCATTGTGGTGCTGGTATTCATTCCACTCTTTGCGATGGGCGGCATTGAAGGTAAAATCTTTCTGCCGCTGGGCATTGCGTACATTACATCCATCATCGCTTCACTGTTCGTATCGCTCACGCTCACCCCAGCCCTTTGTTCTTACCTATTGCCGAACATGAAGCGCATGAGTGCAGAGCATGACGGCTGGCTGTTACGCAAGATCAAAGGCATTCAAACCCGCGTACTTAACTTTGCCTTTCCGAACAGCAAAGTCGTACTGACAGGGGTTGCGGTTCTGACTTTCTCGGTGCTGGCGATGGTGCCATTTTTTGGCAAAGAGTTCCTACCGCAGTTCAATGAAGGCTCGGTGACGATTAACATTCTGACACCGCCCGGAACCAGCCTTGCAGAATCCAACCGTATCGGCACGATTGCGGAAAACCTTATCCGCCAAGTACCGGAAGCCACCGAAACCGGCAGGCGCACAGGCCGTGCGGAACGCGATGACCACGCCGAAGGTGTGCATTCCAGCGAGATTGAGGTGGAGTTAAAAGAGTCCAAGCGTTCCCGCGCAGTGATTCTCGCGGATATTCGTACCCGCTTAGATGAAATTCCCGGCATCGCGGTGAATATCGGCCAGCCTATTTCGCACCGTATTGACCACATGATGAGCGGTGTGCGGGCGCAGATTGCTATCAAGTTGTTTGGTACTGATCTGGACGTGCTTCGCGCTAAAGCTGAGGAAATCCGCGTAGCCATGAGTGAAGTGGAAGGCGTGGTAGATCTGTCTGTTGAAAAGCAGGTGCTTATCCCGCAGGTGCATGTGCTGTTTGATCGGGAAAAAGCCGCTACTTACGGCCTTCTTTCCGGCGAAGCGGCGGAATATGCCGAGCTTGCCATGCAAGGCAAAGCGGTGGGGCAAGTGCTGGATGGCCAGCGCACCTACGATATCGTCATGCGCCTGTCTGATTCGGCGCGGAGCGATATTGAAGCGATTAAGCAAATTCCCGTGGATACCAAAGATGGTAATGTCGTTCCCCTGCAAGCCATTGCCACGGTGCAGGATGCCAAAGGGCCAAACATCATTAACCGCGAAAACGCCCAGCGTCGCATCGTGATTCAGGCGAACGTGGCCGAGCGCGATCTGGTAGGTGTAGTGAAAAATGTGCAAGCGACGATTGATAGCAAGGTGCATTTGCCGCAGGGTTATTATGTCACTTACGGCGGGCAATTTGAGAGCCAAGCCACTGCTTCGCGCCTGATTGCGGTGTTAAGCCTGTTCTCGCTGGCTGGCATGTTCATGGTGCTGTTCGTGCATTTCAAGAGTGCCAACCTTGCGCTTCAGGTGATGGTATCGATTCCGCTGGCCTTTATTGGCGCGGTAATTGGCGTGTGGCTCTCTGGCGGCGTATTCTCGAT
>ERZ1066140.147-NODE-147-length-16370-cov-5.360037_pt1 | contig 16370 bp, 19 predicted proteins | sample MGYA00382787_ERZ1066140 | MGnify/ENA primary metagenome ERZ1066140 (study PRJEB33369, sample SAMEA5778370) | biofilm metagenome | biome: Industrial cooling water; feature: Water cooling tower basin; material: Biofilm | place: United Arab Emirates | collected...
AGGTTGTTCGATGTGCTTGGCTATGAACGCTGACAAATTATCAGATGGTGAACGTTGCGCTTCGACATCAAACCGTAATTTTGAAGGCCGTCAGGGTAGGGGTGGGCGCACCCATCTAATGAGTCCAGCCATGGCCGCCGCCGCTGCACTTAAGGGCAAACTCGCCGATATTAGGGAGTTAATTTAATGTCCGAACATTTGATAAGGCTAAAAATCGAGAATATGTATAAATTTATAGCATGCTTTCTACTGGTTTTTCTGTTTGTGGCTGGCATAGGAGCGATAATCTAATGCAAAAATTTACTACATTAACCGGAATCGCGGCACCATTGCCAATCAGCAATGTTGATACCGACATGATTATTCCGAAACAGTTTCTTACAACTATCAAGCGCACAGGGCTTGCTTCCGGCTTGTTCTATGAGATGCGCTATGACATTAAAGGCAATAAGATCGAGAATTTTATTCTGCATAAGAAGCCATATGACAAAGCAGAAATTTTGGTTTCTGGTGAGAATTTTGGTTGTGGATCAAGCCGCGAACACGCGCCATGGGCATTGCTGGATTTCGGCATTCGCTGCGTTATAGCCCCAAGTTTTGCTGATATATTTTATAATAACTGTTTTAAAAACGGCATTTTACCGATTGCCCTGCCGCAATCTGAAGTCGATAAATTAATGGATGATGCACAGCGCGGCGATAATGCGCGAATAACGATTGATCTGGAAAAGCAGGAAATATCTGGGCCAGACGGTGGCAAAATAAAATTCGAAGTTGACGCATTCCGCAAACATTGCCTGCTGAATGGCCTCGATGACATCGGCCTGACACTACAAAAAGCCAGCGCAATAAATACTTTCGAATCTGCCAACAAAAAAATCACCCCTTGGCTTTATGCTAGCGCATAAAGTATAATCGGCTATGGCCGAGGATAAGCGCAAAGTTAAAGAAGAAATTGATCTCCTGAGTAAGGGTATGACTATTGCCCAGCTTGCCAAGCGCCGGAAAAATAAAAAAATAAATCTATTTGATTTCTTTGCCACAGTTGCTCTAATTGTAGCGCTGATAATTTTTGCCGTTAATGAATTTCTGGGTTAATAATATCGTCTATGCAGGAAACTAAAATTAAACGAAAAGGCATGATGTTTGTGCTCTCTTCGCCATCCGGTGCAGGGAAAACAACCTTGTCGCGCCTCCTTCTTGAGAAAGATAAGAACCTGGTCATGTCTGTTTCCATGACCACGCGCCCAAAGCGTAAAAATGAGAAAGAGGGCGTTGATTATTATTTTGTAGATCAGAAAACATTTTCTCGCAAAATCGAAGAAGGTGCATTTCTTGAATGCGCTCGCGTGTTCGATAATTCTTATGGCACTCCCGAGGCTCCTGTACGAGAAAAAATGGCAGCGGGTGTTGATGTGTTGTTTGATATAGATTGGCAGGGCACGCAGCAGCTTTCCGCCAAATGCCGCGAGGATATGGTTAGCGTATTTATTCTTCCGCCAACATTGCGTGAGCTTGAGAGCCGCCTGAATAAAAGAGGGCAGGATTCCTCAGATGTAATCAATAAACGCATGGCCAAAGCTACTGATGAAATCTCGCACTGGTATAGTTATGATTACGTTATAGTGAACGACGATCTAAATAAGTCACTAGAGAAGGTTCATGCAATTCTAATGGCGGAAAGACAAAAAAGAATTCGTCAACATGGCCTGACCGATTTCATAAAAACCCTGGTTAAATAGTAATCTTAAATAATTTAATGTGATGCAAACTTCTCTTGCCGGCAAAAAAGATTATGTTGCTAAGACGATAATTTTCTTCGCCTATACACTGATTCCATTTTCCGTTGTTTCCGGCTTTGCTGTCACTCCGATCCAGCAATTATTACTCCTCCTAGCAGTTTTTACTCTTCATAAAGCCGGGCAGTTAAAACCAGTTTTATCGCCGCACAACTACAAATACGGTAACAATCTTTTTACTTTTGCGGCAGTATTTTTCGCCTGGTGCTTCCTCAGTATATTCTGGTCAATAAAGCCGATGGATAGTTTCCGCTATTTTATAGCAATCAAATTTGTTGTTTTCTCCATCCTGTTTTTATTAGCATACAAAGATAAAATCATTTCCACCGAATCGCTGCAGAAAATCAGCAGAATATTGCCACTGGCGTTTTGTATCGGTGCAGCGTTCTTCATGGCAGAAGTATATTCTGGTTTCACGCTCAAACAATTAACGCGCAATATTTTTTCTGGTGGCGATGCGCCGCCCATAACAATCAATGACTTTAATAAAACTGCGTGTTTCTTTAGCCTGTTCATGTGGGCGGCGGTTTTTTCGGTTGCCACCAATGACAACGGGAAAACAAAATGGCTGAAAATTGTGGCTCTGATTTCTCTGGGCTTTATTGTAATAACCAGGCTTGAGAATTCATCTTCGGTGTTGGCAATGCTTGCGGCGATTGCCACTTTTGTTTTTGTCCTGGTCACTAAATCACGCGCCAACATATTAATTCCGCTATCAATAGTCATAATTTCCGTAGCAACTCTATTAATGTCTATTTACATGGATCCAGCGAAAATCATCGCCAAATATCCGGATATACCGCCTTCAGCTGCGCATCGCTTGTACATATGGGATTTTGCCGCCGAGAAAGCCATGGATAAGCCGCTTCTTGGCTGGGGTTTAAGAGGTTCAAGATCCATTCCTGGCGGAAAAGAACCAATCAGTATCAGCAACATGTTTGATAACCGTGAAATTCTTCCGTCGCACCCACATAACAGCACCCTGCAAATCTGGCTTGAGCTTGGCCTGGTTGGTGTTGTTCTATACCTTGCTATGATCTTTTCAGCCTTTGTGCAAATAAATAGGAGCGAATCTTTGATCTTTAAAGCCGCGGCCAACGCTTTGTTAGTGAATTACATAATAATAGGCATGTTATCTTTTGACATCTGGCGCATCTGGTGGCTCTCCGCCGGTGTCCTTGCATTCTTTTATTTGTCTCTAGTTAGAACTAGATAGAGATTCATAAAATATTGTCATCCTTGGGCTGCGCGGTACGCGCAGAACCGAGGATCTAATCCAACAAACTCCTAAATATGCCGCCCGAGATCCTCGTGTTCACGGTTTTTGCAAAGCAAAAACACGCGCCACAAGGATGACAGTGGTTTTAATTTGCCCACAAAAAAAGAACGCCTCCCTCCCGAAGGAGAGAAGCGTTCTGCAAAGCGGTCGGCGACAGTTTACTTCAGGAGACAACTTGTCCTGAGAGAATCCCTTGTCCGCCGAAGTTGACGCAGGTTACGCGTCCATCTACCATGGAGATGGTCCCTGTTTCTCCGTTGATAAATGTTTCATCAAATGTTGCTGAAAACTTCATTCTCAACAACCTATCGTTTTCGTCGAGAAAGAAGGTGACAACGGAACCACCGCCATCACATTTCAAGATCTTCACAACTCGAGCGTTAAGAGTTGCTCTGGCCATTCTGTTTTCCTCCAAAGTAAGTAGGAGTACTAGTCTGGATTGCCACAACGGAAGTGTTGGGCAAAGAACAGACAAAATCAATTATTAGTGTAGAGGATGATTGTTACAGGAATATTAAGAAAAAAATATAAAAACATGTTTAATTATCAAGGCTTTGATTGCGTGCCTGTTGTCATTCTCGGGCTTGACCCGAGAATTCATCTTTTTAATTTAGATCAATGGATCCTCGGGTCAAGCCCGATGATGACAGGAGTGCGGCTAGTAAATTCTAAGCATGCTGCCGTTGATGCAGAGTTTGCCGATAACCCACATAACTAATAAAAAATTTGCATCCTTTTCAGTTTGTTGTATAAATCCGCCATCATATTTTTTGTGGGTATTTTTGAGGGCGTTGGTGTATGACAAAAGAGATTAAAGAAATTCTTGTATTAGCGGGCGATGGCATTGGCACTGAGGTTACTGGCCAGGCTGAGCGCATTATCCATTGGCTGAATAAAAATAAACGTGGGAATTTCAAAATCTCCTATGGGCTTATCGGCGGCACGGCTTATGACAAAACCGGTTCACCATTTCCTGCTGAAACTCTCGAAGCTGCGAAAAAAGCTGATGCGATTCTGCTTGGCGCGGTTGGCGGGCCAAAGTGGGAAGGTCTGGATTATTCAGTTCGCCCTGAGCGCGGCTTGCTTGGAATCCGCAAAGAGCTGGATTTATTTGCTAATCTTCGTCCGGCTATTGTGTTTGATGAGTTAGCCGATGCCTCGACTCTCAAGCGCGAAGTTGTTGCTGGTCTTGATATCATGATTCTGCGTGAATTAACTGGTGATATTTATTTCGGCCAGCCGAAAGGTGTTGAAACTTTGCCAGATGGAACACGCCGCGGCGTTAACACGATGGTATACACAACTCCGGAAATTCAGCGTATAGCGCGCGTTGCCTTCGATCTTGCTCGCAAAAGAAATAACAAAGTATGCTCCGTTGATAAAGCCAACGTGCTCGAATGTACGGAATTATGGCGGCAGGAAGTTCAGAAGATTCACGACACCGAGTATTCAGATGTTACGTTATCACATATGTATGTGGATAATGCAGCAATGCAGCTGGTTCGCGCGCCAAAGCAGTTCGACGTTATGCTTACTGGCAATATATTCGGCGACATACTTTCCGATTGCGCTTCAATGCTAACCGGATCGCTTGGTATGCTGCCTTCGGCTTCGCTCGGAGTTAAGCAAAAAAATGGGAAGCAGTATGCGCTTTATGAACCTGTGCACGGTAGTGCGCCGGATATTGCAGGGCAGGGAAAGGCCAATCCTATAGCTACAATTCTAAGCCTGGCAATGATGTTGCGCTATTCGTTTGATATGTCTGCCGAAGCGGATTTAGTTGAGAATGCCATAAAATTTGTGCTTGGCAAAAATATCCGCACTGGTGACATTATGCAAAAAGGTTCAAAACAGGTCGGGACAATTGAGATGGGTGATGCTATACTGGCGGCGATGGATGAACTGGCTGCCAAAGAAAAAGCAGCCTAAGCTGCTCACTAAGACAAATGAAAAATAAAAGTATTATTTCTCTCATTATTGTTCTGCTCCTTTCCGGATGTCTTGATTTTACTCTCGGCGTAAAAAATCACATTGAGAAAAAAACCGGCGGTATGGATACACTAGTTACGACTACTGGAGATAACATTATTAAAGCCAGTGAGTTGAGTCGCTGGACTTATGCTGCAAATGGCGGAGATGCTGAAGCGCAATATCACATGGGCAAAGCTTTCTGCTGCGGCAAACGCCCCTATTATAACACTTATGATGCTCTGAAATGGTTTTGCAAGGCGGCAAAGCAAGGGCAGCGCGATGCAATGCTGGAAATCGGTAAAATATATGATAACGCTCAGAAAGACGATGGCTCAATGATTCCGCGCGATAATGTCCTTGCTTATGTGTATTTTAAAAAAGCTGTTGAGCATGGTAATGAAAAAGCACTTTCTTTCCAGGAAGCAAAGGCCGCTCGCCTCAATTCTATGCAAAAACAGAAGGCTCAGAATATTCTAGAACAATGGCCAGAAATTCAGTGTGAAATTCATTAATCGGAGTATTAGATGAAAAAATTATGCATGCTTTTTGTACTATTATTAATTTCAGCCTGTGCTGCTTATCCGGTTATTCCTGCACTTCGCGTTGGTCATACGGAGGAAGAACATGCCAAATTAAAAACTGCTGCAGAATCTGGTGATTTAGATGCACAATATAATTTTGGTATGTCTTATTGTTGCGGAGATACAGCGCTGTATGACAATCGTGAAGTTACTAAATGGCTTTGCAATGCTGCTAAACTTGAGCACACAAAATCCCAATATCAAATTGGAAAATTATACAAAGGTAACAGGTTATCATTGCCAGGTTATGAAAGCGCAGTTCGCAGATTGCCGGAAAATGACAAGTTAGCTCTTGCATGGTTTATAGTCGCTGATAGTAAAGGCCATCCGGAAGCAAAAAAGGCAATTGAAATGTTCCGTCACATGGAATTTGCAGATGTTGTTGCCGCAATTGATCTATCCAGAAAATATCCTGAGATACCTTGTGAGATTGAATAATTATGAGATTGTTTAACAGCAAAATACTTGTGCTGTTTATTATTCCGCTGTTTATCTCTTGTACCGCCGCCCCTATGGTTGCTCTAATGGGCTACGATACTGTCACTAAAAGAGGCAGGTGGCTTGAGCGCGCAAAATCTGGTGATGTTTATTCACAATACGAGCTGGCCGAATCATATTGCTGTGGAGTAGGTGAGGGCACGCATAACGCAGAAGAAGCAATGAAATGGTGGTGCGAGTCGGCACGCAACGGATACGCTCTTTCGCAATTGCGGCTTGGAACAATATATGAGAATAAGCAGGTAATGGTTGGTCTGCCGATAACCCAGGATCTCCCTAAAGCGTATATGTGGTATAAACTTGCTGCAAGAAGAGGAAATGAAGATGCTCGCAATAATTTAATATCATTAGAATCAACAATGAATAAAAAGCAAATATCCGAAGCGGAAAAATTACTGAAAAAATGGAAACAACTTCCATGCGAAATAAATTAAAGGGGATCTAAATGACAAGTAACGAAAATAATGGCGTGCTGAAAAGTACATCTGAATTATTCACTTTAATGCTTGAGAGGCATACAGAACCTGATGTTAAGCTGGTTGATTTGTTAGAAAGTTTTCGTGAAGCAGGTTTTAGCGTTCTTCTGATTTTATTTGCTGCGCCGATTGCTCTGCCATTGCCTGCGCTAGGAATAGCCCAGGTTCTGGCTACCCCTTTGCTATTCTTATCTGCACAACTTGCGCTTGGTTTTAGATCTCCTTGGGTTCCTGAAAAACTGGGAAATAAAACCATAAAGCGCGAAACGTTGGTTAAAGTTTCTCAAATGATGATCCCTTACCTGCAAAAAGTCGAACATTTGTTAAAACCCAGAATTGCTTTTTTAAGCTCTCGTCTTGGTGATAAGATTATTGGTATTGTTTGCCTGATTTGCTCTATATCGATTGCCATACCACTTCCATTTACCAACACCGTTCCTGGTATGGGAATTGTTATAATGTCTGTTGGTTTACTTGAAAGAGATGGAATAGTCATTTTTGCCGGAATGTGCGTTGCTGCTGCTGGATGTTTTGTTACAACCCTGATCTTGTTTTTTGGAACAGAAGTTATCTATAGATTAATAGATTTTATTAAACAGCTTTTTTGATTTTCTACTGAAAAACAAATCAGATAATTATTTTGGAATTGCAAATAGGATTCCCTCAGAATGAGCTGAGCTATATATATTGAAATAAAAACTGTAATCTTTGCAGTTTTCTATTAATAGTAAAGGTAGTTCCCAGAAATGTTGTGGTTTATGGTAGACTGCTATTGCTAATTGAGGTCGATAATTTTTTATTGTCTCAAGCATATTCGGCAAAGCTAATTCTTCCATTGATTCAATATCCATCTTTATCAGATCCACCCTTTCTATTTTATTCTGCTTCACAAAATCGTCGATTGTTATGGTTGCAGCATTTCCCAATTCTTGCCCAGAGCCGATTCCGCTTTTATCGGAAACAGCGCAAATATTCTCTTCACAGAAACCTGAAAAATGTTCAATGGCTCTACTTACATATCGGGAAAGATATTTGTATCCAAAGGGATCTAAGTTATAAACTTTGCCTATACCATTCATATGCGCACAAAAAAACGGCAATTCAAAACCACTATCAAGGCCAACGTTTATTATCACGCTGCCAGGAGCTAGTTTGATATACTGAAAATATTGCAGGTTAGATAATGAATTAGTTATATAGTGTAATAGTCTTTGTTGTGGCTCTCCGAACAATGTCATTCGGTATATATTTTTGCTATCGTCATCACTTAACAAGTCTATTACTCTATCAATTTTGTGCTTGTTTGAGTTTATTAACTCTTTCTCAAAAGCTGGGAATGGATAAATGTGAGTGTTATTTCTTATACCAACTATAGAATAATCTTTATATTTTCTATATTCACCAGTTTTTTTGGCATCAAGAATAATATTGTTTTTTAACATATGGCTAACAAATTCCTGACTTAGTAAAGATTTTTCTGCATCAAGAGTTCCATTGCTATCTGGATGGTATATAGCCATATTTCGCCAATAGCTCCAATAGTCACTCTCTGGAACTGGCATCACGATAATATTATCTTTATTCCAACCAGCAGATATTAATTTATTTTTTTTCGCTGGCCAGTCTGATTGACATAAAACAATTTTGTGTTGGTTGATTTCTTCGTATTCTGATGTCTGATAGCCAAGAAAGTTTGATGATGGAACAAATTTGCCAATAATATAGCCTAATGCTGCGATTAGATGTTGTTCATCTATTTCTTTTATCCTTTTTTCTTCTACTTTTTTTAACCCTAAGTTCTTAAATAATCTAGAGATACCAAAATTTCTTATATGTTTTTTTATTGCAGAAGATATTCTCTTCCTTAATGATTTCTTTTTTGGAATTGCTGCAGAATAAATCTTTGCTTCAACTTCTTTAAATGTTTGTTGTGGCAATGCAGTTGAGCAGAAAATTTTATATTTAATACCCTTAGGAAACTGCAATGGTGCATGCACTATCGTCATTTATCAAGTAGATCCTTAATTTTCTCTATTGCTTCATCAGCTTTACTAAAATCGCTTCCGCCGGCTTGAGCCATATCTGGCCTTCCGCCTCCACCTTTGCCACCAAGCGTCTCCGCACCGATTTTTACCAAATCAACAGCATTCACTTTGCTAGTTAAATCGTTAGTAACTCCCACAGCAATGGAAGCTTTACCATCACTATTTGCGATTATAACTACAACTCCGCTTTTAACTTCATTTTTAAATTCATCTACAAAATTTCTTAGTTCTTTACCTTGCAGTCCATCAATTTTGACGCCAAGAAAATTTATTCCGTTGATTGATTCCAACTTTGAGAAAGATTTTTTGAAATCATTTCGCATTTTTGCCACATTTGCTGCTTCATCTGCTGCAGCATTTTGAGAGGCTTTCTGTTTTTCTTCTTGCTCCTTAGCTGCACCATCTTTCTTTTTTATGAATGCGTCTACTTTGTCTCTGGTTACGCCTTCAATTCTGCGAACACCTGAAGCAACAGAACCTTCGCTTGTGATTATAAACTTCTTTATATCACCTGTGCGCTTTACATGTGTCCCACCACAAAGCTCGACACTGTATGATTCTTTGTCGGCTTTACCCATGCTCAGAACCCTTACTTCATCACCATATTTCTCGCCAAATAATGCCATTGCACCTTGTGCCACTGCTTCATCAGGCGTCATTATGCGCGTAACAACTTCATCATTTTGTTTTATAATTTCATTCACCTCTTTTTCAATTTGTGCTCGCTCCTCATCAGTTACTTTCTTCGGATGCGAGAAATCAAAACGGAAACCGTCGGCCTCAACCTGCGAACCTTTTTGTGTAACATGTTGGCCAAGAATTTTTCTAAGGGCAGCGTGTAGCAGGTGCGTAGCGGAGTGATTTGCCCGCAGGGCATCACGACGATTGATATCGATATGCATATCAACAGTTTCACCGGAACTAATTTGGCCTTTAATCACTTTACCGATATGAACATGCAAATCACCAAGATATTTTTTTGTATCGGTAATGTTAATTTTAACTGCATCGGTTAATAAAGTTCCGTGGTCTCCCATCTGGCCACCAGATTCTCCATAGAAAGGTGTTTGATTTGTTACAATCGCCACTTCGTCATTTTCTTTTGCCGACTGCACAATTTTTCCATTAACAACTATAGCAACAATTTTGCCTTTAGTTTTTTCCTGTTCGTAGCCTAAAAATTCAGTTGCGCCATTTTTTTCCTTAATATCAAACCATATTTCTTCAGTTGCTTTTGCTCCAGAACCAGACCAGGCAGCGCGCGCACGAGCCTTCTGTTGTTCCATATTTTCATTAAAGCCTTTAATATCAACATCAATTTCACGGCCCCGTAAAATATCCTGCGTCAGATCTAGTGGAAATCCATATGTGTCGTAGAGTTTGAAGGCTACAGAGCCGGGAAGAAGATTCCCCCCCTCAATCCCCCCCGCAAGCGGGAGGGAGGATTCTTGTTCCCTCTCCCGTTTACGGGGGAGGGTTAGGGAGGGGGAAATCTTTTGAATCTCCTCATCGAGCAATTTCAAGCCTTTCTCCAAAGTTTCCTTAAAGCGCTCTTCTTCGTGTTTTAATGTCTCAACAATTAATGGTTGTGCGCGTTTTAATTCTGGATATGCATCACCCATTTGCGTTACCAGCTCAGGCACTAATTTATACATAAGCGGCTCTTTACATCCTAACTGGTGCGCGTAACGCATTGCTCTCCGCATTATCCTGCGCAATACATAACCACGTCCTTCATTGAGCGGCAGCACTCCATCAGCAATCAAAAATCCTGAGGCGCGCAAATGATCGGCAATGATGCGAAAAGGAGCGGTGTCGGGTTTCGGGTTTCGGGTTTCTTTTTCCGACACCTGAGACCTGAAACCTGAAACCTCTTCAATGTTATTTATTAAACTTTTGAATAAGTCAGTCTCATAATTATCATGTGTGCCCTGCATAACAGCCGCATGACGCTCTAGTCCAGCACCAGTGTCGATACTTGGTTTTGGCAGAGGAATTTGTCTGCCATCAGGCAGCGCTTCAAATTGCATGAATACCAGGTTCCATATTTCAACAAATCGTTCGCCAAACAAATCATGCCCGTGTGAATCCAGCTTCCACTTGCCGTTTCCTATTTTTTCTCCGTGGTCATAGAATATCTCAGAACATGGGCCACATGGTCCAGTGTCACCCATTGACCAGAAATTATCCTTGGTAGGCACGCGCAAAATCCTGCTATCCGAAACTCCGGCAATCTTTTTCCATAAATTAAACGCTTCGTCATCTGTGTGATATACTGTGAAATAGAGATTATCCTTATTTAAGCCTTCAATTTTTGTGACAAACTCCCAGGCATATTCAATCGCGCCTTCTTTGAAATAATCGCCGAACGAAAAATTGCCGAGCATTTCAAAAAACGTGTGGTGGCGCGCTGTATATCCGACATTATCCAAATCATTATGCTTCCCACCAGCGCGCACGCATTTCTGGCTGCTCGCTGCTCTTACATATGGTCGCTTTTCTTTGCCGATGAAAGTGTCCTTGAACTGCACCATTCCGGCGTTAGTAAACATCAGCGTCGGGTCATTATGTGGCACAAGCGGGGAGGAGGGCACAACCTCATGTCCCTTGCTCTTGAAATAATCAAGATATGCGCTGCGTATATCACTCAGTGTTTTCATGAGCTGCTTTTTACAAAACTAGGCCCGACAGAGCAAGCCTCAATTTGAATTTCGCCCCAGACTTTGTCCTGAACAAAAGGTTCTTCGGCAAGCCATGCATCCAGTTCTTTGCGTGAGGGAAAATCAGCAACAATCACAGAACCAATCATTTTTCCGGCATCATTAAGCCGTGCTGCGCCGATCATCATGTTGCCGGATTTGCGATATTTTTCGATTATTTTAAGATGTGCCTCACGCGTTTTCATTCTGCGTTCAAGCGCCCCATCATCCGTCGCATCTTTAGCTAATATCAAAAATTGCATTTAGAACAACTCTACTATTGAAATGTTTTTATCATTAAAAAGCGAATCTATAGTATTTTTATTTTCTTTCAATAGGTTCTCTATTTCATTAGTTGGTTGGTTACCACATCTAAGCCAAAGAACCTTGGGTGGCGCCCCATATAAATTAACAAAATCAGAAAAGTCTGAATCTAGAGTCACGATGATCAATGCATTTGCTTTAGCAAAATTCCAAACTTCCAGATCGGTGGATTTTGAGAGGTTGCACATTCTTACGTGCTTTGAACCTGGAAACAAAGTCGATAAACTATCAACTAATTTATGACTAAGATTTTGGTCAAAAAGTAAAGACTTCATGCATCCTTATGCCTAACGAAGCTATGTTCTCGATTAGCTGCAAATGCAAGACAAGCATTAATATCATCTTCAGTTAAGTCAGGATAATCTGATATAATCTCCTTTTTTGTCATTCCTTCAGCTAGCCAACCAAGAACGTCATATACGGTTATACGTAAATCTCTAACACAAGGCTTTCCACCTCGTTTACCTGGCTCTATTGTAATAATTTTATGGTAATCAATCATATGCAACAGTCTAGCACTTACCATACTCCCTTGCAAGGGCGCAAAACTCTGAAATATCGAGATTCTCTGGCCTGCGCATGGGGTCGATTCTGGCCTGGGCTAGAATCTTTTCTGGTTCATCGGTTATTTGCTTTAGGCTTACTTTCAACATTTTCCGCCTCTGGCCGAAAGTTGCCTTGGTAATTTTCTCAAGAACCTCTCTATCTGCTTCATATAGAGGTTTTTCTCTTGGCCAAATAGAAATAACACTAGATTCAACTTTTGGCGGAGGGGAAAAAGCCGCAGGAGAAATATCAAATAAAATCCTTGTCTCACATAACCACTGGGATAACACCGCCAATCTTCCATAGTTTTTTGAATTTGGCTCAGAAGTTATTCTTCTTGCCACTTCTTTTTGGAACATCAGCGTCATCGAGTCGATATATTCTAATTCATCTAACCATCTTATTAGCAACTCAGTTCCAATATTATAGGGCAGGTTGGCAACAATTTTAATTTTCTCGTCCTTTGCAATGTCTGAAATTTTTACTTTCAAGGCATCTTCATTCAATATTATAAGACGCTTTTCGCCTACGATTTTTTGCAGGCCGTTTAATATTTCAATACAGCGTGAATCTTTTTCAATAACAATGACGCGCGCAGCATTTGCTTGCAGCAGAGAACGAGTCAGGCCGCCAGGACCGGGGCCAATTTCAACAACCGTCTTGCCAGATAAATCTCCAGCACTTGCAACAATTTTGTCTAGTAAATTTGGGTCGGTAAGAAAATGTTGCCCCAATGACTTCTTTGTTATTAAGCCATTCTGCCGGATGGTTTGGGCAATGGTGGGTAATTTGCTAAACACGGCGCTCTATATATGCATTGCGGCGAAGATTCTTAATAAATTTGCGCGCCTCAAGCTCAAGTTTTTTTCTGAATAAAAACTCCCTTACCTTTTCTTCATCGGGTAAATTAACCTGGTCGGCCGTCCTTTCTTTTCTTTCATCTACACGCATAATCAAATATCCATTAGCATTTCTAATGGGTTCTGTAACGCCGCCAACATCAACTACTTTAATGGCCTCCTGAATGTTGGAATCAAGATCTGTCTCAGGAATCCAACCAATTTTTCCGCCATTTTCGGCAGTATTACTTCTTGAAAATTGCTTTGCAAAAGCGGAGAAATCTTTGCCAGATCTAATTTCTTCTACTAACTGAATAGCAAGTTTTCTAGCATCATCCTCTTGCTTTTCTTCTTGTACCGGAATTAAAATTTCTGAGAGCATAAGGTCGCTTTTACCCTGCGCCGCCGATAACTTGTAGTTAAACTCATCGATATCAGATTTGCTTACCTGAATTTTAGGCTGTAGCAATTTTATAATCATCTTTTGCCATAATAACTGAGCCTTAATCTGTTCCATAAAGGCTTCTTTTGGGATTGAGTGCCTTTTAATAAATTCATCAAACTGCCCTGGTTGCAGCTTGTTTTGTGCCTCTATACTCGCTATTGCCTTAGAAATTTCTTCCTGAGTTAACGATATTTTTAATCTTTCCGCTTCCTGTTTTTGCAGTCGCTCATCAATCAGCGTTTCTATGGTTTGCAGGGCAACACTGGCTCTTGTTGCGGATGTATCTTTTATTCCGGCTGAGCCTAGAATAATAGTTATACGCTCTTGCATCTGATGATTTGTAATTACGTTATCATTCACTACTGCAACAATATCAAAGCTTCTTGCATTGACCGTCGTGTTAAGAAATAAGGCAGTCAATACACAAATCAAAATTGTAATGCATGACTTATATTTTTTTAAATATCTCATTAGTTCAAATTTTTCAGGTGTAGTTGGAAAGTAATAGTTTGTGATTGCTCAACGTCTCTGTCTTGAGTGAAGTCTCTATTATAAAGTATAGAAAAAACCAAGCACTCATTTATAAAACTTATTCCGCCACCGCCATTAATAAGGCCACCGCCTTCCGATAAATCTCGCCTTGCATTACCAGTAAGTGACCAGAAATCCAGAAAATTATAGTTTCCTGATGTTACAATTTCTTCTCTGTCTAATATCGGATTGGTTACAGTTCCTTCATTTAACCTGATATATCCAACTGAGGCCGATACAGGTCCGGCAGTAAATGAGCTGTCAACTTCACTCCTTCGAGAGCTGAAATCTTCTTTATCTAGTCTGAACCTATAGTTCAAATCAACGTTGTCCTGTAATACTGAAACCCCAAATCTTCCAACATAATCTGAAAGATTTTCATCTAATCCGCTTTCCGGTGTAAATTTAGCCTCTTCCTTAACTCTGTAACTCTGTCCGAATAAAGTATTTATATTTGCTATATCATAAATATCCATTCTACCACGTAATCCATAGTTAGTTCTTGGTCCTCCCTCCACAAGGTCAAGTCCTGTGAAGTGGTTGCTGCTGAATAGATTCATATCTGATATTTCAGTTTCTTGGCTATCTTCGTTCGGTACCTTGTTAGGATTGTTGCCATGTGGGCTTACTATAAACTGAGCAACTGGTTCAAATAGGATATTTGTACTCTCGCCAGTTCTGGCTAAAGGCCAGCTCCAGTCAAGTTCCATCTCTGGTATAGCGCGCCCAACAAAACCGTCATGGGGATTATTAGTATCCTCCGGATTTGGAACATCATTAACATCATAAACATCACCTCTCAGCGACGTTTTTAATTTAAATAAATGCCCTGAAGATGTTTTCATTGGTAATTGCCATGAGGCTTTCGATGAGAGTCTTCTGCTATCAACGCCGGTAGTGCGCGACAAAACCATGAGATTGCTATCTAGTGTCCACCATGATCCTCTCCAGCCATTTTCTGTTTGCAGATGAGATTCTGTAAGTGGAAGTATAAGTGGGGTGGCATCAGGATCGTCGCCAGCATTGAGACCCTGGAACGTAATTGCTTCGGTGCCGAAATAATCATTGCCGTCTATTTGCTCTACGTATGCGCGAGATGTGAGAAGGTCTCTCGCGTTATATTTATATCTTTGTAAATAAGTATCATCGCTGCTTCTTTCTCCAACAAATCCCCAGCTCCAAGTATCATTAATATCAAAATCACCAGAACCTTTTATATGTCCCCTGATTTCTTGACCTGCTGTTCTTTTTCCTGCACCATCTCTTTTATCAGGGTTTGTTATGCTTCCTTCTAATGTATATTGTCCGCTCTCAAGTAAATGTCTGAATTCACCCTCCATAACAGGGCTTTCCAATCCGACATAAACTGGAGTTATAGTAGTATCCATATTAGAAGCAATATTAAGAAAATATGGTGTTTTAACAATTGTTCCTAAAGCCGTATCATTACTATAGCTTGGGATAAGGAAGCCACTTTTTTTGCTGGCATTTGGCGTAGCGTGTGATAAGTAAGGCGTATATAAAACTGGTGCCCCATAAAGTTCAAAAAATGCATGATTGTAAGTAACTTTTTCTTCTTCATTATCGATCTTTACCTGGTTTGATCTAATTTGCCACATTGGAGTTTTTCCGGCATATCCTTCGCAAACTTTGCACGGAGAGTAAACTGCCCTTTGTAACTTTGTAACATTCTCATTAACTCGAATAGCTTTATTGGCAGCAACCAGCGACTCATCATTAAATCTTGCGCTGAAAGAATCTATAATTCCTTGCTTCATATTGTCTTTTAGTTGAACATTATTGGCAAAAAATACGCTGCCGTCAGGCTCCAGCATACTGACATTGCCAATTGCTTCTACAACTGTAGTTACTTGATTATATGTTAGTTTATCAGCAAGAAGAATTCTTCCATCCTGACTTATCTCAACATTGCCGCTCGCAACCACCAGATTCTCTTCTGGTATGTAGCTAAGAATATCCGCGTGAATTAGGGAGTTTTCTGATTTAAAAACTTGCTGAACTGGTTTCGGAGCTTCTTTAAAATTAATCTTTGCGGAGTATGAAGATCCATGGAAAAACACACAAAGCAGCATACTGAAGATAAAAAAAGAAAATTTTATTATTTTAATTGTATTCATAAAAAAATAATTAACCATCTTCCATATGCAATAAGAACGTAAACCCAATAATCGCCGTCAGAGCAATTGGTACCCAGGCCGCTAAAACAATGGGTATAGTACCTGATAACCCCAAAGCAGAAATTAAATCCGTCAGGAAATATATAAGAAAGCCGGAAACAATACTACCCGAAATTAAAATGCCTGATTTGTCTTGTCT
>ERZ1066140.154-NODE-154-length-15837-cov-16.300025_pt1 | contig 15837 bp, 8 predicted proteins | sample MGYA00382787_ERZ1066140 | MGnify/ENA primary metagenome ERZ1066140 (study PRJEB33369, sample SAMEA5778370) | biofilm metagenome | biome: Industrial cooling water; feature: Water cooling tower basin; material: Biofilm | place: United Arab Emirates | collected...
GGCGATCGCGAAGAAGATGCAGGATTTGCTAAAAAAGCAGGAATTCCTTATTGTCCTGCTGATGTCTGGCGATCGCGATTCTTGAAGGGAATTCAAGAATTATCGGTAACACCCGCACAATTAGAATTTTTAGAGGGAATTAAATTATGAAAATCTGCCCCTATGGAGTATGTCTTTGAAGACAAAAGATTCCTTGCAACAATTAACTGGAGCAACGGAATTCGCCCGCGCCAAAAAAAAGAGAGCAGTTACGACTCTGGCAATTACGGCCCAGGAAATTCTTGGGGAGACAAGGGCTATCTTTAACACATTCGCGTGGCGCGCACGTTTAAAGTCCCACAGGATCTGAGATATCAAGAATAAGCTCGGTGCTGCTTTTCGCAATGCCGAGCTTTACCAATTGCCCATTGTTAGGCGGGGAAGAGGTTATCTTTCCCGCCTCGCTTGTGTTCAGAAAATAAAAACTTCCCGGAACTAAACCACCGTTACTACCCGCGATCGCGTCCCATTCTGTCGCCGTTCCTGATATCGATCCATCGCGTCGCACTCCGCCAATTGTACCGGGCGCGATCGCTGACATCGCCAATCCCAAAACCCGCGATAGTGCCAAGCTGCTGCCATTCGCTAAAACGACGCTTGACGATCCGCTAAGGACGACGGGGGAGAGTTTGGCGATCGCGCTTGGAGATGCGTTGGTGACATCGAAGTCTGGCGTTGCTAACTTGGCGATCGCTTCCACTAAATCAACCGGCAATTCCCGCACGCAGCCTTCATTCGGATCGTGACTGATGCTGGTAATTACCCCGCCATCAAAATAGTAGGCCGCCGCGACCCGAAAATTGCCAGACAGCGATCCTCCCGCTGCCACCGCGATCGCTACCTGCGGCGGATCGAATAAGCAAAAGTTTGCGTGTGGAGGGTTGGGCAAAGCCGAAACAACTGTCGATCCAGACAGGCTTGAAATAACGGCGGTTTGAGTCGTTCCAGAGACGACAGAAACCGGCGCGTTGATTCTCAGTATTTCGTTAGTTGCCACCCTTAATAAGTACAATTGCACAAATGGCGGATTAAAATTCGCCCCATCTTTGCCACCAACTGTGGGGTAATCTGCCCTCACGATTCCCCCATTTGCGCCATAGGGATAGGCTAGCGTAACCAAGATGCTGCCATTTGCGGTAATTTGATTCGACCAGGCAGAGGCACGAGAATGCCCCGGTTCCATGCCAATCTTTGCTCTTAGGGCTTCTGCGTTGCTCAGCGTTGCGCTTGATGGATATGAAAAACAATTCCCGTTTCCATCGATCGCCAACTGCTGCCCCGTTCCTCCCGGTAGAAATCCCCCAACGGTACGCTTGCTTTTAGTGGGAAACATGTAGCGCTTAATCAGTGCCGAGCCAGACAATACGATCGCTTCCCCCCCGGAACCTGGAAGAACTCGCAGGCGATCGCCCACAGGAAAAACGCAATCTTTGAACGCTTCCCACAGCCCGTGCGCCGGTTCCCCCGCTTGACCCCAAGGCGAAAGTAAGAAGCTAATTAGCGCTCCATCAACTTCGCCAACCTGACTCTTGCTGAAAAACGGTGCAACCGACAAAAGCAGCGCGTCGCCATCTGGCAGATCTTTTTCTAAAACAATGGAAAGCCGCGTCCCATCCCAATCAAACTCCTGCTCGACAGTTATCCCAGAAGCATCCAAAAACCCATCATCCAAATTGACGTAACCGTGAATTTTTAGCTTCAATTTCTGCGCGTACAAATTTGATTTGTTCTGCGCCCCGTGAAAAACGTCAATTCTAAAAGTCTCTCCCGCTGCTAGCGGACTGCCCGAATTATTGCGCCACATCAATTTAATCGGTGTCCCCTTTACGGGTGGGTGAGCAGCTGGATATGGCGGCGCGGCAATTATCGTGCTGGGACTAATCGCTTGCACCGGCGCAGCGCATCCCGCAGTTCCAAATGGCGTCGGCACCGATCCAATTGCTGGGTTCCCCGCGCCATTTAATCCGAACCTCACCCATTTCTCTCCTCCAGGTCTTTCGATTGCTCCCTCTCCCGATGGCGCAAAGGGGTCGAAACGGTAGTGACCGTCGCTTAACAAATAGCGAATCATCCCTGGTAGTACGTTTGCTCCACTTGGTAATTCGCTGACGCTATTAACGATCGGCACACCTCCCCCAGATACTGCCACGTGATCGTCGCGATACAGGGTAACTGCGCCTAGCGATCGCGCAGTTACCTGATCAAATTCGTAATTCCGCCATTCAAATAATTGGATCGCATCGGAGGCGTTGCCGGTTGGACTGTGACTGAGGCAGTAGTAATGAAAGTCTGTCGCTGCCGTTCTTGCCGCTGCGGGAAAAGTTACCCGTACCGCATCTGTCGCCGCATAATTAATTGGAGATATGGGCAAGCTTGCAACCGTGTACCCTGCCCGGTTGCGCCCTTGGAGAAACAGCCTCAAAGTCCCAGGCGCGGAAAACTGCCCAGAGCCTGGAATCAAGGCAATATTGGCGTTTAAAAAGGGAAGCCTAAGCATTCCGTGAGCGTATTCGCAGGGCATGGTTTCTCCAAATTAATATTGCAGTTCTGCAAAAGTGAAACGTGCGTAGCTCCGCACCTATCTCCAACCAATTATTTTTGTGTAAGTTGGTTGCGATTTATTGCTTGAAGACGCAGCGATCGCTTCCGCAATTTGTTTGTTAATGTTTCGTCTTTCTCTCTTAATCGTTTCTACGATCGTTCTAGCAAGCAATCTATCGTTGTTCATCAAAAGTTCCTCCTAGTTACCGTGTCGGGGAATAACAATTCTCCTAATGGCTGTTCGCCTTTAATAAAAAAGATATCCAATTCATACTGCCGTTGGTTGTTTTCGTCTCGATCGTCGAGTAACGGTTCTGGTCTTTGGGAGAAATCGCAGGGAGTCTCTCTGTCAATGGCAAGGGTGAGTTGCGTCCCTGGACTTGTCACTAAAGACGAGCCGCCCACTAACCCTTGAATCTCGACGCTATGGCGCACCCCCAGAATCCTTCTTTTCCGCCGAATCCCGTTAGCGACGTAGGTTAGGCGATCGCCCGATTTAAACTGCGGTGAAAACTTCGCGGTTAAGTTTTCTGTCGCTGAGTTCTGCCAGTTTTTAATTGTAATGTCTGTCTTCGCCGCCAGTTGAGCTTCTGCTAATGTTTTGGCGTGCGGATAGGATAGCGTTCCTCCTTCCACCGGAAAGTTCGGCTGCACGTTCCTTTGGTATGCCGGATCGTAACTGTGGGGAGTAGATACCAAGTATTGATATTTGGTCGGATCTTTCTTTTTATTCTCGTCCCCAGTAATGGGTTCTGGTGGTTCGATCTTTTCGTAGGCGATCGCTTTGCGCGGCGCTTCGGGTGGCCTGCCTTGGTTGTGTTGCAACTTGGTTATTTCCAAAGAAGCGTTAAAGCCCGGATCTGTGGCGTTGAAGTCGCTGGAATAAGAGCTGTAAGAATCATCTTGAAGCCGATTCGGTGAAAACGGAGCCTCCAGCACGCTACCTTCCATAAAATCAGAAACGTTGCGTCCGTCGTCAAATCTGCTGATGCTGTTGCGGGTATTTTTACTTTGATTGATTCGCACAAAGCTGCGATGAAAAGTTTCTTGTCCTGTTGTTAGTTTTGGTTTGGGATCGTCGGGCGGATCGTCGTCGGGATTTTTGGCAGAGGCGAAGCTGTTCTCATGCGTTGCTGATGCTGCAATGAAGTAAGTGCTGCGGTAATTCGGATCGTAAGCAACGCGGGGAACCTTCTCCCCGTTTGGTAGGCAAGTCCAGTAAATCTCTACTCCTTCAAGCTTGGAATCGTCCTTGTAGAATCGCCAGTGAGGTAGCAAGTAATCTCTGTTTTTTCCGGCGATCGCGTTGGTAAAAAATGCGTACTTAAAATTGTATAAATTGTAATCTTCTCTCCCCGGTTCTAGCGCTATAGTTTCTGGCGCTTGTGGGTTCTCTGATTCGTAGCGAGTTAGTATCCAGCCGCTAGTGTCAGAGCCTAACCTATAGCCGGTCTTCCCATCGAAGAAGTGTTCGGTTTTCTTTGTCCCAATTTGACGCCAAGCCGTCTCCCCTGCAACCCCTACTAGCTCCCCGTTAGCATCAAATAATTCGCGCCCATAAACGACAAAACCCCAAGTGTTTTCCTCTTCTCTGGTGACCACCCCATCTTCTAGCTCGGTAATTACTTCTACCTTTTTTACTCCGCTGCCATCGACGCTGTTGCAATCAAGCGACTTGATTCTCCCCGTATTCGCTGGTGGAACTTGAGGATCTTTATCTCCCTCAACTCGCCGTTCTTTTACTGATGGAATTCTGCGCCATTGGGGCGCTAGATTGTCTGCTTTGTTGGATTGGGTATCTTCTGAATTACCAGTAACCCCAGCTTGATTAAATCGTCCGTCGATTCGATGCGGCGGATAGTAATGCTCGCTGTACGGAAAAATTGTTTGGTCCTCATCTCTGAGCCTTGGTTCTTCTGGTTCTAGCAAGGCTGCCGGGATATTTCCACCTGGCGGCAAGGGATCGAAATTGCCGCCAACTCCTATCTGTTGCGGCTTAATTCCTTGTACCGATAGCGATATTTCTCCGGCAATATCCTCTTCGGCGATCGCCCAATTATTGACGGCAGAAATCGACTTTACTTCTACTCCATTGGGGTTTGAATAATTAACAAATGCGCCCAACTGCCGGATTCTGGCTTGCAACTCCTGCCCAAACGTTGAAATCGTTGGTTCGCTTGGCGTCTCAATTGAAAGTGCTGGGCCGATGTAATTGCACCCAGCAGCGATCGCGGTCTGCGCCATTGTTATTCCCGTCGCCGCAACAGTTGCACTCGCAGGAGGCTTGCCGCATTCTGGATCGAAATAAGCTCCGGTTGTTGTTACCGTACTTACTCCATCTCTTCCCAGTACGATGGGATTATCTAAGCAATACTCGTGCATCCCGCCCAGACTTACTGAAACCTGGATCGGTCGCATTGGTTGCTGAGAATAAGGGATCTCAGTTATTTGCAGGTTTGTAATGGCGAATCCTACGCCGAAAGCGGTAAAGGTTGTTCCCGGTCGCAACAGAGCGATCGCCACTTCCTTTAAAGCAGCTAAAGTCCGAAAATTAAAACTTCCCGATGGTTGTTGTTCAAACCCCTCTGACCAGGAAAACGTTCCTTCTAACGGCAAGATCCTAAACAAATCTGGGAACGGCGGCAGTACTGCGTTGGTTTCAAGTTCTAATTTACCCAACAGAACGTTGAGCGAAGTCTGTCCTCTTCCCGCAATCCTGTATCGAAGCTTGTTGGTTGCAGGATCGAAATAATAATCTAAATTCTCTCCGTTACCTTGCACCAACAACGGCTCTAGTCCTGCACCAACTTCAATCTCTCCTTCGCGAATTAGCAAGGGCATTGCCAAAGTTAGCGCCCAATCTTCGCCATGAACTGCTGTTAGTTGTCCTGTCGTAAATATTCCAAAAAGTTCTGTTGCGTTACTAACCGCAAAAGTTGGTTCTAGAATTGCCGAAGTTAGCGCGAAATCTTCTGCCATCGGCACGGCAATTTCATCAACAAAATTTCCAGGCGCTGTTGGGGTGGCAGCAAAGTCAGATGCGGGAACGGTTAGCGAAGTGTTGGAGGTTGACGACCCTGTACTTGCTTGCACTTGTATCGGTGCGCCTGGAGGTATGGCGGCGACAGTTGCTATTTGAATTGTTTGGGCAACCGGATCGAAAAGGAATTCTCCCGGCTGAATTGATGAAGCGATCGCCGCTTCAGAATAAGTTCTTCCTCCCGCTGAAACTTGACCTACCGTGCGAATTCCCGCTCCCGCTACAGATATAGTCGCTATTCCGGCGATCGAGGTAGGTGGCATCGCCAGTACAATGGTGGGAGTATCGCTGCCAATTCTAGCCAAGAAGGCAGCTTCACCCGATCGGGTGACAAACGCGATCGCTGCCCCTAAACTTTCGGCTGGTGCAACATCTAAAACTGGCTCTCCAACAATCGCAAACATGAAATATCAAGTTTCCATACCTAGATCTAGGGTACGCCAAATATTGCGATCGCTCTACGAGAATGTTGATTACGCTCTAGTCACTTGCTACGCCAACCCATTGTTAACCGAAAACAGTACTAGGGCTGAGTTCTTTAGCGCCGAATGCTTCGATTCAATGCCCTATGTCAATGTTGGTGAAAGGCCGATCGTTCGATGGTCGTCTGCCGATTTTAGTTCCGCGCCTAGCGGTAAAATATTGGCTCCAAAAACCGTCTTTATTTCCAATCGTTGGGGAGACGGCAGCATCTTAAGGTTCAATCAACTATTTTTAGTTAAGAACGGCTCTAATAAAGATGCTGGTGGAATCAACGTAAACGTAGCTCAAAATAGAATTAATTGTGGTTATAGCATGGGCGAAGGGGGTTTGTTTGTTCTAATTAGCGGCACTCCGCCTTCGCCGTTGTTATTGAAAACTTTATACAAGGCTGTTAACGTTAGCGGCGAGACTTTTCAAGTTGCAGATTTGAACAACAATTTAATTACCCTTACTTCCGCTGGTAGTATTGCTGCTATTAGGTTTGCCAATGCGGAAGGAGCCGGAGGAGCGGGGACAGAAGATATCGCGCAACTGATTACTTGCAGCGAACCGATCGTTTTGCAGGCAAGGCAGGCGACTAAGTTAGTATTAAACCCCTAACCCGTTTGCTCGTTCGCCAGTTTCGCTACCATCCTATTATCATACTCTTCTTGGGACAATTCCGATATTCCCAAATCCGTCCTCAACCTGTTAACCGCTGCTAAATCCGTATTCTCCAATACGCCCATAGACAAGGCATTAATGATGTTACTGGCTCGACCCGCCGCCATCGTCGGGTCGATAAATTTCTCTTGTTGAAAGTCGCCAAATTCGTCGCGGATACCGAAGTTTGCAGTTAATAGCGGTCGAATCACTTTCTCTATTAGTTCTTCTTTCAATGCGGCTACCAAACCTTCAATAAAAGAATCTAATATTAACCGATGTCCGGCATTGACCCCAGCCGATCCTAGCTGCACGCTCCCCTCATTAAAGATGGTCTGAGGAATTCCGTAGCACAGAAAAATTTGATTTTGCAAATATTGGCAGGATAGATTAAAGAAGTTCTCCCCAGCCGTTTGGGGGAGGTTCATCACTCTGTTTTTGATATCGGTAACGAATACCCCATTATTTCCCAGGTCTTGTGCTTGTAGTAAAACCGCTTCAGCAGCGCTACCCGTGGCGACTTCCCCGTTGCGAACTAAAGGTTTTCCCCTAGAATTGAGCAACCTTACCGTCTCATTGCTGGGAACCTGCACGACAAATAACCCCGTCGCCTGCCTTTGACCCGCGATCGCCCATTCCTTTAGTAGTAATTGCCGTGCTTTAAAAAATGGGTAAGCTACCGCTGCTTGCGGATACCCTTTGGGGTGACTTTCTAATAGGTCGTTTGTTAGATGAATAATATATTTATAATCAAGCGGAAGCTGTCCCTTGGTCGAACTATTATAAATAATCCGGTCTATCTGCCCTTTCATCCCAGCAAACTCAACCCGTTTAGTGTCAAGCGTATTCAATCTCGCTAATCGCCATTCTCCTGCAAATCCAGGCTCATTACTGCTAAACAATATTTGAGTGGCGCTATATCCTAAGCCAAAAGATTGAGCGATCTTTTTCTTGATTACCGATCTAAAGGTTCCTTTCATGGATTGAAAATTGCTTCTAATCCATTCAGTGACTGTTTGTCTGCGCCCTCCTCTAACCTTGTACATTTTTGGATCTAGGTGAGCGTAATTTCCCAGTGCTACTGATGCCCTTTGAGAAATTAAAGCCAACGCCGCGCGCGACGGCGCATCCAATCTCACCATTCTGTGCAGTTCGTCTAGCGTGTAAAGCTCGTCTCCTTGCGTGGCAATTTGAACAAATTCGTTTGCAACTTCTTCTACTAATGGCGCAAGTTGTTCGGGTGAAGGCAAATATAATGAAACCATATGTACGATTCAGTTTTCTCTCAGCATACACCTACAGCTTGGGAAGCTGCGGTATTAAAGGACTTGGGCAAGGTCGAGCAAGCGATCGCTACCCAACTAAAATCCTGCGTCAATTCTCGCGCCAAAGCATTGCTCTCTCGACTTGAGGGAGCGATCGCCTCCGGTAATGTTGATAAGGTTCAATCCGCCAAATGGACTGCCCTACCAGAATTTGAACGCATCCTCTGGGGATTGTGGCTATCGGGGTGGCGATTGGGAGGAAGGGATGCAAAGCGCGAAATTTCTCCCAAACGTGCGGCGACTCCGCACGTCTCGTTCTCCCAATACGTTGAATTTTCCGAACCTCAACAGGGCGTATCGATCAGAAATGTCCAAGCTGAGAGAGCGATTCGCGCTCGAATTAACCGTTTAAGTCGCGATGTCACGAATCAAGAATTCGCCAGAATTAGGCAACACTTACTCGCCGCCGTCACTCCTCAACCCGACACAGGCAATCCAATTAGTCGCGACGAATTGGTATCTCGCATCTCTCAAGAATTAGGTGGAGTTAGGTTTGAAAACCGCGCGAAGCAGATCGCAAGAACCGAACTAACCTTTGCCTACAACGCAGGTCGCCTCGCTACTTATCGCGAGTCTGGGTTGGTAGAAGCGGTGAGATTTTATGCAATCTCCGACGAACGCACTTGTCCGGTCTGCTCAAGCCGCAACAATCTAACTTTTCGCCTGGACGATCCGCAAAACTTAGCAGCCAGCACTCCCCCCATGCACCCGAACTGTCGCTGCGTACTGTCGCCTATCCTTGCCGTCCCAGGTCAAAGAGTAGAAACTCAAACTCCCCCCGTTGCTGCCCCAGTTAAATGGTTGGCGGCGGCAGTCTTGGCAGCGGTGCTGTTGGGCAGTATGAAGCAAGCAGCCCAAAAATTGACCGTCCCCGCTCTCGGCGTGCTTGGGGTTGGTGCAACGGTTGATGCGGTCAACGTTGTGGGAGCGATCGCCCAAGCTACGGGTGAAACTTTGGCTGATTATGAAGACGTAGGGTTGGAAGATTTAGTTACTGCACCCGTTACCGCACCTGTAGCGCAACAAGTAGAAACAGTTCCACAAGAAGTCGCCCCAACCATCCAACCCGATGAGGAAGCCTGGTCATCTCCCGTCACAGTACCCCCAACCGTTCAACCTCCCCAACCCATTCCCGCTGTTTTAGCGCTTAAAGCTGGTAGGCCAGCAATTCAGATACTGGGCATAGATCTCAACAGAGCCAGTTTTGAGGAACTGCAAAACGTGCTGCCTCCGCGTCAATTTAACGTTGGTCAGATCAACGCACTGATTCGCTATCGCAACGCCAACCCGCTATCTTCAATCGACGATCTTAAATATGTAGAGGGATTGGGAACTAAGACGGTAGAACGCCTTAAAAATCTTTACTACAACAACCTACCTTTGTCGGTTTTCATCAATAACGCCGTTAGTCCCGCGCAACTGTGGGCAAGCAATCTAGGGTTGACCAAGGCTCAAGCTCAATCGATTATTGAGGAGTTGCAGCGCAACGGTCAGTTCGCCAACATTCAAGATTTTGAAAGGAGAATGAGGCTTAAAGGAATTGGGCCAACAACGATCCGCAACATGCGCGATCGCGCCATCTTCCTGCAAAATCGCATCATTCAACGAGCGAAGCAACAAGTTGGAGTCAGCGTCGGCGACACCCCGCCGTCTCCGCCAACGCCCTACAGTATTCGAGGCGCCGATCTCCCTAGCGCTGCTAGAAGAGAGGTCATCGGCAGACCGAATCCCCCCGCAGCACCTCCGTCCCCAACTAGAACGCCTGCCCCATATCGCTCGGTTCCTCGCCAGCAAGAGGTTATCAATCCTGCCCAGCTAGAATCCCAGCAGTTGAGGCAGCAACTAACCCAAACGGGTGACGAACTTGGCTTAAAAGCCAGCGAGATTTCGGATCGGTATCGTCAGCTGATAGACAAACCCGACCAAAGGTTACAGCGACAATTAGATGAAATTGAAAGTTTGCGATCGCAGTACGACGCCAGCTTGCAAAGGTTATCGGCGAGCGAGCCTATAGTTAATCAAATAGAAGCAATTGTCAGCAATCTAGAATCTAATTTTGCTAATTTATTCGACCCCTTAGCTCCCAATTATTTTGAATCAGCCCCCCAACAAATCCAGAGTCAATTAGCAGAGATTAGGCGTTTGCAGTTGGATCTGAGCCAAGTCGGCTCGCTTTCTCCTCAAAGCATCAATAGGTTAACGCAACAAATAGAAGCCAACCTGTCTAAGTTTGAACGTCAAAGAAAGGTTCAAAAACTTAACCGTCAAATCGAGCAATTGCAAGGGGATATTCAGTCTTGGCAGCAACAAATACTAGACCGCCAACAAGTTGATGGAGCGATTGTTTCGGACTGGCGTTCGCAGTCAGTGCAGCAATTGAACGCGATGCAACGACAGTCGGAGGATTTGATGCAGCAACTGTCGGATCTGCAATCGGCGAAGCGCAGTTTAATTACGCCATTGCTCGATGCCTCTAACCAATTAAGAACCAGACTCGAACAAGTTCAATTAAGCTCGCAAGCGATCGCCTCCCGGATCGACGCGCTGCAACAAAGGCTAAATCGCCTGCCTCTGCTTAAAAATCAACTATCTCCTGAAGATCGCGTTACTTACGACCAAGTGCGCGATTTAAGAACGATCCAAAACCGCATAGTTAGCCAAACCAAACAGTACCGTCAAACTACCGAGATTGCTAACCAAAACCTGCGTAACATCGAACAATCCAGGCAGGGATATTTTGAGCGATACAACCAGCAGATTGGCGACTTTGAGCGCAGTTACAGTCCCGTCCTAGAAGACAGATTAAAAAGTGCAACCGAAGCGTTGCAGCAGCTAAAGGCCACGCCCCACGTTAATTGGTTGCTGCAATGGGATGGCTGGACTTTGACCGACATTCCCAGCGATTTGGCGATCGCGCTTCAAGGGATGGAACCTCCAGGCGCGCGCAGTGCTTTGCGCGAATTGGTGCAGCAAGCCAAAACCAATGTCAATCGAGTTGCTGGAAATATTGAGTCAATTAAACAACTTAGCGAGTTTAAATATTTAGACCCCCAAAATAAGCAAGTTCTGTTTTCCAATCTGCTCAACTTTGCTCAAGATTGGGAAAATTATTGGGCAGGAGTGAGAACTAATTCTCTTAATTTAGAGAATATCGGCTCTACCAGGAATAGGCTGAATAGCTTATGGCGAGACATTGAAGCAGCAAGAACTTCTGGGAACGTCCAGAATGTTTATCCTCAAGTAACGCTGGAAGATGCTTTAGGGTATTCGCGTCAAGTTTTAATCGATCTAGAAGAATGGGAGCGTAAGTATGGAGAATTGAAAACTTCTCGCGGTGGAACGACCGATTTAGTCCCTGCGCCTATTGACGAATTAAATCGTAAGGTAACTCAATTTAAGCAAGATTTATTAAACGAAATTGGTCGCGTGAGGATCGAACAATCGCAATTTATCGAGCAAGCGTATCAAGATGCGATCGCCATCAAAGAAAGGATCGCTGCTGACACAAACCGCAACTTCACCTTTGACATCAACAACAAGGCGATCGACAGACAATCTTTACTGCAACAACTAGACAAGCTAACCGAAGAACTAACCGACCTCCGGGTAGCGGGAACCGATAGGCGCATCCTGCAATTGCAGCGCCAGCGGCGAGAATTGATGGCGCTTGATGCTCAACTTCGAGTCCAATTAGCTGGATCGAGTGGAGATGCTTACAATGAGCTAGCAAGGCAGGTCAACGCTGGCGTCGAACAGATTCAGGAGATCGACCGCACCATCAGTTCCCTTGCCAAACCCGTCGAGATTGTCATCCCGCCCGATCGATCCCGCGCCCCTCAGATTCAATCCCTGGCTGACGAGCGCGATCGCATCATCAAACAATTGCAATCCAAACAGCAGCAAGTTGACGCGCTTACCGCAGCACCAACTACCAATCGTAGAACGCAGCAGATTGCTAAACTGCAAACCGAAATTGCTAAAGGGAGCGATCGCGTTAACCAGATAACGCGCGAAATCCGCGAGTTGAGGTTGCCACCAGAGCAGTATCGCCGGTTAAGCGAGTTGAAGGAGCAGTTAGCGGTTCTGGAGAGGGATCTATCTCAAAAGCAGAAACAGTTAGGAAACACAACTCGCCAGTTGCAAAACTTGACAGAACAGTTGCAAATACTTGGTGAAGGCTCTCAGCGCGGGCAACGATTGCAGAAACAGATTGAAGGGCTTCGGGTTAAATCTGACGCTCAACTTGCCGCGCTCGTTCGGCAGTCTAGCGACGTTGGCGAATTGAAGCGCGCGATCGCTGATATCCGCAATGATGAGGAAGCGCAGTGATGCTTTTTTGCAGTTCCAACAGGCGCAAAGTGAGACAAGAAAGGCTATAACTATGGCATTTGCTGTTCCACCTTCGATCTTGGGTTTCAAAAGTGACGACAAAAGGAGCGAGCGTACTATTACAATTTGATTATAAATACAAAATTTGAATCCCTTTATAGCCGTCCAACAAAGACTGTTTAGCCGCTTGCTCCTAACAAGCGGTTTTTGTTTGTAGTTCTGCAAATATTTCTGATCGCTTCATCTTCAATCAATGTCAGCGCCTCTAGTATCTCATCTGGCGTCGCCCATTCAAGAGCCGCTTCTAATCTTGCTAGATCGTGCGCGAGGCAGGACAAGCTTGCTGCCAAGTTAATGACGATTAACTGTCTTTCTTCTTCTTTTGTCAGCCTGTGAAACCTTGGCATCAATTAAAACAATTTATTTCTACTCAACTCGTACTCAGTAAACCTAAACCGAAAGCCTCCGCTAAAAAGCCTTCTGGGAGAATCGGGAACATCTGTGCGATCGCATCTAGCATATCCTTTCCGAGAAGCGCCGTCACCATCCAATCCTTCAAACCCTCCTAGTTTACCCTTCCTAACAACGTACCCTTGAGCGTAATTCGCCCAATCAACGCCCGTGTAATCGTGCATTGTAATTAGCGCGTATTGCTTGAAATTGCTCGACAGCGAGAGCGCTGCCAGTTCTTCCAGACACAATCGCAACTCGTGCCTTTGGTCTTTTACCGTGATACTGCACCCAACTCGCCTGCGAGTTACGGTAACGCCTACACCTTTAAAGAAGTCGTAAAACTTGCACTCTTCTCCTTCAATAATCTCAGCGTATTGGGAGTGGGGAACTTTTAGGTGGAGGTTGGAACCGGCGAACAATTCGGGAATCGCCGGGCCGTATTTGGTCGATAAGTGCGGCGGACAAAATATAATAACTTTTTCAACAATCAAACTCATTGGCGCAACCTCTGCTCAACTATTTTCCACACGTTGTCCATGCTGTTTAAGATTTCGCCTTCTAGCTTCTGGCCTAAATCTTTTTGGTCTTTAGATTCTAAATGGATGTGGATTTGATTTTGCAATATTACATCTCCTTGTAAGGTCTTAGTTGGCTTGCCATCGCTAGGCTTTGATGCAATCTTCGCGTTAGCTTTTAAATCTAATACTGGTTGCTCGACCGATACTTTAATCGGCTTTAATTCAAACTCCTGCATTTGCGCGATCGCGTCTTTCCTGAACCGCTCGAAGTCAGGAACGATGGGAATTGCAACTTGCGGCACTCCGGTTGCCACCCTACTACCGATAGCGCCTGCATCCATCAACTGCGTCGGGGTGAGATTTTCCCCGCGATTGGAACGGTTGAAGGCGTCAAGCATTTGCCCGACTTGGTACGAACGCTGTCCCACTTGGTTTTGAGGTATGCCGGTCAACCGGCTCATAACTTCTTGATTTAACTGCCTCAACGCGGCTTTTTTCGCGCTTTCCGATGACATGTTGTTGGCAAGCTCCAGCCGCGCCTGGTCAACAGCGGTGCGTTGCTGGTTGCCCAATCCTTCCCGCTGGAAGTTGGCTAAAGTATCTTGAATCAACCCTTGTCGATCGAGCATTTCGGCTCCAAACCGGAGGCTAGCTTGCTGTTCTAGCTTGGCGCGTAAATCTAGCAGGGCAGCTTCCTTGTCTTCCGCCGACGCGGTGGGCGATGCCAGCGTTTTAGATAGTTCGGCTCTGGCCTTGGCAACTTCTGCTAGATTTTGAGACTGCGCCATCCGGTTGCGGATTTTTTCAGTCTCCAGTTGCGCCTTTTGTTGGGCTAGGTTTAATTCCAAAACTTGCCGCTCCATTTGTTGCTGAGCGGTGAGCGATCGCAGTTTAATTCCGGCGATGGTTTCGGCTAATTGTTTCTTCCGGTTCTCGGACTCGGTGGTTTCAATGGCTAATTGCAGGTCGGAAGTGACGCGATTGGTTCTTGAGTCCAGTAAAGTTTTCTGCGCTTCTAACACGGTTTTCTGCTTATCCAGAACGGAAGTAAGCGCTTCTTGTTTTTGTACTTGGGCTTCGGCGTTAAGTTGACGCGATCGCTCGGCAAGCTCGATCTGTCGCACCTGTTTTTCAATCTTGGCAGACAGTTCGGCGTGACGAGAAAGCGATGCTTCAATTTGGGCAGTTTCTCTGGCGACAGCTTGACGCGATCGCAACTCAGCTTCGGCGTTTTGGTTGATTTCTAACTGCGTCGTCTTTTGTTTTTGTAAGAAACCTTCTTGATTCGTTAATTGCTTACCTTGTTCCTTGAGCGACATTACCTGCAACTCAATCGCTTCGATCTCGGCGCGCGACCTACCTTCCATCCTCGCCTTACTCAACTCCATCTGCGTTTGGAGGATGCTTCGCTGATTCTCGATCTGCGCGATGCGGTTTGATGAGGCTTCTTGTTCCAGGTTCAACGCGGCAATTTGTTGGTTAATTCCCAGGCTTCGCAACTCCGATTCTTGAGTGCGAGACAAGTTGTTAAGCCTTGCCTCTGCCATCTGCCGCTCGATGGTGGCGCGGGTTACAATGTCGCCCGTAAGTTTGAGTTGATTTTGTAACCTAGCTTCTTCGTTTTGTTGCTGAGTTTGTGTTAGTTGGGTGCGACTTTCTACTAGCGATTTTTGCAGTTCTAGGTTTTTGGTCTGGTTGGCAAGAGCCTTGTTACCAGATTCCAATCCCAAAATCTGCCTCTGAGTTTCATTGTTAAACCGCTTGAGAGCCTCTTCCATCTGCGCTTGCAATTGAGCGCGCTTCGCCAGGGCAACCTCTACCTGCGCTGATTCCCTCGCAGTTGATTGGGTAATGGCTAATTGTTTCTGAGCATTGGTATTGATTTCAGATTGCTGCTGGGATTGTTTGGTTAGTAACCCAGACTGATTATTTAGCTCCTGACCCTGCTGTCTGTAGGATTCAAGTTGTAACTGAATTGCGCGAATTTGTTCGGGTGACTGTCCCTCAATCTGCGCCCTTCTTAAATCAAATTGTGCCTGCAATATATTGCGCTGATTCTCTGCTTTGGCGCGTCGATTTTCAATCTGCTCTCGCTGCAACGAAAGTGCGGATTGTTGTTGCTGAATTTGCAGGTTGGCGCGTTCAACCTGTTGATTAATGACCAATGACCGGGCGCGATTTTGAGCTAGTTGAACTTCTATCTCAGCGCGACGCAGCGAATTTTGAGTTAGCTTGGCTTCGTTTTGTAACCTGGTTTCATCGGCGGATATAGTCGCTTGAAGCACCTGGCTGCGACTATCTTCTAGTTGCTTGGTTAGTTCCAATAACTTAATTCGACGTTCCGAAGCGCTAACCTGTGCTTGCAGTATCAGCGCTTGTTGTTGCCCGTCGTTGGTTAGTTTTCTACCCTGTTCTTCCATCTGCGCTTGCAATTGAGCGCGCTTCGCCAGGGCAACCTCTACCTGCG
>ERZ1066140.155-NODE-155-length-15798-cov-7.681827_pt1 | contig 15798 bp, 17 predicted proteins | sample MGYA00382787_ERZ1066140 | MGnify/ENA primary metagenome ERZ1066140 (study PRJEB33369, sample SAMEA5778370) | biofilm metagenome | biome: Industrial cooling water; feature: Water cooling tower basin; material: Biofilm | place: United Arab Emirates | collected...
CAGTTTGACCGTGGTTATATCTCTCCTTACTTCGTTACCAACAGCGAAAAGATGGAAGCTGAATTGCAAAACCCTTACATCTTAATTTATGACAAGAAGATTTCTGCAATGAAAGACATTCTCCATATTCTGGAGAAAGTGGCTCAAAGCGGCCGTCCGCTGTTGATCATAGCTGAAGATTTAGAAGGTGAAGCACTCGCAACACTGGTAGTAAACAAACTCCGTGGTACATTGAAAGTGGCTGCTGTAAAAGCTCCCGGCTTTGGTGACCGTCGTAAAGAAATGTTACAGGATATCGCCATTCTTACTGCAGGTACAGTAATCAGCGAAGAGCAGGGTTACAAACTGGAGAATGCTGATTTGACTTACTTGGGTCAGGCTTCTTCTGTAACCATTGATAAAGACAACACAACTGTTGTAGGTGGTAAAGGAAAGAAAACTGATATCACTGCACGCATCAATCAGATCAAAGCACAGATTGAAGTAACAACATCTGATTACGATAAAGAAAAATTACAGGAGCGTTTAGCTAAGTTAAGCGGTGGTGTAGCTGTTCTTTATGTAGGTGCTGCTACTGAAGTGGAAATGAAAGAAAAGAAAGACCGTGTAGATGATGCTTTGCATGCAACACGTGCTGCTGTGGAAGAAGGTATAGTACCCGGTGGTGGTGTAGCATTCATCCGTGCTATTGATGCACTGGAAGCAAAAGTGCGTGGACAAATTGAAGATGAGCAAACAGGTATGCAGATTGTGCGCCGTGCACTGGAAGAACCCATCCGTACACTCACTGCCAATGCAGGTATTGATGGTTCTATAGTGGTACAAAAAATTAAAGAAGGTAAAGGTGATTTCGGTTTCAATGCAAGAACTGAAACATACGAAAACCTCTTTAAAGCCGGTGTAATTGACCCAACCAAAGTGAGCCGTGTAGCTTTAGAAAATGCTGCTTCTATTGCAGGTATGCTGTTAACCACAGAATGTGTAATTGCAGACAAGCCTAAAAAAGAAGAGCCTCATGCACATGGTGCACCTGATATGGGTGGCATGGGCTATTGAGAAAGTGCGAAATACAAAGTACCAAGTACACATCCTGCCTGTCGCAGGCAGGTACGAAATAAAAAAAATCCCGTTTGTGAAAACTAACGGGATTTTTTTAACGAATGGCTTCCGCTCAGGTAGATATTAAATTTCTTATTCTGTCACTTTTTAAAAATGAATGTTATGAAGTACTTACTTATGCAACTGCAAACATTTATTAAAAAATTGATTGGAAGAAATGATGATGATTTTGACAATCCGTATGCAGTATTTTAAAAGAACCCCCGCCTTATAAACAGGCGGGGGTTCTTTTATTTGTACTTCGTGAATAGATGTGCCTGTAATGAAGCTTTTTATGAACGCAGTTTAATTAGAAATAGAATTAATGCGACTTGCAGCTATAGGCAATCGTTTGGTAGCAATATTTGTTCTGCGTATTACATCAGAAATAATATGTACTGATTTATTCATCTTTGCTGTATCCGGTTCTTTAATCACAATATTATCATGTTGAGTTGAAACCGTATCTTGATTGTGAGGAATAGATTGTGCTGAATCTTTTACTTCTGTTTGAGCTGCTTCTTTAATCTGTGCTGCCTGCGCAAAAACCATCCTGAGGTCAAGCATACGTCTTGTCATTTCCTCAGTATACTGAGCATATTTCATACGGATATCATCATTGCATGGGTCGTTATTCAGAATCATAAAATAAGAACGGAGGCCTGTTGAAAAAGTAATGTTGTCCTGATTTAATTGCTGTTGCAGCTGAATGATTTGATTACGTGTTGAAAGATCGATGTTAAATGAAGCCGCACTATCGCTCAATTGTTTTAAAAAATCAGTGGTAACAGAAACCTGATTATTATATTCTCTTGTAAAAGAAGGAAAATATTGTTCAGGATTTTTATAACGATAAACTGTTTTATTACTGCATGTTACTGCTACCTGTTCATCCTCTTTTTCCGGTGCATTTTTATTAAATAGATAAAAGATAACTGCTGCAATAATTAAAACCACCGCAGCGCTGATGATTGTTTTATAGTTGATGTTGGTAGCCATAAGTTTTGTTTCTTTGATTTGACACTAAACCTACTTATAAATTTTATGAAATCAAAGCATGTTTTATATGGGTTTTAGCTTATGAAAATAGGAGTTGCTAAATACATTTTAACTTTCAAATTTTCCTGTGTTTTATTTATTTGTATGAGGAGCCTTGAATAGCGGTAGCTACATACTCAGCCATCCTCTAAAACCTCTTGCTGCATAATAGGATTCTGCACCATTGTGATACACAAATACAGTATCATATCTTCTGTCGCAAAATAATGCACCGCCCAGCTTTCTTATAGCATCGGGTGTTTTTATCCAGCTTGATGTTTTTAAATCAAATGCTCCCAACTCCTGTAATACTCTGTACTGCTGTTCTGTTAGCAGTTCAATGCCCATCTCTTTTGCCAGACCTGCGGCACTGTATGGGGGTTTGTTTTCTTTTCGGGAGGCGAGGGCTTCATCATCATAACAACAGCTTCGTCTCCCTTTCGGACTTTCAGCAGCACAATCATAAAAAATGTAAGCACCTGTTTTTTGATTGATGCCCACTACATCAGGTTCGCCACCTGTAGCTTCCATGGAAGCAAGCACTTTAAGTTTTTCAGGATGGGCTTCTAATTTCTTTTGTACATCCGCCCAACGAATTGCGTTATGACGGTTCATGTGTTTATCAAAACGTATGTTTAAAATTGTTAAAAGCTCCTCGTATTGTTTCTCAGCAGATTGATTTTTATTACTCATATAAGTATCCGTTTATGAATTACAGATATCAACATTCTTTTGTTATGCAAGTAGTGCGGCCAGTATAGTGGTGAGTAGTGGCGAAAGAATGGGAATAGCTGTTTTGAATTCATTTACTATCAGTTGCCAGCCCGTCTGCTGCAATTGCTGCATGTTAAGCAGCAAGTCTATATTTTTATATTTCATGTACTCCACATAAATACGGGCCGGTAAGTAAACCAACGCAATGAGCAGGGTATTTGTAAGGGCAATGCCATAGATCCATTCAATAGGTTGCGTATAATTTGAATGGGTATTTACCTGTACATATGCATTGCGCAGCAGTAAATGCCAAACAGTTGAAAAGCTAATTGTAATGCCCAGCAATAATAAAAAACGGTTGATTCCGGAAATATGCGACTCATAATCCTTTGTATCATGACTATGAGCCGAGCGGATTGCTATCATCATGATTCCAAACGATGTAAGCAAGCCGATGATGATTCCAAAAACAGAAACAAAAAGTAAATAATTACTGCTGTTTGCAAATACAAGATCTTTTATTGTATCTGATTCATTGGATTCAAGACTCAGATAAATTCTTATGAGCAGAAGCGGTGCTAAGCAGGTTAAAATAATGAAAGTGGTTTTGAATTTTGTTCCCTTTTTAATCTGCTGCCACTCTTTAATAAAAAAATAAAGCAGTGGCATAATTATGATACAATAAAATGCCATGCGTGCTATGGCAAACCAAACCATATAAATGGTTTTAGGATAAGTACGCAGATAGTTGAATGAGTCTTCGATTGTGTTTTTAAAGCCTGGATGTACGGGCTTATTAAAAAATACAGGCTGGTTGAATAAAAAAAGAAACATGAGTACTGATCCCACACCGCCGGCTAAAACAGAGAGGGGAAGGATGTATCGCTCCAGCCATTTCATAATGAGTTGAGTTAAACGTTAACGATGATTGATTATTTCAGATGCTCATCAAACCAATTCACAAACTCCCTGTATTCCGGCAGCATATCATCCGGTGTATGACGTCCGCCTTTTTTTATCACCAACTTATTTTTAACACCGGCGGCATTCAGTTTATTGATCATTTCTTTTGACTGTTGCAGCGGTACCGTAGCATCTGCATCGCCATGAATGATATAAACAGGTGGGTCATCACTGCTTACATGATAAACAGGCGAGCTTTCTTTACCAATTTTAGTACGTTGTGCGGTATCGCTCACTTCTTCATAGATACGTAATTTCTCATTCCACACTTTAAAATCAATGGCGCCATAGGAGCCTCTTTGTTTTACCAGTTCTTTTGCATTCACCATGTTTAAACCGGCACCACCCCAATTGAGCAAATCAGTGGGCGGAAACAAAACCGCTGCTACTTGTACACGTGCTGATACCCGATCTACCGGATCTGCAGCTTGAGTGTTAACGGCATCATCACTTAAGGCAATCATTAAACTTAAATGTCCGCCTGCACTACTGCCGGTGATGCCAATCTTGTTTGGATCTATATTGAATTTTCCAGCATGATACCGCACATAGCGAACAGCACGTTTCATATCTGTAATATTATCAGGAATGGCGTAGCGTGGCCCGGAGCCATGCATAACGGCAAAAATGGTATAACCTCTGTCCAGTATATCCGTCATCCAGAAGGTATTAATTTCTATGCCATTGTAAAAGGAAATCCAGCCGCCACTAATTACAAAGATGATGGCTTTGCCGTTTGGTTTTACTTTGGGTTTTATCTGAACCATGGTGAGCGCCATGCCATCTTTTCTTCCATAAATCAGTTCTTCCTGTACATAGCCATTGCTTTCTGCTTTCTTTTGAAGTTTAGTGAGCAAAGCAGTCCAGCGTTTATCCTTCTGTAAATTGTTGAACTCATAACCGTTCTCTACATTTTTAACCACTACTCTTGTAAGTTTTGGTGATACGGTCATGAGCTGCAGATAATAAAACGCACTGTCTTTGTTTTCAGCTAATGCAAATGCGGCGGCAGCAGAACGGTAACGGAATATACCCGTAGCATCACCTTCGGCACGTATACCATCAGCAAAAGCCAATGCGGCTGCTGTATAATCTTTAGCTGTCAATGCTGTTTCGGCTTTCCGGTAAAAGTCATTGGCTGATTGTGAAAAGGAAACCTGCAATAAAAGAAAACATGCTGCCAGTAAAACAATCTGTTTCATAACTACTGATGATTAGTTTTTAAAAAGTTAAGATAATCTGTTTTTGCAAGCAACGGAAATTCTATTCCACTTCAATATCCATACCGCCCAGTAAACCCAGTAAGGCCGGCCAACTGAATTTTGCTTTTTTAATATTGTTAGCAGTTGGGTTAATGGTGTAGTTCATGGCAGTACGGAAGTCGGCATGTTGCAAATTCGTTTGGTCAAAGGTGGCGAGTGCTAAATTACTTTCAGCAAACGAAGCATGGCTTAGATCGGCTTCAGTAAAATCGGCTTCCATGAGGTTGCAATGAATAAAACCTGTGTTCTTCATCTTCATTTGATAGAAAGAAGCGTATTGCAACACGCACTGTTCAAATTTTACTTCAAACAAAAAGGGATTACACTGTTCAAAATGTACTCCGAGCAATTTGCAGTTGATGAATGTACAGTTGCGCAACAGTGTTTGATGCAGTTGTGCATTGCTCAGGTTACACTGTTCAAATCTGCAATCGTAAAAATGAAAACCTGAAAGATCATTTTCTGACAAATCACATTGTATAAAAGCACATCCTTCATAATCGCCCTGCTGTAATGGCTGTTGATGGCCATTTCTTTCTTCAATGATTTTATCTTCAACATACTGCCTGCTCATGATGCGGTATTTTGTACAGCCAGGCTTCCTTTTACCAATAAGTATTGAGCGCCGGCAAAGGTAGCCATAACGCAGATGCTTAAAACGGTATGTGAAAACGCAAACAGGTTCACCGCCAGTAATGAATCTGAAATAACAAACTGCAAGGCGCCGTTAAAAAATAAGACAGATGCTGTTTTATTTACTTTGTGCTGTGCATGAATACTCATAAGCAGCATGCAGCCGATAGTAATGGCATAAGCCGTAACAGGCATGCGTAAAGTATCTAAAAAAGGATATAGTTGCCACAGAAAAATGAGAATGTAAACCAGTACAGGTAATCCAATCAGGGGTTCCTTTTTCAACAGACCTGTTTGAGCTGGATTGATCTTTATAAAATAAATGATATACCAGATATGCGCTGCTAAAAAACTGGCAAGCCCGGGAATAAACATGCCTTTTAACTGCAGCAACACATCACCTGCCCATGAAAGTGAAAGACCGGCAAGCATCCATTTATAAAGTGGAATGTTTGATTTGCTCATCCAAACAATAGTCAAAAGCAAGGGCATAAGCAGCGGTTTGGTAAACCATCTTGCATAAGCATGTTGAGAATAAATTAGCCATAAATCAGCCACTGATACCAAGAAATAAAGAAGCATTAAAACACGTGGCCGTGGCATATTATAGTTTTACCAGTTTGGGTTTAAGCCAATAAAAAGAGCGGAGAGAGTCCATAACTTTTGCAGTATCAGTTAACGGTCTTTTAACCGTTAACACTATTTGATAAATCGAATCTTTCTGCATTAAAGCAATATTGTTACGTTTGATTAACTGTTTTGCCATTTCTCTGTTCGCTTTTGCACTATCAGCAAAACTGAATAATATCAATTGAAAAGATGAATCAGTAACTGCAGCAGCTAAACGTATGGTTGTGTCCCGGGCAACAGGTATGGTTGAAACTCTGCCGGTGTCACTACTTATAATTTGTGCAGTATCCTGTACAACAGATTCCTGCTCGTTGGCAGTTGTTTCGTTATCGGGTAATGCCAGGTACACTGCCCAGCCAATTAAAGCCAGTGCAATAATTGATGCGGTTACAATCATTATCTTTTTTCCGTTACCCTTTTTCTCTTCCGAATCAAAATTTAATTCTTTCACTTCTTCTTTATAACGGGTACGGTCTTTTAAATTATAAGCTCCTGAAGCCTCAGTTTTTTCAAGTATAGGTGCACCTTGTTCAAAAAAGAAAGCGGTACCTTTTTTTGTGAGTGAACCAACTCCTTTAATATTGAAAGGTTTACCTATGTTAAGAAGCTGATGGCCGTTACTGATGTATGAATCCAAATCACTCATGGCAAGGGCTTTCATTTTGCCACTCTGCTGCACCAGAAACTGGAGCAGTTCATCATCAAAACCCGCCTGATTGTTTTGCGTAAACTGAATTGTATTTTCAGGTAAAACCCCATCTTTAGATTCATATACATTTACAGATGAATCCATATGGAATGACCCGATGGTAGGAAGTATAAGTTGTTTGTGCTGGTATAAAAACTCGCCTAAAAGGTCTTGTACTTTCACGGATATTTTTTCCAAACATATAAAAAAAACGGCACACTTTATAGTAATACATCATTGTTTGTATTTGTAATTTATGATTGACTTTACATGCGTAAACGGGTGCTTTTCGTATTTTTGACAAAATAAATCCAATGAGTGAAGCTGATGCAGCGTTTTTGGAATACTGGAGTCATAACAGAGAAAAAGAAAAGAAATGGCTTACGCAGCTGATGGTGGGCTTGCCTCTGGGTTTGGTATTTGGGTTGCCGGTATTACTCAGTTTTTTACTGAGGGGATGGTATAAACGGATGCCATACATCTCCGGTTCGCAGTTTACTGTAATACTGATGGCTATTTTTGGTATAGCCGTTTTTTATGGCATATTCCGGATGCGTTTTAAGTGGGAAATTAATGAGCAGCGTTATCAGGAATTACTCACACTAAAAAAGAAAGAAGAACAAACTAAATGAAAAGGAATGAAAAAATTGATTGCAATCATAGTAGTATCATTATTTACAGCAGGGTGTGTGAAGGATGCCAAAAAATGCAACTTTGTGTTGCCCACATTAACAGCCCCGCAGGCAGAGCGGGTAGGTGTGCAGAATTATCTCTCATCAAAAGGTATTAATGCAACCCTTCACCCAAGTGGATTGTATTATACCATTGCAAATACAGGCAACGGTTCAAAAGCTGAGCCCTGCAATACTGTTTCAGTGCAATACACCGGCAAACTCACCAATGATTCCATTTTTGATGCCACACCTTCCGGTTCAGTGTATACTGATCGTATGGGTGCTCTTATGCCCGGTTTGCAATTAGGCTTAAACTTAATAGGTAATGGTGGTAACATCATCTTATACATTCCGCCCACTCTTGGATTTGGCAGTACGCCTTATCCTAATGCAATTAATCCCATTATACCTGCTAATTCCATTTTAGTGTACGATATATCCATCTCTTCCATCCAATAATTTTAGTTTTTAATTTTTATTTATCAATACCATCAAATGAAGAAAATTTATTTCCTGTTGCTTGCTTCTGTTCTCACAATTACTGCATGTAAAAAGAAAGAGCAACCCTGCAGTCTTACAGTTGCTAAAACAGTAGCTCCTGCCAATGAAAAACAAATGGTGCTGGATTATTTGAGCGCCAATAGCATTACCGGAGCTGTGGAGCTTGAAAACAGCGGTATGCAATACCTCATTATCAATCCCGGTTCATCTGAAAGAGCAACGCTTTGCAGTTTTATTTCCATCAGTTACGTAGGTAAATTAACCAACGGAACTATTTTTGATCAAGGCACAACCACATTTCCCCTCAATAACTTAATTGAGGGCTGGAAAAGAGGAATTCCTTTGGTGGGCGAAGGTGGAAAGATCCGTTTGTTTGTGCCGCCTTCATTGGCTTATGGCGGTACTGATGTAATTGACCCCCGTACCGGTAACGTTGTTATTCCAAGAAACAGTGTATTGATTTTTGATATTGATGTGTTAACTATCAATAACTAAAAAAAAGTACTGAATGCATCCCCCGCTCATACGGGGGATCTTTGTTTTTCATGCGCTGATAAATGAATGCATTTACAATCAACTTACATTTGTAAAAACATTGTTTGCTTGAGCTACGAACCTATTTCAGTTTTTGACATGTTTAAGATTGGTGTGGGTCCTTCCAGCAGCCATACACTTGGTCCCTGGCGTGCGGCCCAGCAATTTGTACAATCGCTTGAAACGTATCAACCACTTCATCAGGTACAATCTGTTCGGGTGTTACTCTATGGATCATTAGCCAAAACCGGTAAAGGACATGGTACAGATGTAGCCATTCAATTAGGTCTGAGCGGCGATGATCCTGTGAGCTTTGATGTACACTCCATTGATGCCAAAATGAATGACATTGCCCGTATGAACGAACTTATATTGGGTGGCCGTCATGAAATTGCTTTCAATCCCAAAGAAGACATAGAGTTTTTAATGAATGAAAGTTTACCCTTTCATCCCAATGCAGTAACTTTTTTAGCGAGTTTTCATAATGGCGATTCCATTGCTGAAACCTATTATTCCATTGGCGGCGGATTTGTAATTAAAGAAGCCCGGGCGGATAATGCAATAACCGGAGGAGTAACTTCATCATCAGTACAACAGGTGCAGCTTCCATTCCCCATAGATACGGCTGATGATTTGCAGCACTGGTGTATGAAAACCGGTATGAGCATCAGCGAAATTGTAATGGAGAATGAACATGCATGGCGCAGTGAAACAGATACCCGTGCCGGCGTACTCAACATCTGGCGAGTGATGAAAGAATGTATTTACAAAGGATGTCATACAAAGGGTTATTTACCCGGCGGACTTAATGTAAAACGCCGGGCCCATGCACTCAATAAAAAATTAATTGGTAACCGCATTTATAACAATTATGAAAGCTGGGTAAGTGCCATTCGTGAAGGCGGGGCACATTTTCAATACACACTGGACTGGGTAAGTTGTTTTGCATTGGCAGTAAATGAAGAGAATGCATCTTTTGGCAGAGTGGTAACGGCGCCCACTAATGGAGCTGCGGGCGTTATACCTGCTGTATTGCAATACTATGTGGCTTTTTGCAATGGGCATGACGAAGAACAAATCATAAAGTTTTTATTAACGGCTTCTGAAATTGGAAGCATCTTTAAAAAAGGTTCTACCATAAGTGCTGCTATGGGCGGTTGCCAGGCAGAGATAGGCGTGAGCAGCGCAATGGCCGCCGCCGCATTAACTGAATGTTTGGGCGGTACACAAAAACAGGTACTCATGGCGGCTGAAATTGCCATGGAGCATCACCTGGGGCTCACCTGCGATCCTATTGCCGGTTTGGTGCAGGTGCCCTGCATTGAACGCAATACAATGGGCGCTATAAAGGCCATTACAGCCAGTCAATTGGCACTGCAAAGCACACCTGATTTTGCAAAAGTATCACTGGATGCCGTAGTAAAAACCATGTGGCATACAGCCATTGATATGAGTCATAAATATAAAGAAACAGCAGAGGGTGGATTGGCCATCAATATTCCCCTTGCATTAAGTGAATGTTAAAACCTTCCTAACAAGCTGCATATCATCAACTTTTTATGGAAAAATGCTGTTCATTGCGCTCAACAATAAAGCATTCATTTTGTTTATGTGTTTTGATAGCCATTGAGTAGCTATCTTTAACAAAAACGACCAATCAGAAATGGCAGAACAATCAACAGACGGGATTTTAAAATCACCCCTTAAACGACTGGCACAAGTATTGAAGCTGGAGAATAAAGAAATAGGGGCTATCTATTTTTATGCCATACTCGCCGGTTTGCTGCAGCTGAGTGTGCCACTGGGTATACAGGCTATTATCAACTTTGTATTGGCTGGTGCACTTTCTACATCTATGGTGGTGCTTATAGTGATGGTGGTGATTGGTGTTTTTCTCACCGGTTTGCTGCAGGTAAACCAAATGAAGATTATAGAAAAAATTCAACAGCGCATTTTTGCCCGCTACTCATTTGAATTTGCATGGCGCATACCCAAGCTGGATATGAAAAAGGTAGATGGCTATTATTTGCCGGAAATGGTGAATCGTTTCTTTGATATTATTTCACTGCAAAAAAGTTTTAGCAAGTTGCTGCTTGATATTCCCACAGCTACTATTCAAATCATATTTGGCCTTGTATTACTTTCTTTATATGCCAATGTGTTTATCATCTTTAGTTTGCTGGTAGTGTTCATGTTGTATCTCATTCTTTATCTTACCGGTGGACGTGGATTAAAAACCAGTTTACAGGAGAGCGAGCACAAATATGAAGTAGCCAGCTGGCTTGAAGAAGTTGCCCGTGTACTCAAATCGTTTCGCTTTTCAAAAGGATCTCTTTTGCCGGTTGATAAAACCGATGTCATCGTTGCAAAATATCTTGATGCCCGCACCAGTCATTTTAAAATACTGATGCTTCAGTACTGGAGTCTGATTGTATTTAAAATACTCATTACAGGCGGTATGCTTATTGTAGGTAGTGTTTTATTGGTACAGAATGAAATCAATATCGGGCAGTTTGTGGCCGCAGAAATTGTTATCCTCACGGTACTTGCATCTATTGAAAAATTTATTCAAAGTCTGGATAAAGTGTATGACTTGTTAACCAGTCTGGAAAAACTGGGCAAGGTGCTGGATAAACCTTTGGAGAAAGAAGGTACATTGAAGATTACTGAAAGTAAAAAGGGCTTTGCATTGGCAATGAATAATCTTTCATTTGGCTATAACTCTAATGATAAAGTTTTAAATAATGTAAGTTTTGAATTAACTGCAGGTTCAAAAAACGTATTTATGGGTTCAGAGGGTTCCGGCAAATCAACTGTTATCAGATTGTTTACAGGGTCCTATCATAACTTTGAAGGAAGCATTACTATTGATGGCATCCCCATCGGTAACTATGATCCGGATTCCATACGTGCACATACAGGTATTCTTTTCAGTCAGCAGGATATTTTTCAGGGCACCTTATACGATAACATTGCATTAGGTAATTCAAAAATTACAACTGCTGATATTATTGAGCTGGCAGAAAAAATTGGATTGAAAGAATTTATTACAGGTCTTAAAGATGGTTTTGATACGTTGATTGAGCCCACAGGCCGCAGGTTACCCGGCGGCGTTATCCGAAAAATTTTGCTGCTCCGTGCACTGGTGGCTAATCCACGTTTACTCCTGCTTGAAGAACCCTGGAGCGGTTTTGATGCTACAAGTAAAGAACTCATCCGCAATTATCTGTTGAACCAAATACCTGATACTACCTGTATCATTATTACCAACGATGCATCTTTTGCTAACCAATGCAGCTATGTTGTACAAATGCAGGAAGGCACCATTGTAAAACAGGGAAAACCCAAAGACGTTCTTTAAACCTTTTTAAACTATGGCAGAATTATTAACTCCCAATATTGAAGAAAAAGTGGGCAAGCATTTAGAAGCGTTTGACCACATCTATCGTCAAAATAAAACGAGCCGTGTAAAGCGTGTATTTTGGGGTATTATTATTGCGGCACTTATACTTTTGTTTATACCATGGACGCAGAACATCCGCAGCGAGGGTGCAATAACTACATTAAGACCGGAGCAGCGTCCGCAGCAGATGAATAATATTATTCCCGGGCGTATTGTAAAATGGTGGGTTAAAGAAGGGGATTTGGTACGCAAAGGCGATACCATTATTCAACTGGCAGAGATTAAAGATGATTATTTAGATCCTAACCTTATACAACGTACGGAGCAGCAACTGAGTGCTGAACAAATGACCATTACTTACTACAAAGGCAAAGTGCAAACAGCTGATCAGCAAATGGAAGCACTTAATAATGAACGGGATTTAAAACTGAGTTCCATTGATAATAAAATTATTCAGACAAAACGGAAAGTACAGAGCGATAGCATAAAGGTGACAGCGGCAGAAAATGAAATGCTGGTTGCCGACCGTCAATTGGAAGGCGCTACTAAAATGTTTGAACAGGGTGTTATACCGCTTACTGAATTTGAACGCAGAAAAGTGCTGCACCAAAATGTAAATGCAAAACTCATTGGTGCCAGAAATGATTTTAATAACAGCAAACAAGACTTATTAATTTATCAACTGGAACGCAGCGGTGCCGTACAGGAATATGCTGAGAAAATTGCCAAAGCAATGGGCGATCAGTTTCAGAGCCAGTCGCAAATTGCAAGCGGACAGGGAAAGGTAGCCAAGCTTCAAAACCAATTTGATAATTATAAAATACGCAGCGGACAGTATTTTGTACTGGCACCACAGGATGGACAGGTAATTAAAGCACGCAAAGCAGGTATTAATGAAATTGTAAAAGAAGGCGAAATGATTGTAGAGATTGTGCCCAAAGAATACCAGCTTGCTGTAGAAATGTGGGTGAAGCCCATGGATTTACAATTGCTAAGTACCGGGCAAAAAGTGCGTTTTATGTTTGATGGTTTTCCCGCCATTGTATTCAGCGGATGGCCACGGGCATCATACGGTACATTTGGTGGTAAAGTAGCTGCTATAGAAAGTAATGTGAGTAATAACGGTATGTTTCGTGTACTGGTGGCAGAAGATAAAAAAGATCGTCCCTGGCCAAGAGATTTAAAATTTGGCGGAGGTGCCGTAAGTTTTGCATTACTTAAAGATGTACCTATCTGGTACGAACTATGGCGGCAAATCAACGGCTTTCCTCCTGATTTTTATAAAGAACAGCAGGAAGCTAAAGATGCAAAAGAGAAAAAAGAAATCAAACACAAGTATTAACAGTAATTCAATTCACAAGAAGTAATTGCAGCATAACAGGGTCAGTATTCATTCAATGAAAGATATAATCATCAACTTTATTTTTTCAATAATCTTCTTTGCATCATCAGTCAATGCACAGGATACTACACGCATCATGCGTGAAGACGAGTTTCTTGCTATTGTACGCAGTCATCACCCCGTAGCCAAACAGGGAGGATTATTGGTTGACATGGCAAGGGCTGATTTGCAAACCATCCGTGGTGCTTTTGATCCCATGCTGTACTATACGAATGATCAAAAAACATTTGACGGCAAAAATTATTTCAACTACAGCAATGCAGAACTTGCAGTGCCCACCTGGTTTGGTGTAGAGTTGTATGCCGGTGCTGAAAATAATTTTGGTGACTTCTTAAACAGCGAAACAACTACAGGCCGCACTTCTTATGCAGGTGTAAGTATTCCCTTGCTCAGAGATTTGATACTTGACAAACGCCGTGCGGCACTGCAACAGGGAAAACTGTTTGTACAGCAGAGCCAGTGGGAGCGGAGAAATGTTATCAATGATTTGTTACTCGATGCGTATTATACTTATTGGGACTGGGCCAGAACTTATCAGATTTTTCTTGTGCTTGAAAACACCATACGTATAAATGAATTCCGTTATGAACTGGTGAAAATTGCTTATCAACAGGGCGACCGTGCAGCCATAGATACAACGGAAGCATTGGCACAGTTGCAGGCCTTTCAGCAAATGCGTGAAGAAGCATGGTTGAAGTTTCGTAAATCATCACTGGAGCTTTCTACTTATTTGTGGTTGCCCAATAATCAACCGGTCTATATTACCGATAGAGTGATACCTGATACACTCTGGGCACAACAGCGTTTTGGTAATGTAAGTATTGACAATTTAAATGAATGGCTCACACAAACCACCAGCAATCATCCCAAACTGCAGATGATTGATTATAAAATTCAGGCACTGGAAGTAGAGCGGCGTTTAAAGTTTCAAAGCATATTGCCCAAGGCAGATTTTAAGTACAATTTTCTGCAACGTGGTTATAACGTTGTTAACAGTCCTAATCTTAATTTTTTTGAAAACAATTATAAGTTTGGATTTAATGTAGCCATTCCACTGCCCAACAGAAGTGGCTTTGGTGCTTACCGTGCTGCTAAAATAAAACTGCAGAGCATGGATTATGAACGCAGCTTTACACAAATCAATCTTGAAAATAAAGTGCGCTTTCATTACAACGAAGTATTGAATCTGCAGCAGCAGATACGTATTTACGAAGATGCCTATGCAAACTATGTGCGGTTGTTTGATGCCGAGCAATTAAAATTTTCATTGGGCGAAACCACACTCTTCCTCCTCAATACACGGGAAAACAAAGCACTGGAAGCCCTGCAAAAACTACTGGAGCTCAAAACCAAATTCTACCAGGCCTTTGCATCTCTTAACTGGGCAAGCGGTCAGTTACGGTAAGCTGATGTTTTAAGTTTTATTTTTTGCGGTGTTCTGCTGTTGACAGAAAAGACAGGATAGCATATTGGCTGAGATGCCAACATGAGCATCAATGTTTTTCTGAGTGTGATAGTTGATAGTGCATTATTAACTTTCACCATCGTTTCAACTTACGCCGCTTTTGTTAGTGTCCCGCCAACAATGGGATGAATAAGGGATTACGGGCGCCAAGAGCAGCAGAGAAGCTTAGCCTTCATTTATTGGTAATTGAATAATAAACTCAGTTCCCTGTCCTTCACTACTCTCTACTTTTATTTCACCTCTATGTGCTTTGATAATGTCGTAGCTCAATGACAATCCCAGGCCAGTCCCCTGCCCCGTAGGTTTCGTAGTGAAAAAGGGCTGAAAGATTTTACCTCTAATCTTTTCCGGTATGCCATTGCCGTTGTCTTTTATTCTTATTTCTACTACACCTGTAGCTTTTTTTGTTGAGACCTGTAGGATTGGCTCATAGGAATTATTATGTTGTTTCTTTTTATCCTGCACTGCATAAAAAGCATTATCGAGTAAATTGAGCAAAACACGTCCGATATCTTGCCGTATTATATTGATATTACCTGCTTGAGGATCGAAATGCGTTTGTAAGATGATATCCAAAAATTTGTTCTTTGTTTTCACATTTTGATAACTTAACCGGGAACATTCTTCGACCAATGCATTGATATCTGTAGGTTCATTTGTGCCGCTGCTTTTACGGGAATGCTGTATCATGCTTTTTACAATAGCGTCCGCTCTGCTTCCGTGCTGTACAATTTTCTCTGAATTTAGCTGAATGGTGTTTGCCAGAGTAATCACTTCGTCTAAATTCCCGGCG
>ERZ1066140.156-NODE-156-length-15797-cov-7.019311_pt1 | contig 15797 bp, 11 predicted proteins | sample MGYA00382787_ERZ1066140 | MGnify/ENA primary metagenome ERZ1066140 (study PRJEB33369, sample SAMEA5778370) | biofilm metagenome | biome: Industrial cooling water; feature: Water cooling tower basin; material: Biofilm | place: United Arab Emirates | collected...
GGTTCGCTCTTTATGCCTTTCAGATGAATTTATCGATCACGGCAAGCCTGAAGATATGTATTCTGAATCCGGCCTCGACAAAGATGGGATTACTAGATCAGTAATGTCTTGTCTCAATACACAGTTAAAGAAAAAAGCAACTACGGCGTAAAAACAGCAGCAGGTTATCTTTCCCTCTGCTCCTGTTCACTTCTTATTTCTCTTCTAATATCTTCCACAAATGATCTTGTCTCTTCCTCCAATTCCCTTGCTGTAACGATACTATAGTCAGGAAATATTACATAGCCTATCGGCTCCGGCGATGCTGAAATATAAATTGTGTTACCATACCTAATATCCATAGAGTGTTCGCTTTTTTTGCCATCAAAATAAATTTCTAATTTGCCGCTCTTTTCAGCAACCATCTCACAAACTATTTTATCATCGCGCTTAACCAAAAACCTCTTTTTGTCCTTATCATATGTAATATCTACACCTTCCTCAGGCTTAAAAAATATGAATCTGTTAATTCCTTCGGCGCGCTGATAAAGCAATATTATTTCTCCATTCTGGTCTAGAATTTCTTTCGTATCTTCTAGACGATTTCTGGTTCTGATATTATTGAAAAAATTTTCAAGATTTCTTAACGATTTCCTGATCTCAAATCTACTCAGTTCATTCTGAGCGGATTGCAAATTAAGCTCAGAGCTTTGACTCATCACATTATTCACTTTTTCCGACCTTTTCACTGCCTGGGGTAAATCCGGTAGAGATTTTTTGCCAAAAAATTTTACTGCGGAGAAAATAGAAATCGCGGCAAGAACAATACCGATCAGCCAATTTAATATTTTTGAACCGGATTTACTTTCTTCTTGTTTGTTCTTTTCTGACATAAATTAGCGTTTCAGCTTTTTTGCTACGTGTGTCGGCACAAAACTCGATACATCACCACCAAGTCTGGCAATTTCTTTAACAAAACTTGAAGCGATAAACTGCACATTTTCAGACGCCGGCAAGAAAATTGTTTCGATGCCAGGCATTAATTTATTGTTCATTGAAGCGAGCTGGAATTCATATTCAAAATCCGATACCGCGCGCAAGCCGCGTATTAAAATTCTTGCCTTGTTCTTCTTGGCAAAATCTACAAGTAGCCCTTTAAAACTAATTACTTTAACTCGATCCTTTTTGCCCAAATCATTCACTACTTCTTGGATCATTTTCTCGCGCTCTTTCAAATTAAAAAGCGGCTTCTTTGGAATATCATCTGCAACTGCAACTATAAGATCGTCTACCACGTGCAATGCGCGCTTTATAATATCGACATGTCCGTTGGTGATTGGATCAAAAGTTCCGGGATATATTCCAATTTTTTTTTCAGGCATTCTGCCCTCACCAAATTAGTCAGCAGCTTTTTCTAAAACTTGATTTTCTTCAGTAGAAATTGAACCTTCTATCTCTTGATCATCGCCATCGATATCATCTTCGCTATTATCACCAGTATCTGCTATTCTTGCTGCCGATACCACCTTCTCGCCATCACCGAGCCTGAATAAAATTACACCTTGAGTACTACGTCCGGCAATTCTAATGCCGTTCACTGGCATCCGAATTAACTTACCTTTATTTGTAATAAGCATAATCTGATCTGTCTGCTCAACTGGAAAACTCGCTACAACTTTTCCGTTTCTTTCAGATGTATCAATGTTGGTTATACCTTTGCCACCGCGATTTGTTATACGATATTCATATGCCGATGTTCTCTTGCCATATCCATTTTCAGTAATCGCCAACAAGAACTCCTCATTCTTCGCCCAATCAACAACAGTATTTGTTGGAACTTCACTTTTTATTGTTTTTGATATTTCGATAACCTGAGTTTCTTCTGTGGCGTTCTTAATAGCCATTCTGGTTTCCAGCTCAATCTTCAAATACAATGCTCTGGTCTCAAAATCGTGCTCTGAACCATTGAGCACCGACATGGAAATGACTCTGTCGCCTTTTTCCAGCCTCACGCCACGTACACCAACAGATTTCCTGCCTTTAAATACACGTACCGCATCAACCGGACAGCGCAGCGCCTTACCAAAATAAGTAGAGAGCATGATGTGTTGATTTTCTGATGCAACCTTAACACCAACTAATTTATCGCCATCTTCAAGGCTCATGGCGATCTTTCCGTTCGACTGAACAATCTTAAAGTCAGAAAGTTTGTTTCGCCTTATATTTCCAGCAGCAGTCGCAAACACAATATCTAAAGTATCCCACGCTGCTTCATCTTCCGGCAGTGGCATTACAACGTTTATAGTCTCGCCCTCTTGCAACGGGAAAATGTTCATTAGTGACCGCCCTTTTGATTGAGGATTACCAAGTGGCAGCTTGTACACTTTTAATTTGTAAACCTGGCCAGTTGTTGAGAAGAACAACATCGGCGTATGCGTATTAGCAATAAACACATCGGTAGTAATATCCTCATCTCTTACCGCCATTCCGGCACGACCCTTACCACCGCGTTTTTGTGCGCGATATGTTGAAAGTGGCACGCGCTTGATATAGCCACCCATGGTCACAGTCACCACCATATCTTCGCGCTGGATCAAATCTTCAATATCATGCTCAAATTCTGACTCTTCAATTTGTGTGCGGCGAGGCGTACCAAACTCTTCTTTTACCTTTATCAACTCGTCCTTAATTATTTGGATAAGTTTTTCGCGCGAAGCCAGAATGCTCAGATAATTCGACATTTCTGTTGCAAGCTCACCAAGCTCTTCATTAATTTTTTCCTGCTCAAGGCCAGTAAGTTTTGACAGGCGCATTTCGAGAATTGCTTTTGCCTGGGTCTCAGTAAATTTGCACTTGCCTTTAACCAGTTTATTTTCTTTATCATCAACTAAATCTATCAGCGCTTTTACTGATTCGGCTTTCCATTCGCGCGTCATTAATTCTTCTTTTGCCTCGTTCGGATCACGCGCCGCGCGAATCACTGCAATCACCTCATCAATATTGGCAACCGCCAAAGAAAGACCAATCAAAACATGTGCTCTATCACGTGCCTTATTTAGCAAAAATGCAGTGCGTCTTGTAACAACTTCCTCACGGAAATTAATGAACGCTGTCAGCACTTCCTTAATATTCATCAACCGCGGCCTGCCCATATCAAGCGCCAGCATATTTACGCCAAAACTGGTTTGCAGTGGAGTAAATTTATAAAGCTGATTAAGAACAATTTCTGGCATCGCATCACGCTTAATTTCCACAACAACACGAACGCCCGATTTGTCAGATTCATCGCGCAAATCAGAAATTCCTTCTATCTTCTTTTCGCGCACCAGTTCTGCAAAACGCTCGATCATTTTCGCTTTGTTCACTTGATATGGAATCTCGGTAATAATAATAGCTTCTTTACCTTGTCTGATTTCCTGAATTTCAACCTTACCGCGCATTACAACAGAGCCGCGACCAGTTGTTGCCGCTGAATACGCTCCCGAGCGCCCAAGAATTATTCCGCCGGTTGGAAAGTCTGGGGCAGGCACAATTTCTATCAGCTCTTCTGGAGTTACTTCTGGAGTATCAATAATTTTTATGGTCGCATCAATTACTTCACCCAAATTATACGGCGGGATATTTGTTGCCATACCAACGGCAATTCCACCCGAACCATTAACCAACAAATTTGGAAATTGTGCCGGCAGAACCAGCGGCTCTTTTTCCGAACCGTCATAGTTATCCTGCCAGTTCACAGTGTCTTTATCTAAATCTTCGAGCAACACATGTGCAGATTTTGCCAGGCGCGATTCTGTATAACGCATTGCTGCTGGCGAATCTCCATCCATCGAACCAAAATTTCCCTGGCCATCAATAAGCGGCAAGCGCATCGAGAAATCCTGCGCCATTCTCACAAGAGTATCATAAATCGCACTGTCACCGTGCGGGTGGAATTTACCCATCACCTCACCAACGATTCTTGCTGATTTTTTATATGGGCGATTCCAATCGCTGCCCATCTCTTTCATGGCAAACAAAATACGCCTGTGCACCGGCTTTAATCCATCTCGCACATCAGGAATTGCGCGGCTAACGATTACGCTCATCGCATAATCGAGATAGGAATTCCGCATCTCATCTTCGATCGGAATCTGGATTATTTCGCCTTTATTTTTAATGGTCTTTTCTGACAAAAAATTTCTCAATCTTTTCAGTTATTTTCCAATGCTGAATTTCTACAGCTTTTCTTATAGAAAGGCAAGGTTTTCTAACGCTTTCTTGTGCGTAAATTCGATTTTACGATATCACGCTTTCACGACACGACGATTATACCGAATAGGTAGGAAATTTTGCAGTAAGTTTCTCAACCTTAGCACGGGCAGAATCCTCGGCATTTTTGTTGCTGCCTTCATTCACTGCCTTCATTGTCCGCTTGTCTTCCGGCAATGCCTGTAATCCCTGCAGCACTTCAATGATACAAGCGCCAACTTCCTTCATTTCGTTTGTACCCATGCCTCTTATTGTTAAAACCTGTGTGCCAAAACGTACACCTGAAGTAACAAACGGGCTTTCGCTATCATGCGGAATTGCGTTTTTGTTAGAAATAATACCAGCACGCGCCAATGATCTAGAAGCTGCATTGCCTTTGAGTCCCTTGTTTGCATCACGCAAATCAACAAGCATCAAATGGTCATCTGTGCCACCACTGAAAATCTTAAAGCCAGCATCCTGCAAAGTTTTTGCCAAAGCTCTTGCATTATCAACTATCTGCTGAGCAATTTTTTTGAATTCTGGAGTTTGCACATAACCCATCGTATAAGCAATTCCTGCAATGCTATGAATATGCGGGCCGCCTTGTGAACCAGGGAAAACCGCTGAATTCATTTTCTTGTGTAGTGGCGCACCATCAACATCCAGATTTCTATCTTTTGCCAGAATCACCGCACCTCTTGGGCCGCTAAGCGCCTTGTGAGTAGTCATTGTTACAACATCAACAATATTGCTTGGGTTTGGATATACGCCACCAGCAACTAATCCTGCCACATGCGCAATATCTGCCATCACATATGGGCGCTTGCCGTGCTTCTGTTTTACTTTTTCAGCTATATCAACAAACTTCTGCCAATCCACATGACGCGAGTACGCCGAGAATCCAGCAACTATAACTCTTGGGTTATGTTCGAGGGCAAGTTTTTCCACCTGCGCATAATCGATTAATCCACTGCCATCATTTTTCAGCCCATATTGAACCGCCTTATAATGTCTTGCGGAAGATGTCGGCGCCGCACCATGCGTTAAATGTCCACCTGCATCAAGCGACATTCCAAGCAGCGTATCGCCGTCTTTCATAAGCGCAATATAAACAGCTGCGTTTGCCGGCGAACCAGAATGCGGCTGCACGTTTACATAACCTTTATCCCAATTAATGCCAAATGCCGCAGCAGTTCTGCGCATTGCAATTTCTTCTATCTTGTCTATCGGCCCAGCTGTACCTTCATAAAATCTTGCAAATTCGCCTTTTTCATAATTAAAAGTGCCTTCCGCATAATCATTATTTGCTGAGGTTGATTGTGCTGTGAGTGCAGCCAGTGAAGCAAGCCCGGCAGAAGCAATCATCATCAAATGCTTTTCACGGCTGTCCTGTAATTCCTTTAATAGGCCGCCAATTTCCGGATCGGCTTCATAAATATTTTTTGTAAAATAATCTTTGCGATTTTTGTCCATATCTTTTTCATCCAGTTTTTTTGCTAAATTTGTTCCCGACATTTTCTCTCCTAAGTAATTTATAAATTTAATTTTTTTATCTTGTCATCCTCGGGTTTAACCCGAGGATCCATCAAAAAATTTAAATTAGAATGGATTCTCGGCTCAAAGGCCGAGAATGACATCTGTTAATTAGCCGCAACAAATAAAGCACTTAACCCAACTTTTCCACTCTTTTTTGATGCCTGCCGCCTTCAAATTCTGTGGCAAAGAATGCGCGCACGCATTTCAGCGAAGTCTGTTCGTCCATTGTTCTGGCTCCGAGCACCAGCACATTAGCGTTATTATGCTGCCGCGAAAGCCTCGCCGCCTCTTCACTGTGACACAAAGCTGCTCTAATATGTTTATGGCGATTTGCTGCGATACTAATGCCAATACCTGAGCCACAAATCAGCACACCCTTTTCGGCTTCCTTGTCTTTTATTGCGCCAGCCAGACTTTCGGCAAAGTCCGGATAATCAACTGATTCCGTCCCATGCGTTCCAAGATCGGTTGTAGCAAAACCCATCTGGTCTAACACATCTTTCACTTTTTCTTTTAATTCCACCCCGGCATGATCCGAAGCAACTGCGATAACTTTCTGCATTTATAACTCTCTTACTTATCTTGTATTCCCGTATTCTTAATAACAACTAACATCCATTAACTGGATAGTTATATAACGGCCTAAACCATTCTTTCACACGAAAACCCACAATATCATCAATTTCTCCGGCCTGGGGCTTATCTGGCACAACAAAGGCATTATTGAAACTGAGCCCTGTTCCTCCACCTCCAAATCTATAACTATTCTCTAATTCATCTGAAAAAACTCCTCCTCCTCCAATAATGTTCTTATTAACCCTACTACCTCCTTTTGGGCTCCATGCACCATGGCCATTATTACCATGACTAATTATTGCCACCGCTGCTCTGGGAGTCAGTATCATTGCCGCTGTATTAGGGTTCCTAGTTTTCCTTATCTCTATATCACCATATCTACATCTGTCACTAAATCCTCCTTCATCATCATCTCCTGCCGCATTGCCCCCCGGACCCCTCCACGTCAAATTATGGTCTACAACATAAGTGAATCTCCGGCCCCATCCATCTAATGCATATTTTGGAGATAGGCCTAGAGTTGTAACCGGGACCATGCCGCCCACTATAAATGCTTTTGTTGCCGCCCCTCCTGGCGTATGAGATCTTTCTCCTACCTGAGTAGTTGAACAAGTAAATCCACCTTGGAAATTTAGAGGTGAGTTAGGAAATGCATTTGGTTCAACATTACTTCCCTGACCAACTCCAAAATTAGTATTTGTTGTATCCAGAGATGGATCGGCAGGACAAGGTAAAAATTGATTTACCGCAACGTATTTTTCCATAATTTCGAAAATATATTCAATACGCTCTCTGGTCACGCGTTCTTTGTTTGATTCTGCTACTGAATTACTAAAAACCAAAGCCCCGCCCGCCACAAAAGCAATAACAGTCAGCACTACCGACATTTCTATCAGCGAAAAACCGCTGCTCCGCCCTACGCCATCAGCTTTCCGCCTTCTGCTTACTGAACACCGAACACCGAACACTGAATACTTTTTTAATCTAATTGCCATTTGGTTCTAAACTCCACTATATCATCAAAAACTTCCGTCGTAGAATTAACCTGAAATTTCTGCACAAAAATATTGTCAAACGCTGGGAACCCTGTGGTTCCATCACATTGTCCTGTTAATCCTCCGGCAGGAGTTGCTGTATTAAAACCCGTCGTTGTTGCCAAATTGGTGTTTTCTATTTCGTCGGGATGTGTTGTAACGTTACATCCACCGCTAGTATTATCAATCTGCGTTGTTCCGCCTTCTGCTGGCCAGGCGCCATAACCATTCCTGCCATGACTAATTAAAACCATTGCCGCATTGTTAGTTAACGTTAAACCACTTATACCACGAATTTCTATCTCGCCGACCTCATCATCCCAACCACCATCATTTGCCGCAGGCGTTGCCGCAACTCCGCTCCACGTTAACTGATCATCAACAACATAAGAAAATCTCCTGCTCCAGCCATCCACAGCATATTCCGGCCCAATACCCAAATCAGCCACTGGCACACCTCCCAGCACAACTCTGTGCTGTATAGTTGCACCACCAACCAGCGGAACATCAAATGAATCATTAATCAATGCCAGATTAATAGCTGGTGGCCCACGCAAACAAAACCCGTCCCCGTCAGCATCTGGTTCCTGACCAGTTGTTAGATTTGTTCCAAATCTTCCAACTGTGCTCCTATAATCCAAAGTATTATCCGAAGGACAAGGCAAATAATTATTTGCCTCAGCATATTTCTCGATGGCGTCCATAATCACTGCCATTCTTTCTTTGGTCACATTTATTCGCCTCTGCTCAATTCTGCCCGCCGTTGACGTCAGCGCAGTCGTCGCCACCAGAGCAAGAATCGAAAGCACAATCGACAGCTCTATTATCGAAAAACCCTTGTTGCGGGTTTCGGGTTTCGGGTTTCGGGTCTCAGGTCTCTTTTTCATATCATTTTTCTATTTAAAGGAATTCGCTAGGACTTAGGAAAAATTTACTACTTTTGAGAACCGTATCGCAGTGTACATATTAGTACATGAGAAACGGAAGCGCAGAAAGTAGTAAATTTTTACAAGTCATAGTAGAATTCCTAATCTAATTGCCATTTTGTCCTGTATTCCACCATATCATCATAAGTACTAGTCCTGAATTTCTGCACAAACTCATCATTCACAGCTGGACATCCCACGCCCACGCCTAAATCAGTATTCTCATCTTCATCCACATCTGTGGTACATCCTTTATCAAGCCGCGTTCCACCTTTTCCTGGAAAAGCACCGTGCCCATTAGTTCCATGGCTTATTAGCACAACAGCAGCATTGGCTGTAATATTCGTACCGCCAGAACTCCTTGTAATTCTTATTTCACCGTCAGTTGTCGTGGCAGGATCATCCCACCCACCATTTGTTGGATCTCCATCCGCCCAGGTCAATTGCTCATCCACCGCATATGTAAATCTCCTATTCCACCCATCAATAGTTATCGCTGGCGAAATATTTAAATGCATCCACGGCACTCCGCCCGTGTGAATCTCATGTGTAGGTACGCTGGTATTGGTAAAAGAGCTATTGCTGTCAGTACATCCTGTCGCACTATTTCCCGATCCACCCCCCCTGCCAAAATTACCATCCGTCACCGGCAACGAATTGTCCGCCGGACATGGAACATAGCCAAACCTGTTAACATAAAGCTGGATTGCCTTCATTATAAAATCCATTCTTTCCTGCGTGCTTTGCGCCCTGGCGGCTTCAATCCTGCTCGCACCCACTGAAAGCGATGTAGCCACAATCATGGCTATAATAGTCAGCACAATCGACAGCTCTATTATCGAAAACCCGCCGTTTCGGTGTTCAGTGTTCAGTGTTCGGTGTTCGGTTCTATTTTTCATAAATAACTACACTCTTTCCATTATAGTTAAATAATACTCTTATTTGAAGCTAATTGAGATAATTCTCGATTTATATTAATAATTTTGATATAGTTTTTGCGCGCTTTGAAATAGTCTTTCCAATCAATATCTTAACTGTTTTATTTTGTTTGATTATATATATTTATAGACATGTTAAATAGAAATATCAGGATAATATTAATAATTTCTTTAGTCCTCATAATTTCCGGCTGCGCCACTATGCACAGTGGCGACAGGGCTGCTAATCTTCAATGTGTCCCTTTTGCTCGGGAGAAATCCGGCATTCAGATTTATGGTAACGCGCATACCTGGTGGAATAAAGGCACAAAAACCTACGCTCGCGGGAACAAGCCCCAAAAAGGCTCCGTGCTTGTGCTTGCAAAAACCGGCAAATTAAAATATGGCCATGTTGCTTATGTTAAAAAAGTGATTTCACCGCGTAAAATCGTTGTTGCTCATGCTAATTGGGGCAAGGATTTCCTGGGCCGTGGCATTATATATGAGAATATGGAAGTTAAGGACGTTTCAAAGAATAATGACTGGTCGCGCGTTCGTTTCTGGAGTCCGGAATCAGACAATTTTGGCCTAGTTTATCCAGCCAAGGGCTTTGTTTACAACAAAGCACCCAAGAAACCTGTCCAGGCCATGGCCGAGACCGCCACACCAGAAAAGAAGCTTTAATTCTAATAATTCTGTCATTTTAGTGCTAGCATAGAATGGTAGGGTGGCTTGCCAAGCCGTAGCAACGTAAAGTCCGCCTTCGTTCCTATGGAACTACGGCGCGACAGCATTCTCGCTAATCTCGCTTCGCTCGATAAGCTGCGAAGGCTGGTGCGCTGGGGCAGAGTTGAACTGCCGACCCCCGCCTTATCAGAGCGGTGCTCTAACCAACTGAGCTACCAGCGCGCTTGGTCTGAAGAGGCATGCTTATAAAAACTAAATGCCCATTTGTCAAAGGAAACGATTTTAGTAGCTCAGAATATAAATCAACAAAAACATGATTCACCAGTTATGATATGCTTCACGGATATGTGCATTTATCATCAGTTTTGATATTCACCACTTTCCCATTTTCATGCTTAAGATCTATAACTTTAAGGCCGACGTTTAAACTCGTTACAGAAAAAGGCTGAACAGCCGCCGGAGTAAGATTGTAGGCTATTATAGGTGGGGAAACCGGGTGTAACATGCAACTGCCATTGCCATTAGCATCAGTTACAGTAATTTTATACTCCCATTGACCACTTGTCGACGCAAGCGTCTTATTTGGCAGTTCAACGACTCTGTTATGTGTGGTAAAACTTTCTTCTCTATAGCCGCGTTTCCAAATAATGTTTCCATTATTAGAATTAACTTTTAGCAATACCCTTCTCATGAACCAAGTATTATTACCGTGTATAGGATAGTTAGCAGCGCCTGAAACTACATAATTTCCATCGGTTGTTTGTATCGGGGAGAGGACAGTCCCGTATTTAAAGGGCCAACCTGGAAAACTATCAACAACATATTCCTTATAGAAAGAAACATTCCCAGATTGCTGCAGCTTTATAATAAAACCCGTATGATAAACCGAGGTCGATGTTGGAATGGTCCTTAGTACCCCCGCAATTACTAGATTGTTATCTTTATCGATCAAAAGATCTCCCCCTAAAAATACGAAAGGAAAGACTGAAGAACTAATTGTAGTAGGCAACAGATATTCATTTGAGAACACAACATTGCCCGCCAGATCTATCTTAAGTAATTTTAATTGAGGACCGCCTGTATGTGCAAACGCCACAATTAAATTATTTGTACTCTTATCAAATGCGGCAAGAGTGCCTAAACCAAACATCAACCCTCGATCAATAACTTTGCTAAAAATCACAGCACCAGTTGACGTATCTATTTGCATTACTAAAAGTCCAAAATTGCTATTCTGCACCTTGTCATAAACAGTCCCCACCAACATCGCCCTATTATTGCCGACAAGATGGATGTGCCTCAGCATTACCCTGGAATTAGTTAAGTGATAATTCTTTTTTACAGAAAATGTGCCATCATCTAGCATCTTTACATATATACCACTATCATCATTAATTTCTGCCCCAACGAAATGAGATGAAGTCAGAGGATTGCCGCTGCTATCAAAACCGTTTTCTGAAACACCTGAAACAAATCTGCTATCTAAAATACGATCAAACCCGCCAGACGATTTACCATAAAACACAGCATATCGACCCCATGTAGAGTTTAGATTATTGTCCAATCTTGTGATAAAAGGTAAAATATTCCCGGCTTGGTTTTGAGTTTGTCCATACATGTATAGCGGCTTTCCATTTCTAATGGTCACCCCGGCAGCCAAATTCCTAGCTGTTGCATCATTCTCTAAAGTATAAATTTTTTCTTTATTTGCTGCACTTACATCTTCAACTATAAAAAGCTGTACAGCTATAAAAATTACAATGAAAACACCATAGCAAAATGCCAATAAGTTATTAAACATAATCCGCCCCACAATTATATTGTAACACCAAAATGGTATCATAAAAGTGTAGGGCCTGGGTTAATAAAGAGTTAATTTAGCTAAAATTTTTTTGTTCTGTAGTTATTGGCAGAATATATCTGGCTCGATGCGCACATTCTTACCTAAATCGATGGCATCTTTCATTTTAACAGTCACATTACTTACAAAGATCGACACTAGAGAAAATGTTGCCCCTACCGGGTTATTAAAAGAAGTAACCGAGATATCTTTTGCTGTACATACACCCCTTCCAGCAGAATCCATAATTGATAAAGAAAACTTCTCGCTTGCGGAATAAAAATCCCCCGCTGATGAGTGCAAAGCAACTCTATCCGTGCCGCTTGGTAAATCATATCTTCTTGCCCATAAAATAGAATTATTGCTCTGAGAGATTTTCATCAACACATCTTTCTCTTGAGTGGCGCCACCATCTGAATATATCGCCTCTGCACCAACTACATAATTATTATCGCTCGTTTGCAGCAATGAATTAAATGTCATGTGCTGGAAGTTGAAATTACTAGTGACAGCGTCGAATTCTCTATAGCTTAGAATATTGCCGTTGCTACTATTAATTCTCATTAAGAAAGAGGTTGTTGTCGATCCAGATAAATTAGAAAATATATAATTTGAACTGCCAACAACTACTAAATTTCCAGAATTATCAATAATCATATTGTTGAGTGTAACTTTAGGAGTTTGCACATTTGTTTTAGTGGAATCAGGGATACGATATTTTCTTGAAAAACTGACATTACCATTCAAATCGGCTTTAAAAACAAAGAACTCCCTGCTATTCGATTGTGTCGCCCCAACAAATAAGTGTCCCGTAGAGGAATTAAATTTCACCAATGGGTTATTAAAAACTGTACCCAGACCGTCATCAAGAATTTTGCTTAAAACAACGCTGCCATTACTTTTACTGATTTTAAGTAATATAACGCTTGTTACAAAAGAGTTAAGATCGCGGTGAGTGCCAACAGCTACAAGCTCCGTTGAGCTGATTTCTTCTGCGTCTGTAATGCTCAGCACGGCATTATTAATTTTATACTGCTTTTTGAGAGCAATAACACCATTGTTTAGCATTTTATAATAGATAGCTTCTCCATTATTTAATCCACCAAATCCAGGTTTTTTTGTATTGCCTATAAGGTGTAAACTATTATTGCTTAGCGGAAGCTTGTTGATGATTCCGTCTGTGAACATACTGAGAAGTTTAATATTATTACTGTCATATATTTCTGCAACATAGCCTAAGTCAGATTTTCCATTACCATCAAACTTGTTTACGTAGGCATTCACATTGCCGGAAGCCACATCGTTATAACCAAAAATATATCCCACAGAAGAATTTGTCAGCGGCTTAAAATCTACACCATTTGATTGTACAGCAGTTGAAGGATGATTTTGGATTTTATACTCTATAACTGCATTGCTTAAGGCCGGCTGCGTGTAGCCACAAATCATCAACACAAAAACAAAAATAAGGCCTATTATTCTATCTAAAACAACCATTTTACCTCTCCTCACCATAAAGGTGTATATAATGGAGAATAATAACATAAAATACTAAATAAATGGTTACCAAACCCTTAATTTTAGTAAATTTTTATGTATTTGGATATTTTCTCTTATATAACAAATGATTATATCTTTTTAATTTTTTAAAACTTCCAGAATCATTCTCTAAAATCGAGAAGAAACACTCCTTCACAGCACATTATTATATTATTATGATGACCGATGATTATGGCCAAAACCCGCAACTCGCAACCCGCAACTCATAACTGATTCACAACTGATATTGCCCTTTGCATTTAGGAAATTCTGGTGCTAAAACACTGCCAATATGTTTGGTAGTCTAGCAAAAAAGATATTCGGCAGCAGTAATGAACGTTATTTAAAGAAACTGCAATCCGATGTTGTGGCAATAAATGCCCTTGAAGCAGAATTTGAGAAACTTTCTGATACGAAGCTACGCGCGAAAACTGAAGAATTCAGAAAACGCCTAAAAGATGGGGCTAAATTAGATGATTTGCTTGTGGAAGCTTTTGCAGTTGTACGCGAAGCATCTAAGCGCACTCTTGGTCTCAGACATTTCGATGTACAAATGATCGGCGGTATTGTTTTACACCAGGGCAAAATAGCCGAAATGAAAACCGGCGAAGGTAAAACCCTGGTCGCCACACTTGCCGTTTATCTAAATGCCCTCGAGAGTAATGGCGTTCATGTAGTAACGGTCAATGATTACCTGGCAAAGCGCGACTCGGAGTGGATGAGCGCGATTTATAAATTTCTCGGCCTCTCGGTTGGCTGCATTGTGCACGGTTTAAATGACGTTCAGAGGCGCGAAGCTTATGCTTGCGACATTACATACGGAACAAATAATGAATTCGGTTTTGATTATCTGCGCGATAATATGCGTTTTGAATTCAATGAAGCGGTGCAGCGCAAATTTAATTATGCGATTGTTGACGAAGTCGACAGTATCTTAATCGATGAAGCGCGCACACCTCTTATTATTTCTGGCCCGTCAGAAGACAGCTCCGAAATGTATAAAACCATCGACAAATACATCCCTAAACTGGATAAAACAGATTATGAAATCGATGAGAAAGCACGAACTGTTACGTTAACAGAAGAGGGAACTTCAAAAGTCGAGGAAATGCTGCGTAGTGACGGCGTAATTGAAAAAACCAGCACTCTTTATGACATAAGTAATATGGGTGTTGTTCACCACATCGGACAAGCTTTGCGTGCTCACAAATTATTCGAACGCGACACTGATTACATTATCCATGAAGGCCAGGTAATGATTATCGACGAATTCACCGGCCGCATGATGGAAGGCCGCCGTTATTCTGAAGGCCTGCACCAGGCATTAGAGGCCAAAGAGAATGTAAAAATCCAAACCGAGAATCAGACTCTTGCATCAATCACTTTCCAGAATTATTTCCGTCTTTATCCAAAGCTAGCCGGAATGACTGGTACCGCCATGACAGAAGCCGGCGAGTTTGAGGATATCTACAAACTAATAGTCGTTGAAATTCCAACCAATGTACCTGTGAGCCGCATTGATGAAGATGATGAAATCTACAGAACATCTAAAGAACGTTATGATGCAATAATCGAGCTGATTGAAGATTGCCATAAACGTGGGCAGCCTGCCCTTGTTGGCACTATCAGCATTGAGAAATCTGAATATCTGTCAGGCCTATTGAAGAAAAAGAAAATTCCGCATAGCGTACTTAACGCCCGTCACCATCAGCAGGAAGCGCAAATAATTGCTCAGGCTGGACGCGCTGGCGCCGTAACGATTGCAACAAACATGGCCGGTCGTGGTACTGATATTAAGCTCGGCGGCAATGCCGATCTAATGGTCAAAGAAAAACTTGGCGACACTCCTGATCCTAAAGAAGAGAAAAAAATTCGTGATGACGTTGCTCAGAACAAACAAAAGGTTTTAGAAGCTGGCGGCCTTGCGGTAATTGGTACAGAGCGCCACGAAAGCAGACGCATTGATAACCAGTTGCGTGGCCGCGCCGGGCGCCAGGGTGATCCTGGATTTTCCAAATTCTATCTTTCCCTCGAAGATGATTTGATGCGCATATTTGGCTCTGAACGCCTTGATGGTGTATTGCAAAAACTTGGGCTTAAAGAAGGCGAAGCAATAATTCATCCATGGATTAGTCGTGCGCTTGAAAAAGCTCAAGAAAAGGTCGAAGGACGCAACTATGAGATTCGTAAGAACCTTCTCAAATTCGACGACGTAATGAACGACCAGCGTAAAGTTATTTACGAGCAAAGAATTGAACTGATGCAGACTACTGATTTATCTGACATGGTCATTGGCAGCCGTGAAGAAATCATCGAAAATCTGGTATCTTCTTTCATGCCAGAAGGTTCTTATGCAGAACAGTGGAATATCGAAAGCCTTGATAAAGAAGTGTTCCACATATTCGGCTTACATCTTCCAATAAAAGAATGGAGCGCCGAAGAGGGTATAGCCAACGAAGAAATGGTGAAGAGAATTAAAAAAGAAGTCGATGCTCTTTTCACGCGCAAAGAAGAATTATATGGCAGCCAG
>ERZ1066140.161-NODE-161-length-15279-cov-6.256831_pt1 | contig 15279 bp, 15 predicted proteins | sample MGYA00382787_ERZ1066140 | MGnify/ENA primary metagenome ERZ1066140 (study PRJEB33369, sample SAMEA5778370) | biofilm metagenome | biome: Industrial cooling water; feature: Water cooling tower basin; material: Biofilm | place: United Arab Emirates | collected...
ACCTGGTTCTCTAGCCAAGCTTCACAACACCCTTTCGCCATCGCCCTAACCCTGGCAATATACGAAGCGCGCTCAGTTACACCAATAACGCCGCGCGCATCAAGCAGGTTAAACGTATGGCTGGCTTTGATACATTGATCATAGGCTGGCAGAGGTAATTTTTCGTTTAGCAATGCCTGACACTCCGTTTCAGCATCAACAAAATGCCTTAACAACATATCGGTGTTAGCATAATCCAGATTATATGCCGAAAATTCCTGCTCGCTTTGCAGAAACACATCGCCATATTTTGTAGCTTTTTCGCCGGTTTCGCCATTCCAGTCCAAATCATAAACATTCTCAACACCCTGGATATACATAGCCAGACGTTCAAGCCCATAGGTAATTTCACCCGATACCGGGTTGCAATCAATCCCGCCGACCTGCTGGAAATAAGTGAATTGCGTCACTTCCATACCATCGCACCAAACTTCCCAGCCCAAGCCCCAAGCACCCAGCGTTGGCGACTCCCAATCATCTTCAACAAAACGAATATCGTGCTTTGCCGGGTCAATACCAATCGCCCTAAGACTATCAAGATAAAGCTGCTGAATATTATCCGGCGATGGCTTCATTATTACCTGGAATTGATAATAATGCTGCAAACGATTCGGGTTCTCGCCATATCTGCCATCTTTTGGACGGCGCGAAGGCTGAACATAAGCGGCATTCCAGCTATTCGGCCCCAGCGCACGCAATGTCGTTGCCGGGTGGAAAGTTCCGGCTCCAACCTGCGCATCATAAGGCTGCAATATGACACAACCCTGCCCCATCCAGAATTGCTGGAGCTTCATTATTATACTCTGAAATGATTTCTCTTTGGTCATTTTCTAGGTCTCAGGTTTCTGGTTTCAGGTTCCAGAAGTATCCTTACTGACACCTGAAACCTGACAGCCGAAACCTGAAAATACACTCTTTTCCTGCAATCGCAATGATTTTGCCACATTGACTAAATTATGCATCACTAACTGAGTACTGAGTGCCTAACAACAAAGGATCATCGGCGAAGGCCGCGCCACTCGTTATTACAGGATATAAAAAGGATTATCCTCTCCCTTCCCCTCTACCTAAAGCTTTACCCAAAAGCTCATCTATTTTTTTACAAACTTTTCCCGCTAAACGTTTTTCGCCTGCCCCCGAGAGCGATTCAACTCTATCTTCAATATGAAATTTTGAACCATAATGTTGGACTCTAAATCTTAGGTATTCATGCGCAAGCGTCCTCAAGCCACATGTAATATCATCGTCATACTTAGTAACACTCAATTCCGTAATACATCCTTGGAAAATTCTAGAAATAAAATCCTCCTTACCTATTCTCTCCGTTTTCAAGAGCTTGTTTAAAGCATCAAACTCATCTGTTTCAAAACTATCTTTAATAAAAGGATATTTGTTTTGCTCTGGTTTTCTCTTCGGCGACATAATTACAACCTCTTCAAAATTAACAATTATTTTTCTATTTCGCCTTGTATTATAACATGCGCAGGGGGGGGGGGTGTAAAGCCGAGATTTGTTAAGTTTTTGTTACAAGATAAGGAGGAATGTCATTTTAGTTTAGTTTTACCACTTCGTTGTCATCCTCGGGCTTGACCCGAGGATCCATTTATTTAAATTAAAAAGATGGATACTCGGCTCTAAAGGCCGAGTATGACAAGATAGAATTGTAATCTCCCAAAGATTTGTATATATCTCGGCTGATTGTATTTGTATATAGTGTCATTTCGAACGAATGTGAGAAATCTCATCTTTAGATCTTTCACTTCGTTCAAGATGACAAAATTCTTCTTTAATAAAAAACTTTTAAAATAAATGAAAACAGCAACTGCAAAAAAAGAAAATAGCGCCCCTTCCTCCAACGCCCTGGAAAAGTGGGGTTTTCTTTATACTTCTGAGCTAAAATCAGTCAATGAAGTCATCATCAAACTTACTAATGATGGCACTACTCCGCTCATCGGCCTGCTTGCGGAACATATTATCAAATCTGGCGGCAAACGCCTGCGCCCGATCCTTGTTCTGCTTTCGGCAAAAATGTGCGGCTATTCCGGCGAACGCCACGTCAATCTCGCCGCGGCAATTGAATTTATTCATACTGCAACTTTGCTCCATGATGACGTGGTCGATGAAAGCAAGCTCCGCCGCGGGCAGAAAACCGCCAATGAGCAATGGGGCAATGCTGCCAGCGTACTCGTGGGAGATTTTCTCTTAAGCCGCGCCTTTCAACTTATGGCGCGCGATGGCAACCTCGAGATTCTGCGAATTTTATCCGACACTTCGGCAACCATGTCAGAAGGCGAGGTCAAACAATTATCCACCCAAAACGACATTGAAACTTCTATTGAAACCTACATTGATGTTGTTGAGCGCAAAACCGCAAAGCTTTTCTCCGCCGCCTGTGAAATCGGGCCGGTGATTGCAGGAAAAAGCAGCTTAGAACAAGAAGAAATGGCGCGTTTTGGCCATAATCTCGGCGTTGCATTCCAGATAGTCGATGACGTTCTCGATTACTCAGCAAAACAAGAACAACTTGGCAAAACAATTGGTGAAGATTTTTCCGAAGGAAAAGTTACTCTGCCGATGATTCTGGCCTATGAATCTGCTGATAAAAAAGAGAAAGATTTCTGGCTGCGCATTATAAATGACCGCCTTGTAGCCGATACCGATTTTAGAACCGCGATTACAATAATGACCAAGCGCAGACTTTTGGATAAAGCAATGTCCGTGGCAAAAGATTATGCAAAGCTAGCCTTAGCTGAAATATCCAATTTTCCTGATTGTGATGAGAAGCAAGCCCTGCTTGAACTCGCCGATTTCGCCGTTAACAGGCCTTATTAGATGATTCGATAATTCGTATATCGATGATTCGAATCATCCAATCATCGAATTATCTATTTAGAGTTTGGCCTCCATCTTTTTTCATGTAATCTCTAAGAGCGTCCTGTATTCTGTTGCCAGGCTTTAAGGTTGTGATTACCTTGCCTTCTTTATCCAGAATATTTATATCGCCATTCTCAGGATTTGGCTCAGAAAGACTTAGCTCCCCAGATTTTATTTTTTCTACAATTTTGGTGAATTCTTCAAATTCCTTATTTCTTCTATCATCTTCCTCAGTTGTCTTTTCATTACGCTGATTACTATTTCCATCATCTAAATACCCTTCACGATAAATTGTCCGACTAAAAAGAAGTAGTAAGGCTGATGCCAAAGAAGTTATAGCTGCAACAACCAACCTACCCAACGAATTTGATTGATATGTTCTTTTCATCACCAAATATAGTGTTTTCTGGGCCGCTTCCCTATTTGTAGCAAAACCCCTTATATCTTCCATTTCTTGATTACTTAAATCATAGACTATTTTGTGCTCTTTTTTATTAACGACCTGCCCCTTATCAAAAAAACTTATTACATCTTCATCTTTCAAATTATCGGGATGTATATTGCTACACAAAACTTTAACAGCCATACTTCCTTCCAACAAAGCACGGCGCCCATCAGACAATTCTATCAATGTCCTCGTATCACTAAAATTTACTTTTATATAGTTACGAAATTTCTGATTTATACCTGTTTGCTGCAAGACTAGCTCTCCATATACTAATTATAATTATAGAGAAGAGCCGTTAATTTTTGGTTAAGCTCAGCTAACAATCTGTAAAACAACAGAAAAAATGTGCAAAGCTCTGAAATGCTCTATCGAGGATTTACTGGGTTAGATGATTCGATAATTCGTATGTAGATGATTCGAATCATCCAATCATCGAATTATCTATTCGTCGTCGTTGTATTGACGCTCTTCCTTCTCATGCTTCTCTTGTGCAGCGATGGAAAGAGTCGCGATCGGACGCGCTTCTAAGCGTTTTATGCCGATTGGATCGCCAGTTTCTTCGCAATAGCCATATTCATCTTCATCGATACGGCGGATTGCTTTTTCAATTTTGCTGATTAGTTTGCGATATCTGTCGCGCGTACGCAGCTCAAGACGCGTCTCTGTTTCAACAGTCGCGCGGTCAGTAATATCCGGCTCGTTCCAGTTTTCTTCCTTGAGGTGACCTAGAGTCTCGTTGGATTCCTCCAATAACTCCTGCTTCCATGCCAGAAGTTTTTGGCGGAAATATTCCTTCTGCAAAGGATTCATATATTCTTCTTTTTCAGAAGGCTTGTAACCCTTTGGAAGTTCAACCTTTTTCGGTTGCTTTTTGCTATTATTCCCAGTTCCCGTAGGCTTCTTTTTTGCAGTAGCTGTTTTAGCCATTTTTCCCCTCTTTCCCCAGTTAAAGCGAGCATCTTTGGAGCGGGCGAATATAGAGATTTCGGTAAATTCTGCAAGCTAAAAGTGAAATCCCCATTGCCCATGGCCTGTAGCCTATCGTCACAGGCAAAAGGCAATGGGCTATAGAAAAAGTTTAAAATTAACTGTTTATTAACTTTTTACTGCTAAATTACTTAACAAGGGGAGAAGGGGGCATTCTTATGAGACTTACACAAGATAATACCAGATCTGGCGACTTCCGCGCCATGCCACTACCAAAAGATTGGTTCATCAGCGACGAAGAAGCCAAAGGAAAATCCACAAATTATAATGGCTGGATTTACCGCCAATATGGCAAAAAGCCCAGTGAAATCCCTTGTTTCATTTTTCCTATTTGAGTGAATTTATGACACTAAACAATATCGATTTTGCTGACCTAACAACTCCTGAAAAAAGTATTCTGAGAGCAATCAGGAGATCGATGTGGCTACCTGCTCAAATACGTACAGAAAATATCCCAACAACAGAAGGTTTAAGAGCAGTTTTTAATGACGCGCGTCCTGCCTATAAAAAAGTAAGGGAGTTAATCGAAAAACTATCGTCACACAACGTCGTTGGGAATCATTCGTTCGACGATGTTAATAAAACAATAGCAATCGACCTTGAAACGGCGCAGAACCTTGGAATAAAAGCTCACGATGCTAGCAGAACCGCCTCGGCACCCAGTTCATCTGCCCAGTCAGCCACCTCTTCATCACCACCAGCAAACACACCGCCAAATCAACCTAGAAGAAATTAGTCAGATTAACGTCATTCCCCGAGTTTTGCTCTCGCAAAACTATAGGGGAATCCATAACCATGTACCAAGTGGCTAGTGTGGATCGCCCTATAGTTGCTTCTAGCAACTCGGGCGATGACGTGTTATATAGAACCCAATTTAGCCAGCTCTACAGCAGCTCTTAGCTCAATATCATCAATAATTTCTTTGAGCTTTGGGTCGGTAAAATCGCTGCGATTCTCACGAATTTCCTGGATGATTTTATTAGCTGTGTACGCAGAAACATTTCCCACCAATAAATCGTGGCGCAGTTCATCCAGATAATCGAGCAGCTTATTTCCATGCTCTATAACTCTCTTGCGTGGTGTTTGATCATCAACCATTTGCAGAGAAATCAGGCTATTTATAGAATTCAAACTTTGAACACCCGAAGCACTTGCGCTTGAAACTTCTTCATCCGAGCCAACATCAAGCAGGCTGCCAAAAGAACCATCGGCTCTTTGTGATTTTTCTTTCTTTTTTACAGACGAAGTCGGCGAGGCCGCGCCAGTTCCAAAAATCCGCATATTGTACTTTCCCTCTCGTCCTCCCTTAAAGGACAGTTCTGATACTAGCAGACTCGCCTTATATAGGCAATTTCTTCCCTGTTGCCCATTGCCCATTGCCTATTGCCCCTCAACCAACCCCTTGTAAACACACCTCTTCCTGAATTTGGCACAGAATCTGCTTGTTCTACTGTCGCATAATGTAATTTTTACAAAGTTGCAATTTTAAAGAGGGAAAAATGCAAGTTATAAGATCAAGGGGAAGCATTCTTTTATCTGTCCTGTTTTCCAGGCAGTTTTTTAAATTGATTTCGTACAGTCTATTCTTTTTGGCGTGCACGATATTGATGCTGATTTGCATTTATATACTATGCACACCAAGGGCTCATGCTGCATCACGCATTAAAGATATAGTCTCTGTTGAAGGTGTGCGCGATAACATGCTGGTTGGGTATGGTCTTGTTGTTGGCCTGAATGGCACTGGAGATAAACTAAACAACATTAAATTCACTGAGAAGAGCTTAGTTGGCTTCTTGGAAAGGCTTGGTGTCAAAACCAATGGTGCTGAACTAAAGACTAAAAACGTTGCGGCTGTTACTGTAACAGCCATTCTTCCTCCTTTCGCCAGAGCTGGTAGCAAAATTGATGTGCGCATTAGCACGATGGGTGACGCAACCAATCTGCAAGGCGGCGTTCTACTTGCCTCTCCTTTAATGGGTGCTGATGGCGAAGTTTATGCGGTTGCGCAAGGGCCTATAGCAATCGAAGGATTTGGTGCCACTGGCGGCGATGGCAGCTCTATTCAAAAAGGTGTGCCAACAAATGGTTATATTGCTAGCGGGGCAATCATCGAAAAAGAAATAGCCTTTAATTTCAACACAATGGATCAATTAAAATTAGCGCTTCGCAATGCTGATTTGTCCACGGCCGGAAGAATTGCATCGGCCATAAACAAAGATCGCAAATCGCAAATCGCAACAGTTTCTGACCCGGGCACAGTGGTATTGTCTATTCCCAAAGAATACACTGATTCTGTTTCATCATTGCTGGCCGAAATTGAACATCTTGAAGTTACTCCTGATCAAACCGCAAAAATAGTTATTGATGAAGCTTCTGGTACAATAGTCATGGGTGAAAATGTGAAGATTGACCGGGTCGCAATTGCACAAGGAAATCTGGTTATTCAAATCAAAGAAACTCCGGTGATTTCTCAGCCAGGAGCTTTCTCTGGAGATGGCGCCCAAACTGTCCAGACAACGCGCAGCGAGATTTCAATCGATGAAGATAAAGATAATAAACTTACCGTATTAAGTCCGGGTCCAACTCTTAATGAATTAGTGGCTGGCCTGAATGCTCTTGGAATTGGGCCGCGCGATATGATTAGCATTCTGCAAACAATTAAAGCAGCGGGAGCAATCCACGCTGAAATTGAGGCTAGATAGAGGATATTATGGAAGGTTATTTTCCGAGTTTAATTGATAGTTCTCTAGCAGTTGCGGCAAATCAAAAAGCCACAAAAGTTAGTAATTCTCTGACTGGAGCAAGAATAGAAAACGCAGAAGACGCTGCCAAAGAATTTGAAGCGATGTTCCTGGCGCAAATGCTGCGTCCGATGTTTGCCACTGTTGAGGTTGATGAAACATTCGGCGGGGCGGAATCAGAGGAAATGTGGCGCGATATTATGGTTGATGAATACGGAAAATTACTTTCTGACAGGGGTGGCTTGGGTATTGCTGAAAACTTAAAAAGAGAATTCTTACGCTTGCAAGAAGTTAACTAAGATAGGCAACTAATAGGAGCTGTAAAATGACAGATAAAGTAGATTTAGAACTGATTACTAAAAGCCTCAAAAGACTGAAAGAAATTATTGCACAGGAAACAGTTTACCTGCGTGAAAATAAAATCAAGGCAATCGATGGTCTATACCACGAAAAATTGACCTTGCTACAAAATCTGGAAAACCAGAAAAAGCTTTTGAAATTGAAATCTTCTCCGCTTGATAGAAATAGCGAATTAGCGCAACACCTCATCAAGCTTGGTAAAGAGATTGATTCGACCTTACAGGTTTACGGCAAAGAATTAATTAAAGCTCGCGAAGTCAATAAATGCGTAATGAACGCCATCACCCAGGCTTTGGAAGAACATTTCAAGAAAGTTGGTTCTTACAATGCAAAAGGCAGAGACAGCCAATATTTACCGAAAGGTGAATCATCTGTTCCGCCAATGCGCGTTAATGAAACTTTTTAATGATTTACTGAGTCATAAGGAGCTTTTATGAGTTTAACACAGGCATTAACCGGAGCGCTTACATCCCTCCAAGCAAATCAGCGTATCCTATCGGTTATTTCTGGCAACATTTCCAATGCTAATACTGAAGGTTACACTGCACAAAAGGCCTCTCTCTCATCAATCGTTGCCGCGGGCCAGGTTGTTGGCGTTGATCTTGCCGATATAACAAGATCTGTAGACCAGATTCTGGTCAATCAAATTCAGGAGCAAAACAGTAAAACAGGCAAGAACGATATTATAAAAGACTACATGGATAGAATAACGTTCCTTTTTGGCCAACCAAACAGCAATAACGATATTAATGCCTATCTTGGTGATTATTTTAACAGTCTTTCTGCTTTAGCTGCAACCCCTGGCGATAGCACAGTTCGATCTCTAGCAGTTAATTCTGCCGTAAATTTGTCAGGCTTTCTTTCTGATACCGCGAACTCACTTGTTGATTTACAGTTTGCTGTAGAAAAAGAAGTAGATAAAGCAATAACCGACGTTAATTCTCTTCTTGCACGACTTAAAGAGGTTAATTCATCAATAAGCATTTCTGCTTCTCAAGGACAAAATACCAATGCATTATTAGATCGGCGGGATTTACTGCTTAGCGATTTATCAAATCTAATAGAAGTAACCGTACAGGAAGATTCGGAAGGCCGGGTAACAATTTATACTTCAAATGAAACTAACGAGTTTGCTCTGTTAACTTCACAAGGTGCAACTCTCAGGCTCGCTTATACACGAGTTACAACAGAGGATATTCTCGCCACAAAGGGAGATATAAACCCTATAAATGTCGAATTTATTGATGAAAACGACAATGTTGTTCTAACACAGCAATTATTGCCTGGCGGCGCGGTTGGGACTTTAGAGCCGAACATTGGCGGGAAGCTTGGCGGCCTTTTACAAATAAGAGATACTGAAATACCAGATTTAATGGAATTGCTGGATAACATAGCTTCAGAGTTAATTTTCCAGGTTAATAAGCTCCATAACGACGGCGCTGGCCTGCCTCCAGCAGACAGACTTCTCGGCACAAACACTGTTACAAATAACGAAGCCTTTGATTCAATAACCGGCTCAACAATGTTCGCTATTCTGAATTCCGATGGCACTCCTGTTACCTCGCCTTGGAGCCACTTACCAGCAAATGATGATGGCACACCATTGATGCCTCCTCTCATTATTGATTATGATCTTTTAGAAGATGGTATGACCCCACAAGATATTCAAAAAGAGTTTAATGAATACTACAATGAAATAGAAAACTATGTTTCTCTCGGTCCAATGGGCAATATTGGTTTACGGGGTTCAACTGCAACAGGCTCCGGCCCGATAACTTCCGCTACCTTCAATCTGGAAGCCATGAATATCAGCAGCGGCGATGCAACCATTGTAGTGAATAGTGCAACAGTAAGCGGTGGCGGTGGCAGTGAATCCGTTGGCGCATTACCAGGAAGATTTACATCCGGAATCGATTACGCAGCTGGAACCAGATCCTTCTCAGATGTTCTTATAACTGTTAATTTTGATGGGTCGTCAACCCACACAATTAGCCTGGACGTTACGGTAACTGATGCCGATGGCAATACTCATGACTCTATAATAACTTTCAGTTTTAATCCAAACCAGGCAAACAGCAACGTTAAAGGCGAGCGCTACCCGCCAGTAACAGCCGATCAGGACGGCACAATAATAGCTCCAAGTCCTCTTACTTCCATAGCAGCGATGCGCTTTTTTCAAGCAGATGGTACTCTAGCAAACACTGGCGAAGAAGGCACTATGAGGATTAATGCGGTTGCAGATGGCACCGGCATTGCAATTGATGAAATGGATGGAGAAATTGGTACAACAAATGCCAGGGGAATTTCGCATTATTTCGGTCTAAATGACTTTTTCGTTGAGCCACGTCCCACAGATGAGGATGCCGATCCAAATCAAGCGCTAAATATTTCTGTTCGCGCTGATATAGTTGCGGATCCAGCGTTAATGTCGCGTGGTCAGTTAAAAATTTCACGACAACCCACTGATACTACCGCCAATCCACTTGTTACCTATGAAATTGGCTCCGGCGATGGTTCAGCCGTTCGGAACATCGTCGATATGCTTCTCAGTCCGCAAGATTTCGGCGCCGCGGGCGGCCTTCCTTCAATCACTATCACTCTTGCAGAATATTCTGCTTCAATTACAGATCTTGTTGCTCTTAAAACCAGCAATGCCGCAAATAGTAGCGAACAATCAACGCTCATTCTGGAAGGCCTCACAACAAGAAGAGATGAGTTTAGCGGTGTTAACATAGATTCAGAATTAGCCGATACAATACTTTTCCAAAACGCATATTCCGCCGCCGCTCGCATCATTAGAACTATCGATGAATTATTCGATGAACTATTAAGAATTGGGGCATAACTTCAGGAGGAAATTATGGGACAACTTACAAGTACAAGAGTTATATTTGATGAGACTAAGAGTTATATTACACGGACACAGGCCTCTCTGGTGGATATACAAAGGCAAATATCCAGCGGCAAACAACATGATAGCTTTGATGATCTTGTTGGCAATGTAACCAGGCTTAAAGCGCTTGAAGATGCTTCTGGCCGCCTCGATAGCTATTTGAATTCCATTAACCGAGTTAAACCAAGATTACAGGCAGCCGATAAGACACTTGAACAATTAATCGACTTAGGAACTGAGCTGCGCAATTCCATAACCCTAAGAAAAACTCCGGCCGGCGATACTCTTGACCTCGCCGATATAGCTGGAAATATTCTGGAACAAGTTGAGCAATTGTTAAACACATCTGTCGACGGGCAATATATATTTGCCGGCGGAAAATCTAATGCCGCTCCTATAAAAACCACCCTTGATACAGTCGCAAACTATACATCGAGCGCAACTCCTTTTACCACTAATACAAATTACTACCTTGGTGATGAGACTGATTTGTCACTAAGAGTTTCTGATGGCAAAGAAGTTACATATAACATTAAAGCTAGTAACGCCGCATTCCAGCAGATTATTTCTGCTGCACATCTATCAATCGAGGTAAATGCCTCAGAAGATAATACTGTTTTTACTCTGGCGTTTGATCAGGTTGAGGCGGCTATTAATTCATTAATATCTCTGCGCAGCCAGAATGCAAATAATCTATCATCCCTAAATAATGCTGCCGACCTGCATGAGAAAGCAAAATCATCTCTTGCCGAACAAATTGGCGATTTGACCGATACAGACATAGTTCAGGCCAGTATTGACGTAGCCTTTAACGAGACTATTCTAACAGCAACTTTTCAAACTTTTGCTCGCATTAACAATTTAAAACTTTTAGATTTCTTAACTTAATTAACTTTAATTAACTAATTGTTAATTAGTAGTTGTGAAAGTTTAGCAACTATTGTTTAATAGCGGAGAATAACAAGTGAGCATAGGACTATCAGAAAATTTTATGAGTGAAAACAAGGGAAAATCTGTTTCGAAAAAGAAATCCCCTAAAGAACAAAGCTCCATTATTTCTATTGGCAGTAAATATGGCCAGATAGAGATTGATATAAAACAAGCTGTTCTTTTCCCATACGGGTTGCTCGGTATGCCCAATAACACAGATTATGTTATAACGCATTTCCCAAAACCAAACATGGAACAATTCAAGCTTTTTCAGAATCTTAATGATCACGAGCTGTCTTTCGCTGTTCTGCCGATTGCCACGAATTCTGAAATATACGATCAGGCCGATATTAACGAAGCCTGTGAAATTATAGAAATCAAAAAAGATGACCTTCTGATGCTTGCTATTATTTCTGTCCAGCGCACTATTGAAGAAATCAAAGTTACAGCTAACATTCGCGCTCCTTTAATGATCGACAGTGCTAGAAAACTTGGCGTACAATACGTTTTCCCAAGCAATAAATACGATATTCGCCACGTGTTATCTAAAAAGAAAAATTCTTAAAAGATGCCTGAAGTTAAAAAGAAAGTCTTTGAAACTAAACAACCAGCTTTCCTAGAAAAATTTGTTTGCCTTGGCGATGATTGCGAGGACACTTGCTGTAAAGGTTGGGGCATGCAGGTTGATGCGCCACGTAAAAAACTTTATGAAAAAGATGCGCCTGAGTTGCTCGATGCAATAACCAGCGGCGAATCAGAAATAATCATGCGCCGCGATCCTGAAACTGATCATTGTGTTAAATTCGATAACGGCCTTTGCGGTATTCACAAAAAATACGGCACAAAATTTTTGGGAGATGCTTGTCATTTTTACCCTCGCGCTACACGTAAGCTTAGCAAAAGAATCGTCATGACCGCTGCCCTCTCCTGCCCTGAAATAACCAGGCTTGCAATATTTGGCGATAATCCTTTTGAGCTTCGCGATGTCAAAGTCGATCGAGTCCCTGTTGAGCTGAAGAATTATTCTGAATCAAAAGACGGCATAGAAGACATTGAGTTAATTCAAAAATTTATTGAATTGGCTGGTGATGAGAATTATTCGCCAGAAAGATCTTTAGCTATAATATTAACCATTTGCAAATCTCTAAAATCACAACCACAGGATAAATGGCCAGAGGCCTTCGATTTTTATCAAAAGATTGCCCAGTCTCTTTTGTTGTCACCTAAGGGGCATTTCTCCGATTATTATAGGCTAGTTAACATCCTTGTAGCCCTTATCCAGGCCTCTAAAAAAACTGAAAGGCTTAGACTAGATGAAACAGTTTCCACAATGGAGAATACTCTTAAAATAAGAATAGATCGGCAAACCTTACAAATTAAAAGCTATTCTGGCGGAGATTTTACAGCGCACACCCAATTAATAAACAAATGGCATGATGGTGGTGCTGGAAAAAAACTTGCGCCAATTTTGCGTCGATGGCTGCAAGCACAAATATCGATGAACAGCTTTCCATATGCTGGCCTGGGAAAAAACCTTGCTGAGCGCCGCCTAATATTAGCAGTTCGGTTCGCTACTGTACGCCTTGCCTTAATGTGTCATATTGATACAGATGGCAATCCACCAGATGATGAAACCACGGTCAGAATTATACAAAGCATTTCCAGATTTTATGACCACCTTTCTGATCCAACAATGTCCCTTCTGGCTTATACTGAAGCTGGCTGGAATCAAGATGCGCATCTGCGCTCATTAATTGGCGACAGGCTATGAATAATAAAAAAACATCTTCGTCTTCTGAATCTTCTAAGAATAGCGATGAGTCCTCTTTAATTGTTGCCAAAATAGAAAAGTTAATAAAAGAAAATGACATTGCAGCAGCGGCAAAGATTTGCAAGGATTTTCTGGTAGCGAATCCAAAAGATTCGCGCGGCTATAATTTAGTCGGCAAAATGCTACTGGCAAAAAACAATCCCATACAAGCTCTGGCTAATTTTAACCTTGCCATAGAATACAGCCCAGAGAACGCTGAATATCAGACTAACGCTGGTAATTGCTGTCTATTATTAAACATGCAGAATGATGCGCATTCATATCTGGAAAAATCCCTGAATCTTGAGCCTCATAACACTAACACGCTTTATTCCATTGCCAGATTCTATATTAACTACCAGGCTCTTGATAAAGCCATAGAGCCGCTTGAGATGATTCTTAAAATCGATGAGAAATTTATTAGGGCATACGAATTATTATCAGATACATATGAAAGGCTTAACAATATCGATTCAATGACACAAACTCTGGCAAAGGCTGAGCTATTATTTCCTTCAGAACCAAGCCTGTTCCTCTCAAATGCGCGGTTAAAAATCCGCAAGAAAGAATACGCGGCCGCCGAAGCCATGCTTAGAAACATCATCAATAATCCTAATAGCCACAATAAATGGAGGCTCGGATCAGCCTATTTTGAACTTGGTAAAATACTTGATCGCTCCGGCAAATACGATGAAGCATTTGCTTGTTATTCAAGCAGCCAATCCCTTCTTCGAGAGGCTAATCAGGCAATGTTTGAAAGGCTAAATGTGGAGTTTGACAGCCTGATAAATTCCTGCAAGCGCTGGTTCATAAAAAAGAATGTCAAAGACTGGCCTACACAGGCCTATTCCGATGTTAATTATCCTGTATTTCTGATTGGCTTTCCCCGCTCCGGAACAACACTGGCCGAGCAAATTCTTTCTGCTCACAATAAAATTCTGACAACTCAGGAAGCTCCGATAATGGATCTTTGTCTGAAACAATTGCCGCTTATCTTCAATAAAGTCGTCACCTATCCGGATATACTGGCAAAGTTAAATTCCAACGACATAGAGAAACTACAGAAATTTTATTTGTCAGAAATGGCAAAATTATTTCCCCAGCAAAATATCAGCAAAAAACTAATCGTCGATAAAATGCCGTTTAATATGCTGTGTATAGGCATGATCTACAAATTATTCCCAGCGGCAAAAATTATAATGATGATTCGCGATCCGCGCGATGCCGTGCTGAGCTGCTTCATGCAAACATTCAACCACACAACTGCCATGTCGAAAATGTATTCTCTTGAAAGCACTTCTGCGGTCTACAAACAAAGTTTTGAACTATATAACCAGTATATTGACGTTTTCAACCCAGTCATACTTGAAGTCAAATATGAGGATTTACTTGATAACACAGAAAAAATTTCACGCGAGATGACTGATTTTATCGGTATTGAGTGGGATGAATCTGTCCTGCGCTATTATGATAAAGATAAGCAGCGCGCCACAACTACACCCAGCTACGAAGCCGTTACCAAACCAATATATAAATCATCATCCGGCCGCTGGAAAAATTATCAGCAGCATTTCAATTCACAAACTCTAAGCAACCTGGAACCATTCATCAAACAATTTGGTTACTAGTAAAAAAACCATCCCTAATCCCTAAATACCAACCCCCAAAAACTACTATATATAGTATTTTATTAAAATGTTTTTTATCTCTTAATCCATGCCAAACCCACGGCCACAGCCACTTTCCAGGCATTCATTATAAAGTTGATTTTGGTCAATTGCTTTGGTATATTAACAGACTGGGCAAGTAGCCCAATTTAACAGACGACTAACATCCATGTAGGAGGAAACCATGACGTCTATAGTAACTAATACGGCCGCACAATTAGCGGCAAACAGCCTCAGAGCTTCATCTAAGTCTCTGGGTGCTTCAGTTTCTCGTTTAACGACGGGTAACGCGATCTTCTCAGCATCTGACGATGCAGCGGGTCTTGCAATCGGTACTGGTCTTAAGACTGACGTATCAACCTTGCAAACAGCCGGTAAAAACGCAGCTCAAGCAATTTCACTACTTAACGTAGGTGACGGTGCATTGGCGCAGATTGCCGAAATTCTTCAGCGTCAGAAAGCACTAGCTGTACAAGCAAACAGCGGTACGTTGGGAGCAACAGAAAGAGGGTTCTTGGATACTGAATTCC
>ERZ1066140.166-NODE-166-length-14968-cov-5.797492_pt1 | contig 14968 bp, 14 predicted proteins | sample MGYA00382787_ERZ1066140 | MGnify/ENA primary metagenome ERZ1066140 (study PRJEB33369, sample SAMEA5778370) | biofilm metagenome | biome: Industrial cooling water; feature: Water cooling tower basin; material: Biofilm | place: United Arab Emirates | collected...
CCCCCTTATGCATTTTTGTATATCCTTGTATCGGATGTTTGCGCATTCCATATTTTGATGAAATTCTGGCACCACTCACCGGAGTTCTTAACAGAGCCTTACGAATGCTCCTGCCTTCTTCATTATAAAACCCTGTATCACCACTTTTATCAGAATATCTATATAGTCTTTTATCTTGTCCGCCGATTGACAGCGATGCATAGAGCAATTCGCCGCTTTTTACTTTTTTACCACTTTCATCAACATGCACACTATACAAAACCTCAAATTTATTGCCTTCCTGAATATCGCGCTGGAAATCGACATCGTAGCTATATGCGTTAATAGCCTCCATAACAATCTCGCCCGGCACTCCAAGCTCATTTGTCATCTGCAATAAACTGGATTTAATAACCCCGCCCGCACGAATCTGTTTTTGGGTAAGAACTTTATCTTCTTCCGCTGCTTTGAAATTTCCTTCTTTGTCTTTTCTGAGCTTAACTATTCTTTCCTTCTTTTCTATATTCAGGGCTGAGAAATTCTTGCTGCCATCTGGCTTTTCCTGAAAAAATATTTCTATTTTTTGTCCCATTGAAAGCGACTTTAAATCAAAAACACCTTTCAAAGCCTTGCTGGCAGAATAAGCATCTTTCTTGTCAACACCATTGCGCGTCAACATGTCTATAAATGTATCGCCTTTTCCCACTTTAACATCAAGCGACACTGTCCCGACTTCATCTTCATCTTCTTTCTTATTATCCCTAACCGATGAAATTATGCTGAATACTCCGGCCACCTGTGAATCATCATCACTCTTTGCCGCTTCAGAAGATTCCTCGCTTACGCTCTCTTCACTTTCGCCTTCATTCGCTGCTAAATCCTCATGAAAATGCGCATCCGAAGAAGACAACTCATCATGAGCTTCTTCGCTGGCAGCATCTTCACTGCTTAGTTCAGCAAGTTCATTATTTTTTGATTTTTCAAAGCCGCCGGCGCTCCAAACACCGAGCATAAACATAATCACGCCATAACTAACCAGGCCGCGATGCTGCCAGGCAAGACCGAGCAAAATCCTGGCATAATGCGAAAAAATAGTTAAACATGCGAAAAAAAACTTCTTCATCAAAACACTCAGGTTTGAATACGTAAAAAGCAATCAGATTTTATACCGGCAATTACCTATAATGTATAGAAAAATGTTCATTTCCTGGTCATTCCAATGGCTAAAACATGCTAACTGTGGCTTTGCCGCCCGAAAACAAACTAACACCCTGAATATTATGAATTATAGAAAAATTATTATTATTGTTTTATGACAAAAAAAATAGTAATAACCGCAAAATCTTAACAATTTCTTAATATTTCTACCGTAAGATTATTGTATAGAGATAAACACGAGAGATAGCGATTCTATGCCCGACGAATTACCTCCACAACCAGTTAATACAGGGCCAGAGCCTGGGGATAGTCAAAACCCGAGATTAGCAAATATAGAGGTCAGAAGAATTTATAGTGCAACAGATGCATCTAATAAAGAAACTCATGTGGTTATTCTTGGGCCCAGAGAATTTGATAGAAAAAAGATAGTTCCTTATCCACCAGCAATCAGTAGTTTAGTAAAAAGTGTACTTTATATTGACGCAAATGAAGTAGAGGGACAAGAAGGGCAAACCGCTTATGTAAAATATAAATTTGACTCTTTGGAAGATGCTAGAAAATTTGTTCAAGACGTACTGGATAAATCAAATGCCCATAATAAAAATCCTTCAACCATAAAAGGCTATAGCGCCCAAGAAGACCAGCAACCCCCTACTCCTGTGGCCGTAGATTCAATCAACAAATCAGACGATCCAAACGCAGTTGATATTGAAAGTGTAGTTTTCCTGAATCAAGAAGCAGCCAAAAAAGCAGCTATGAGACTGGCTAACGTATTTGAGCTTAGTGGGTTTAAAATGGGTGTTGGTGGTTATAGAGTTGAGGCGATTGAAGATAGCCCTGGTAGTTTTCATATCCGCACCACTTTCAAAGCAGAGAATGGCAAGGAGCAGGCTGATAAATTCAGAGAGCTTCTAAATAGCGATGACATAAATCTTGGAGAAAATAGATTTGCTAATATCGGAACTATTCCTCTAGCAGAAAAAACTATTGGCGGAGGAGAAGGCGCTGTCAAAGTTTCTTACTTTAACGACATGCGAATATTCCTTAAAAACAATGATAAAAAATCAGTAATGGTCTCCAGAGGAAAGAGCGGAGAGGAAGGCAATGAGGCATTAAATCAAGAAAGCGCCGATTTGCTAGCAAATGATATGCGCGCGGCTCTAGACGCAGCAGGAATCGCTGACGTTAAAGTAACATCAGTAGAGCGTCAAAAAGACGGAGCATCAAACGGAAAATTCTTTGTGCAAATAAAATTTGGCGGGCAAAACGGCGAAGAACAAGCCGAAAAATTGCGCAAATATTTTGACCCCGCACAATTACCACCAACTATTGCTGCTGAGAAAGTTGTAGAAAAAGCAGAGGAAAAAAAGCCGAAGAAAATTGATAAAGCATCTTCCGTAACTGGCGCAGTAACACCAGAAAACGTCATGACCGCAAAAGACGGAATAGCCATTGGTATTAGCGGCATACTTGCGGCCAGTTTGATTATATTTGGTTCGGTAACTGCTGCACCAGTTGGCGTGGTTGCTATAATTGGCGGCCTTGTTGGCACCGGAGCCGTCTTCGATGCAATCAGCTCCGTTAAAAAATCTTCTTCGCCGCAACCCAGCAGATAATTATAGACCTTTGCACATATATCTTCACCCTTATTCGCTTTGATTTAAATTTATTTCCTATTATCATCTATTTTCTATGGATGATAAAACCAGACAAGAGATAGATAAAATAATGCCGTCGGCTGAAGACTTAAAAAAAGCTGATGAGTCCGGTGCACGTATTTTTTTGCTTTCTATTGGCAAAAATGAAGATGGCGAAGATCAGTATACATATATTTCCGTTCTGCCAAGCAAACTAATTCCATTCAAAGAAGCCGAAGCAAAAGGCGGTTTCTACTATGAAGATTTTGGTGAAATTTTAGCAAGCGGCATCGGCTCTGAGCCTCCTGAAGAAGTTAAACAAATGATGGAAAAAAAACATGGCTTCAATCATAATTTTGAAGGAGAGCTATTTAAAAAAGCTGAAGAAATTGAGAATAAAAAGAAACTCGTTGAGAAATATACAAAACCAAAGAAGGACGAATGGTAAAAATAGCCACTTATAATGTTAATTCTGTAAAAGCGCGTCTGCCAAACTTGCTGGAATGGCTAAAAGAATCAGCGCCCGATATAGTTTGTCTGCAAGAATTGAAATGCGTTGAAGAAGCTTTTCCGCGAATGGAAATCGAGGATATGGGCTATAATTTGGCCATTTATGGCCAGAAAACTTATAACGGCGTTGCTATTCTTTCCAAATATAAAATTGATGAGAGCATAAAAGGCTTGCCAACTTTGGAAGGTGACGAGCAGGCGCGCTATATTGAGTGTGTAATTTCAGTGCCACACAATCACCCCCTGCGAGGCACACCCCTTAATTCCTCCCCCCCTGCGGGGGAGGTTAGGAGGGGGGGCGCGCTTCAAAACGAAGTTTTACGTATATGCTCTGTCTACGTCCCCAATGGCGGCGAGCCGAATGGCGAAAAATGGCAATACAAAATGAAATTTTTTGATTCTCTGCGCGAACACATAAGAGAACTTCTTACATATAACGAGAAACTAATTATTGCCGGCGACTATAATGTTGCACCGGAAAATATCGATGTTTTTGACCCTATTTCGCTGCGTGGGACGACGTGCTTTCACCCCGACGAACAAGAAAAATGGCGCTCTATCGTGAATTTGGGATTAACCGATGCTTGGCGCGCTTGTCATCCACAAACACAAAGTTTTAGCTGGTGGGATTATCGCAGTGGCGGCTGGCAAGGCAATAAGGGCATGCGCATTGACCATCTATTATTATCTCCACAAGCAGCAGATATCGTTAAAGATGCCGGCATTGATGAAAATACTCGCGGCCGCGAAAAAGCCAGCGACCATGCTCCTGTGTGGTGTTCCATCTAGCCAAGATGGCGTTGGTTTATTTGTAAACTTCCAATAGCAGATTTTGCCATGTTTTGTACCTTTCTAGCTATATCTTGCTTTATATCCACATCAAGATTAACTATGATTTGGCCACTACCTGGCTCTATTGCTGCCCAACATTTCTTAATCTTGCTATCATCAGAAAATCCTAAGTCACGTAAAATTTTTCTTAGAGACTCTGTTAGTTTATCGGTGATCTTTTCTGAGGGATCTTGGTATTGAGTAAAAGTATGTCCAATTTTATTGGTGACCTGCACCTCGCTCTCTTTGACTGGAAACCAACTAAGTAAATCGCTTGCCAACACTAAAATCATTTGATCAACAAGTAGCTTGTATAATTTTTGATAATTACCTTTATCAATATCGCTTGGTGTGTGATTCATGCTTGCAGTTTGATAAAATAGGTTCTAATGATTTGGATTATGACAGATCTTCTTTCACAATACTATCTCTGGATTAAGGCTTTTCATGTAATTGCTGTAGTAGCATGGATGGCAGGTATGCTGTATTTGCCTCGCCTATTTGTTTATCACTGTCAGGCCAAGAAAGGTTCCGAACTATCCGAAAAACTCAAAATCATGGAAAAAAGGCTATTAAGAATCATTATCAATCCTGCGATGATAGTTTCTTTGATCCTGGGAATTCTCCTAATTATAATCACCAAAGCTGGCGCGCCTGGCGAACTTAAATGGTTCCATGCCAAGATAGGTCTTCTCGTGGCGATGTTTGCCATTCATGGCATGCTTGCTCGTTCTAGAAAGGATTTTGAGCGCGATAAAAACACAAGAAGTGAGAAATTTTACCGTATATTTAACGAAGTGCCAACTCTGCTAATGATTCTTATTATCATCTTGGCGGTAGTAAAGCCGTTTTAGTAAATATGCGCTTGCCAATCAGCTCTGCAGTAGCAGAGCATTGCGCCTTCTGTCGCTTTCTCTTAGCAATTCAGTGTTGGTTGCTGAAGGCACAGAGAACGATGTCAGGCCTTCTGGGATAAACATGGCATAGGTTCCATTTGGATCCAGTAATGTCTGTGACTCATAGCGATCTGACGGGAAAATGTCGATCTGCGGCCATCCGAGTAAATTTGCTAATTTTGAAGTCATGCAACTGCTCCGGCGAAAACTATTGATTTTCCTGGTATTTTCTCATTAAATTTTCTTATAATTCTTGCCATATGTGGTTCTATGGGTGTTTTGTCACCATCTTCACTAGGCTTTGCATCAATCCCGATTACCCTAATACCAAAACTCTTAGCCGCCCTGATAACCCGCATATAAAGCTCCACACGCGTAGATAATTCAATTCCCTTCTGTTCCTTGCCATATTTTTCCGCAATGTAGGCTCTTATTTGGTCAGACATTTCTTCGCCCAAATGATACCTATCAAGCATATTCTGGTCTTCGGCGGCAATAAAATTACAAAATATCTTGGTAACACCCATACGCGCCAGGCGATCCATATTCTCTGTTATGAATTCAACATCGCTAAAAGAGCGCTTCAGACGTCCAATAACCAAACCTTCATTCTTTTCCAGCACTTTTTCCAATACCATTATCGGCGAGGCTATAACTTGCTTGTTGTGATTTATTTGCAGGCCATTTTTATCAGAAAGATGGGCGCTAGACAAAATCGGCATTTCCGGCGCTTTGACAGCACCAGAGCCTGTTTCCTTAGAAACCTTATCTGTGATTTTCTTACCTAAGCGAGCGATGATGTTATTTAATGACATAACGATTCTCTCCATCGCGAGAAGGGCAGCATATTAGCAGATTGTTACAGAATTGTTAAATTTTTAAAAATTTACCAAGTTGACACAGGAAATTTATTCTGCTATCGAGTGCAGCTGTTCCAGGCAATTATTGCCAAATCCCCATAAAACAGAAGAGAAATCAGGATATTAATGGGTCAGGTTTGTGTGTTAGCGCTTTTCGCGCATGTATAAACCTTAAGAAATGGGAACAATCTAGGAGAAATCTAGGAATCAACAATCTAACTAAAAAGGGGCCGCAAGGGCTTTATATATAATTATGGATAATCACAAACCACGCAAAGAATATGGTTCAAGAAACTCAAGGCCAAGAAGACCTCAAAGAGAGCATAGAGAAAATAGAGAAGGCGATAATGCCTCCTCAGAAAACAAGGGCTATCCTATGGATGATGTTGCCGATGAAGCAGCGAGTTCAGCAAAAAAATCTGATAAAGTCCTATACATAAAGGATCTAAAAGAAAAATCTCCCGATGAATTATTGGCACTGGCTGATGCTGCAGGGATAGAGAACACCAGTTCGATGTTAAAACAGGAGCTTGTTTTCTCAATTTTGAAGAAAATGTGCGAAGTTGAAGAAGGCACCATAATCGGCGATGGTGTGCTTGAAGTATTGCAGGATGGTTTCGGTTTCCTGCGCTCACCTCATGCCAACTACATGGCTGGCCCAGACGATATTTACGTTTCACCTAGCCAGATTCGCCGCTTCGGCCTACGCACTGGTAATATTATTGAAGGTGAAGTTCGCGCACCAAAACCAGGTGAACGCTATTTCGCATTGCTAAAAGTTAATAAAGTAAACCACGAAAATGCAGATAATCCACGAAATAAGGTGAATTTCGATAACCTTACTCCGCTTTATCCGGATCGTCGTTTCACTCTTGAACTCAAAGATCCTACTAAAAAAGACAAAAGCACCAGAATAATCGACCTGGTTGCCCCGCTCGGCAAAGGCCAGCGCGCGCTTCTTGTCGCTCCTCCGCGCACTGGTAAAACAATGCTTATGCAAAGTATCGCTAAGGCATTGATGGAAAACCATCCTGAAGTTGAGCTTATTGTTCTGCTGATTGATGAGCGCCCGGAAGAAGTGACCGACATGCAGCGTACAGTTAAAGGTGAAGTAGTTAGCTCGACATTCGATGAGCCAGCTAACCGCCACGTACAGCTTGCTGAAATGATTATCGCTAAAGCAAAACGCATGGTTGAACACGGCAAGGATGTCGTAATCCTGCTCGATTCAATTACCCGTCTAGCCCGTGCTTACAACACTGTTGTTCCATCATCAGGCAAGGTATTAACCGGTGGTGTGGATTCAAACGCATTACAAAGACCAAAGCGCTTCTTCGGTGCCGCTCGTAACATCGAAAATGGAGGCTCACTGACAATCATAGCCACGGCTCTGGTTGAAACTGGCTCGCGAATGGACGAAGTAATCTTCGAAGAATTCAAAGGTACTGGTAACAGTGAAATCATCCTTGATCGCAAGCTTTCTGATAAACGTGTATTCCCAGCCATCGATATTACTCGTTCTGGTACTCGTAAAGAAGAGCAGCTGATGACTCAGGCAGAACTCCAGAAAGTTTGGGTACTGCGTAAGATCATAAACCCAATGGGCACTATCGACGCGATGGAATTCCTACTTGATAAAATGGGCAACACCAAATCAAACAGCGAATTCTTCGAAAAGATGAATTCTTAAAAATTAGGGATTAGGATCTAGGATTCAGGGATTATAGAGGTATGACATTGCGCTGTCATTCTGAACGAAGTGAAGAATCTCTTCTTCAAACAAGATCCTTCGTTTCACTCAGGATGACAAGTAATAAAACTGTTATTAATCAACGGCTAACAACCAAAACCCCTAATCCCTAAAGCCTAGCCCCTAACCCCTCTCTTCCTTGTAATATCCCTGTAACCTTCATTTGCTATAATAATCTGATTAAAAACACACGTTAAATCAGGGCATTATTAGCAAAATGGCAGAATTAGAAAATCAGAATACCGACGCAAAAGAGCCGAGTGCGGAAGAAGTTGCCAAACAGCAAGCTAATGAGAAAAAAGCAAAGCGTAATTTACGTATATATAATGGTTTTCTTGTCACGCTTGGTTTGGCAATTTTCTACTTTGCTGGAGCATTAATATATGGCAGAAAGCCAAATAAAATTATCGACAATGAAAAAGTTGTTCCGCTTGCAAATGAGAAAGATGCTCCGCATGCGCTGGATGATGGCTGGAAATGGGAAGAGAGAGACGCGGATGGAAAATATAAAATCCCATATAAGACTGATTCAATTGTTGAAGGCGGAAAAATTATTGATCCTGATTACCAAATAACTTCGGTACAAAGCTTTAAAGATTCGGGTAATGAATCCATATTGGAAAGAGCTATAAAAGAGTTTGAAAAAACCGCAAATGTCAGGTTTGTTAGAGTTGATAGCAACGATAGAAGAACACATATCAAATTCCTTACAGCAAAAATTGAAAAGAATATTCCTGATGGCAAAAAAACTCATGGCCTCAATCTCTCCTCCCTATCTTGGCTCTTCCGGAATAATCATATTGTAGTATCGTCTAGCGAGCAGAATGAACATATTCTTTATGAAAATTTACTACACGAAATTGGTCATGCAATTGGTCTAAAACATCCTTTTGATAAGAGTGATAATAGCAAAAATAACCATGTTTTATCGGCAGAGCTTGATAACGGAGCTAATACAGTTATGAGCTATACTGGATATTCACTAGAAGAATTAGGGCGTTTCGATATTTTTGCTCTGCAAAGAAAGTATGGGCCAAATCCGGATTATCTCCTGAAAGAGGGAGCGGTTGATGCCCAGGGAAATCCAAGGCCGATGTATTTCACAACCAATCCAGATGGCACAAAAACCCTTCATTCTACTGTGTCTGAATATAATTATGGCGATAATATTTCTTTCGCAGGAAATGCACGGCTGAAATTCGGAGGTGTAGAATATTTTCTGACAGAAGAACATGGCATAAGAGATGTTGAAGCTGTTCAGGGTGTAATTAATGGGGATGGACAGAACAACAGACTAATTATTTCTTCTGCGCAAAAATATCCCGACTCAATTAACAGCATAAGAGCTGGTGCAGGCGATGATACTATCGGGATAAATTCTCCAGCCGGTGGATTTTTATATGGAGATGAAGGTAACGATACTTTTGTTTTATTTCCAAATTCAAACCCAGGTGTAGATTCATCAATATACATAAATGACTACACGCCTGGTCAGGATAGAATTCAGATGGCGGCAGTTGATGGAAATATAATCATGTCTGCGTATACAAACGCCTCTTTGTTCCTGGATTTCCACCCTAATCTTAATGCTCTCGCTAATGGCAGACCTGTCAGCAGTGTAACTTTAGAGCGTCATGTTGCCATAAGACCAGAAGATCTGACTTTTGTTAATGGCAATAATCAGCCAATGACTCTTCATCAAATACCGGCCACAGACTCATCAGTTACGTCTGAAAATCCTGGCACTGTAGTTTATGTATTATACTCTGCACAACCATCTACCAAACCAGCAATCCAGAAAAATTAAACAGCGAAGCTATTGCCGCAGCCGCATGTTGCCGAAGCCTTAGGGTTTTTTATTTCAAAATGCGCCGCGCCCAGTGTTTCCACAAAATCCAGAGCTGAGCCACCCATATAATCCAGCGACATATTATCAACCACCACTGCAACCCCGTTTTTCTCAAAAACCAGGTCGTCGTCATTCAGTTTATCATCAAAATCTATTTTATACTGGAATCCCGAGCAACCGCCGCCATCCACCGCAACCCGTAATTTCAGGTTCGGTTTGCCTTCCTGCCCTATCAACTGTAATATGCGCTTTGCCGCGCTATCCGTGATTTCCAGGCTTTTCTGGTTATTCTGTAAAGTTGACTCTGTCATGTTTCTTTCCTAGACTCCCCTAATTCGTCATCGCCTGAATTTGTCACCCCGCATTTATTGCGGGTGCAAATTCTAGGGCGATCCATTCCGTTTGCTGGCATGGATTCCCCTATAGTTTTACTTCGTAAAACTCGGGGAATGACATGTGGGAACAGTATAACATTTATGAACGAAAAAGCAAAGTTTCAAGCCCCGACGCAAAATCCATCATATTATGGTCGCTACATTCTAGCACCCTATGCCTGCCAGGATAACGAAGGTGGGGGACGACTGCATGATGATATAATTTCCCCAGACCGCAGCGATTTTCAGCACGATTGCGACCGTATTATTCACTCCGCAGCTTTTCGCCGGCTACAAGGCAAGACCCAGGTTTTTATATTTGGCCATCGGGGAGATCATTTCCGTAACCGCGCCAGCCACACTCAAGAAGTCACGCAATTAGCCGAAAGCATTGCCCGCCAGCTTGGACTTAACCCGGATTTAGCTAAGGCCGTTGCCATGTCGCACGATCTTGGTCATCCGCCCTTTGGCCATGCCGGTGAACATATTTTGCAGGAAGTAATGCAGAACTTTGGTGGCTTCGATCATAACGCTCATTCGATTGATATAGTAACGCGTCTTGAAGCAAAGCGCGCAGAATTTAACGGCCTGAATCTATCCTGGGCTACGCTTGAAGGCATAGCCAAACATAACGGCCCGGTTAATAACCCGCCGCGTGCGTTGCTTGCCTATAATAAAACTCATGATTTAAGACTTTCCACTTTTGCCAGCGGTGAAGCGCAGGTTGCAGCTTATTGCGACGATATAGCCTATAATAATCACGATATTGAAGATGGCTTAAGATCACGAATTCTTACTGTTGATTCCTTGATTAATTTACCTTTGGTAGGTGAAAAGTTTGACGAAGTTATGAGAAAATATCCAGAAATTGAAATCGGGCGGCTTATCCATGAAGCAAAGCGCAGAATTATGGGTGCTATGGTTAAGGACCTGGTTTCACAGGTCAGAAAAAATTTACAAGATTCTGGCGTTAATTCGGCCGAAGATATTCGTGGTCTAGGCCGCCCAATTGCTCATTTCTCTCCCGAAATGCAGCAAAATATTGATTCTATAAGAGCTTATTTACACACAAATTTATATCGCAACGAAGAAATCCTCCGCAAACTAGAAGAGGCAAAGAGTAAAATCGCCGAACTATTTAAAGCTCTTCTTTCTGATCCAAGCAAATTACCCTCCGAGTGGAAAAGAAAATCTATCAGCCCGCACTCCGAACAGACAGCGCAAAATGTTTGCGATTACATTGCCGGCATGACCGATGAATATGCCTTAAATCTGCATAAAGAAATTTGCTCTAATAATCGTACAACTAGAAGATAAGAAAATGCTAAAATCTTTTGTATTAATTTTACCGTTATTTATATTCTTCTCAACACCTGTAAAAGCCGATAATGCATGCAATTGCAGGGCTTCGTTAACCACACAAGAAGAAATTGATAACGCTGATTCGATTTTTTTGGCCAGGGCAAGAAAGAAAATCGAGAACGGAAAATGGCTGATTGAATTCGATATTCTTAAAGCCTGGAAAGGTTTCGCGCTTCGTTCAAATTATGCTACTCAGCCAATCACAAAAGTTGATGGCTGCAATTTTTTCTTTAAGAACGGAGAAGTTTATCTGGTGTTTTCTGATGCAGTGAATTACAAGAACGAGCTTATTGTTAGCCGCTGTAGCCTTACCAAAGAGGCCAGCCGTTCATTAGAAGAACTAAAATTATTGGGCGACGCAGAAACAGATTATACAAAGCTAGAATAAGATGAACATATTTGAACAAACAAGAAAAGACATTATCGGCGCTCTAAAAGAAGTTTTGCCAGATGCGCAGAATATTGACGCAGTAACCGCAGAGCCACCACGTGATGCGGGACATGGCGATATTGCGACTAACGCAGCTATGGTTGTAGCCAAGTCTGCTGGAAAAAATCCACGAGAGCTCGCCGCCGCTCTAAAAGAAAAAATTGAGAAATTTGATTATGTTGAAAAAGTCGATATTGCCGGTCCAGGTTTTATTAATCTTACAATTACGCCGGCGCGCTGGCGCCTGGTATTGAAAGACGTATTAGAACATGGCACAGGCTTTGGAAATTGCAATATCGGTGCAGGCGAACCAATTAATGTCGAATATGTTTCGGCCAACCCAACCGGTCCAATGCATATTGGTCACGCTAGAGGCGCAGTGTATGGCGATGCACTTGCCCGCCTACTACAAAAAGCCGGCTACAACGTCACTAAAGAATACTACATTAACGATGCTGGCAACCAGGTTAACAACCTAGCGCGGTCGGCTTATTTGCGTTACCGCGAAGCTCTTGGTGAAAAAATTGGTGAAATCCCCGAAGGGCTTTATCCAGGTGAATATTTAAAAGCTGTTGGTGAGGCTCTGGCAAAAGCTGAGGGCAATAGATTTTTGAATCAACCAGAATCCGAATGGCTTGATTATGTTAGGACATTTGTGCTTGAAAACATAATGATTCTAATCCGCAGCGATTTATTAGAGCTTGGCATAGAGCATGATATTTTTTCTTCTGAAAGAAAATTAATCGACGAAAATAAAGTTGAAGATGCTATTAAACTTCTCGATAAAATGGGACTAATTTATCAGGGTACGCTGGAGCCACCAAAGGGTCAGGCTCCCGAAGATTGGGAACCAAGGGAACAAACGCTTTTTAAAGCGACGCAGTTTGGTGATGATGTTGATCGCCCTCTCAAGAAAAGCGACGGAACAAATACCTATTTTTCATCTGATATCGCTTACCACTTTGATAAAATCAAACGCGGCTTTAATAAGATGGTAATAGTTCTTGGTGCCGATCATGGCGGCTACCAGAAAAGGCTGAAGGCAGCTGTTAAAGCCTTAAGCAATAACAACGCTTCGATTGAAATAAAATTATATCAACTTGTAAATTTCTTTGATGATGGCAAGCCAGTTAAAATGTCTAAGCGTGCAGGTACATTCCTGACAGTTAAAGATGTGGTTGAGGCTGTTGGAAAAGATGTTGTCCGCTTCATGATGCTAACTCGTAAGAATGACGTGGTGTTTGATTTCGATTTTAAGAAAGTTACTGAGCAATCAAAAGACAATCCGGTTTTTTATGTTCAATATGCACATGCCAGATCACACTCGGTTCTGAGAACTGCTCTGAAAGAAATTCCTGAATTAAAAGAAACGGATATTGTTTTTTCTCAAGCAGCGGTTGATAAATTAACTCGCCCCGAAGAAATAGAACTTGTTAAAATCATTGCACAGTGGCCAAGAATGGTTGAATCCGCTGCAAAATATTACGAACCACACCGCATTGTTTTTTACTTGCAGGAGCTTGCCGCCGCCTTCCATGCATTCTGGAATAAGGGCAAAGAAGATGACAGTTTACGTTTCATAATAAATGATGATATTATGCTCACCAGAGCAAGGCTCGCACTTGTAAAAGCTTTGGCAACAACTGTTGCTTCCGGATTACAAGTAATAGGTGTAGAGCCAATTAGGGAAATGTAATTTTAATTTGTTTTATAAAAAATTATGCAACCGCAAAGACCACCAGAATTGCCACTCCTTCGCAGCCAAGCACAGAGGCAGCGTACTACTCAGCCTGAATTGGAGAGTATCGTGGAACAACGGCTGCAACAAAAAGAAACCAGGTCATTTTTTTCTGGGGTACTGCCGTCATTTATAGTTTTGTCTTCTCTTGCGGCAATATCAGTTCTTGGCTGGTATGCATTTCAGGAAGCAAAAGGGCCTATAGAGCCTTCCGAGCTTCCAGTTATAAAGGCAGATGCATCTCCTTATAAAATCAAGCCCCTGGATCCAGGAGGAGAAGAAATCGCAAATCTTGATAAGCGAGTTTATGATACTATTTCTGCCATCGGCAGAGAAGAAGATGCAGAAAGTCTCAAGACTATAAAATCATCAGAAGAGCCTCTGTCTCGTGATAAAATTAAAGCGATATCAACCCTTAATGGCTCTCTTGAGGATTCCGCTCCTGAGGACTCATTAATAAGCTCTATCGCGCCGGCAAGTGGTGAGACAGCTTCTGATTCTCTTCCGGAAGCTCAGTTAGTTAATGAAGATGGCAATCAGAATAACGATCAGCAAAATACAGCGCCGGAAACAACAGCAGTCAAAGAAACAACAGAAGATACAATGCCAGATGACGCTGAGAAAAAAATTGAAGCAGCCGTCGAAGAAGTTGAAAAAATAGAAATGCCAAAAATTAAGCCGGTTATTTCTGATAATCCGGATAATCCGCTTGTAGAAACAAAGAAGGCCGATAAAAACGAAACTAAAGATATTAAAAATAAAACAGATAAAACGAAAAAATCAGCGGAAAAGAAAACCGTAAATAAAACTACACCTGCACCAGCAAGCCTGGCAGATAAATCTTCTACAAAGGCTATAAACGGCATAAAAATACAGCTCGGAGCTTATCGTTCCACCAGTGAAGTAAAAAATACCTGGAAAAAATTGAAGGATGCGAATCCTTCATTGCTTGGTAAATATTCTTATTCAATTAATAAAGTAGATTTGGGTGCAAAAGGCATATTCTATCGTCTTCAGGTTGGCGCTTTTAAGGATAAATCAGAAGCATCTTCCATATGCAAAAAGCTGAGCGCGAAAGGACAAGGGTGCTTCGTTGTCAAATAGCTTTTCTAAACTTTCTGCCGCCATTTATGGGATAAGCGGAACCAGCCTTAGTGCCGCAGAAAAAACTTTTTTCAAGAAAGTGAATCCTGTTGGTTTTATTCTTTTCAAGCGTAATTGTGAAACTCCGGATCAGGTAAAAAATCTCAATACAGAGCTCCGTGATTGTGTTGGTTGGCATGCACCAATTCTCATTGATCAGGAAGGTGGCCGCGTCGCCCGTCTTGGCCCTGCCCACTGGCGCAAATCCCCAGCTGCAGGAATTTTTGCTGCTATAGATGAACACGATCACACAAAGGCTGCAAAAGCCGTATATCTTAATGCCAGACTCATAGCAGCAGAGCTTATTGCTCTTGGCATTAACGTAAACTGTGCTCCGATGGCCGATATATTATTTAAAACAAGTCACAACATTATTGGAGATAGGGCTTTCGGAAAAAATGCAAAAACTGTTACTTCTCTTGCCGGAGAAATGGCGCGCGGTCTTATGGAT
>ERZ1066140.167-NODE-167-length-14871-cov-5.132087_pt1 | contig 14871 bp, 15 predicted proteins | sample MGYA00382787_ERZ1066140 | MGnify/ENA primary metagenome ERZ1066140 (study PRJEB33369, sample SAMEA5778370) | biofilm metagenome | biome: Industrial cooling water; feature: Water cooling tower basin; material: Biofilm | place: United Arab Emirates | collected...
ACCTCGTCATTACCAATGACGCGCTCTACCACTGAGCCATGGCGGCATATCGATAATTCGATGATTAGATGATTCATTATAATATATTTTCCGAATCATCGAATTCTCGAATTATCACTTCCAATTTCGCGCTCAGACACTTAAAATATATGCGCGTTGAATGCAAGATTTATATCCCTTTATTATATAATTTATGGAAAATAAAAAAGAAAACTCCAATAGAAACAATAGGCTAAAGCGCGCTAAGAGGAAAAAGAACCTACCTGTCGCCCTTCGCGCCAACCTGTTGCGCCGCAAGAAAAATAAAAAATAACAAAAATTGCAATGAATCTTTAACAAAAATAGTGTATAAACAGTACAAATATGACTGATAAGAAAGAGGAGCTTAAAAAGATACGCAAAAAGCACCTCATGATGTTCCTTCACGAACGAGAACACAAAGCTCAACAGGAGAAAATGCACGTGGCAAAAGGTGGTTGGACAGATAGCACACTCGCAGATGGCGAAATAGAGACATTGGACACAAGTTGGAAAGACAAAACCCAGGATCTGCGCGAAAGATTGCGCTCTCGTAAGGCAAAAGCCAAAGCTATGTGGCGTGGCCGATAATTCTCCCTTTCTTTTCATCTATTATTCTTTTATAAACCTTTTAATTCGTCATCGCCTGAGTTTTACTGGGTAAAACTCTAGCGCGATCCATATAAGCATTTGCCAGTATGGATTCCCCTAGAATTTACAAAGCAAATTCATGGAATGACGCATTTGGAAACAGATTAGGAATTTTCTATGTCAATAATGCCAGATAGCTGGATAAAAGAAATGGCCACCAAGAACGGGATGATTGAGCCATTTGTTGACGGCCAGCAAAAGCAAGACCAAAAAAAACAAGGCATCATTTCTTACGGCGTTTCATCATATGGTTATGATGCTCGCGTTTCCGATGAATTCAAAATATTCACCAACATAGATTCAGCCACAGTTGACCCAAAAGGTTTTGATCAAAAGGGTTTCGTTGATCGCAAAACTGACGTTTGCATAATTCCGCCAAACAGCTTTGTGCTGGCACGCACAGTAGAATATTTCCGCATCCCACGTGATGTACTCGTTGTCTGCGTCGGCAAATCAACTTATGCTCGCTGCGGTATCATAGTGAATGTAACTCCACTTGAACCAGAATGGGAGGGCCACGTAACGCTTGAATTCTCAAACACAACACCTCTGCCAGCAAAAATTTACGCCAACGAAGGCGCATGTCAGTTTCTATTTTTTAAAGGCGACACTGTCTGTGATGTGTCTTACGCAGATCGCGCAGGCAAGTACATGAAACAAAAAGGCGTCACTCTACCTAAAATTTAAATATGGATAAAATAAAGATAACAGGCGGTGCGCCACTGAATGGAATGATTGAGATTGGCGGAGCTAAAAATGCTGCCCTTCCTTTGATTGCCGCTAGCATATTATCAGAAGAAAAACTTGTTTTATCGAATGTGCCCCACCTTGCCGATATCACAACAATGGCAAATTTGCTTGTTCACCTTGGTGTTGATTTTTGCATTGATGGCTGTGCTGCCAATAGCGGACATATTGGCCGAGTCTTAAGTTTTAAGGCAGATAATATTCAAACTACAAAAGCTCCATATGACATTGTTCGCAAAATGCGTGCGTCAATAATTGTACTTGGGCCGCTGCTTGCGCGTTTTGGTGAAGCCAGCGTGTCTCTGCCAGGCGGTTGTGCTATCGGCCAGCGACCAATTGACCTGCACCTCAAAGCATTTGAGAAGATGGGTGCAAAAATCTTGCTCGAAGATGGATATGTTCAGGCAAGTGCACCGAAAGGCGGGCTGAAAGGCGGCGTTATAGATTTTCCAAAAGTCTCGGTTGGCGCAACTGAAAATGCCGTGCTTGCCGCAACTTTAGCGAAAGGCAAAACCATCATCAAAAATGCTGCTTGTGAACCAGAAGTAACAGATCTAGTAAACTGCCTAAATAAAATGGGCGCCAAAATTAAAGGTGGCGGAACCGGTACATTAACCGTCGAAGGCGTCAAAAAATTGAATGCTGTTGAGCACTCTATAGTCCCTGATCGAATTGAAGCTGGAACATATGCAGTTGCTGCTGCAATTACTGGCGGCGACATTGAGCTACGCGGTATTAATGCCGACATTATGAAAAGTACGCTTTCAGTTTTAAAGAAATGCGGCGCCAAAATCGAATTAGGCGAAAATACAATTCGTGTGAGCATGAAAAAGGGTAAGATTAAACCCGTCAACATCACAACAAAACCATATCCCGGCTTTGCCACCGACATGCAAGCACAGATGTGTGCATTATTAGCAGTTGCCAACGGTGAATCAAAAATCACCGAAAATATTTTTGAAAATCGCTATATGCACGTTCCGGAGCTAATGCGCATGGGCGCAAATATTTCTACAGATGGTTCGGTCGCAATTATTAAAGGCGTTAAAAAACTTAAAGGCGCCGAAGTTATGGCAACTGATTTACGCGCATCCGTTTCATTGGTCCTGGCCGCACTTATCGCCGAGGGAGAATCAGTAATAAACCGCGTTTACCACATTGATCGTGGCTATGAACGTATTGAAGAAAAACTTGCCACTTGCGGCGCTAATATTGAGAGAGTCAAAGGCTCAGCCTAGAAATACTTAGATTTTTTTTAATATTTATCTACAACCTTTCTTCCTACATCAAATTTTCTTGGATCTACTATCATAACAACATTGTAGGCGCCTTTGAAATTATCTATTGCATCTCTAATAATAACTCCTATTAACTTTCTTGATTCTTCTTTGCCTAGGAAATATCTAATATTCATAAATCCTTGTATGGCAGCAGCAGCTATTTCGCTGCACTTTGCATCATCCGAAATCTTGTCTAAATCATGCCCGTCATTGTTACGCTTAAAAACATCTATAAATATGTCGTAAGCTTCCATAGCAGCATCTACAAGTTCTGACTCAAGATAAGGACTATCATCATTTGAATTATCTGTCCTAAATAATCCTATCTTTGCCTTAAAAATTTTCCTCTGGTTTGCTAGAAATTCCTCTGCTCTACTTTTATCCATTTTTATACAAATCTAAATACAGTTCATAAATAAAATCTTCCCACTCTGGATCATAAACAGATTTACTGAGGTCTGGACTATTTGAATAAGCATTCGCACATAACTCCCTAATTTTGGGTAACACCTCCGCCTTAGGGATATTATTGTCGATAGACTTAACAAACCACTCAGGAACTATCTGTATTTTTTTATCTGAAACTCTATCTTTCCAATCCATATTATTAACTAACTCCCAAACTGCAATTCAGCCAGCCTCGCATATAGCGAACCCTGCTTCACTAACTCCTGGTGCGTACCCATAGCCTCAATCTGACCGTTACTTATTACTATTATCTTATCAGATTTTAGAATAGTCGCCAAGCGATGCGCGATGACTATCGTCGTCCTGTTTTCCATAATTTTCTCAAGCGCCTGCTGCACTAACTGCTCATTCTCAGCATCAAGTGAACTTGTCGCCTCATCAAGCAACAAAATCTTCGGATCTCTCAAAATAGCCCGCGCTAACGCGATGCGCTGTCTTTCCCCGCCAGATAGCATCACCCCTTTCTCGCCTAAGAAAGTCTGATAACCTTTGGGGAGCTTGCTTATAAAATCGTGCGCCTGAGCTATTTCTGCCGCTTCAATAATTTCCGCTTCCGTTGCATCCTGTTTGCCATATTTTATATTTTCGTACGCTGTATCAGAGAAAACTATAGGCTCTTGTGGAACAAACGCAAAATATTTTCTTAATTCATTCGGATCTGTATCACGTAAATTTACATCGCCCACCCTAATACTCCCCTCCTGTGGGTCATAGAAACGTAATAGAAGCTGCAAAATTGTACTTTTCCCTGAGCCTGAAGGACCGACAAGAGCAACTTTCTCACCTGGGTTCACCTTAAAACTTATATTATGTAGAGCAGGAATTTCTTTACGAGTTGGATAATAAAAGGTGACATTATTGAAGGTCACTTCAGGTCTGAAATTATTATCAAGCTGAACTGGCATTGAAGGTATCTCAATATCAGATTTGGCATTAAGCAACTCCATGAGTCTTTCTGCGGCTCCTGCGGCTCTTTGTATATCGCCGACAACTTCACTAATTGCGCCAGTTGATGCCGCAACAAGAATAGAATAAAAAACAAACGATGAAAGTTCTCCGCCTGTGATATAACCATTTAAAACATCTTTGCCTCCAATCCACAAAACCAAACCAACCGAGCCAAAAACGAGCACTATTACAATAGCTGTTAATTTTGCCCGCATTTTAACCCTTTCCATAGCGGCCTGATAGGCTTCTCCAACAAACCCGGAAAATTTATTGAACTCTCCGGATTCCTGCCCGAATGATTGTACAATTCTTATTGAACTAAGAGTCTCCTGCCCATGCGATGATAAGTCAGCAATCTTATCCTGCGAATTTCTAGATAACTTCCTTACTTTTTTGCCAAGAGTAATAATTTGTAGAACAACAATCGGAATTAATATTGCAATAAACGCTGTAAGTTTTGTACTCGTTGCAACTAACATCACAACGCCGCCTATTAACATAATCACATTTCTTATAGCCACCGCAAGGCTACTGCCAACAACAAGCTGGATTACAGAAGTATCGGTAGTCAGCCGCGAGAGAACCTCTCCCGTTCTGGTGATTTCAAAGAAACCTGGAGATAACGTAAGCAACTTTTTATATACGTCACGCCTTATGTCAGCGACAACGCCCTCTCCTATCTTAGTAATAAAATAAAATCTTGTGTAAGAAGAAGCAGCCAGAACAGCTATAACAAGAAGCAGAACCAGTAGTGACAAGTCCAGGAACTTCTCGTCCTGTTTGCTGAAACCTTCATCTATTAGATACTTCAGCCCAGTACCAATACCAAGCACAGATGAGGAAGCCACAATCAAAGCCACCAGAACTATTGCCGATTCTTTTACATAGTTTTTTAGATATTTAAAAACATGCCGAAGGTTTTTGACCTCACCTTTCGGTAAGTCAGCAATTCTGCCTGCCCCCTGTATATATGTCTTTCCCTCTGCCATTATTCTGCTATTTCTCTCAGTTCCCCTAAAATCTTATCTTCTAAACTAACAACACCATCTAGCCAAGCGCCTTGCCTCTCATCACAAACAAAATATGCTGCTCCACTAACCGGCGACGAAACCCAAATCTTTAAACTCGCTTGATGCTTATTAATGATATACTGCCTTCCGTTTTCTAGTGTTAGCGATAGGATGCCGTCGTGCAAATCAGCATCCCATTTGCCTTCAACGTCGATTTTCTCAATTTTTTCGACTAAATCGCCAAGTGCCTTATCGGCAAACTTATGAAAATCTGAAATCTGCATTTTACCCCTACAACTTACCCTTCTAATATAGTACAGTTCATTTTTCCAAAGCTATATAACAAACTTGCAATGAAATTACGATTAAAACTCCCAAAAATCTTTAAACGCAGGAAAAGAGGCGGAAATAGTAGATTATTCTCTAAAACGATTCGCTTTGGCCTTCTCGCAGCCATCTGGGGGAGTATTGTTGGCGTATTGGTTCTTGGCTATTGCATTCACGACTTGCCGAGCACCGAGAAACTAACCAAAGCTGCTTCAAGTCACCAGATTCGTATACTTTCCTCTGACGGACAGCTAATCACCAATCTTGGCGAAGTTTCAAGCGATGATTTGAGCTACGAAGATATTCCGGAACATCTTATCAATGCCGTGATTGCAACCGAAGACCGGCGATTTTTCAAGCATTTTGGTTTTGACATTTACGGCTTCACCCGAGCCATGTTTGAAAATCTGAAGGCTGGTCAGGTGGTTCAGGGCGGAAGCACTATAACACAACAATTGGCAAAAGTCGTTTTCTTATCTCCTGAGCGCACCATAAAAAGAAAAATCCAGGAACTTATTCTGGCTATATGGATAGAACAGCGTTTTACAAAAAAAGAAATTATGACCATGTACCTAAACCGAGTTTATATGGGTTCGGGTTTCTTTGGTGTTGATGCCGCAGCAAGAGGCTATTTTGGTAAACCAGCGCGCTATCTCACTCTGAATGAATCCGCAATGCTTGCTGGCTTACTAAAAGCTCCAACGCGCTATTCCCCATTTACAGATAAAAAACTGGCCAAAAAGCGCGCTACACAAGTCATTGCTAACATGGTTGATGCCGGCATGTTATCCAAGAAAAAAGCCTCTCAGTCAGGTACCGCTATTCAAACAAAACAGAAACAAGCAAATAGCCGTTATTATTTCACCGACTGGCTGTCCGGCCAGATTCCTGATTATGTTGGGATAATTGATTCTGACCTGGTAATTACAACAACTCTTGATCTTCGCCTGCAATCTTATGCCGAAGAGGCCATAAAGAAAGTTCTCTCCGAACAAGGTGATGATAGAAATGTTAAACAAGCAGCACTGGTTGCTATGACTCCGCAAGGCGAAATACTTGCCATGGTCGGCGGACGCGATTACGGCCAAAGCCAGTTTAACCGTGCCGCACAAGCCCAGCGCCAACCCGGCTCCAGCTTTAAATTCTTTCCGTATTTAGCCGCGCTTGAAGCTGGCTATCTACCACACGACGAATTTATCGACGAAGAAATAGAGATAGATGGCTGGCGCCCTAAAAATTACGACGAAGAGTACCGCGGCGAAATCAGTATGAAAACTGCTTTTGCCCTTTCTATAAATTCTGTTGCTGTAAAAATTGCTGAAATGGTCGGGCGTAACCGCGTCATAGAAGTTGCCCGCCGCCTTGGCATAGAATCTCCACTTCTGCCAATAGCCAGCCTTGCGCTTGGTACAAACGAGGTTAACCTCATGGAAATGACCCAGGCATATGCCCATCTCCCAAACGATGGTTATCCTGTCAGAATGTATGGGATAAAAGAGATTAAGACCGCTGCCGGTGAAACCTTATACAAGCGCGCACCATCTTCTCCTGGTGGCCGAGTCATTGACAAAAACATAGTTGCGCGCATGAACGCCTTATTAAAAGAAGTTATGGAAGAAGGAACTGGCCGAAAAGCCCGTCTTTTGCGTGAAACAGCAGGCAAAACAGGAACTTCTCAGGATTTCCGCGATGCATGGTTTGTTGGCTTTACTCCACAGGTAGTTGCTGGTGTATGGATTGGCAATGATGACGATACGCCAATGGATGGGGTTACTGGCGGCACTCTGGCCGGCCAGATCTGGATGCATTTCATGAAAGACACCCATCAAACTATAGAGCCACGCTCAATTCCAACCGACACAGGCTTATTTAACTGGTTCAGGCGCAACTGGAGCGGTAACAGGCACAGTGATAGGAACAGAAACAATGAAGAAGCAGAACGCCAAGATTTCTGGAATAACGTTATGGAAGATGTAGAATCCGAGGATCAAGATACCTCCGCCGAATCCAGCACCGAAAACAACTCAGGCACTGAAACGGACACTCAAGAATGGATTTCCCCAGATTCCGAAGAGCCGCAAAAACCCCAAATTGAGATTCATTTGTAGATTTATAAAGCCTTTATTATGATCTCTATTAAAGTTTTTTTGTAATAGTAGGATCCACCGCTCCACCATTTGTAGCTTCTGTCGCTTTACCGGAAGGTCTTTCACTAAATGCCCTTTCAAGAACCTCTTTTACAGTTATTCTGCCCGCAAGAATTTCCCTATGATTGTACTCCACCGCACCCACTGCTGTTTCGTTCCATCCACTTGCTCCCAAAGGTGTTGTGCCTATAACTTCTAGAAAATTCTTATCAGGCCCCACAGCTTTAGCTAATCGCCTAAGTGCCTTAGCCTCGTGTGCATTAAATTTATTTACATCTCCAGGAGAAATTATTCCCCTTAGTAACTCCCCACACAGAATTTTGTGCAATTCCATTTGCTCTTCACTAAATTTAGCAACATCAGCAACTTCTACTATTCCAGCTTTTAGTAAACTCCTATCTATTTTTTGCACCTTCTCAATCTCTGCATCACTTAAGCCTTGTACATCTCTAAAACGCACATAACCATGAAATAAATATTCGTGAAGTTTGCCTGCAACTTCCATATCTCTCAAGGATAGTGATTTTAACGCAGGAAAAGTCATCCTGTTCTTGGGAGCACAATCATCTGCCATCAGGAACCAAATATTTGGATTAAATCCTCGTGTTTTACGCGCAACATTTTCTGCAATAATCGTAAACATATCAGGTTCATCTACTTTTTTCTCTGCCCCTGAAAAAAACTTAAATGCCTGATCTACGGTAATAATGCCAAAAGATACTGCTGCTTTAACATTACTACGACTTAGAATCTCTCTCTGTGAATCATCAAGTGAAGCGGCTATAGGCACGGACAAATTGCCACTCAATACCAAAGAACAAAGATTATCATCATTAAATATTTCAGCTTGCTTGGGTCTTAAACTAAGAACATCTTCTATATTTAATCCTTTGCCACATTTTTGGGCTATATACTTTCTCCCACCGGGATTTGCCTCAAGTCCGTAATATCCCCTACCATCATAAAAATAAAAATCATACCCCAATGCCTTTTTTATCCCCTTTACATTCAATACCTTAACCTGATCATCTGTAAGATTAGCAGCTTTCTCGAGCGACAAAATTCCAGTATATATAACAGCCCAGACTCCCAAACTATTAATGTGTCCAGCTTGCTCTGGTGTAAGACTAAGAGCAAAATCAGTGGACATCTTGCCAACACTTATTAAATTCCTAATTCGGACATGATTCAGTACAAGAGTTTGTTGTTCGTCCGGCACAAAGCTAAGCCCAAAGCTTTTAGCAACATTATTGGCTGGTTGCCTAAAAACCTCTTCTGTATCGCCCCAAAATAAGTCTCCTACCATATCTGTCTCCACAAAACTGCTATATTTCCCTGTATTAACAGCACTATAGCATATAAATGTTAAAAAATTATTAAGATATAATTTTTAAACCTCATATAAATCCTTGCATTAGGAAGAAAAATATGTAGGATGGCGCTCCCTAAGCATAAAACTATGCGAAAAACGGTGATAAAAAGGTTTAGAATATGGCATTTTACGAAAGTACATTTATTGTCCGTCAGGAGCTTTCTGCGAAAGACGTTGATAAGATTACAGAAAAATTCTCTGGCGTTGTTAAGAAAAACGGTGGAAAAGTCCTGAAATCAGAATATTGGGGTCTGCGCACACTTGCCTACCCTATTAATAAGACCAGCAAAGGTCACTATGTTCATTTGCGAATTGAAGGTGAAACTTCTATTGCGGGGCAAATCGAACGCAGCTATCGCATGGATGAAGATGTTATCCGCAATCTCACTATTAGAGTAGATGAAGTTAGCAATGATGATTCTCCGCTTCTGAGAAATGATGAAGAGCCGGTCATAGAGTTTGACCCAATAAATGATGACAATTTTTCTAGAGGATAATGGAGATTAATATTTATGGCAGGTTTTAACAGAAATAGCAGCCGCGAAGGCAGAGAAGGCAGAGATAACAGAAGAGAAGGTGGTTTTGGCGGCCAGGATGCCAAGAAAACCTTTTTTAAACGCAAACGTTCTTGCCCTCTTTCTGGGAAAGGCGCACCAAAAATTGATTATAAGGACATCAGATTGCTAGGCAAGTTTGTTTCAGAACGCGGCAAGATAATGCCTAGAAGAATATCTGCAGTTTGTGCAAAGAAGCAGCGCGAACTCGCCGAAGCGATTAAGAGAGCTAGAACTTTGGCACTTCTGCCTTATTCAGATCAGAAATAATAAAAATAAATTAAATAAATACAGATAATAATTAATCAAAATCAAATCTTTAGAGTTAGATATGCAAGTAATATTGATAGAACCAGTTAGAAATCTTGGCAATGTTGGCGATGTAGTGAAGGTGAAAAATGGCTATGCCCGCAACTTCCTCCTGCCTACTAAGAAGGCTTTGCGCTCAACAAAAGAAAATGTTGCTTACTTTGAATCTCGTAAGGCTGAAATTCAAAAAGAAAATGAGAAAAATAAAGATACAGCTGAGAAGATTGCTTCAGCAATCAATGGCTCTTTCGTTGCCTTGACACGTCAGGCTGGTGAAGATGGCCGCTTGTTCGGCTCTGTTACTTCGCTTGATATTGCTCGTGAAATTTCTGCAGATGGCAAAAATAATGTTGATCGCAAACAGGTTATTCTTCTTACCCCAATAAAATACATTGGTATTTACGAAATTCCTGTTCACTTGCACGCCGATGTTACAGCTAAGATTAATGTAAACATTGCTCGCAGTTCAACTGAAGCTAAAGATGCTGAAAAACGCTTTAAGCGCGGTGAGAGAGTGATGGAAGGACCAGACGGCAAAGAAGCTGAAGATAATGCAAAAGCTGCAAAATCCTCTGCTAAATCTGAAGCAGCAAAATCAGAATCTGCCGCTGTAGCAGCTCCTGAAGCTCCTACTAAAGCCGCTGAGGAAAATAAAGAAGCAGCTCCAAAGAAAGCTAAAAAGAAAAAATCTGAAGCCGCTGAAACTAAGGCATAGTCTCTTTTAGAGCTCTTTTACTCCCACATGTCATGCTGAACTTGTTTCAGCATCTATCTTTGTATACTAGTTTATGACATATCTTGTACTTATAGCCCCTGAAACGAGTTCAGGGTGACAGGTTGAATTACTTATTAATTTTATACTTTAAGTTTTATCAATTTTGCAGTTCACTATTCTGAATTTTTATTCTAGATTCCTCTTTCGCAAGAGGAAGAAATCATGGCTATGCCCGCAAAAAAAAACACATTGAAGCAAGTACCCAGCAGCAATAGTCTTGACCAACGCCAGTTGCCTTATAATATCGAGGCGGAGCAGGCATTATTGGGTGCGATTCTCATTGATAACGAGGCCATTAATAAAATTTCAGACATGCTTCTGGCCGAGCACTTTTATGAACCAGTCCACACCCGCATATACAAAGCAATCCACAATTTCATTGAGCGCGGACTTATCGCTAGCCCGGTAACATTAAAAAGCCAGTTTGATAGCGATGAAGCGCTGAAAGATATTGGTGGTGCCGGATATTTGGCTAAATTAACTGGTTTATCAGCTGGGATCCTAAATATTAAACATTACGCACAAATCGTCTACGACCTTGCTATTGCGCGCAACCTAATCACAATTGGCCAGGACATAGTTAATGACGCATTCGATAACAACCTGAAAGAACCAGCAGCATCACAGATAGAAAAAGCCGAACACAAATTGTTTAACCTTGCAAGCGAGGGAAGCAGCGATAAAAACTTCGGCCATTTAAAAAATTCACTTACAGATGCTATTAAACGAGCTGAATTTGCCCTCAAGCAAAAAGGCGAAGTTAGTGGCGTACCTACGGGCTTTATGGATTTGGATCGCATGCTTGGCGGTATGCACGATTCCGACATGCTGATTCTTGCTGGCCGCCCATCTATGGGTAAAACAGCTCTAGCAATGAATATCGCTCTAAATGCTGCAAAAGCTTTCCGTGCAGAATTTAACGAACATAAGAAAACCGAGAATCTTTCTCCTTCAGAGCAAAAATCTGTTGGCGTGTTCTCGCTGGAAATGTCAGCAGAACAGCTCGCTTCCAGGTTACTTTCTATGCAAACAGGTCTTAATTCAAACAATATCCGCCGCGGCAGATTAGATCAGAAGAAAGGCGAGTTCGATCTTTTGATTGAAGGTAATAAAGAATTATACGAATTACCGATGTATATTGACGACACTCCTGCTCTCTCTATTTCAGCGATTAGAACTCGTGCACGCAGGCTGAAGAGAAAACATAATCTAGCTTTTCTTGTCATAGACTATTTACAGTTAATTCGCGGCGTTTCTGAAGCAGCCTCAAGCAATCGTGTTCAGGAAGTTTCTGAAATTACACAGGGTTTAAAAGCAATTGCAAAAGAGCTTAATATTCCTGTGCTTGCTCTTTCCCAGCTTTCGCGCCAGGTAGAAGGCCGCGATGACAAAAGACCCCAACTATCAGATTTACGTGAATCTGGAAGTATTGAACAGGATGCCGACATAGTTATATTTATCTATCGTGAACAATATTATCTAGAAAGAACACGACCATCAGATGGAACTCCGGAGCTTCAAGCCTGGATGGAAAAGAACGGTGAAAAATGGATGCAATCTAAAAATAAAGCTGAAATAATAATCTCAAAGCATCGTAACGGCCCGATTGGAAACAAATTCCTGATGTTTGATTCGAACACTACAGGATTTAACAATTTAGACGAAAGCTACCCTATAAATAACAACTCTGAGTCTCCATTCTAATGACTATTCATTCCGATTCATTTCTGGAAATTGATCTTGGCGCAATCGCACATAATTACAAATATCTCGCTAAAAAATCTGGTGCTGCGGAAACAGCTGCTGTTGTTAAAGCAAATGCATACGGCCTTGGGGTAAAACAGGTTGCTGATAAACTTGAGAAATCCGGATGCAAATCATTTTTTGTTGCAACACTTGATGAAGCACTAGAGCTTCGTAGCGCCATGAAAAAAAATTCTATATTTGTTTTCCATGGATTGGGAAAAAATCAGGAAAAAATATTTCTTGAAAAGCAGATAATTCCTGTCCTTAACGATATCTATCAAATTGACCTTTGGAAAAAATTTGCAAAGAAAATCCAGAAAAAACTGCCATCAGTACTTCATATTGATACAGGCATGAACCGGCTAGGCCTCAGTCAGCAAGAAGCCAAAAAATTCCTAGCTGATAAAAAGAATTTTAGTTCCTTAGACATAAAATATCTAATGACACACCTTGCCTGCGCAAATGAACAGTCTGCAATGAACAGCATACAACTTGAAGATTTTGGCGCCATAACGGCTTTGCAGCCGGATATACCTTCATCAATTGCAAACTCTTCTGGAATTTTTCTCGGGCAAAAATTCCGCCAGGATCTAGTTCGCCCTGGCTCAGCGCTTTATGGCGTAAATCCCTCTTCATCTAATAAGAATCCCATGAAGAATGTAGTCACTCTAACGGCAAAAATTATTCAGATTCGAGAAATAACCGGCAAAAGAGAGACTGTTGGTTATGGAGCAACAAAAACTATCTCAGCCGGTTCACGAATTGCCATAATTCCTGTTGGTTATGCCGATGGTTATCTACGTCATTTAAGCAACAGCGGTATAGTTTATTTTGATGGTTGTGAATTACCCATAATTGGCCGCGTTTCAATGGATTTGACGATAATTGATATTACAAAAATATCTCCTAATAAAATTAAAATTGGTTCAGAAATTGAACTAATCGGTAGACATGTCCCGGTGGATTTGGTAGCAAAGAAAGCAGGCACTATCGGCTACGAAATTTTAACAAATTTAGGCAGTCGATATAACAGAAAATACAAAAATTAATATAACACTAGTTTTATAATTAATTTTATACAGGCATATTAAAAATGAACTTTCTGGCAATTCTTGGACGCGTTTTCATTTCTTTCTTAAACGCCACTGGCCGCCTTTCTATTTTCGCTTCCCACTCTGTTGCTGCAATTTTTAGACCTCCTTTTTACTGGCGGGCAATTACAAAACAGATGTTGGAAATTGGCTATTATTCCCTGCCTGTTGTCGGCCTGACTGCAATTTTTACCGGCATGGTGCTTGCCTTGCAGAGTTACACTGGATTCTCAAGATTTAACGCTGAAAGCTCAATTGCCGCAGTAGTTGTAATTTCGATAACGCGTGAACTCGGCCCCGTCCTTGCAGGCCTTATGGTAGCAGGTCGCGTTGGCGCTTCTATGGCCGCAGAAATAGGAACTATGAGAGTTACTGAGCAAATCGATGCACTAGTAACCCTTTCAACAAATCCTTATAAATATCTTATTGCACCAAGAATAGTTGCGGGCGTGCTTATGCTGCCAGCTCTTGTAGCAGTGGCCGATATAATCGGTGTATTTGGCGGTTATTTAGTTAGTATCCACAAGCTGGGATTTAATCCTGGCGTATATTTACAAAACACTTTTGATTTTGTTGAAACAAAAGACGTGGTTTCCGGCCTTGTTAAAGCCTCAGTTTTTGGTTTTATAATTGCGCTTATGGGTTGTTATAACGGCTTTAACTCGCAGCGCGGCGCGCAAGGTGTTGGCATGGCTACAACAAATGCCGTTGTTACGGCTTCAATATTAATTCTTGTTACAAACTATATTATAACTGAGATTTTCTTTTCATCATGAGCTCCACTCCCAAAATAGAAGTTAAAGGCCTTACCAAATCTTTCGGTACAAAGAAGGTTTTGCAAGGCGTAGATATTAGCGTTGAGAAAGGTGAGTCTCTAGTAATTATTGGCGGTTCCGGCACAGGAAAATCAGTGCTTATAAAGAATATTATAGGCCTAATGGCACCAGATAGTGGCAGCATAAAAATTGATGGGCAGGAAACATCTATTCTTAGTGAACGCGAAAGAAATATGATGATGCATAAATTTGGTTATTTGTTCCAGGGCGGCGCTCTTTTTGATAGCCTTACAATTTGGGAAAATGTTGCATTTGGATTGCTTGAAGCAGAGCGCATGAACAGAAAACAGGCCTATGAAATCGCTCGTGAAAAAATTAACTCAGTAGGTCTTGGCACCGATGTCGCACAATTATACCCGGCTGAACTTTCAGGTGGCATGCAAAAGCGCGTTGCCTTAGCGAGAGCCATATGCACGAATCCTGAAATTATTTTCTTTGATGAACCTACCACAGGACTTGATCCGATTATGGCCGATATAATCAATAACCTCATTGTTAAATGTACATCGGAACTTGGTGCCACAGCAATCACCATAACTCATGATATGGCCTCAGTCAGAAAAGTTGCCGATAGAGTCGGGATGCTTTACCA
>ERZ1066140.173-NODE-173-length-14643-cov-5.466205_pt1 | contig 14643 bp, 14 predicted proteins | sample MGYA00382787_ERZ1066140 | MGnify/ENA primary metagenome ERZ1066140 (study PRJEB33369, sample SAMEA5778370) | biofilm metagenome | biome: Industrial cooling water; feature: Water cooling tower basin; material: Biofilm | place: United Arab Emirates | collected...
GCCGCGAGTCTTCGCGGCATATAAACATTGTTTATATCGCGCCAGACGGCGCTCTGACTGGATCCTCACGTCGCTACGCTCCTCAGGATGACGGTGTTGGGAATTATGAGTTAAATTAAAAAGAGATATAATTAAACGGAGTATATATGGCCGCGAATACTACAGATAAAGATTTTGAGAATGATGTATTAAAGTCCGGAACACCAGTGTTGGTGGATTTTTGGGCTGAATGGTGCGGACCATGCCGCCAAATGTCGCCAATTCTTGATGAATTATCAAAAGACATGGGTAAAAAAGTGAAGGTTGTTAAGGTCAATATCGACCAAAACCCTGAAACGCCAACGCAGTATGGCGTGCGCGGCATCCCTACTTTTGTTCTGTTTAAAGACGGCGAACCAGTAGCAACCAAAGTTGGCTCAGTTCCAAAAACCGCTCTTTATCAGTGGGTTGAAGAGTCTTTAGTAGCTTAATTATCCAGTCTTAACCATCATATTTCTAGTAGCGGCGGGGAGAGTTACCTTTATGCCGTCTAGTTCGTCTGTAATTTTTATCTGGCAGCCGAGGCGTGATGTATGGGTTAGGCCAAATGCAAGATCTAGCATATCTTCCTCTTCTTCTTTTGGCTCTTCCAATTTGTCAAAATAAGCTTCATCAACAATAACATGGCATGTCGAACAAGCCAGCGAACCTTCGCACGCGCCCTCAAGCGGAATTTCATTCTGGTGGGCAGCCTCAAGAATTGTTGTTCCTTCCGCAACCTGGAATTCTTTTTCTGAACCATCTTTAAACTTAAATGTAATCTTAGGCATTTTTGCTCCTTACTACTTCATCAACATTCTTTCCACGCAAAGCGTCGGAAAGCGCCCTATTTACCCTCTTTTCGGCAAAATCGCTACATATTTTATCAAGTTCTTGCGCTTTAATGTCAACATCATCTCTATTGCTACCTTTCATGGCAGCCTTAAGTTGCGCTACAGCTTTATCTATTGCTTTTCTTTCGCTTGTTTCCAGTAAATCGCCATCGCTCTCTAGAGCTTTCTCCAAATTATCTAGCATAATTTGTGCTTCTAGTCTGGATTCAGACAATAACCTTTCAAAAATATCTTGTTTGGCGTTCTTGTAGCTATCCATAAGCATTTTTTCAATCTGCTTGTCTGCCAACCCGTATGAAGGCTTAACTTCTATTTGCTGCTCTTTTCCGGAAGTTTCCTCACGCGCGCTAACAGTCAATAATCCATCAGCATCAAGTGAGAAAGTCACTTTTATTCTTGCTATTCCTGCCTGCATTGGTGGAATACCGCTCAGCTCGAAATGCGCAAGAGAACGACACAAATCAGCGCGTTCACGCTCACCCTGCAGCACATGAATTTTCATTCCGGTCTGCCCATCTTTGTGCGTTGTGAATTCCTGCGATTTGGCAACTGGTATCAGCGTATTACGTTCAATTATTTTTTCAACCAGGCCGCCAATTGTTTCAATACCAAGCGATAGCGGATTCACATCCAATAAAAGTGTCCCCTCTCCTCTCGTCAGCGATTCCGCCTGTATCGCCGCGCCGAAAGCGACCACGAAATCAGGATCTATATTTGTCAGCGGCTTTTGTCCGAATAGTTTAGCAACATTCTCTCTTACAAAAGGAATGCGAGTTGATCCGCCTACCATCACAACGCCTTTAATTTCCGATATATCAAGGCCTGAATCGCTAACCGCATCTAAACAAATTTTTAAACTTCTTTTGACATCCTGATTTATTAAATCTTCGAATTCATTCCGGCTTATTGAGAAATCAAAACGCTTTTTCTTAAATTTAATTTTTCCTTTCCAGATTTTTTTACTTGTTAAGGACTCTTTTATCTTCTTTGTCTGCTCTAGCAACAAGTTGAGTTCATCTTCATCCTCAATCTTTTGATTTAAATCACTAATCGCTTTCATCACTATTGCATGATCAAAATCATCACCGCCAAGACTAGTATCTCCGGCAGTTGCAATAACGCGAAAAACACCTTTCTCCATCTTCAGAATAGAAATATCAAATGTCCCGCCACCTAGGTCATAAACTGCGTAAATTCCTTCTGAATTGTTATCAAGACCATACGCCAGTGCTGCCGCAGTTGGCTCGTTGATTAACCTTAGTACCTCAATTCCGGCAAGTTTAGCGGCGTCTTTAGTGGCTGCACGCGCTGCATCGTCAAAATAAGCCGGAACAGTAATCACTGCCTTTTTTATTTTTTTTGATAAAGACTTCTCAGCATTTTTTTTGAGTTTCTTTAGAATTTCAGACGATATGTCAACTGCTGTGACTTTTTTTCCATCAGCATCAAGATAAATCATGTTTTCATTTGATGAACGGTGAATTCGGTATGGAAGCCATCCAGAGATTTTTTTGATATCTTTTATACCTTTACCCATCAGTTTTTTGACCGATCTGAAAACTGTATCTTGCCTCTTTACCAAAGCTTCTCTGGCTTTCTTACCAACTACTGCTTTTTTTCCACTATAGGAAACAAGTGAGGCAAGCAGCTTCTCATCTCCCAAAGCCTTGCTCTTTCCATTTTTACTAATAGCAATTACAGAATTGGTTGTGCCAAGATCTATACCAACCGCAACATCACTTTTCGGCGATTTATTCTTTTGTTTTTCTGATGCCCCAGGCTCATTTATTTCAAGCAGCATTATTTTCCTTCTGAATTTTCAACTTATGTAACCGACATTCTTCCAAAAACTTATCCAAATACTTGCCCCTTATTAGCAGTCTCATTGCCTCTTTGAAATCATCATTTCTAAAAACATTTACGAGTTCCAAATAAATTTTCTCAATTTTATTTTTTACTTCTGATTCTATTTTCTTAACTTCCTCAATATCTTTTGTTATCTCAAGATTTTCTCGCATTTCCATTGATTCATATAACACCTTGCTATCAACATTCTTGGAAAGTTCTCTATCGCTTATTTTTATACCATTCAATTGCATTAAATATTCTGCCCTTTCCAAGGGTGACTTTAGAGTTTCATAACCAGCATTAATATCTTTCGCTTTTTGTAAAAGAATAATTCTCTCATTCTTAGAAGCACTCACCTGCCTGTCTGGGTGAAATCTATTCTGCAACAGCAGATAATTTTTCTCCAGAATCGCTTCATCTAGATCAAATTTTTTCTCTACCCCTAATATTTTAAAATAATCCATCTTATACGTGGAAGGATTCGCCGCAGCCGCAACGTCCTTTTTCATTGGGGTTAATGAAAGTAAAACCAGATTTGAATTTTTCAGAAACAAAATCCATGCGCGTGCCGATTAAATACATTACTGCTTTCGGGTCAATCAGAACTGTGACACCCTTGTCATTAATCACTTCTTCAAACTTTTTTATATCGTCTGCATATTCAATCGTATAAGCAAGGCCTGAACAGCCGCCTTTCTTAACGCCAACACGAATGCCAACAGATTCTTTACCTCTTTTATCAAGTAAAGCTTTCACCTGCTCAGCAGCACCATCGCTTATTTCTATTACTTGTTTATTATCAGCCATTTTAGACTTTCCGTTTTGCCTTATAGTCGCTTATTGCAGCTTTAATTGCATCCTCAGCCAAAACCGAACAATGTATTTTTACCGGAGGCAGAGAAAGTTCAGTCGCAATATGTGTATTCTTAATTGTCTCAGCTTCATCTATAGACATGCCCTTAATCCACTCGGTCGCCAAAGAGCTTGAAGCAATTGCCGAACCACAGCCAAAAGTCTTAAATTTTGCATCTTGTATTATACCATCTTTATCAACTTTGATTTGCAGCTTCATCACGTCACCGCACGCTGGCGCACCAACTAATCCTGTACCGACTGATTCATCCGCTTTATCCAAAGAACCAACATTCCTCGGATTCTCGTAGTGATCAATTACTTTGTTACTATATGCCATCTTCTTTCTCCTTAGTTGTGAGAGTTGAGAATTGAGAATTGAGTAAAGAAAATTTTTAACTCAACTCTCAATTCTCATAACTCATCACTGTTAATGTCCTTTCCATTCAATTTTAGTAATATCAATTCCTTCTTGTACCATCTCCCATAAAGGGCTCATCTCTCTCAAGCGATTGACGTTCTCCTTCACTGTTTTGATAGCAAAATCTATTTCTTCTTCGGTTGTAAATCTTCCAAAGCCGAACCTGATTGATGTATGAGCAAGATCATCGGTCAATCCCAGTGCACGCAGAACATATGACGGCTCTAGGCTTGCCGAAGTACAGGCCGATCCAGACGAAACCGCAAGATCACGTATCGCCATTATCATGGATTCACCTTCTATATATGCAAAACTGGCGTTTATATTGCTTGGTATACGATTCTCTTTATCGCCATTCAGGAAAACATCTGGAATACCTTCAACAACTTCGCGGTAAAACTTATTAAAATATCCACGCAACCGCTCATTCTCTGATTTCATTTCCTTGCCAGCTATTTCTGCAGCTTTGCCAAGACCAACCACCAAAGGAGTCGGCAATGTTCCTGAGCGGAACCCCCTCTCTTGCCCACCACCATTTATGATAGGCTCCAGGCGAACTCGAGGACGGCGACGGACAAATAAAGCTCCGACACCTTTTGGTCCGTAAATTTTGTGCCCAGATATACTCATCAAATCAATATTCATTGCCTCAACATCTAGAGGTATCTTGCCAAAAGCCTGCGCAGCATCTGTATGAAAGAACACTCCATTTTCGCGGCACAATTTTCCTATCTCTGCAATTGGCTGAATTACTCCGATTTCATTATTCACAGCCATAATTGATACAAGCAATGTTTCAGGACGAATTGCTTTTTTTAGATTTTCAATATCTATTAACCCGTTCTTCTTAACCGGCAGATATGTCACTTCAAAGCCTTCCTGCTCCAAATGGCGGCATGCATCAAGAACACATTTGTGCTCAGTAACACAAGTGATAATGTGCTTCTTTTTATCCTTATAGAAATGCGCCGCGCCTTTAATTGCCATGTTATTAGATTCAGTGGCGCCAGAAGTAAAAATTATTTCTTTTGGATTCGCATTTATAAGGCTTGCTACCTGCTGCCGGGCAGTTTCAACCGCTTCTTCTGATTCCCAGCCATAAGAGTGACTCCGAGAATGCGGGTTTCCAAATTTCTCAGTAAAATACGGTATCATCGCTTCCAACACACGCTTATCCATCGGTGTTGTGGCTTGATAATCCAAATAAACAGGTATTTTAATGTTATTATTAATAAATTTTTTCTTTTCCATAACCTTTTCCTATGCTGCCTTTTTTACCGTTTGATTTGATCTGAAGAACAACTCTTTCCAAACCGCAACAAATCTTATTGCTTCGTCCTTAGTTGTATTTGGCGCCAAACTTACTCTTATTGTATTTTCGGCAATTTCCTTTTTTATTCCCATACCTTGCAGAACGTGTGATACCTCAACTTTTCCAGAAGAGCAGGCTGATCCTGCGCTGATTGCTATTCCTTCCAAATCAAAGTTTATAACCTGCGTTTCCGCCTTCATTCCCGGCATATAAACGGATGTTGTATTTGGTAATCTATTAATCTTTCGATCAATAACTAATGCTTCAGGGTAAAGTGTAGATATTTCCTGTTCTATAAAATCCCTTATATCTTTGATCTTAGTAAAATACTTGATGTCGTTTTTTGCCAATTCTGATGCCACACCAAACCCAACAATTGCTGGAACGTTTTCAGTGCCGGCGCGTTTGCTAGATTCCTGACCGCCGCCAAGAATTTGCGGCTCAATTTCTATGCCTGCTTTTACTACCAATGAGGCTGCGCCTTGTGGTCCACCAAATTTATGCGCGGAAATTGTAAGCATATCAACATTTAAGTCCTGCATATCAACGGCAACTTTCCCAACGGCTTGTGACGCATCGCAGTGAAAATAGCCATTGTGCTTAAAGACTATATTCGCGAGTTCTTTTATTGGCTGTATTACGCCAGTCTCATTATTAGCTAACATTATTGAAACCAGTTTTTTACCAGGAACACTTGCTAATAATTTTTCCAAAGAAGACAAGTTAACGATTCCTTGTTCGTTCACAGGAATAATTTGCGCTCTAAGTCTTGCTGCCGGCTTTAGTACCGACAAATGCTCTGTTGCAGTTACAAAATATGAATCTGCATCGTTTCCATTAATCGCTAAATTATTTGCTTCGGTACCACTACAGGTAAAAATCACCTGCCCATTGCCAGCATTAACAAGGCTCTTAATCTTCGCGCGCGCTTCATTTATAAGTCGCTTTGCCTCTCTGCCATTTTGATGCACAGAGGAAGGATTCAAAGGTAAGTCCATAACATCAAGCATTGCGCGCTTTACTTCAGGCTTAAGGGCTGAAGTCGCGTTATAATCGAGATATATTTGTTTCTTCTTTATCATTTGTATTATGCCCTGGCTTCCATATATTCATTTTTCTTTATCTCGTGCGAAGATAGTAAATCACCACATTCCTTTTGGCTCTTAGCAGAGCAGATTGCTTCAAGATTTATTGCTTCAAGATAGTTTTTAATTTGCTTTCCGAGCCCGTCCCACAAATCATGCGTTAGGCATTTTGCTCCTTTAATTGCACAACCTTCGGAACTACATCTTGTCATTTTTATAGATTCCTCAGCTGCTATAACAATCTCAGCAATATTAATTTCATCCATTCTTCTAGCCAAAACATAGCCGCCACCTGGCCCTCTGATAGATTTTACCAGTCCGCTACGTTTCATTTTGGCAAAAATCTGCTCTAAATAAGCAACCGTAATACCTTGTCTTAATGCTATATCAGCAAGAGAAACAGGTTTCTGGCCGGAATTTCTGGCAAGATCTACCATGGCAGTAACGGCGTAACGCCCTTTTGTTGTTAACATCATTGCTTTGTCTCCCAACGCTCAGCCGTTTTATCAATATCTGCTGATTGCGTTTCAAGTTCTTTAAGACGTCTGTTTAAATTTGAAACTTCTTCCATCAATTTATCTATGGCTATCTGTCTTGTATCTTCAACATCGCCAGAGCCAGTACCATAAGCTGAAAAAACGTCACTCTTTTCTTCCTGCTTACTTGCTTTGCTTCTTGCTGGGCGGGCCGGAACTCCAACCATGCTACTGTTTGGCTCAACATCTTTAACAACTACGGCGTTTGAACCGATACGAGCACCATCGCCAATTTTGATTGGTCCAAGAACCTGAGCGCCAGACCCTATAATCACGTTATTTCCGACCTGAGGATGGCGTATTACTTTTTCTCCAGAAGTTCCGCCAAGAGTTACTCCATGGTAAATAGTAACATCATCTCCAATAGTTGCTGTTTCGCCAATCACCACTCCCATTCCGTGATCAAGAAATAATCTTTTACCAACCTTAGCACCTGGATGGATTTCAATCCCAGTAAAGAATCTGCTAAATTGAGAAAGGATTCGCGCTGGCAATTTCCAGTTCGCTTTCCAAAGTCTATGCGCGATTTTATGCATCACCACCGCATGAAGCCCAGGGTAACACAACACTATTTCAAGCCTGGATTTTGCCGCTGGATCGCGCGCAAAATACGAATCTATCTCTTCTATTAACCTCTTGAACATTCACAATTTCCTTAGAGTTAATGAAGTGCTTTACAGGGCGCGATGGAAAGTATATATAATGGCGCTCACCAATACCCAAAAAACAAGGGTTATTGGAGGCGTAAAGCAACAACACAACAGTGTTTTATAATAACCAACTGTTTTAGTCAAGTATTATTTATATACCTGATATTTAAGTGTTATTTCATATTTTGAGAATGATAATTTTGGAGATACAATGCCAGAGATAATTTTAAACGGGTCAGAAGGAAGAATTGAAGGCAGATATCATCACAACCCGGCAAAAAACTCTCCGGCAGCTGTAGTACTTCACCCTCACCCACAGCACGGCGGCACAATGAATAACAAAGTTGTGTATTCTATGTATAAGTGCTTCGCAAACAATGGTTTTTCTGTTTTAAGAATAAATTTCAGAGGTGTAGGTCGCTCACAGGGAACGTTCGATAACGGAGTTGGCGAATTATGTGATGCCGCATCGGCACTTGATTGGCTGCAAATACAAAATCCCGATGCTTCTACTTTCTGGATTGGTGGATTTTCATTTGGCTCATGGATTGCAATGCAATTATTAATGCGTCGTCCGGAAATCGAAGGCTTTGTTAGTGTTGCTCCTCCTGCCAACATGTATGATTTTGGTTTTCTTGCTCCATGCCCATCATCTGGAATCATTATTCAGGGAGATGAGGACAGTATCGTGCCAGAAGAAGCAGCGGCAAAATTAGCTACAAAATTAAATAACCAGAAAAATATTTCTGTCGATTACTCACTTATTCCTGGGGCTGATCATTTCTTCAGAGAAAAACTCCACATTCTTCAGGATGTGTGTTCGAATTATATAGTGAAGCGTGCTGATGAATTAAGAGAGCGCCCAAGAATTAAGCCGGACAGAAGACGCCGCCAGTTGCCGCGTACTTAACACCTGTTGTCAAAGGCAATGATAGCGGAAGTCCCTCAATAGACCGAACCGCCAAATATGCAAACGCCTGGGCTTCAATAGCATCTCCGTTTATTCCCCAATCCTCCGCTGTGTATACATTGTCTTGCAGAGATTCGGAAAGCTGCTTCATAATAAACTTATTGTGCCTGCCACCACCCAGAATCACCCAGCTAATTGGCTCTTTCTTCAAATGATTTACAGATTTTACAATCGATTGTGCTGTAAACGCGGCAAGAGTCGCTGCTCCATCTTCTGGCGTCAAAGAACTCAGAGGACGCGAAGAAAAACTATCTCTGTCGAGAGATTTTGGCGGACGTTTGTCAAAATATTTATGCGACAAAAGAGCAAAAAGCATCTGCTCATTAACTTCACCCGATGCAGCAACCTGCCCACCATCATCATAAGGTCGTCCATAGTGCTTTAGCATCCAATCATCAATTAATGCATTGCCTGGCCCAGTATCAAACGCCACAATTTCATTCTCGTCATCGCCGGGAATATAAGTAATGTTTGAAACACCGCCGATATTAATTGCTGCAATAGGCTTTTCTCTATCTTGAAATAGTGCGAAATGAAAAAGCGGCACGAGAGGCGCTCCCTGCCCTCCCAATTTCATATCATTGCTGCGGAAATCATTTACAACATTTATACCAGTAAGCTTCGCAAGAAGTGCACCGTCGCCAATTTGTTTTGTTACTCCATTGTCCGGATCATGAAAAATTGTTTGCCCGTGAAAACCAATGACATCAACATCTCCAGGGTGCATCTTAGCTTCTTCCAGCAATAATTTTACAGCCGACTCATGCGCCAAAGTTATATCACGCTCAATGTCTCCCAAGTCTGTAATTCTGCCAAAATATTTTCTGATTCTTTCGCGAAATTCCTGCTTATATGGCACAGTCACAAAATAGTCTGTTAACTCTACTTTGTGTCCATCAGTCTTTATAATAGCGGCATCGATACCATCAAGTGAAGTACCACTCATCAATCCGATAGCTGTTCTTACAATGGGCATTTTACTCCTCAAGATGCTAGATTTTAGTTCTTCAGCATGCTAATAATTTCTATGTTATTAATATAAATACGAATTTTGTAGAAATGTCACCCTGAACTTGTTTCAGGGTCTGAGCAACGATAAAAAATATTGAATTTGAAAGATGGATGCTGAAACGAGTTCAGCATGACAAGTAAAAAGTTTTGTAAATAAAATGAGTAAATTTAAATCAGATTTCATGAATATAATGAAGGAGCGTGGCTTCTTCTTTCAGTGCACCGACGAACAGGGTTTGGACAAATTATTTTCCGAGCAACCTGTAACCGCATACATTGGTTTCGATTGCACTGCGCCTTCACTGCATGTCGGCAGCCTGATGCAAATCATGGTGCTGCGCTGGTTACAAACAACCGGCAACAATCCCATTGTTTTACTGGGCGGCGCTACAACAAAAATCGGCGATCCATCCGGAAAAGATGAAGCGCGCCCACCACTCAGCGATGAAACCATCGCCAAAAATCTAGCTGGTATAAAAAGCGTTTTCGACAGATTCGGTATTAACAAAGCCCAATTTGTAAATAACAATGACTGGATTTCTAAAATGTCAGTTATGGAACTACTACAACTTGGAAAATATTTTTCTGTGAACCGCATGCTGTCTTTCGATAGCGTTAAACTAAGATTAGAGCGCGAACAATTCCTAAGTCTAACAGAATTTTTATACATGGTTATGCAGGCTTACGACTTTGTAGAACTCAATAAAAAATACGGTTGTCGCTTGCAAATTGGCGGCAGCGACCAATGGGGAAATATTGTTAATGGAATTGAGTTAGACAGACGTATGGATATTTCCGCATCATTGCCGAAGGCTTATAAAGAAAAAAGGAATAGATCGGAACCTGCCGTCATAGATCTTGGAGAATATGACGATAGTATGTCGGCAGCTCAAAAACAAGATATTGAAATGAAGGCATTAATGAATGATAAAGATATAAAAAATAATATATCTCCTTCGCTTTTCGGTCTAACAACACCTCTCATAACCACATCCTCCGGAGCGAAGATGGGCAAGACTGCTGCCGGGGCAGTGTGGCTCGATGAAAATATGTTATCGCCTTATGATTACTGGCAGTTCTGGCGCAATACATCAGATGCAGATGTTGGCAGATTCCTGCGCCTATTTACTGAATTACCAATTGACGAAATAGAAAAATTGGAAAAATTAAAAGACGCTGAAATTAACGAGGCAAAAATTGTCCTGGCAAATGAAGCTACAAAAATGTGCCATGGCGCAGCTGCCGCAAAAGATGCAGAAGCAACCGCCAAGAAAACTTTTACGGAAGGCGGAATTGGAGAGAATCTGCCTACAATTGAAATAAGCCGTTCGCGTATTGAAGCAGGAGTTGATTATATTTCACTGTTTGTTGAAGCCGGCCTTGCTGATTCAAAAGGTGCAGCAAAAAGATTAATTCAGGGCGGCGGCGCTAAAAAAAATGGTGAGAAAATTGAATCTCTGGACTTAGTAACAAAATCTTCTGATATAGATAATTCATCCGCAATAAAACTATCTGCCGGCAAGAAGAATCACGCAATAGTTAAAGTCATTTAATAAACATTCTAATTTTTTAGTTCGATTGGCGCCGGCTCATCACTGTCGTCTTCGTCTATATCTTCACCTTCTAGAAATTCGCTATCTTTATCTTTATCCACAACATCACCCCAGATATTTCTGAGGAACCCTGGTGTCAGCACTGAGAATGGGTTTACTGTTACATCCGGATTGCTAAAATTTCCTGTTACAGTATAACGCGTTGCTATTAGGCTCTCATTTCCGCCACCCGTAATAGCAAACCCAACCAGAGGAATATTTTCAATAATACTATTCAATAAAGTTGCCGGAACAACATTACCCTGAAGCTTTATATTGCCGCTGTTGAAATCAACATCACCTTCAATAGTAATAGCAATCGAACTTCCAGAGGCCTTCACTTCTCGTAGCTTCAAAACATTATCTTTAAAAGTATATTTGCCTTTCATTTTTTCGAAGGATATTCCATCACCATTTAATAAATCTACTACGCCTGAGAATGAAGCAAGCGTAACTATTTTAGCTAATATCGGCGCATTCTTTACCTTGAAATCTTTCATTATCAGCCTGCCCTCGTAAGGCTCTTTTGGCTTATCTATCGGGGCTAACGCACTAGTTGCCAGCCTTCCGCCATGTACATCATTTAATATATTAAGTGCCTTGAGTATCCTCCCTCCATCATCTGACAAAATAGAAAACTGAAGCTGCTTGTTGTCTGGCTTCAGAGTAATATCAACACTTTCTTTAGGGCTTAACATTCCATGTATGCCGACACTTTTACATCTTTCTTTCTGGCACAGAACGTGCCCCTCAACATTTTTAATAACAACATTATTTGCCAGAATCATATTTTCTAGAAGCAGCTCAACATCTATACTTATTGGGTCTTTATCTTCTACACCGCTTGAGAAATTCTTTAGAACATGCGTGGCATCAAAAATCTTTCCGCTGACAGAAATAACGTAATCATTTGCACCTGAATTAATGATGCGCAACTTCATATCTGTTTTACCGATTTTAAAATCCGTGAAATTGATCATGCTCTTGGCTATTGTGCCCTTCTCTATCTCTGCACTGCCTTTCGCCTTCAGCCCCTTAGAAGTAAGTTTAAAACTCTTAATCTTATAACTTTTATCAGTCGCGTCTTCCACCAACAGCTCAAGCTCACCTGCCTCGCCCTCTTTCTTGGTGAACCCCAGACTTGGTACACTAATTTTTGTGTCTTTCAGATCAATCATTGCGACAACTTCCCGCAAATCATCTTTCTGTTTTACAGATAATTTTGCTGCCATCGTGCCATCAACATTTCTTAACTTTGGCCCCCCCATAGATTCAAATTCTCTAGCCGTTATATACGAGGCGACAAGATACTGCGTGTTGAAATCTTTTTTATCAGAAAAATCTTCTAACCATTTTATGTTAGCAAGAGTAGCGTTTAAATATGCGCTTCCCTCGGCTCTTAGCCCATTATTATCAACAGATAAATCAAACTCACCACCAGACAATTTGATACTGTCAATTACATCTGGTAACTCAACCTCGGAAAGTTTTGCCGAACCAGTAAATTCTATCTGTTTAAAACTAAGGTCATTTAACAATGGAAATTTATATGATTGTGATGTAGTAGCCTTACCCTTTAAATTGCTAATATCCAGTAAATTATTCTTACCGCTTTCGTCCGTACCGCCACTTTGCAGCATCTGTAAAAAATGAGTTATGTCGGCCAGCTCACCATCAGTCGTAACTTCAACACCCATATGCGGATCTTCAGTATCAATATCAAAAATTGATACTAATCCTTTAACTTTTGATTTGCCAAAACTCGCATCTTTAACATCAAATATAAGCGACTTAGTATTGAAATTTGCCTCTCCCTCGGCATTTGTTATTGGAGCAGTTCCTTCTAAATAATTAACTTGCAAACCAGAAAATTTAAAACTCCCGTTAACTGACTTTTTATCTATAGTTCTGCTGATATAGTCATTAGGGGAAATAATTATCTTAGTATCAAGATTTGTAACTTTTCCATAAATTATATTATTTACAACCCAATTACGTGCATCCACAGCAATATTTGGCGGCCAATATCTCCCTAATTCTGCAACATCCAAGTCTCTTGTTTGTATATTAATTATTCCATATGGAACATTTTTGTAGCCACTAAATTCCGGCTCAATTTTTATTGAGCCGACCGCGGCCAATGCCAAATCGTTACCAGATTCTGAAAGTATCTTAAAATCAATTGAATCAATAACCCCAGAATTGGAAAGAACAATATCTGCCTTTGCACTAAAATTAGTTTCAAGCTGCTCCAGCCATAAAAATCCAGGAAATAAATTTGAGAAATATGCAGACGGAATATTTGTTATTTCTGTCATCAGGCCAAATTTATTTGGCTGCGAAGACTTCTCAGTCTTTATTTTTAGGAACGATCTTCTGCTCTTCACTTCGTCCAATACTTCGAAAGACGAATTAAATTTCAGAAAGTCGTCAACATATTCCACTCCAACATCAGCGCTTGGAATTGCCCATTCTATTTGCTCACTCCCATTAAAAATTTTTGCTCTGCCATTTTTTATTTGAATCTTGTGCAATGGAAGCTTGTCTTTAAATCTATCCAGCTCCTTCAGAAACTCCAATGTTATGGCGTAATATGTTGTAATTGCCTTATCATAATTTTTATTTTGTGGTGGCGGAGGTGGAAGTATTTCATTCACAATTGGTAGTTTATAATTAATTACTGGGTCAATAAACTCAGCATTATTAACAACCACATTCCCCAAAAAAAGCATTGGTATATCAAGTGCTATTTTAATGTTTGGTAACTTTACAAATTCACTATCATTATCGTCTGCACCGACAGCAGTATTTTCTATCTTTAGATCTTTAATATAAAAATTTAGATTATCATCCCATCCGTCCCATTGCAGCACGGTGTCTCTTATAGAGAACTTATAGGCAACGCCCATCGAATTAAGCTTTTCTTCAATCTTCTCAGATATAACCGGCAAAGACCTGGGTGCAGAAACCACCCATAGAACCACCCCCCCCATCATCACAAAAGATAGCGATAGGAACATTATTATGGTAGATAAAATTATGTTGAATATTTTTTTCAAAAATTTCTCAAATGGAAAAATATTAGTGTTACTCTATTGAATAATTCAAATTGTATAAAATATGAAGCTGAATTCATTTCTTGAAGATTACCATAAATTTCCTGCCCCGGGAAACAAGCATATTGCAGATACAAAATTATCTGAGTTTACTGAGAGTAATAGAGTCGATGAAATCTTAAAAAAAAGAATTTTAGATTTCTCAAAAAATAAAGCCGGCCTGGCTCTGCTTAGGTCGATTTTCGGAAACAGTCAATATCTGACACAAGCCATCCTTAAAGAGCCTTGCTTCTTCTTAGATTTTTGCGAGAGCGGGCTAGATAAAAATTTTCAAAATATACTCGATGCTTTAAAACAAATTGATGTTTCTATACAGACAAAAGAAAGTTTAATGAGAGAATTGCGTAAGCTAAAACTCAAATGCTCTCTCCTAATTGC
>ERZ1066140.183-NODE-183-length-14363-cov-6.641389_pt1 | contig 14363 bp, 9 predicted proteins | sample MGYA00382787_ERZ1066140 | MGnify/ENA primary metagenome ERZ1066140 (study PRJEB33369, sample SAMEA5778370) | biofilm metagenome | biome: Industrial cooling water; feature: Water cooling tower basin; material: Biofilm | place: United Arab Emirates | collected...
CCCCTGTTGCGGGCAAATATTTAAACAGCGCAACTAATACTGCTGCAATGATAAACGCACTCCAGATTCTGCTTAAAGCCATATGAAGAATTTAATTTCCGGATTGAAGATTGCAGATTTTTTTCTAATTGCCAAAAGCATTTTACAGCCTTTGCTGCCAACTGCTGAACACCTATCTTTGCGCCCGATTTGGGAACAGGCGCCCGTACTGCTGAAGAGAATTACTCGGCGTACAAGGGTGCGACGCAAATACGCTCAACAAACGCACTATTGCCTGTTTCAAAAATCTAAAATCTAAAATCTGGAATCAATCATGGGTTTAAAAGCAGGAATTGTAGGGTTACCAAACGTAGGAAAATCAACATTATTCAACGCTGTAAGCAATAGTGCCAAAGCACAGGCAAGTAACTATCGTTTTTGTACCATTGAACCCAATGTGGGTCTGGTGGATGTGCCGGATGAACGTTTGGGAAAATTAGCTGAGCTGGTAAATCCGGAAAAAATTGTACCCACACAAATTGAAATTGTAGATATTGCCGGGCTGGTAAAAGGTGCCAGCAAGGGCGAGGGATTGGGTAATAAATTTTTGGCCAATATCCGTGAAGTGGATGCCATCATTCATGTGATTCGTTGTTTTGAAGATGAAAATGTATTGCGTGAAGAAGGGGCGATTAACCCTGTGAGTGATAAAGAAATTATTGATACTGAATTGCAGTTGAAAGATCTGGAAACAGTTGAAAAGAAAATTCAGCGTATAGAAAAAGCAGCACGGGCCGGTGATGCTAAAGGAAAAGCGGAGCTGGAAGTATTGCTGAAATGTAAAGCACATCTGGAACAGGGAAAGAGTATCCGTTCACTGGATTTAAACAGTGCTGAACTGCCTGCCATTGCTGATTGCTTTTTATTAACTGCCAAGCCTACACTTTATGTAGCCAATTTGGATGAAGCCAGTATGCATACCGGTAATAAATATTCAGAGGCATTAATAGCTGCCGTAAAAGATGAAGGTGCCGAAGTGATTGTAATGAACAACAGTATTGAAGCACAAATAAGTGAAATGGAAGACCCTGATGATAAGCAGTTGTTTATGGACGAATATAAAATGACAGAGCCGGCATTAAATCGTCTTATCCGTTCAACATATCATTTACTCAATTTACAAACCTATTTCACAGCCGGTGTGCAGGAAGTACGTGCGTGGACCTTTCACAAAGGCTGGAAAGCGCCGCAATGCGCCGGTGTGATTCATACAGATTTTGAAAAAGGGTTTATCAAAGCCGAAGTTATAAGTTATGATGACTACATTACCTACAAAACAGAAGCTGCAGCCCGTGAAAATGGCAAATTAAGAATAGAAGGCAAAGAATACCCGGTAAAAGATGGAGATGTGATGCATTTCAGATTTAATGTGTAACAGAAATCATTTAACGATTACATGCAGGTAAGGAAGTTTTGATGCAGTAACAGCCATTGTATTGTGCTGGGTAAAATTAAACTGACTCAAATCACAACAGGCATTTACATTTTTATTATAACGAAAGAAAAAAGAATCTGTAATTGTTCCGTTCAATTGCAGATAATAAACTGAAAAACGTTCATTTACCGAAAAGGACGTAATAGCCAGTGTATCACCAAAAAAACGGAAACCTCTTGAAATATCCTCTAAAGATGATGCATTAACACGCTTTGCTTTTATCCTCAATTGTGATGAATCATACACTTTAAAGGCTCCGGTGAGTAAATCCTTATTAGCATTATTGGATAAGCGAAAACCAAACAGAGGTACATCTGTGCCGGTACATCCTGAATCATTACAACGCTTTCCGCAACTTTCAGTAATACATGCAATAAAAAAGAATACGATTAGAACAATACAATACTTCATATCACAAAAATAAATCGATTAGTATAAAAACAGATGGTAATTTTTTATTGGTTACTATACTATCTCACAAAACTTTTTTCTTCGTTTTGCTCTTTAAAACAAACTGGAGAAGAACAGAAAGAACAATAACCGCCACAGCTCCTATCACATTCAGCCATAAAAAAGAAACAATTTTAAGGTAATAGGTACCAATAACAATTACTTCAGCAAGTAAAGCAGCAATAAATACAGCATCTGCTTTTACATTCTTTAAATAGAACGCTACTAAAAAGATGCCAAGTATGGTTCCGTAAAACCAACTGCCCAGAATATTAACTGCTTCAATTAAACTATTGCCAAGGCTGTAACTGAAGAATGCCACTACAATACAAAACAATCCCCATAGTAATGTATAGATTCGCCCCCATTTGTATTCCTGTTCAGCACTCAATTGTGCAGTAGAAAACTTTTTATGAAAATCAATCATGGTGCAGGAAGCTAAAGAATTTAATGCCGCAGCAATGCTGCCCCAAGCAGCCAGAAAAATAATGGCAATTACCAGCCCTACCAATCCGGTGGGCAACACATCACTCACAAAATACAGAAACACATAGTTGGCATCTTTGGTATCAGCACCGGGACTTGCTTTTTCAATCATCGTCTTTACTTCCTTGCGAATTGCATTACTCTCTTTTTCCTGCAATTGCAATTGCGTTCTGTATTCATCAATCTTTATTTCATTCTTTTCTTTTACGGCTACTGACAATTGGGCCACTGTTTGCTGCTTGTTTTGCTGTAACAATTCATACCGTGTTTGTGCAGCAGAGTAAGCACCGGCATAACTGCTTTTCAACACTGTTTCTTCCTGCAAGCGGTTAAATGAAAGCGGTGCATTAAAAAAAGCGTAGTAGGCAAACACCAAACAGCCAATCAGCAAAATGCAAAACTGCAAGGTAATTTTTACCAACCCGTTCATCAGCAAACCCAATCTGCTTTCTCTGGTATCTTTTGCCGTTAAATATCTTCCTACCTGACTTTGATCAGTTCCAAAATAGCTCAGTGATAAAAAGAAACCGCCAATAATTCCACTCCACAAATTATATTTATCTGTCCAGTTAAATCCTTTTTCAGTGAAGCCTGTTGTGATGGCATTGAGTTTACCTGCTTTACCTGCTACATGTAAGGCATCAGTAAAACCTACGCCACCGGGCAGTGATTTCAAAGCGTACCATCCTGCCAGAAACATAGCTATATAAATGATGATGAATTGCAGTTGCTGAGTATAAGCCACAGCTTTAGCTCCGCCACTTACAGTATAAATAATCAGCAATCCTCCCATTACAATATTGGTGATATATATATCCCAACCCATCATGCTGTGGAGTATGAGTGATGGTGCTAAAATGCTGATGCCTGTACTAAGCCCTCTTGAAAATAAAAACAGAAAGGAAGTGAGTGTTCTTGTTTTAAGATCAAACCTTGTTTCTAAAAATTCATAAGCTGTAAACACTTTCAATTTGTTGAACAGTGGTACAAAGGTGATGCTCACTACTATCATGGCCAGTGGTAATCCAAAATAGTTTTGAATAAAACCCATTCCATCAGTATAAGCTTGTCCCGGTGCAGTTAAGAAAGTAATAGCACTCGCCTGTGTACCCATGATACCCAGCAATACTAAATACCACGGCATTTGACGGTTACTTAAAAAATAACCCTCCAGATTTTTGTTGGTCCTGCTTTTGTAAATGCCATATGCTATTACACCCAGCAGCGTAACACAAAGTACTATCCAATCTGTAAGCTGAAAATTCATTTGAAGTTTTGGGTAAAGAAATAAAAAGCAATAATGAGTAACAACCACACTGCTGCTACGGCGATATACCAATTCTTCCAGTTATGATTGTTCGTTGAATTCATTTTATGTTATAAAATTTTGTACTTCTATTGGGCGTTAGTTACGTCGCATGTCGAAGTTAATATTCGGCATCAAGGCCGTAAGCGTCTTGACTCTTGTACGTTTGATAATTCTATTGAGCAACCCACCCCTTTCAATCTTCATTCATGTTTAACACTCTACCGCCCCTCCGTGGAGGGGATAGACAGTTGCTGCTCATCTTATATTATCTTCTTCTTTGGGTTTCATCAAATAACTGATGAGAAAAGTTAAACCAATACCCAGCAGTAAGCCATATGCAATTCGCTTGCTTAAAAAACCAATGAGCAATCCCAAACCCAAACCGATGAGTAAAGTTTTTTCGATGCTAGTTTGTTTTCTATTCTGGTTGCTCATGCCTGTGTAACAGTTGAAATGCTTAATTCCTTTATTTAATTAAAACTTTCCGGCTCTGCTTCCCCCGCCTTTAGGAGAGGGAACGAGGGAGAAGTTTTATTGGGGCTCTTTATCTACTTTATCATAAATCATTGTTTCGCCCGGCTTGGCAATCAAATTGGCAAACAGCCGGTACGCTCCCGGCACTCCCGCAGGCAATTGCCTGAAGAAAGCGATTGCCGAATATACAAAACGTCCTTTACCATAATCAGCTAGAATTAAACTTCCTTTACGTTGTGGCTCACCGGCATCATTCATTCCAAAAATGGATACATAATTGCTGTCCAGTCCATCAGCTTCGTACACACTGCGTTCCTGTACCCATCCGGCAAAATCCTTTTCTGTGATTTTGTTGGGATAGTTTAAGACCGGATGACTTGGTTGCAGAAAAGTAACTTTTGCATCTTCTTCTGTTACACGGTTTCTGGAGATATTAAACGGATAAGGAGCAATCTTAGCTCTAACGGGACCAATTTGATTACTGGTGTTGTATTGAACTAATAATACACCTCCTTCTTTTACATATTGCATTAACGCATCATACGCATTGCTGAGCCATGCATGTACATTATAGGCACGCACACCGGTAACAACAGCATCATATTGTTTGAGGTTATTAAAAGTTAGATCTTTTTCTTCTAAAAATTCAACGGTGTAGCCCATTTGTGTTAAAGCTTCTGCCACTTTATCACCGGCGCCTTTAATGTAAGCTACTTTTTTAGAGGCAATCTTTATATCAGTAACAAATGATTTAATAACAGGTTTATCAAAATAGCTGATGCGTGGAATATGATCATAATTGATTTCATGATAACTGTCACTCCATTTGTTACCATTTTCTTCTACCCAAAAGTTTACATCTTTTGAAAGATTTTCTTTATTCACAGTAATGGGAACTGTTTTTTCTGAATTCACATTCATCACTGAACCTGATGCCCCATTTTTAATTTCAGCTTTTACAACGCCGTTACTGCCCTGCCCTTTCAATGTGGCTTTGGCTGTATTAAAGTTTGTGAAAGAACGAATGTGCAAATTGGCAGTTTTATTTTCTTTGCCGTTTGAAACAAACACACCAGGCTCCGGTTCAAGTGATATTTTTGGAACTACCTGCAAAGGCCAGTATATTTCTCCTTTTACTGGGTCAGTGAACTTATGCTTAACCGGTGTAAAAAAATCAATATTTTCCCCTTCAATATTTACATTAAAATAAGCAATAAAATCATCCTCATTTTCAGATGCTCCTATCATTTTCTGATTGTTTACATTGAATGAACCGGTATTCATTTTCTCAATCAGCCAATAAGGTTGTGAAATGGGGAACTTGTTATTCACAACAATTTTTTCTGCCTTTATAAATGATTTGTTTTTTTCAATTTGTATAGCATCAGTAAATGGTGGATAAAGCGTAAACCCGTCAGTAGAATGTAAAACCCTGTATGTATTGAGTTTAATATTCAAACCACTTCTATTAATCACTGAAATGTTTACTCTTAAACTATCGCCATGTACTGCATGTAAATCGGGTGAGCTTCCCTCAAGCCATAATCCTGCACAAGCCTTGATTAATTCTCTGATTTCAAAAAGCTTGTTGATTTTCAAGTCGCCATCTTTTATATTTTCAATGGTTTTGTACAACTGTATTAAACTTTTTACAGATGCAGACGGATTGGTAAAAGAATATGCAGCAATTATCTTTTCAATCATCTGATTGATTTCTGCACCACCTTCTACCCTGCTCCAATCAGTAACGATGCCTTCCATTACATCATTGGAAGCAGCCTCCCCATTTACCAGTGTAAAATACTCCCAGGACTGTCCTCTTTGCCGGGGCACACCAAAGCCCTGACTCTTGTGCTGACTGCGGCTTTCACTGGCTATCTCACCATAACCTTTTCCAAGTAAAGGATTAAATACACCCACATCTAATTTCATTTGATTTTCAGCAGTTGTATTGGCACCGCCACCAAAATTGAACGTATTCCAGAAAATACGTTTTGTTTTCCATGGTTCTACACCATAACCAAACTGTTCAGGAAAACGTTTGGGATCAGCTGCTGCAGTAAATGCTTCTTGAGCCAGTACCGCAGATGCAGAATGATGCCCATGCCCGGCTCGGTTATCCGGCGGAAAACGGGTGATAATAACGTCTGGTTTAAATTTTCGGATAACCCAAACCACATCACTCAATATTTTTTCTTTGTCCCAAATCTTCAATGCTTCATCCGTGCTTTTTGAAAATCCAAAATCATAAGCACGGGTAAAAAACTGTTCTGCTCCATCAATGCGCCGTGCAGCAAGCAATTCCTGTGTACGAATCAAACCCAGTTCAATTCCCTGTTCATCACCAATTAAATTTTGCCCGCCATCACCACGGGTCATACTCAAATAACCGGTGCGGTACAAGCGTTCTTTACTCATGTAGGCCAGCAACCGGGTATTCTCATCATCAGGATGCGCAGCTATGTACAATACACTTCCGGTTACTTTTAATTTTTTAATGCCCAATAAAATTTCCGAACTGCTGTAAGAAGTGGGTGTTTGTGCAACAGCCACGGTTACATTTACAATGGAAACAAGCAATGCAATTAATCTGTTCATGCTGAAAATTAGTAAGGGCGAAGATAATGGAATGACCGTGAGGCTCTCATCCATTTACATAAAAAATCCCCCGCTGGTGCAGGGGATTAAGAGTTTAACCTTTCGTTTCCGTAAGTTATTTTCCGGAGAGAGAATAGATGGCTCTGAGTATAACAAAAAACCACGTTTCAACGTCCGAAGAGGGCTGCTGACGAAACTAAAAAAACACCGCATTACACAACATCAACTTTCCATTCTCCCAAAAACTGCGGAAGATGATATCATCTGTAAAATAAACAATGCCGCCATTACCCAAATCCTGCACACCAATTAACAACCCATCTTTTAACCGGTCTTTTAACTTATTGCCTACAAACCCAGCCAACTGTGCATCTTTTTTAATCACACCTACATTCCATCCGCTGCCGGGTGTAAAAAATTCATAGATATTATCATCCTGTTTTAAGGTGTAATAAAATTTAGGATATCCAAATGCTAAAGGATGTGAATTATCCAGCTCCACTTTATACACACTGCCGGGAGTAAAGGAAGAAATAAAATCACGTTCACGATTTTCAAAAGACTTTAAAGGATCATAAGGATCTTTACTTTTTTCTTCTTCTGATTTCTTTGATTTTAATCCCCACTCTAATCTTGCAAAAGCACCAACAGCATTTTCCAGAGCTATAACACGACCACCTTTGTTTATCCAGTCTTTCAATTGTTCTGCCTGTGCTTTATCATTAAGGAAACGATAGTTACCATCGGGCATAATGATGATATCGGTTTCACTCCATTTTATTCTGCCAAAATCACTGGCATTAACTAATGACAATGGATAATTCAATTGCGTATCAAAGAAATGCCAGATTTCACCGGCCGCATTTCCATTTACACCATCACCTGTAAGTAACACCACACGCTTGTGCTTGATGGGGTGTACAATATCACTTCCAAAATCACCTCCGCTTTTTACAAAACCTGTACTTACTGCATGTGCTTTTACATCTGCAGCGTTACAGGCATCGGCTACCATTTTCCATAAATTACTGCCAAACTTTGTATTGCTGGTTTTCATTACAATCATACTGCCACGGTCAAAACTTTGACCATCTACTTCAAATGGCGCTTCGCTGTAGCGGAGTGTAACACCTTTCTTCAATAATTCCCCCGCTGCTCTGGCACTTTGCACACCTTCCCATTTAATTACATATGCATATACATCAGCTGCTGTATTAGTTGCAGGAGCAGGTTTTGTATAACTGCCTGCAGCAATCTTATCTCTTGATGCGTAAGCTGTAAGTCCATAGGCGTAGGGTAAACTCCATGCGGTAATATCATAGGTAGCACTATCGCTCAACTTTGATTTGGGCTCCAGCAATACCTGTACCATAGCAGAGCGTGGCTGTAATGAACTTATGACTACATCACCGGCAGCAATAGTAAATGCTTCGTCTTTTCCTGTATGATAATTATATCCTTTGGATGCTGCTGCTGCACTGCCGTATTGAATACCATTTTTATCCAGTACGTCAAGAAAAGCTTTAATCCGCTGTTCGTCTTTAGGAATATTTTTAATCACATAGGTTTTATACTCACCAAAACCTGTACTCACACCACGATTAAAAAAGCTGCGAAATTCAGCCAGCATCTTTGCATTGTTTACACTACTCATTTCTACTGTGCTCATACCCGTTGTGTAATGATGAATGAGGCGATCGTAAAGTGTGAGTGTATCTCCTTCTTCCGTGAGTGCTGTTGTACCACCTGCGGAGTGACCGCCCTGCTCAAAGGTCATTCCAATTGCTCCATTGTATGTGGGATAGGTATCACCATAAGATGGATAAAACAAATCAAAACGCAGTTTGGTAAAGTAGAGCCAGCCATTGGCATCAAAATACTTTGCATGATTTTTTCCGATGATGGTTTGAAAATCTCTTTGCCATGGTGTAATCACTTCATGAAAAGGCTCTGCTGCAGGAGCAAAATAATAAGGTTCATTGATGCCCTGCTCATGAAAGTCTACATGTACATGCGGCATCCATTGGTTGTAGAGTTTTACCCGCTGCTGACTTTCAACCTGCGTTTGCCATGCCCAATCTCTGTTCAAATCAAAATTGTAATGATTGGTTCTGCCACCGGGCCATGGTTCACGATGCTCACGTGTGTCCATCCGTGGATTGGCATGTTTTCCTACAACAGAAGTAAACCAGTTTACATAACGGTCACGACCATCAGGATTAATACAGGGGTCAATAACTACTACCGTATTTTTTAACCATTCTTTTGATTTTGTATTGGAAGGATCAAGCAATGAATAAATGGTGAGCATGGCTGCTTCACTGCTGCTGGTTTCATTACCATGCACGTTATAACTGAGCCAAACAATGCCGGGCGCATTTTCCTGCGGTGCCATTTTATCTCTTGAAAGGTTGGCGAGACGCAAATTATTTTGACGGATGTTTTCAAGATTACCGAGGTTTTCTTCACTTGCTACAAAAGCCACCATGAGTGTGCGGCCTTCATTGGTAAGTCCGTATGACTGAAGTTTCACCTGACGGGGCATGGAGGCGGCTACATGATTAAAATAACTCACCACACGCCAGTGAGGCGTGTACTTACTTCCGAGTTTATAACCTAAAAATTGTTCAGGACTTTGTAATTGTGCTTCTGCTGCTAAAAAACTGAAGCAGAGCATGGCCAATGCAATTATTTTCTTCATATCAAAATTTGAGATGCCGAAAATAGGCAAACAAAAGAATTAGCGAAAGAAAAATGATGGGAGGTGCACTAGAATCATATTGACTGGAATTTGAATCTTATTAGTATTCTCTTTTTTTAATTCACTTCGTTCTCAATACAAAAAAAATCCGCCCCTTTGTGAGAGGCGGACCAATACTTAATACCCATTAACATTCCTTCTTAATTGCCCAGATAACTCTTCAGCGCATTGCTGAAACGGGCTTTTTGAAGACGCTTAATTGCTCTTTCTTTAATTTGACGGATACGCTCTTTTGTGAGGTCATATTTTTGACCGATTTGCTCAATGGTAACTCCATTTTCACCATCCAGTCCAAAATAGGCATTCACAATTTCAGCTTCACGGGGGCTGAGTGATTTTAACACCCTGCGAATTTCATTGCGGAGTGAATCTTTCATCACATCCTCATCAGTATCGTCACTTCCTTCCAGCAAATCGCCCATAGCCACATCTTCTGCCTCGTGCACGGGTGCATCCAGTGATGTGTGGCGGGTGTTGCTCTGGAAAATGTTGTTGATTTCAGTTTCGCTCATTTCCAGGATATCGGCCAGCTCTTCAGTTGAAGGCTCACGCTCATGTTCCTGTTCAAAAGCCATGTAAGCTTTATTGGCTTTGTTGTAGGTGCCAATTTTGTTCTGAGGTAAACGTACCAAACGTCCTTGTTCAGCCAAGGCTTGTAAAATGCTCTGACGGATCCACCATACTGCGTAGGAAATAAATTTAAAGCCCTTTGTTTCATCAAAACGCTGGGCAGCCTTAATCAGGCCGAGATTTCCTTCGTTGATAAGATCGCTCAGAGATAAACCCTGGTGCTGGTATTGCTTGGCTACAGAAACTACGAAACGGAGGTTGGACTGTACCAATTTGTCCAAAGCACGCTGGTCGCCCATTTTAATGCGCTGGGCCAGTGTGGTTTCTTCCTCCGGTGTAATCATTGGGATTTTGGAAATTTCCTGCAAATACTTCTCCACCGCTTGCGAGTCACGGTTGGTAATTTGTGTTGCAATTTTTAGTTGCCTCATGATTGTCTCCTGATTTTTGAATGATTATTACTAAGACAGGGAAATTTCGCCGAAAGTTGTGAAAAACGGGTTAATACATCCTGTAAGTCTGCCTGCAAAGGTAACATACGATTTCCGCTTTTCATAGCCTTCTATCAAAGAAAAGCCAATACAGCTATGTTTCTAACGTTTGCAGTGAACACATCGTATTTTGGTAACATTATGAAATGCAAATTGTTGCTGGCAGAATAATATATTTTGCACATCTTGTGAATTATTTTTTGAAAACTGAAAATTTACAATTAAAAAAGAGGGCTTTTAAAGCTCATTCTACCAAATTGCAATCAGACTAAATATATTATATGAATTGGATTGATTACCGCAGCGATACAGTAACCCTACCCACACCGGGCATGCATGAAGCCATGATGAAAGCACCGTTGGGTGATGATGTATTTGGTGAAGACCCTACTATCAATGCGTTGGAAACCAAAGCCGCCAGGCTATTTGGGATGGAGGCGGCCTTGTTTTGCCCCAGCGGCACCATGACCAATCAGATTGGGATTAAAATGCATACCCAGCCGGGAGATGAAGTGATTTGCGATTTTCTGAGCCATGTGTATCAATATGAAGGAGGTGGTATAGCTTTTAATGCTGGGGCATCAGTTCGGCTATTAACAGGTGACCGGGGCAGGATTGCAGCCGGGCAAGTGCTGGATGCCATTAATCCGGATGATGTACATAAACCCAAAAGCAGTCTGGTGGTACTGGAAAATACAAGTAACCGTGGCGGCGGAAGTTGTTATGAACTTTCTGAAATTGAGGCGATAAGAGCTGTTTGCTCACAAAATAAACTGAAGCTGCACTTAGACGGCGCAAGATTATTTAATGCGCTTGTATACAAACAACAAAGCGCCAAAGACTATGGCCGTTTATTTGATTCCATTTCCATTTGCCTGAGCAAGGGACTTGGCTGCCCCGTGGGTAGTGTACTTATTGGAACAGCAGCAGACATAAACAAAGCCCGACGTATCCGTAAAGTGTTTGGCGGGGGTATGCGGCAGGCAGGAGTACTTGCGGCGGCCGGCATTTATGCGCTGGACCATCATATTGAGCGACTGGCACAAGACCATACACATGCCAAGGAGATTGAAGCGGCACTGCTATCCAACCCTCTTATTGAAAGTGTACTACCTGTTGAAACCAATATCATCATCTTTCAACTGAAGCCTGCAGTTACCGCTGCTGAAATGGTTGATAAATTGAAGGAAAAAGGCATTCTTTGTTTCGCTACCGGCAAACAGACGATTCGGTTTGTAACACATTTGGATGTGAGTGCAGAGATGGTGGAAAGAACAATTGAAATAATTAAACCTCTGTAAAATAAAAATCCCGCCTCATCAGCGGGATTTCTATTGTTAAGCATCTTTCTTTTTCTTGGCACTCTTGGGTGCAATAATCATCAGCATCCGTTTGCCTTCTAATTTAGGCAAGCCTTCCACCTGCCCAATTTCTTTCAAACGCTCGGCAAACTTTAGCAATACCAACTCCCCTCTTTCCTTAAACTGAATTGCACGTCCTTTAAACTGAACATATGCTTTCACTTTATTGCCATCTTTCAAAAAGTTCTCAGCATGTTTTGATTTAAAATCAAAATCATGATCATCTGTATTGGGTGTAAAACGAATTTCCTTTAACTCAGCAGCCTTACTGTTGGCCTTCATTTCCTTTTCCTTCTTCTTCTTTTCGTACAGGAATTTGTTGTAGTCAATGGCTTTACAAACAGGAGGAACTGCCTGTGGAGAAATTTCAACAAGGTCTAAACCCAGCTCCTGGGCTATTTGCAATGCTTTTTGTGTGGGATAAACACCAACTTCCACATTATCGCCCACTAATCGTACTTCGGGCACACGAATCATGTTGTTGATGCGATGTTCTGGTTCTTTACGGGGAACAAAACGTCCCCTTGGAGGTCTGGGAGGAAATGCCATATTTTTTTGTGCCTCCTTCCCCTGATAGGAGGCCCTTACAATTTAATTTTTATAAAACAACTTCAACGGGGAACTGAAGTTTTATCTACGCTCTTTTATTTCTGCTGCTGCTTCAGCTATAAATGCGGCAGCATCCATGGTGCCGGCATCACCTTTACCCTGCTTGCGAACGGCCACTTTGTTTTCATTCATTTCTTTTTCACCCACCACCAGCATGTAAGGTACTTTCATCAACTCTGTATCACGGATCTTCTTACCAATCTTTTCATTACGGTCGTCAATCTCTGCACGAATATCAGCTTTTTTCAAATCATTCAGCAGAGTTTTTGCATAATCCATAAACTTATCGCTGATGGGCAGAATTTTTACCTGCACCGGCGCCAGCCATAAAGGGAACTTTCCGGCATAGTGCTCCAGCAAAAAACCGATGAACCGCTCATGAGTACCCAGCGGTGCCCGGTGTATAATTAATGGAATTTCAGGCTCATTATTCGCATTGGTATAGCTGAGTTTGAAACTGCGGCTCTGTGCAAAATCAACCTGATTGGTAGCCAACGTAAACTCACGGCCAATAGCACTCCAAATCTGCACATCAATCTTAGGACCATAAAAAGCACCTTCACCTTTTACTTCTACAAAAGGAACTCCTGTTTCAATCAATACATTGCGCACCAGCTCTTCTGTTTCTTTCCACAGCTCCGGTTCGTTTACATATTTCTGACCCAGTTTTTCGGGGTCGTGTAAGCTCAGGCGCATCACATATTTTTCGATCCCGAAGATTTTAAAATACTTCAGGTACATATCATTCACCGCTTTAAACTCCTGTGCAAACTGTTCTTTGGTGCAGTAAATATGTGCATCGTTCATGTGCAGGCAACGCACACGCATCAACCCAAACAATTCACCACTCTGTTCATAACGGTAACAGGTACCGTACTCTGCTAAACGATAAGGCAATTCTTTATAGCTCTTCGGTTCTGCATCAAATATTTTATGATGATGCGGACAGTTCATAGCTTTCAGATAATATTTCTCACCATCCATTTCCATGGGAGGAAACATACTATCAGCATAATATGGAAGATGCCCGCTGGTGAGGTACATACTTTCTTTGGCTATATGCGGTGTAACCACACGCTTATACCCTGCTGCCAATTCCGTTTCTTTTGCCAGTTTTTCCAATTCTTCAATAATGATGGTTCCGTTGGGCATCCACAAAATCAAACCCGGACCCACATCATCACTCATAGTATAAATGCCGAGCTCTTTACCCAACTTGCGGTGGTCTCTGCGTTTGGCCTCTTCCAGCATGGCCAGGTGCTCATCCATTTCTTTTTGCGATGGAAATGTTACCCCATATACACGGGTGAGTTGCTTGTTCTTTTCATCACCTTTCCAGTAAGCACCGGCAATTGCTGTGAGTTTAATGGCTTTGATGGCTCCTGTTGAAGGGATATGCGGCCCACGGCATAAATCAGTAAAGTTGCCCTGAGAGTAGAATGTAATTTCACCATCATTGAGATTGCTGAGCAAGTCCAGTTTATATTCATCACCCTTTTCAGTAAAGTATTGAATGGCATCAGCTTTACTCATTTGTTTGCGTACATAAGCATTGTTTTGTTTGGCCAGCTCGTTCATCTTTTTTTCCAAAGCCGCTAAATCTTCCTCAGTCATTTTCTTATCACCAAGGTCCATATCATAATAAAAACCCTTGGGGCTTTCCAATGCAGGGCCCACCCAGAATTTTACACCGGGAAACATATTTTCAACTGCTTCAGCCATAAGGTGGGCCGACGAATGCCAGAAGGTAAGTTGCGCATCTTTATCATCCCATGTAAGC
>ERZ1066140.184-NODE-184-length-14336-cov-6.935019_pt1 | contig 14336 bp, 9 predicted proteins | sample MGYA00382787_ERZ1066140 | MGnify/ENA primary metagenome ERZ1066140 (study PRJEB33369, sample SAMEA5778370) | biofilm metagenome | biome: Industrial cooling water; feature: Water cooling tower basin; material: Biofilm | place: United Arab Emirates | collected...
TCGTAAGAAACATGAGCCTCCATTGAAAATGCTGCTGTTACACCGTTTTCAAAGAGCATATTAACCGTGAGATGGTCAGGCTGGTCATTATCCATTTTGTAAACACATCTTCCATAATCGCCTGTTTTCAGTTGCTCCAATATATAATCATCCCATTTGTGTTTATCATCAGGTAAATCAAAAACATAAAGTCGTTTTTTATCCCGCAGATAAATTTGTAATGCAGAATATGGGCATGATGCTTCAACTTTACATCCATCAGTGCATCTGTCGGTGCTTCCTTCAGGAGCATTTCTGTTGGTAAACCATTTGAGGTTGCCAAAGCAATGCACATCTTTAACTGGATTATTTACAAGCCAACGTATAATATCAGTATCATGGCTTGATTTTGCCATTACAATGGGCGTTGCAGTTTTACTGTTTTTCCATTTGCCCCGTACATAAGAATGACTCATGTGAATTTGCTCAATGGGCTCCATATGTTGTATGCTGATAATGTCGCCGATTAATCCATTATCGATTACTTCTTTTATCTCACGGAAATAAGGTGAATACCGTAACACATGGCATACGCCTGCAATTCTGCCGGTTTCTTTTACCTTTTCAAGTATCAGTCTGCATTCCCTTTCTGTTGGTGCAATAGGTTTTTCAAGCAGCACATCATAACCTGCATCAAGAGCTGCCAAACAAGGTTCCGTATGCAAATGGTCAGGAGTTGCAATAATTACAGCATCAGCAAATTTTTCTTTACTGAAAATTTCATTCCAGTAGGTATAGCAATTTTCTGTTTTGAGCCTATGTTTTTTTTGAAAGCTCTTCAATCTTGTTTGGTTCAGCTCTGCCACAGCCACAATTTGCATTTCATCAGGATACTCAAGTGCATAGTTTGCATAAATGTTTCCCCTGTGCCCTGCTCCAATAAGAATGACTGTTACAGGGGCTTTTAATTTCATATGCCGTGGATTGCTGAAAACATCTTCATGTAATCCAAAACGCACTGCAAAATCATTCCATTTTTCCTGTACAACTTCTGAAAACCCATTCAATGAACGTACTAATCGTCTTGATGTAAGAAACTGGCGTAATGACATTTGTTAATCCTTTTAATGCAAAGTTATACTATGTTATACTTGCTCTATTTCTGATAACTTATTTTAATGAGATTTTAATGAGAGCTTAATTACCTTTTTAGTGCAGTATTCTAATCTTGTATTAAATAAAAATCATGCAACGATTGTTTAATAAAATAGCAGTACCGGTAGATTTTTCACGGCGTTCAGTCAGAGCCATTGATAAAGCGGTGAAATTGGCCAATGAACATCATTGCAGTATTACACTTTTACACGTAGTTACGGTAAACCCGTTTGCAGCGGTTGCAGTAGCAGAAGGTCATGTGGGCATACCATATGCTTTAATTAACAACAGAAAGGAATTACAGTTCAGGCTTGATAAAATTGCCGGTAATATTTCACCACTGCTCAATGCTTCCCAAATAAAAGCCGAAATTATAACTGGTAGTTGGGATGAAGCCATCATCAACTATGTGCTTCAACATCAAATTGACCTGGTTTTGATTGGTCAGAAATCTGCATTTTCCGGTAAACGAAAAATGCTGCTGAATCCGGATAAAATTGCAGAACGAAGTAATGTGCCTGTAATGACGGTTCCGGCAAACAGGCGTATTACTAAATTACTTTCCATTGTAATTCCTGTTACTCAATTTTTACCTGTAAGGAAATTGATGTATGGCATTTTGATGGCCAGTACCAATAATGCAAAGATTAAATTGCTTGCTGTTCAAAATGAAAAAACGAAAGATAACGTTCTTTATTACCTGCAAAGGGCTTATACACTTATAAAAGAAAACAGCAATGTTGCTGTTGAAACAGATGTTATACTCAGCAACAATGTAGCTGAAGCAGTCAATGAATTTTCCAGATTGCAACAGGCTGACCTTGTTATTCTTAATCCCGGCACTCAAACAAAAATGCCCGGTTTCCTGTCTTCATTTCTGGGCAATATTATTCAAAAGTACTCCTCTCCGCCTGTGCTTACGGTTAATCCATTATAAATCGTTTGTTACTAAATCAAATAATATCATGAAATTAAAAGTATTGATAATCCTTTTTTTATTATCTGCTCCTGGTTTTGTGAATGCACAAACACTTGAAGATGCAAAAAGGCACATTTATTATCAGCGGTATGAAACTGCAAAGAATATCCTGCAATCTGTAATTCAAAAACGTACAGCTACTCCCGATGTATGGTTCTGGTTGGGGGAAATTTATTTAAAAGAAAGAAAGCTTGATTCTGCAAGAAAAGTATTTCTGGATGGTACTCAATATTGTTTAAATAATAAATTGTCAAAAAAACAATTTCCATTAATTTTTATTGGATGGGCACATATGCTGTTAGATATTGGTGAGCTGGCAGATGGAAGAATGCAAATGGAAGAAGTGTTAAAGCTATCAAAGTTTAAGGACCCTGCAGCACTTCTAGCTGTGGCACGGGCTAATATTGAAAGTAAAAACGGCGATGTAGCATGGGCAATCGAATTATTGCAAAAAGCAGTTAAAAAGGATAAAACCAATCCCGAAATCTATACAGCCATGGGTGACGCTTACAGAAAAATTATAGATGGCTCCAAAGCCATACAAAATTATACTACAGCATTGAACGTATCTCCAGAATTTGCGGAAGCAATGTATAAAAAGGGCTTGATTTATAAAACACAAAAAAATGCAGCAGTTTATTCAGAACGCTTTACCGAAGCCTATAATATGGATACTACTTATACTCCTGCCATTTATCAGTTATACTGGTATTATTTCAAAAAAAATAATATCATGGCTAAAAAGATGCTTGCAGCTTATATCAGATACTCAGATAAATCTCCTGAGCATGATTATATGATTGCTGATTTACACTATGTATCCGGTGAATTCAGTGATGCTATAACTGCTGCAAAAGGAATCATTCAAAGCAATAAAGAAGTTAAGCCAAGGCTGTTTAAACTAATTGCATACAGTTATGCTGATTTAAAAGACTCATCTCAGAGTTTAAAATACATGAAAGAATATTTTGAGAGGCAAAATCCAAAAGAGGTTGTAGTATCGGATTACAGGTTAATGGCAAAGTTACATGAAAGCCAAACCACTGATAAAAGGGTTGTAATTGAATGGCTGAAAAAGGCACTCGGTATGGAGACAGATGAAAAAGAGCAATTACAATACATGATAACGCTGGCAGATTTGCAACAAGAACTTGGTAACAGAGAGCGGGAAGCCATCTGGAGAGAAAAAGTTTATAACACAAAATCAAGTCCCACTAACCTTGATATATACAAATGGGGAGTTGCATTGTATTCTGCTGAAAATTATTTGAAAGCCGATAGTGTATTTGCTATGTATGAGAAAAAATATCCCCACCAGATTTATGGATACTTATGGCGTGCCAGATGTAATGCACTTATTGATACAACAATGGAAAAAGGACTGGCAGTACCACACTATAAGAATCTTGTACAAGTAGGCCAAAAAGACAGCATCAAAAACAAATCCACTTTGTTAAGGGCTTACGGGTACCTTGGTACCTACGAAGCAAATATTACAAAAGATTATCCGGCATCACTCGGCTATTTTAATAAGATGCTGGAACTTGACCCCGATAATACTGATGCTTCGAAATATAAAGAAATACTCGAAGCATGGATTAACAGGGGCTCAGGCATAAACAATAACATAGAATCAAATAAATAAAAATTGAAAAAATAATGCAGATCTTTATTCAGGTGATTAATGAAACAATCCCTAACAACCTCAGGCAATTGCTAAGGCGGAGAATTTTAAAACTTGAAACCTATGGCACCACAATCATTGCAGCCGATGTAACCCTCAAGAAAGATAGTGATGATAAAGAAATCGGGTATCATGCAGAAATAAGACTTTTCATTAAAGGTTATGATTTATTTGGGAAATCAAAAGCAGGCGATTTTAAAACAGCGATGAATATTGTAATCGAATCGCTTAGAAAGAGGCTACGGAAGATAAAAACAGGAAAGCTACTTTCAAGACGTAAACAAAAAGCCATTTTCTAAAATTAATTCAGCACAATCTTATTTGTTTGAGAGTTTACCGGGTTAGTGAATGTGCTGATTAACTGTCTGGCTTTTAAATAGTGAAAGCATTTTCATTCAACCAATAGCTAACAAAAGATCCGTTTGAAGTAGTGTTTATGTGTAAACTTTGTTTTCAATCATAATGTAAAGGCTTGCCGGACTCAAAATAATAACAAAAGTACTAAAGAAAAAAATGATATCGTATTGATAATAAATTAGTTAGTGTTTGTTCTGCTTCCTTGTGAGTAACCATAAGGTTCAATAATTGCCCGATATGGGAGTAAATAGGCAACAGCAAATTTACCTCTCCTGATGCTGTTTAATATGACCACAATCAACACCTTTTCCGCTGCACATCATAAATCAAGTCTATTTTAAATCTCAATTTTAATCAACAAAAAAATTGATCATGAAAAAGGTATTACTGATGTTTGATGGTGCTCATTTCTCCAATGGTGCCTTTGATTTTGTGCGCCAGTTAAATAACCTTGAACATGTTTTGGTAACAGGAGTGTTTTTGCCGCAAACAGTAGCTTCATCTTTATGGAGTTATACCGATGCAATGACTGGAACAGTACTGATGCCGGTGCTGCCCCAAACAGATCCTGATGTGTACACCACTTCACGTAAAGAATTTGAAACACGATGTAAAAAAAGTGGGATAGAATACAGGGTACACGAAGATGCGTACGATTTTGCTTTGCCAGAATTGATCACCGAATCCAGATTTGCTGACCTTCTCGTTATTGGAAGCGAATCTTTTTATGAAAATGAGGATCATGAAATTAACGAGTACCTACAGGAGGTACTTCAGAAAGTAGAGTGCCCGGTTATTGTGGTGCCGGAGAAATTTGAGTTTCCAAATACAACCATACTCAGCTATGATGGCAGCGCTTCGTCCGTCTATGCTATCAAGCAATTTGCATATCTGTTTCCTGAGTTGAGCAACCAACCAACCCTTCTGGTTTATGCACAGGATGATGAAAAAATCGAGTTTCCTCATGAAAATAATATTGAAGAGCTTACAGCGAGGCATTTTCAGGACCTTACTCTGATGAAGCTGGAAATCAATCCTACCAAGTATTTTTCAGCCTGGATGAATCAAAAACAAGGAGCTATACTGGTAGCAGGTGCCTACGGCCGCAGTACGATTTCGCAAATGTTCAAACGAAGCTTTATTAAAAATGTAATTGGAGCACATAAGATACCTGTATTTATAGCACACAGGTCTTGATTTGGTTGGTTATTAAAGACCCCGATTCTTCGGGGTCTTTTTTAAACCTTTATATTTTAAAAAAATTGTAAATGATTTTTGTCAATTACAACAGCTTCTTTACATTTGCACCCCACAAGTTCTTAAACAAGCGGAAGTAGCTCATTTGGTAGAGCACGACCTTGCCAAGGTCGGGGTGGCCAGTTCGAGCCTGGTCTTCCGCTCAAATCCCGCTTAACTGCGGGATTTTTTTTCACCGGCTGGTGAGCGCCCCGGTGGTGGAATTGGTAGACACGCAGGACTTAAAATCCTGTGGCCAGCAATGGCCGTAACGGTTCAACTCCGTTCCGGGGCACAAAAAGCTTTGCAAGAAATTGCGAAGCTTTTTTGTTTTAAAAGGGTAATTGGAAATGGAATGTATAAACACGTCATGCCTTAAAGCGTGATGTCCAGCAATGGCCGTAACGGTTCAACTCCGTTCCGGGGCACAAAAAAGTCCTTCATTTCGAAGGACTTTTTTGCTTTGTATTGTCAATGTCATTGATACCTGTATGTAACATATCCCATTAACTGCTTTTGCTTATCAAAGCAGGTTTCTTTTTCTTTTAGTCCTTTTTGGTTATACCGGTAGCGCCATATAAAATAATTACTGGTTCCCGCCTGTACACTCAGCATAGAACTCATTTTGCCGGATTCATCATATTCAAATACATATTCCGGTAAAAGTTTTTTGGCCTTATTGTTAAACGTTACAATATCAGTTAACTGTTTTGCAGAATTGTAGTAGTAATAATACCGGCTCACATTTTGTCCAAAGCGGTTGTACCATGTTTCTTCAGCCGGAAGGCCGTTTTCATCCAGTTTAAATTGAATAACAGTGGTGTCATTACCATTTCTTATCCGGTACATACGGTCCACTCTGTTTTGGGCATCATACAACCATAAGTGTTTTTCATTTTCTGTTATTTTATAAGCATAATTCAGGGTTGTAATATCCATTGATGCCAATAATCCTTTTTCATTGTAAGCATAGTTTGTAACGGCCAGCGAAGCGTTACTGCTGTCGCTGCTTTTAATCAATTGCATGTTACCATTAAACTGGCTTACCAAAACACTTTGTGAAGCAGGGCTGTTTTGAGTATATGTTTTAATAATAGTGAAAGTGGGGCTCATTTCCTGAAAACAAACAAAATTGGGTATGGGTGCATCTCCGGGGTCAAATGAATTAAGCACAACCTTTCTTACTTTCTGTTCTTTATAAAGTTGTTGCAGTTGATTTGTTTGCTGCAGACTCACAATATCTTTATAGTAAATCTGTGCACTGCTGAAGAGCGGTAAAGCCAGTAAAATAAAATTTATTTTTTTGAACATGTGTTTGAATTGGTCCAAAGATATTCCCGCTTATTCAAACGTATGAAGGTTTCTTTTTATTTTTAACAAAAATAAGTAAACAATGGCGCACGGAAAGGAACGTAAAGAAAAGGTCTGTTTAAATTGTAATGCAAGGGTATTTGGCCCTTATTGTCATGTGTGCGGCCAGCATAACATTGAACCCAAAGAAACACTTATTGGCTTAGTAGTACATTTTTTTAATGATATTACCCATTTTGAAGGCAAGTTTATTTCGTCATTGCGGTATTTATTATTTCGTCCGGGTTTTTTAACCAAAGAATATGAAAGGGGGAGGAGAGCAAGTTATATGAACCCTGTGCGTATGTATGTATTTGCGTCTGCTTTCTTTTTTATCATCTTTTTTTCATTTTTTTCCAGAAGTGGAGATGAGATAATAAACGTAAAAGCTCCGGCCGACAGCGCAGGTTTTAAAATTCCCGAAGTGAATATAAATAGTAATACGCTGTCAGAAGAAGGGTTAAAAAATGCTGAAACAGCAGAAGACTCTGCTCTCATAAAAAAAATGTTTGGGGCAAAGGCTAAAACAGAAACTTCATCAAACGATACTGTGCAATCAACCGGTATTTTAGGAATAGCAGATAACAGATACAAAACCATAAAGGAATATGATTCTGCTCAGGCCGCTTTGCCCAAAGAACAAAGAAATAATTGGTTTGAAAAACTGGTGGTAAAGCGCATTATTATTGTAAACGAAAAATATAAGGGGGATTTAAAGGCATTTAATAAGGCGTTCTATGAATATATAATTCATGCCCTTCCTAAAGTGTTATTTGTATCGTTACCCATATTTGCTTTTTTAATCTTTTTATTATATGTAAGACACAGTCGTTATTTTTATGTAACACATATAATTTTTACCATTCATCTTTTTGTTTTTTACTTTATAATGTTGCTCATTTTATTCAGCAGTAATAAATTGGGTACTATATTTTCATGGTGGCCTTCAAATTTGTTGGCATTAATTATATGGCTGTATATGTTTTATTATTTGTATAAGGCAATGCGGCGTACGTATGAGCAACAAAGAACAAAAACACTTTTAAAATATTTTATCCTGCTTTTTCTTTCATTGTTACTTTATGCATTCTTAACGATAATGTTATTTTCTTATTCTATATTCAACGTTTAACAAATGAATCAACAACAAACAGGTGCTGCTTTTTTTCGGTTAATAAAAATTATGGACGAACTACGTTCTCAATGCCCCTGGGATAAAAAGCAAACGATAGAGTCCCTTCGCCCGCTCACTATTGAAGAAACGTATGAACTGGCAGATGCCATAACTGATAATAACTGGAAACACATTAAAGAAGAGTTGGGCGATTTAATGCTCCACATCGTATTTTATTCAAAAATCGGAGCTGAACAAAACCGGTTCAGTATTGATGAAATGATAAATGGTGTGTGCGATAAATTAATTGCCCGGCATCCGCATATTTATCAGGAGGTTCACGTAAATGATGAAGAAGATGTAAAACGTAATTGGGAAAAATTAAAAATGAAAGAAGGAAAAACATCTGTACTGCAGGGGGTACCCTCTTCACTGCCATCATTGGTAAAAGCTATACGTATTCAGGAAAAAGCCAAACAAGTAGGCTTTGAATGGGACAATAAGGAACAGGTATTTCAAAAAATTGAAGAAGAATTAAGAGAATTGCAGGAGGTAGTAGCACAAGGGGAGCAGCATAGGATAGAAGATGAAATGGGTGATGTGTTTTTCTCACTAGTAAATTATGCACGGTTTTTGCAGATTGATGCTGACCTTGCACTGGAACGAACCAATAAAAAATTTATTACCCGTTTTCAGCGTATGGAACAGTTGGCCTTAAGTGAAGGAAAAAAGCTGGAAGATATGTCACTTGAAGAAATGGATGCCATCTGGAACCGTATCAAACATTTGAACGAAGAACGTTACCCCACATCATAGTGATTTCATCAACCTCCATATTGCGGTTTCTGAAAACAAACGCTGTTGTGTTTATTGCAGGTATCTGCTTTTTTTCAGGTTCATTCCTGGTTCAATATTTTTTTTCATACAGTTCGTCTCCGGGGCAGGTAAAAAATACACTTCAAAAAAATATCCGGCTCAGGACAAAAGATTTTGAACAATTACTTGTTGATGACAGTTTGATAAAAAGCCTTGTAGCAAATAAGGCAGACAAAGAAGAGTATGAAATACTTACGCAAAAGGATTATTTTATTTTTTTAGCACAGCAAACAAACAATGAACCTCAGCTTCGATTTTGGAATACTCAGGTTATACAACCTGTTTTACAACTCTGGCAGCACGAAGATGGCCAATGGTTTCAAAAGCTCATAAATGGGTATTATGTTGTTATCAGGAAAACCTTACAAATAAAAGGGCAGGGCGAAGTGGCAGCACTCGCATTAATACCGGTTAAGTGGGAATATTATGTAACAACAAATGAACTCAATAACAGTTTTTCTTACCTGCCTTTTATTGAAGATTATTATAACATAAGCGATCAAAAGCAGCCCGGATATGCCATTACAAATGTGCAGGGTAAACCCCTGTTTTGGCTTACAGAAAAGGTAAACCTGCCAAGGCCATTAGGTATGTTTACAATTATTCTGCGTTTACTTGCTTTCCTCTGTGTGTTGTGGTTGCTTTATAAAATTTCGGAGCAGATGGTAAAAACAAATGGATTTACCAATGCATTCTTAGTTCTTACAATTTCTATCATTCTTTTCCGGATACTGAGTTATTATATTCCATTCCCTTTTAATTTCAGGCAGTTTGAGTTGTTTGACCCTGCAGTTTATGGATCAAGCCCCGTACTAAAATCGCTGGGTGATTTATTGATTAATATTTTTCTGCTTACCTGGTTGTTGCTTTTTGCAAAACAATTTGGTACCATTCAAAAGATTTATTTTAATAATCGGTTTTTCAGATACGCCTCGGGTGTATGTGTAGCAGTTGTAATTTATTCAATTATTATTATAGCCGGTGGTACCGCAAAAAGCCTCGTTGCTGACTCGCAGATTTCGTTTGATGTTACTGATTTTTTCAGTTTAGGTATTTACAGCTTTATTGGTTTTTTTATTTTGGGTTGTTTATCAGTTTGTACCTATCTACTCATATATTATTTAGTTTCCTTACTCAAAAACTTTACAAATAACAGCATCTTTCTGCAATTGATATTTGTAACAGTGGTTTGTTTTATACATCTCTCTTTTACAATCAACAGTGGCCAGGTTCATTTTCATTTAATACTATTGCTTTGGCTGTTGCTTGTTATTATACTGCTTCAGTGGAAACAGCAGTTTTTTTCTTTTGTGCCAGGTTCAGGCGCTGCATTGTTTTGGCTTCTCGTTTTTGCCTTGTCACTCACAACATTACTGTTAAGCGAAAATGATAAAAAAGAATGGGCTGCACGCAGGCGCATGGCAGAGAAACTGAGTCTGCAAACAGACCCATCTGCTGAGAATTTACTGAGCATTGCATTAAATAATTTCAGGCGGGATTTTTTACAGGATAATTTTTACAGGTTTAATACGCAAGGCAGTAATCAGTTTCTGAAAGATAGTTTGCTTGGAGAACATTTTAGCGGTTACCTCAATAAGTTTGATACGGAGATATTTACATTTGATCGTGATGAACAGTCATTGTTTAATACAGATTCCGCATCTTACAATACGCTTAATACAATATATAATCTTCAGAGTAAAAGTATGAGCAGTGGCGATTGGAGGTATTTTGAAGAATCCTTTGACAGGTTTTACTATATAGCCCGGCGAGAAGTAACGGATCCTCGAACGTTTCAGATAAAAGGATATTTATTTGTTGTGTCTAAACCCAGGCGCTATACAGCAGAGAAGTTTTATCCTGAATTGTTTTCAAAAACATTTAATCTGCAAACAGATCAGTCGCCTTCTTATGCATATGCGTTATATAAAAATGGTGAACTGGTGAATAGTTTTAATGATTACCCTTTTCCGGTTCATTTAACTGAAACCCATATATCTGGTTCTGGTTTTCATGAGCATCAGGTAAATGGTTTTTCTGAATTGTGGTATCATGCCACGGCTGATCGTGTTGTTGCTGTTGTTAAACGCAAGGATGGTTTGCTGCAGTTTATAACGCTTTTTGCATATCTGTTTCTTGGATTTTTAATTATGTGGGTTTTGTACAGGGTACTCCATTTTATTTCAGTTGAACAAAAAAATAAAAAAGGCATCAGACAACTTATACAGTTTAATTTTCGAGCGCAGGTACATACAACCATAACTGCAATAAGCATAATTTCCTTTTTTGTAATTGGTATTTCTACAATTTTCTTTTTTATTAACAGACATAGCAGAACAAACAAAGAGCGGTTAAGCCGTACTATACAAATCATGCAGGGCGAAGTAGAGGTGGCGTTGCAGCACCAGTCCATTATGGATGATATGCTTAAAGTTTATGATGAGGTGGCGGCAGGCGAACTGCAGTTAAAGATGAACCGAATCTCAGAAATTCATGGCGTTGATGTGAACGTTTATGATCCTACCGGGTTATTAAGGGTATCATCACAACCATACTATTATAACAAAGGGTTGCTTAGCAGGTTAATGCAACCTATGGCTTTTCATAAGCTTAACCAGCAGATGCTCGTTCAAACCATCGAAGATGAACGGGTAGGCAGCAGAAGTTACATGAGTATCTATGTGCCTGTGCGGGATGAAAAGGGTAAAACTTATGCTTATCTCAATATTCCCTATTTTACTTCACAAAATGAACTGCGTCAGGAAATTTCCAGTTTTCTTGTAACACTTATTAATCTTAATGCATTTATTTTTTTAATTGCAGGGCTTATAGCTTTTTTTGTTACAAACCGTATAACTTCTTCTTTCAGTTTTATTAGCCAGAAAATGAAGGAAATAAAACTGGGTAAAGCCAATGAAGCTATTGTTTGGAACAGGAGCGATGAAATTGGTGAACTGGTTGAAGAATATAATAAGATGGTTTTACAACTTGAGGAAAGTGCTGCGTTGCTGGCCAAGAGTGAACGTGAAGGTGCTTGGCGTGAAATGGCAAGACAGGTAGCTCATGAAATAAAAAACCCGCTTACACCTATGAAGCTTAGTATCCAGCACTTACAAAAAGCCATTGATGATAATGCAATGGATACAAAACATATTTCTCAAAATGTAGCTAAAACATTGGTAGAGCAGATCGATTATTTAAGCAATATTGCTTCAGACTTTTCCAATTTTGCCAATATTGGTAATGCAAATCTGGAGCGTATTGACTTGTTTGAATCGTTACTAGGTGTAGTTAATTTATTTAAAATGGATACAAGTATCACCATTAAGCTTAGCAGTACTGTTACTAATCCCGTTTTTGTTATGGGCGATAAAACACAAATGAACCGTTTGTTTACCAATTTAATTAGAAACGCAATAGAGGCAGTGCCTGAAGAAAAAAATGCTGTTGTACATGTGCAATTAACATCAGAAAATGACGAGGCCGTGGTGCGTATAACTGATAACGGACATGGTATTGAGGCTTCTTTAAAAAATAAAATATTTTATCCCAACTTCACAACTAAAACAAGTGGTACTGGTCTAGGTCTTGCCATGTGTAAAGGAATAGTAGAGCAGATGAAAGGTGATATTTGGTTTGAAACCGAAACCGGCAAGGGCACAACCTTTTTTGTAAAAATGAATGTGATACAGTAAAAAGTTGATGATGAATCTGCGTAAACAATTTTACGTTATAGTTTCAGCAATAGCTAAGTTGTAGTTATATACCCTTTTCCCTTCTCACTTCCATCAAATAATTTTCAAAAGCTTGTAATGAAAAACTGCTCAGGTTTTTACTATTGGTGAGTCTTCCTTTTTGAGCTGCAAGCACACCGTAACGTATGTCATTAAAGCCTGAAAGATCATGTGCATCAGGGTCAATGGAAATTAAGGCGTCTTTATCGGTAGCATACTCAATCCAGCGCCAGTCAATATCAAGCCGGCGTGGGTGTGCATTCAGTTCTATTACCACGCTGTTAGCCACGCAGGCATCAATAATTTTTTTATGATCAACAGGATATCCGTTTCTGCTTAAAAGTAATCTGCCCGTCATATGACCCAGAATGGTGGTGTAAGGATTTTCAATTGCATTGAGCAGCCGCATCATCGCTTTTTCTTCATTCATCTTTAAGTTGCTGTGAACTGAAGCAATGACTAAATCAAAACCTGCCAGTACATCATCATCATAGTCCAAACTGCCATCCCCTAAAATATCAGCTTCTATACTTTTAAAAATTCTGAAATTTTTAGTTCGTGCATTAAGTGCATCAATTTCTTTGTGTTGTTCTGCTATTCTTTCTGCAGATAAGCCGTTGGCATAGCCTGCACTTTTACTGTGGTCGCTTATCACCAGGTATTCCATGCCCATTTGCTGTGCATGTTGCGCCATTTCCTCAATGCTGTTATTGCCATCACTCCACTTACTGTGGCTGTGTATAATTCCTTTAATGCTCTTTATATTAATTAAATCTTCCGTTACAGTGTCGTTATATCGTTCACGAAGCGCATGCGGAATAATGGCAATATTCTTTTCAGCAAATAAGATTGCTTCATCACTTACTTCATTAATCTGACCCCATTTGTTAAGAAAATCTTCTGACGCTGATGTTTTAAACACAATCGTCCCAAAATTGCCCGTATGTGCTAAATGGAATTTCAATATAATATTTTCCGGACCTTTCACAGTAATTGTTTCCGGTGCTTCATGTTCAACCGTAAAATTTGTTTTATTAAAAAGTATTTTTAAGTCAATAGCAGGTGCAGTAGTTACCCATTCCAACTGATGAATAATTTCCATCTGCCGTTGAAGTTCCCCCGTTATTTGAAATTTAAAACTGCTTAAATGTTCTTTTAAATTTTTGTCAATGGCAAGCGCATAAGCTTCCACATCTGCAAAGAGATGGATGCCTTTATGTTTTTCTATAAATTCAATACTTTCTTTTACTGTTTGCTGTGTTTTTTCGCCAAATCCTTTAAAACGCTGCAATCTGTTTTCAAGGCATGCGTAATACAATTCGCCCACCGTTTCTATTTCCATTTCATGCCAGATGGTAGCAATCTTTTTAGGACCTATACCTTTTATGCTGAGCATTTCAATTACACCGGGAGGTGTTTTTGAAATTATGTCGGTTAATGCTTTCAGTTCACCGGTTTGTAAAACTTCTATTACTTTTTTAGCTGTGCTTTCGCCAATGCCTTTGTAGGATGCAATTTTTGAGTGCTCCACTTCACTTAGTTGTATGGGTAATTTTTCTATTTGAAAAGCTGCAGCAGCATAAGATTTTGATTTGAAACTGTTTTCACCATGAATATCCATCAGTTTGCTTAGTAAAGACAGTTGATCGGCTATTTCGTAGTTTGTAAGCATAGAAAATCTGTTGCTGTGCAAGATACGGGTGAATGCGGCACTCCTTACAGGTGTTATAGCTGCAAAAATGCACATTCAATAATAGAATGTACATAATATTCATATGTAGGAAACGTAAAGTCTATTTTCAGGACTTTGCCAATTTTCCTGAGCTTTTTTAGTGAAATGTGCTGAAAAAAGAAAAACTTCCTTTCGGAAGT
>ERZ1066140.186-NODE-186-length-13947-cov-5.586237_pt1 | contig 13947 bp, 17 predicted proteins | sample MGYA00382787_ERZ1066140 | MGnify/ENA primary metagenome ERZ1066140 (study PRJEB33369, sample SAMEA5778370) | biofilm metagenome | biome: Industrial cooling water; feature: Water cooling tower basin; material: Biofilm | place: United Arab Emirates | collected...
GACGGTGGCGCACTCAAACAGATGCTTCCCGCTTTCAAACTTGGCCTTGGAGGAGTAATGGGTGAAGGAAGCCAGTGGATGTCATGGATTCATATTGATGATTTTGTATATGCAGTTCAAAAAATTATCGAAGATAAAAAAATATCTGGCCCTGTCAATGTCGTATCGCCGAATCCTGTAACTAATAAAACATTTACCAAAGATTTAGGGAACACCCTTAGAAGGCCTGTGATTATGCCAATGCCGGGCTTTTTATTGCGCTTAATTTTTGGCGAAATGGCAAAAGCATTATTGCTGCAGGGTCAAAAAGTTCTGCCAAAAAAACTTCTGGATTCCGGTTTTAAATTTAAATATCCAGAATTAACGCCAGCGCTGCAAAACCTCCTCGGAAAATAATAATGAAGATTATTGTCTGGTTTCGCCAAGATTTGAGACTAAAAGATAACCCGGCACTTCATCAAGCTGCACAGGACGGCTTGGTAATCCCCCTATATATTCTTGATGATATTACTCCAGGTGATTGGAAAATAGGTGGTGCATCACGCTGGTGGCTGCATAATAGTCTTGATTCGCTGGAAAATGATTTAAAAAAGAGTGGCACGAAATTAATATTAAGGCACGGAAGGGCCGATGAAATTCTGCCTAAAATTATCAAAGAAACCGGAGCTGACGCAGTTTATTGGAACCGCTGCTACGAACCATTTAATATCGCCCGCGACAAAAAACTGAAGGAAACATTGAGTGCAAAATGCAAAAGCTTCAATGGCTCGCTGTTACACGAACCCTGGGAAATAAAAAACAAGCAGGGCGGGTTTTTTAAAGTTTACACTCCTTTCTGGAAACATTGTCTTTCGTTATCAGCACCAAGATCTCCCCTGCCCTTACCAAAAACTTTAAAAAACGAGCTGAATATAAAAAGTGATAGGCTTGCAGACTGGAAACTTCTGCCGACAAAACCTAATTGGGCAAAAGGATTTACAGACCATTGGCACCCGGGAGAAAATGGAGCAGCTAAACAGCTGACTATTTTTCTTGATGGTGCAATTGAGAATTATTCTAATGGCCGCGATATGCCGGGCATTTCTGGTACATCAAAAATTTCTCCGCATTTACATTTTGGCGAAATCAGTCCCAACCAAGTTTGGCATGCGGCAAATTTCACAAAGAATGCTCGTGCTGGAGATAATGGAAGTAAAAATCTTGATAAATTCCTGGCTGAAATCGGCTGGCGTGAATTTGCACACCATCTTCTTTATCATTTTCCGGAATTCCCAGAAAAACCATTTAATAATAAGTTTAATAAATTTCCCTGGGAGCATGATGAAAAATTATTCGATGCTTGGAAAGCCGGAAAAACCGGCTACCCGATTGTGGACGCAGGGATGCGGCAATTATGGCAAACGGGCTGGATGCATAACCGAGTGCGTATGATTGTGGCATCTTTTTTAACGAAGCATCTGCTTATCTCGTGGCAAGACGGGGCCAAATGGTTTTGGGATACGCTTGTTGATGCGGATCTTGCCAATAATAGCGCTGGTTGGCAATGGGTTGCGGGCTGTGGAGCTGACGCTGCACCATATTTTAGAGTATTCAATCCAATACTACAGGGCGAAAAATTTGATCCGAATGGAGAATATGTGCGCAAGTATATTCCTGAGTTATCATTTGTACCAAATAGCCACATTCACAAGCCATGGGAATGGCCTGAATTCAATCCGGTAAGATTGCAATACCCTTTACCAGTGATAGATCACCAGAAAGGGCGTCAAGGTGCCTTAAATGCATATCGAAATATAAAATAATAATAATAGACGCAGATATAGATATAAAACCAATAAATGCATTTTGTTTCATTTTAATTCAGTCATTACTTCTGAATTTATGGTATAATCCCCGAGTAAATTATTTTTTTGATTAGATTTGATGGCTATAAAAAAAGAAATACAGATATTAGTTATAGACGATGATGCGGCAGACAGATTTCTATATTCAAAATTATTATCACAGATAAAATATCCAAAATATTCCATTATAGAAGCAAGTAGCGGAGAAGAGGCACTTGATTTGTATGAAAAATACCCTTCCGATTGTGTGCTGCTTGATTTTATGATTCCAAATATGAATGGCATAGAATTTTTAGAAACAATTCATAAAAAGAAAGTACCTCTACTTCCAACAATTTTTATTTCAGGGCATTTAAATCCAATTATTGTGAAGAAAGCATATGATTTAGGGGCTAAGATTAATATAGATAAGTCTAGTATTACATGCGAAATACTGAATAAGGCCATCCTAAGTTCAATACAAAGTATTAATTAATCAAATCTCTTGTGTCATCCAAATAACACAGTTTATGTCATTTTCTCACAACCTATGGTTAGTCAAAAAAATTACTTGGCTCAACCCACGATAGAATATATAAATTAATTGCCAGACATTTACAAACAGAAGATAAAAATGAAAACTGTTAAAACAAGCGGTATTCTCGCAACAACACTTGGTTTAGTAGTAATATTTTCCTGGTATATGCAGAATGATCCTATTCTTCGTGTGTTACCAGGCTATGTTGCGATGCAATTCAACACAGCTCTTAGTTTTGTACTATGCGGTATAGCTTTAATTGCTATTGGTTTTCGTAAAGAGGTTATTGGAGCGCTTTTTGGAGGAATATCTGGACTTATAGGTCTTCTTACACTTACACAGTACATGTTTTCATTTGATCTAGGAATAGATCAATTGTTATTTGAACCACATATTACAGATAAAACCTCCACTCCAGGCAGAATGGCGCCAAATACGGCTCTTTCATTTACCTTATCTGGCTTAGCATTTATAATAAATTTATTAGCAAAAGAAATACTCTATAAAAATTACATTATTAGAATTACCGGGACTCTTGTTTTTGCGCTTGGCTTTATTTCTATAATTGGATACCTGATAAATATTGAAGAATTTTATACATGGTCTGATTTGCCCAGGATGGCAATTCATACATCAATTGGCTTTATCATTGTTGGTATTGGAATATTTTCTTATGCACAAGAACTAAGAAAAATTTCATGGGCATCTTCCTTTCCTCACTGGATATCTATTTTTTCTGCAATATCATTCTTTATACTTGCAATATTTGTTCAAGAATCTGTTAGCGCCTATGAATCAGATCAGATTAGAAAAAAACTTCAAACAGATTCAACTTTAATTCAAGAATATTTTATTCATTCAATGGATTCTAAATTTGTTGCTCTTGCAAGAATGGTTGACAGATGGAAATACAGAGATCTGAATTCTGAAGATGAATGGAAGCATGATGCATTAAATTATGTTAATGACTTTCTTGAACTTGATACAATATCAATTATAGACAAAGACCTGTCAGATAGTATCGTTGCAAAGAAAAATGATGTCATTCGTGACGCCAATATTGATAAGACTTCACAAGAAAATCTTAAAGAAAATACAGAAGAATCGAAAAACAATGATGAAATAAAAATTTCAATTAAAGAAGATGCATCTTTGTCTCAAAAAAAGTTAGTTGTAGTTTTTCCAATTACCACTGAGAAAAAATACAGAGGTTATTTGGTAAGTGAATTTATTTTAGACAATCTGGTTGACACTTTACTGCCAAGCTCCTTAACCAATCTTTATGGGATAAGTATCCACATAAATGGATCACATATTATAACCAAAGATGCATTAAATGAAATGTATATTAAAAAATGGGGATTTAAAAAGAATTTTGACATGTATGGAGCCGAGTGGGAAATAACCATCTGGCCAAAAACTGATATGTTATCTTATGGCAAGTCTAATTTGCCAGAAATTACTTTAATCATTGGAGCGGTTGTCTCAATTCTGATTGGCATTGCCATATACTTCGCTACCGCATCACGAAAAATGAATGAAGCGCTAAAAGATAGCGCAGAACAACACCGCGCCGTATTAGATAATACAGTCGATGGATTAATAACAATAAATCAATACGGAATGATAGAGAGATTTAATCCAGCTTGCGAAAAAATTTTTGGGTATAAAGCAGAGGAAGTAGTTGGAAAAAATATAAAATTGTTAATGCCAGAACCATACCATGGTGAACATGATGGTTATTTAAAAAATTATAATAATACGGGAATAAAGAAAATCATTGGTATTGGCCGAGAAGTACAAGGCAAACATAAAAACGGCACGGCATTTCCAATTGATTTATCTGTGAGCGAAGTCTTCGTTCAAAACAAGAAGATCTTTAGTGGCATAGTAAGAGATATAACGGAACGGAAGAAAGTAGAACAAGATATAAAAGACTATGCTTCTCGATTGCAGGCAGTGATGGATACTGTAGTGGATGGAGTAATAACAATTAACGACAGAGGCATCATCCAAAGCTTTAACCCATCAGCAGAGAGAATATTCGGATATCAATCTGATGAAGTTATTGGAAAAAATGTAAAAATGTTAATGCCAGAACCGTATCATAATCAACATGATAGCTATATAAAAAATTATCTTTTTACCGGAAATGCAAAAGTGATTGGAGTAGGACGTGAAGTAGAAGCCAAAAGAAAAGATGGAAGCACATTCTCAATGGAACTGGGAATTAATGAAATGATAGTTGGAAATAAAAAAATGTTTGCAGGAACCATCCGCGATATTTCCGAAAGAAAATCTGCTGAAAAAGAAAAAGAAGAGTTAATAAAAAAACTATCTGAATCAAATGAAGAACTAGAAAAATTTGCTTATATCGCTTCTCACGATCTACAAGAGCCGCTAAGAATGGTTAGTAACTTTACTTCTTTGTTAGAAAAAAAATATAATAACCAGCTTGATGATGATGCAAAAAAATATATTCAAATATCGCGTGATTCTGCCTTAAGAATGCAAGCCTTAGTTCAAGATTTGTTAGAGTATGCAAGAACTAATGAAGAAATTGAAAATTATCAGGAAGTAAATTGTGAAAGAGCTCTAAAATATATTCAGGAAAATCTTTCCGTTAAAATAAATGAAACCAACGCAACAATTTTATATGAAAACTTACCAGTAATTCTATGTCACCCAGTTAGATTTTCTAGCGTTATACAAAATCTTATTTCAAACAGTTTAAAGTATCAGACAAAAGATTCCTCTCCAATTATAAAAATTTCAGCAGTTGAAGACTCTGATAACTGGAAATTTTGCATAGAAGATAATGGGATAGGCATGAAACAAGAATATTGTGAGCAGATCTTTCTGCCATTTAAAAGGTTACACAGAAAAGAAGAATATTCAGGTACTGGAATCGGATTGGCAATTTGTAAAAAAATCATTGAAAAAATGGGAGGCCGTATATGGGCGGAATCAGAATTGGGAAATGGTTCTAAATTTTATTTTACTATCCCCAAGAAAATTCCAACAAAAAATAACATCAAAATGGAGAACGCTGCATGACAAAATTTAATGGAAGACCTGTAGAAATACTTGTTATTGAAGATAATGAAGGAGACATATTACTGACCCAAGAAGCTTTTAAGGCTGAAAAGATTAGAAATAATATTCATGTTGCCTTAGATGGAGAAAAAGCAATTGAATTTTTACGAAAGGACTCAGAATTTTCTGATGCAATAACTCCCGACATTATTTTGCTTGATCTAAATCTACCAAAAAAAGATGGCAGACAAGTTCTAAAAGAAATAAAGGAAGATAATAATTTAAAACGTATTCCAGTTGTTATAATGACTAGCTCAAAATCTGATCAGGACATTGATAAAGCATATAAGTTACATGCAAACAGCTACATGATTAAACCAGTTAGCCTTGAAAAATTTTCTGAGGTAGTCAGCGCAATTGAGAATTTTTGGTTTACTATAGTTGTATTGCCAGATGATGACACCTCGAAAAAAGGTAGTACTAAATGGAATTAAAACAAGAAGCCGAGAATTCTGATCAATTTGTTAAAATTGAAGAATATAATTCTCTAATGCAGGAATTTACTGATTTTATTTATACAGTATCTCATGACCTAAATTCACCAATGCGACATATACGTGAGTTTAACAAGCTTCTAGTTAGAAGTTTGGGAGATCGAATTAACGAAGACGAAAAAAAATACGTTTTTTATGTAGAAGATGGAGTGCGCCGAGCAGAAAATATTCTGGCCGGATTACTGGAATACTCGCGAATCAACACCAGAGCAAAGCCATTCACTGAAATTAACACCAATAAAATTATAGAAGATGTAAAAATAAGGTTGAAATCTCAAATTTCTGAATCGTCTACGAAAATAAATGTTAATCCGTTACCTCCATTATTCGGTGACTATGAACAAGTTTTACAAGTATTTCTGCATATAATAGACAATGCAATAAAATTTACTAACCATGATATCAATCCTGAAATTAATATATTTGGCGCACAAAATGATTATAAATGCATTTTTTCTGTCAAAGACAATGGAATTGGCATAGCCAAAGATCAGCAAGAAAATGTTTTTAATTTATTCAAGCGCCTTGATAACAATTTAAATAAACAAGGTGTTGGTATTGGCTTAACGATTTGCAAAAAAATAATCAAGAGACACAATGGTGAGATATGGATAGAATCTGAACCAGATATTGGAACTACTGTATATTTCTCATTTTGTAGCAGAAAAAAATTAACTAATTAGATTTTATAGGTATTTCATTGATTATTGAAATAACTATAGATACTTTTTAATCATCTCCTCTAAAACATTTATTCTCAGAGGCTTTGCAATAAAATTGTCCATTCCATTATTAAGGCATTCTTCTATTTCCCTAACTGGAATATGGCCTTGATTATCTACAAAAATATTAGCCGAAACAGCAATAATCGGAACGCGTCTAGAAGAATCTTCAGATTCTCTCATTTTTCTAACTGTTTGGTAGCCATCAATCTTTGGCATCATTATATCCAGAAAAACCAAATCGTATTTCTTTTTATGAAATTTTTTGATTCCGTCTAATCCATTATCTACTATTTCACAACTATACCCCAATTCTTCCAACATTTCAGAAATGATATCTTGATTAATTGGCTGATCTTCAATTACCAAAATATTCACAGAGCTCTTTTTAATCTTTGATTTCTTTTTAGTTTTACTCATTTATAACCTTTTTATTTAAATATTTTGACAAAACTTTTTCTAATTCCAGAACACAAATTGGCTTACTTATATAATCATCCATGCCCGCTGCCAGACATTTAGCCTTGTCATCTCCCATTGCATTAGCAGTTACTGCAATAATCGGGACTTTATTCATTTTATTTCTTTCAATTTTTCTTATGGTTTTAGTGGCGAAATATCCATCTTTTTTGGGTAGCTGTAGATCCATTAGTATTAAGTTGTAGTCTCGCTCCTTAAACATAGCTATCGCTTGTTCACCATTTTCTGCGATCTCAACATTGCAATCCATAATTTCAAGATATTCTTTTGCGACTACTTGGTTTGACATATAGTCATCTACAAGTAATATTTTCGAACCTGAGAATTTACTTTTTATACTTTTCATTTGTGTTCACATTAAATAATTATCTCTTATTACGATCTGAATCTAGAATAAGCATAAACCAAAAAGTTGTACCCTTTCCAAAAATACTTTTAACTCCAATTTCACCGCCCATTAACTCGACTAATTGCTTACATATAGAAAGGCCAAGCCCAGTCCCCCCATATTGCCTTGTTGTCGAGCTGTCTGCTTGAGCAAATTTTTTAAATACTTCTGATAATTTTTCTTTTTTAATGCCAATTCCAGTGTCTTTCACCTCGCAATACAAAACATCTTTTCCTTCTTTGTATCCAGACTGCTTTACTGTTACTGAAATTTTTCCTTCTTTTGTAAATTTGATAGCGTTGCTAATTAGATTTGCAAAAATTTGTTTAATACGAATTTGGTCACCTAGAAAATTTTCTGGCAGATTAGGTGGATATGTTACTATAAGCTTTAATCCCTTTGATTCTGCCTGGTGAGAGAAGATCTCGACAATGTTATCTAAAAGGTCTTTCAAACTAAAGCTGATATTCTCAATTTTAAGTTCACCTGCTTCTATTTTTGAAATATCAAGAATATCGCTAATTAAACTCATTAGAATTTGCCCCGAATTATATGCAATAGAAGCAAATTTTTTTTGTTTTTCATTCAGATCTGTTCTTAGTAGTAACTCTGTCATGCCAATTATTCCGTTAAGAGGTGTACGAATTTCATGACTCATGTTTGCTAGGAATATACTTTTTGCTTGATTAGCCTTCTCAGCGTGTTTTGCGTTTCTTTCTGCTTCATTTCTTGCATCATTAATCAACTTATTTGCTATCATAAGCTGTTTTTGCGCTTGCTTTCTTTCGTCCACTTCTTTTTCTAAGGCCACCATCTGTTCATCAATTTTATTCATCAATGCAACATTCTGCATCGTATTTTCAATTACCCTTCTTAGCGATTTAGGATTGAGTACTGATTTGGAGATATAGTCGTGACAGCCGTGTTTCATTGCATCAACCGCAATTTTCTCATCGCCCTGCCCTGTGACCATTACAATAGGCGTGAGTGGTTTGATATGAGCAATTTGATCCAACACTTTGATACCATCAATATCCGGCAAATTAAAATCAAGCAAAACGCAATCAATTACTGAATGATTTTTTTTAAAAACCTCTATGCCATCTTGCCCACTCTTTGATTCTAGAAAATGCGGCTCTGAATCTAATTGCAATAAATGTTCTCTATATAGAATTCTATCGGCATCGCTATCATCAATAATCAGAATATTTTGCATACTGCAATTTTAAGTTGTATTATTTTAGATCGCTTTTATTACTACCAAAAAAACCACGTCAGGTCTACAATCCTTTATTTACAAGGGAATTTTCTTGTAACATGTTGTTTTTTTACAATTAAAATATCAATACAAAATTAATAATAATTTTTAGTATAAATTTTATAAATTTATATATATCAATATGTTATTGCAATATTTGCTGTTGCAACCCCAAATTTAATTTGCTACTATAAGTTGTCTTTTAATATACCAAGGGGGTATAAAATGAAAAATTGTATAGTCGTAGATGACAATGAAACCAATAGAATTGTAGCTGGTGAAATGGCTCAATCTATTGGCCTGAGAGTGACTCATGAATTTGAGTTAGCTAAAGAAGCAATGCCTTATATTATGTCTGGAGAAGTAGATGTTGTTTTACTGGACTGGCATTTACCCGAAGTAGATGGCATAGAATTTCTTGAAGACATAAGAACAACCAAGCAAGGACAGAAAGTAGCTGTTTTTATGTATAGCGCCGTTGAAGATCAATCCGGAGTAGGAAAAGTGCTTAATAGTCGAGCAGATGGCTACATCTCAAAACCAGTTACATTTGAGAAACTTTCTGAAAAGTTACGCGAATCTGGAATTACTACTGATTAATCATTCAAACCTAACAGAGAGATTTATATGAAGCTTAATATACTGAAGCTATTTATCATTTTCTTGTTTGGTCTATTAAATGTTGAACATAACAGCTTATATGCAGCAGACATACCTCAAAATGCTGCGGAAAAAATGCCTATAGTTCCACCTAGTTCTGCCGGTGGAGGTGCTCCCCTAGTTGATGTTATTAATATAAAGAATTTTGCACACTCTCATCGCGCGAATTCACATAGTTCAAGTGGAGCAGACTCCAGCGGATCTAGCGCAGGCGGTTCCAGCTCAGGTGGATCTAGTTCAGGCGGCATTGGCAATGTTATACCAGAATTATTACCTGATTCTTCTAGCGGAGGAGAAACGAACTCTTCCAAATTTATTGATATGTTAAGCATGTCTCGCACACTAAATCATTCACAAAACATTAAAAGCGACAGCTCAGAAAATTCTTCTGATGACGCTGATTCTGAGGATCTAGCCTCACTTGCTCCAGCTGGAGGTAATTCTGATGATGTCGTGATCGATCTGTATGGAAATGGGTTAGTTCTTTTAACTAAACATCGTGGAAATGCAACACTGTATAAAGAATAAACAAAGAATGATGAATATTTATAAATAGGAAATTTTATGGTTAAAAATTTTTTAAAACTTTGTAGGGAGATTAAAATGACTAGATGGGGTGAAAAGAAATGTGTAATTGTTGATGACAATACCACTAATCGCGAGGTGGCAATTGAAATGCTAGAGTCCCTCGGAATAAAGGTTGTACACCAATCTCCTTCAAGTTACCACGCCCTATCAGAGGTATTTAATAAGGGAATTGATTTGATATTACTGGATTGGCATATGCCAGCAATGGATGGGCTAGAATTCTTAGATTATGTGAGAGGTACTGCAGAAGGTCGAAAAATAGTGGTCATTGTTTATAGTGCTATAGAAGATGGAGATAGCATTAACATCGTAATGCGTAGTGGCGCAGATGGATTTATTTCAAAACCAATTACATTTGAAAAATTAGAGAGCGAACTCATTAGAACTGGAATTCTTAGCGGCTCATTTAAGGAAGCAAAGGTTAAATAATGAAAAAAAGATGTGTAGTAATTGATGATAACGAAGCTAATAGAATAGTTGCATCTGAAATAGCTGAGTCACTTGGTTTTAATGTTCATGGAACAGCTGAATCTGGTTATAAAGCGCTAGATAAAGTTTTTGACAACGATATATCGGTTATATTGCTTGATTGGCATATGCCTGAAATGGACGGCCTTAGATTTCTAGGTGAATTGAATGCCACCCCAGATCGCAAAGATATGAAAGTAATTATATACAGCGCAGTGGAGGAAGGTTCAGGAAATAGTAAAGCCTTATCGAAAGGGGCAGATGGGTTCATTTCCAAGCCAATTACATTTGAGAAAATGCAGGCAGAATTCAAGAAGCTAGGCATCATCTAGCATTCATTATCTATATATCTTTTCTCGGTGATTATCTGTATATAATCATTGGAAAAATTTGTTCATTTAAATTCCTAAAAACAATAAAAACGGCTATAGGTGCCAAAGAAAAGAGTCTTAAAAGAAAGATCATGAGCACACCAATAGTAATTGATAACCCAAAATTACAAAGATTTGAATTGGCTGTTGGGCATAATGTTGCAATTGCTAGCTACACACTGGATCAAGACAACAAAATTGTATCTATCACGCAAGTAGTAACTCCAGAAGCATTGCGCGGCCAGGGCATCGCCGGAAAGTTGATGGAAGGCGTGGTGCAGATTGTCCGCGCGCGCGAGCAGAAAATTATCCCGATTTGCCCATACGCCGTTTCCTGGCTGAAGAAGCACAAAGAACATCAGGATTTGGTTCTTTAAGTTAAGTGGTGAGAGTTTAGTTAAATCACCCTCACCCAGTTTTACTAAGCGCGGTAAACGCGCTAAGTAAAACTTGCCCTCTCCCGCAGGCGGGAGAGGGTTAGGGTGAGGGTGAACTTTTTCGCATCTCACTACTTTCTTTTAATTTGTGAGCTAATTTGATCATATGTCGCATCGCATGTGAATTCCAGGCCGGCCTGCCGACCGACATAAACATTCCCCTGTTTTTGCATATCGATAGTGAGCTGCGTGCCCTGGATGACGACGCGTATATGGCTCGGCTTATATTCAAGCACCTCAGCCTTTTGTGTTACGCCTTCCCTCTGCGTACATCTTATTTCTACGATTGGATACATGGGATGGAGTATAGCGCAGATTTGGCAATTAAGTGTTTTTTATTTATGAGGGAATACTTCTTCAACCCTATCGATCTTATTGCCATCCCAATAAAACCTTATGAAACCTGCCTGGGTATATAATTTACACAGAACATTGAAAGTTACTAAATTTTCTCCATTATCGTGCCTAACACTATCGTACATTATTCCATCAACTCCCTTGGTAGATTTTACCGCTCTACCGAAGTTAATGCTCTCATCATAATTTTCGCTATCGTATATCATTGGTATTTTTTCCCGCATCCCAATAACATTAACTGCATTACCATAAAAATGACTATATTTTCCTATTACTAATTCAAATGAGGTTGCTGGGTCATTGTTACTTATTGCCCGCATGGACTGATGATATCTAGCCTCAGCAATTGCTGTTTCTTTTTTACGTGAATAATACCCTGCCCTATCACCAACTCCTGCAAAACGGGCTGGAACAATTCTTTTATGTGCCAGGGGAGCATTGAGCATTTTTGCACAGCTTCCCGTTGCCCAATCTATTTTTTCATTAACTAATATTCTCTCATTCTCAATCATCAGTCTTTCGTTAGTTTCTCCTTCAAATGCTTTTATTACCTCGCGGTCATTCAAATCATCTAGGAGGTCATCAAACAGATCCTCAGAAACAATTTTTCCAGGAAATATGCGATAGAAACTTCCTCTAATTGGAGATATTTTGAATTGATATTTATAAGGCAGTATTTTCAATTTTAATTACCACCGCGCAATTGGTCCAAATATTGCCGAACAGTGTAAATAGAAAAAATACTTCCATCTGCCTCTATGAAATCGATTGGAGCCTTATTACTAAAGATAGGACTTTTTCGCTTTATCCAGCCATATGCAATCTTTTTATCGCTGTATATAATGCGCAAGGCTTTATGTATTCCCAGAATACAAGAAAGCCTATCCAGAACATCCTTACCAAGATGGATCTCTTCGTTCTTCTCTATTTTTTTCTTCCAACGGTTAATGGTAGCTCTATCTACGCCTCCCAATAAATTAGATTGCTGAGATTGGTTGACATCCCACAATTCTGCTAGGCGAAAGAACGCCTTTAGCGCGACCCGACCAACATTATTAGCTATTAACTGATTGTTCTTAGAAGAATTATTAATTATATGTAGCATTATATTCTCCTGTGCATATGCAAGATTATACAACAAAATTGTTGCAAATGCAACATATGGATTACTTCACCCCAATAACATAACCATTATCCTTCAGCCAGCGGCGGGGGGTTTTATAGTCAGGTAAAAGGGATTCGACTTTGTTCCAGAAGGCGCGGGAATGGTTGGGGTGCGGCAAGTGGCAAAGCTCGTGCACTGTGACATATTCAAGCGCGGAATATGGCGTGTAAATCAGCCCAAAATTAATGTTTATATTGCCGCGCCGGCTGCAACTACCCCATAATGTGCGCTGGTGTTTTATGCGATAGGTTTTCGGCGCATGCCCAAGACGCGGCGCATATTCGGCAAATATCCTCTCAATATCGCCGCGCAGTTTCTCCACCATCCAATTCTTTATGTGTTTCTTGATGACCAAATGATGCTCATCAATTGGCAATGCGAGCGGCAAACTAATATGAAAAGCTACATCGCTGAAAAATACGTGCGGCTTTTTTATATCTTTCAGCTCGACCAGAAGTGGGAATAATTCGCCGCGATAAGGCACGCTTGCGCCGTGTTCATACCGCGCCGGCGGAATAAGTTTTTGGTGCGGTATACTCTCCTGAATTTTTCGCCAGTGCTTCTCGATCCAATCGCGCTTTTTATTAATAATCGATTCAATATCGTGCTTGCTTGCCCGACGCGGCACGACTATTTCTACCGCCGCCGGCGTTATTTTTATGCGCCAGCTCCGCGCCTTTTTGCTGTGGCGGAGAGTGTAGGTTATTTTGGGGGCGGGTTTTGTATGAGGCATTAGGCTTTAGGAATTGGGGGTTGATTAGAAAAGATTCCCTCACCCTAACCCTCTCCCGTAAACGGGAGAGGGAATAGAGAATAAATCATTTCGTTTTCCAATTACCAGAACCGTCTTGGTATTTGGCACCGGATGAAAGCTTGCCAACTATCTGAGCGGCAGCAAGCTTGGCAACTACGTCAACTGGCTGGCCGTTTTCTTTTGATATGCGCTCATATTCAGCTTTGCGCTTTGCGTTAACATCGGCAACGAGTGCGTTAACATCGCCGCTTGATTTCAAAGCGGTGACATAACCATCGGACTTCTCGCCAACTGAACCATCAGCGCGGGCAGATGCTAAATCCAAGGCCAAAGCCGGAAGTGCGAATA
>ERZ1066140.187-NODE-187-length-13895-cov-5.541546_pt1 | contig 13895 bp, 15 predicted proteins | sample MGYA00382787_ERZ1066140 | MGnify/ENA primary metagenome ERZ1066140 (study PRJEB33369, sample SAMEA5778370) | biofilm metagenome | biome: Industrial cooling water; feature: Water cooling tower basin; material: Biofilm | place: United Arab Emirates | collected...
TTTCCGCTCTAATTTACACCGCGGCGGAACGGCAAAGCTGGTAAAAATTTCTCCGCAAGAACGAAGAACTGCTATTTCTGCAGCAAAAGCCATGGGGCTACGCGTTGCCGGTGTCGATATAATCCGCTCAAAACAAGGCTCCCTAGTCCTCGAGGTAAATTCATCGCCCGGCTTGCGTGGCATTGAAACCGTTACAGGTAAAGATATAGCCGGAATGATAATTTCATACATTGAGCGCACTGTCGACGTCGCTTCCAGCTCACAAAGAAGAAATTATAAGGGGTAAAACTGTGAATAAGATATTTTTTCTTATTGCTTTAATGGCCTTATTATTCAGTACAGATAGTTTTGCGATTGGCATTACCAATTTAGATAAAGTTCCGCGGCAGATTAGTGTAAGCTATATTGGAAACCAGAGTCGCACTGTTTCGATTGAACCAAACAAAACATATCGCACTTATGGACCAGTGATGTGGTTAAATATTCCAGGTGGCAAGCGAGTGATGGTTCGCACCGGCGAGGAATTTGTTGTGGATAAAGATGGAATATACGTCCAACGACGCACTTCCCGCAGCCTTTGGTAGAATTACTGATACGAAATGGATTTTATTTGAAGTATATACCCATCAAGAACCCTTGTTTTACAAATGCCTGTAAGGTTTCTAATTTAAAGAAGTATATTGACTAAAACCGTTAGAAATATTAGAATTAGGCATAAATTGCCAATAGGCACTGAAGCCCCTCTTCGGAGGGGCTGACTATATTAGATTCCTTAGATTTTCCCTTAATAAGTCAAATTGTTCAATTGGTAGCCTGCCTATTCGATTTCGCAATCGTTTACTATCCAATAAACGTAATTGCGAGAGCATAGCGCATTGCTCTCTTCCATGAAGTTGAATGCGGTAATAAAACGGATTATCCTTGATCCTAGTCGTCAATGGAACGCCAAGAAAAATACTTTGGTTAAACTTACGCACAACTAATACTGGCCTTGTAAAGCGCTCTCCTTTACCATCTGATTCATGGCCAATGTTAGCGCCTACATTACACCACCAAACTTCCCGCTGTTTAAAGAGGATAATTTCATTATGAAAATGAATTTTTGCCTTTAATTCATGCCAATTTTTAAAATCTTTTTCCATGTTCCACTACTGTGTGATAAAATCCGCGGATTAGCAAGTATGAAATAATTGCATTACGCGTTATTCATGACATCACAAAAAGTGAATTGATTATTTTATGTATAGCTATTTTTAAACAAGAGATAAAAAATATGAAAATTTTTACTTTCTTTTTATTAATTATTCTAACTGGGTGCAATCACGTTCATTTAACACCTGAAGCAAGAGAGAAGCAATGCGTGGAATATGGGCATAAAAAAGGAACTCCTGAATTCGGAGAATGCATGCAAAAAGAACGTCAAATGGCCCATGATTTCTGGTGGGGTAATGGTGATTAGATAAATTTCTCTTAATCCTATCCCACCCGAAGCCCGCAGGGCGTAGGGTGGCGGGAGTGACGGGACTCGAACCCGCGACCTCTGCCGTGACAGGGCAGCGCTCTAACCAACTGAGCTACACCCCCTTTTGGGGAGCGATATTCATATATCATCATATTATTTAGTACAAGCAGGAATTTAAAAGAATATTTGTAAGAATATTGCGAGACTAATAAGATAGAATATTATACTTATTACAATGTGTTAGTATTGGTTGATATGTTTGCGCAATCTGTGTATGTTGAATGACCGTCTTATTTTGAGGTAATAAAGTGACTAAAAAAATAATGGTTGTTGAGGATAATGACCTCAACATGAAATTATTCAGGGATCTTTTGGAAGCGCATGGGTATGAAACTGTAACTACCCGTGATGGCAGAACAGCAATTGATTTAATCAAAGACAGTGACCCCGATCTAATACTTATGGACATTCAGTTGCCTGAGATCTCTGGGCTTGATCTAATAAAAGAAATTAAGAGCAATGCTAAATATAGCAAAATACCAATTATTGCAGTGACGGCATTTGCAATGCGTGAGGATGAGGAAAAGATTCTAGCATCTGGCTGTGAGTCTTATATTGCCAAACCAATTGCCATCGATAGTTTTATCGAGAAAGTACAGCGTTTTGCTAAGGGGTAGAAGCGCATAAATGACTGGCCGCGTATTAATTGTTGATGATCTTGTACCAAATGTTAAGCTCCTCGAGGCTAAACTTTCCAACGAATACTATGATTATGAGTCCTGCAATAGCGGAAAAGAAGCTTTAGAAAAAGTTAAAACATTCCAGCCGGATATTATACTTCTCGACGTGATGATGCCAGAAATGGATGGGTTTGAGGTTTGCAAAAGACTTAAAGGCGACCCAACGACTGCACATATACCCGTGGTAATGGTCACTGCGCTAAGTGATGTTAAGGATAGAATTCAGGGATTAAATTCTGGTGCAGACGATTTTCTTACAAAACCAATAGACGACATTCATCTTTTTGCCAGAGTAAAATCTCTGATTCGAGTTAAGCTAATGATAGACGAGCTGAGATTGCGCGATCAAACCGGCAACCAACTTGGTGTGATGCAGCAAGAAGGTCCATCACAGAAACTAGATGGCAGTGTCCGTGTTTTGGTAATTGAAGATGACGTAATAGAAGCAAAACAAATTGTCGATACATTATCAAAATTTGGTTCAAAAATTGATGTTAGTAATGCTTCAGAGGCATTTGATAAAGCAATGCGTGGCAATTATGACTTATTCATAGTTAGCACTCAGCTAGATGAAGCCGATGGTATACGCCTTTGTATGCATATCAGAAGCCAGAATGAAACGCGAAGAGTTCCGCAACTAATTCTTGTCGACCAGGACGATAGAAAATTAATGATTAAAGGGCTGGAAATGGGTGTAAATGACTATTTAATTACACCAATTGAGCCAAATGAATTAATTGCCAGAGTGAGAACGCAGGTAAGACGAAAAAGATATCAAGATGCGCTCAAATCCAATTATGAAGAAAGCCTATCAATGGCAGTAATGGACGGACTTACAAAACTATACAATCGTAATTATCTTGATGCTCACTTGGCAAATATTGTGAATCAATCTAAGCAAAAGAATGTGCCTCTGTCAGTTATGACTCTAGACATTGATCATTTTAAACAAGTTAATGATAAGCCTGGTTGGGGACACCATATCGGCGATGAAGTTCTAAAACAAATTGCAACCAGGATTCTCAACAACATTCGTTCGACTGACCTGGCTACAAGACCTGGTGGTGAAGAATTTGTCGTTGTAATGCCTAGTACCAATCTTGAAATAGCAAAAACTATAGCGCAACGTGTGCACGCCGGAATATCCCAATCACCCTTCCCCATTTCAGCAGAACCTGGTAATGCAAAAATCACTGTTAGTATTGGCCTCACAGAAATGAAGCCAAAAACTGATACGCCGAGTTCATTGCTCCAGAGATCTGACCAGGCACTTTATCAGGCTAAAACAACCGGCAGAAATAAAATTGTGGTAGCGGCTTGATTTATACAGATAAAACAGAATTTCTAAGTACTATTAATTCTAAAAGCAAAATACTTGGCCTTGATGTTGGCACTAAAACTATCGGCATTGCAATTTGCGATTTTACCAGAACAATAGCGTCGCCATTTAAAACAATCGCTAGAAAAAAATTCTCGACTGATGTAATTGAGTTAAAAAAAATCATAGACGAAAATTCCATCTCAGGCCTAGTTATTGGAATCCCTATTGGAATGGGTGGCGGCGAAAGTAAAATGACACAATCAATAAGGCAATTTGCACGAAATCTTCTGAAAGAATTTGATATACCGATTCTGTTTTGGGATGAACGATTCTCAACAAATGCCGTTGAACGTTCCTTGTTAGATGCCGAAATGTCCAGGCAAAAACGGGACGAAGTAATTGATAAAATGGCCGCTAGTTACATTTTGCAGGGCTTTTTGGATAGTATTTAAAAAAGGATTTCTTCAAAAATCTCTTTGTATAATTTGGTATCTCTTGTGCTCAATTTTCCAATTTTTTTACTAATCAACCTGTTATCAAGAGTAAATATTTTACCCCTTATTAAAGAATTTACTTTTAACCCAGTAGGATCTAAGTCTTTTATTATAAAATCTTTATACCATGAAGTATTGCGACCAGTGGTTATCATTGCCATAATGGCGTGATTATTATTAGCATTAAATTCTTTATTTGATAGCACAAGCGCTGGCCTTGGTTTTATCTTTTTACTATCTACAAATGGAAAAGGAACCACCACTACATCCCATTTATTACAGATCATTATATGCCTCATTATCTTCAGGGCTATCCCACTCAGATGACAAAGTAGCCTGTATTCCTTTTAAGTATTCTATATCCACAGGGTGAGCCTTGCGCAAAATAACATTATTCTTTTTGTCTAACTGAAATATCACTTCATCACCACAATCAACAGAGAGAAATTGACGCACAGAAACAGGTATTGTCGTCTGCCCCTTAGAAGATATCTTGGTTAAATGCATATTCTCGCCATCAGATAACATATCAATTTACTCCAAGATTCTCATATTAAAATAAGTAAAGAGTAATACTCTTTACTTATTACTATACAACATGTGACTCATTATAGCAACAATAAATAGATATTTTATGGTAATTAATGAGTTATTTTTGACAAAACAAGCAATATCTATAACCTGAATAACATGACAAAGAGCAAAGAAAAAAATATTTCATTAATGCGACCATTGCTGCCGACGCACAGTAAAATAGACCCATATTTAAAAACAATTGATAAAAACCGCTGGTATTCTAACTTTGGCCCACTCGCCTTTCATCTTGAGGAAAGGCTTTGTGAATTTTTCTCCGTGCCATCTGGAGGAGTAGTTACAGTATCAAATGGTACGTCTGGTTTAACAAACACCTTACGTGCATTTAATCTGCCGGCAGACAGCTATTGCTTTGTTCCTTCGTGGACGTTTGTGGCAACTGCTGCTGCTGCAGTAACTGCTGGCTTGATTCCATATTTCTTGGATGTTGACGAGGAAACATGGGCGCTGACCCCAGAAATTGTTAAGGAACAAATAAAAAAGGTTAATGGCAAAGTGGGCGCTGTTATTACCGTCGCTCCTTTTGGTGAACCGTTCAACTCACAAGAATGGGATGATTTTACTAAACAAACCGGCATACCAGTTATTATTGATGCTGCTGCTGCATTTGATGCGGTATCGCATGATAAAAATTCTAAGCCAGGCAATACTCCTGTTATGGTAAGTATGCATGCAACAAAAGTTTGCGGGTGCGGTGAAGGTGGCGTTGTAGTATCCAAAAACACCAGCCTGATTAGAAAGGTTAGAGAGATATCCAATTTTGGTTTTGCAGGTAAACGCATTATAAGCATAGTTGGCACAAACGATAAAATGAGCGAATATACCGCCGCAGTCGCGCATGCCGCACTTGATAACTGGCCAGAAAAAAGAGCTGATTGGATATCGTTAAACAAAAGATATTTGAAGGCGTTTGCTAAGTCTGGCAAAGGAATTAAAAAGATCTGGTTAACTGAGAAATGGGCAACGTCTACTTTAAATATTCAACTTCATTCGAGTACTGCTGAATATGTTATTGAAAAACTAAAAGAGCGCGGCATAGACTCACGTAAATGGTGGTTAAATGGCTGCCATACTCATCCAGCATATAATAAATTTCCTAAGGGGAAGCTTATAGTAACCGATAAGCTTGGAAAATCAGTCCTGGCAATCCCATTCTATATCGACATTAAAGATAGCGAAATTAATTACGTTGTTAATTCTCTCCAGGAAATTCTTGGCAATAGCGAAGTAGAAGAAGTAGCATAGAAGAAAAATGAAAACCCCAACGCATTTCAAAGGAATAGCATGGTTTATCTCTCACATGCTAATAGGCACATTTGGCGCTCTATTGGTTCGCGTTTTAACAAAAGATTTTCATGTATTCCAAGTGGTGTTTATGTACAGCTTTACTGCTTTATTATTTCTTTTACCGTGGGCATTTAATAAAGGTACAACGTCCCTTAAGAGTAATAAACCAAGAGCCCATTTCTTAAGAGGAATATTAGGATTTGCTTCATTCGCATTTTGGGTCAAAGGTTTATCCTTAATTCCATTAGCTGATGCCGCAGCTCTTGCACAGAGTACACCACTTCTAACAACTCTTTTGGCAATACTATTGCTTTCTGAACCAATCAGCAAAAATCGTATTGCGCCACTTCTTGTAGGTTTTATTGGAGCAATTATTATCTTAAGACCAGGAACTACAGCTTTTGATTATGGATCATTGTTTATCGTTGGAGCTGTGGTTGTTAGGGCAATTTCCGATATTATTTCAAAGAAACTTGTCAAAATTGATTCTGCGAAAATAAATGTATTATACCTTTTTATATTTATGACTATCTTGTCTTTTCCATTGGCATCCATGGATTGGAAAGCTCCAACATCAGAGCACATACCTATCATTATTATCCTCGGCATAACCTCATCTGCTACCATTCTGTCTATGATGAAAGCATATGAATATGAAGATCTCTCTGTACTCATGCCATTTTCATTCATTGGATTATTGTCAATGTTTTGCGCTGGGTATATTGCATTCAACGAGGTCGTTGACAAATTTACTCTTATTGGCGGCACGATAATTATATTAAGCTGCGTCTATATGTTCAGAATTCAACATACAAGAATGAAAGAGATTATCCATGACCCAGGTGAATAGCATAGATTTAAAAATGCTTTCTTTTGAAAAAAGAAGAAAAAATGAACAGGTCTTGGCGCAAATACGGCTGCATTCATCACAAATACAATTCGAAAAAGAATTGGAATTTGGGGATCAGTTCTTAATAGATTGCCAACGAATTGTTACAACGCGAAAATTTCGCAAGATGGCTCACACCATGCAGGTAATGTTCGGTGGAGGTGTTTTATTTCGCAGCCGCCTGACGCATGCTATAGACTCGTCAGTAATTGCCGAAAGAATTGCGGTAAATCATTTTAAACTAAAAGGGAAAAGCCTTTCGTTAATCAAAGCTTCGGTGTTGGCACATGATATTGGTCAGTCTCCACTTGGATACTCAGGGAACAAAGCTCTAGAGAGAAAATTACACGAATATAAAATTGATTTTGATGACTCTGTCGGGGCAATAAAAGTCCTTTGCCATTGGTCAAATTATGGAATTAGTTTCGCTGGTCTCAACCCAACAGTTGGCTTGCTCAGACAAATTGCATTGGGCGGTATCACCTATCGCGCAGGCGTAGGAAAGAATTATATTAATCCAAAAAATATCACTCAAACAGTAAAAGAAATCGACAAACAATGTAACCTAGATCTCAATAATTGGGCAGACATTGAGGGATTGATTGCAAATATTGCCGATGGGCTCTCCTGGATTAACGAAGATATTATGGCCGGATTAATCGAGGGTATATTTACTCTTTCTGAACTAACTAGCGCTAGCCCATTGGCGCTTAGAATATATCATTCACTAATTTTTGACATGAAAAAGAATGGCTATTCTAAGAAGGCAAAAGAGATAGAAAACAAATTTTATGAGCCGCTTGGCCTTTCAGAATCTGATTTTGTAAAACTACTTTGCCATTACATGTTAAATGAAATGATATTGGATCTAGTGACAGAAACAAAATTTCAGCTAAATGAGAATAAATCAAAAATTAAATTTGCGGATGACTCTAGAAAACTAGAACAACCAATAATTTCTCTATCACCAGCAATGTACGAGCAATGGAATTATATCTTTAAATTCTTCTATAAAAATCTTTATTCGCGGTTGTTACAAGCAAATGGTGGATTCGAAGATATTATAGAACGTATTTTTGACCACCTATACAAAAATCCTCAATATATGGACCCAATATATCAAAAAAGAGCTGTGCAATTAAAAGGCAGGGCACTAGCAGAATTAGTATTAGAATATATTATGATGGAAATGACCGACAGAGAGATACTAAATGAAATAGAATTAATTGACCCCGGGCTTTTTGAGATAATTATTAATAATATGAATGCTGTAGATCACCATGCCTTATAAAAAAACAAAAAAACCTGCCCAGAATAATTATCTGGGCAGTCATATACTAAATTCTATCCTACTGGTTATTTGTTAGGCAAAGAACCTATTGAATCACCACCGGTACCACCAACCGCAAGATCTTTTATTGGTTCGTCATCGGTGCTCGGAGTTGCTCCAGCTACGCTGGGAAACATTACAAAAAGTGACAAAACTACGCATAGAACTTTTAGAGACAAAGACATCATAACTCTCCTTAGTAAAAAATAAAAAGTACAGAACTGCACTTTGGTGTGCATTTTAGTCTTTTAGAAAAACCTGTCAAGAAAATTACACCAAATTAGCCAGACGCAACTTTATCAAGGTATTTTATAAGTCTTTCGACATCCAGTGGACTCACATCACTTAATGCACCTTTTACCATTGAACTATCTGGTACATCTTTGCTGATGACAGAACCTTGTCCTACCCAGCATTCTTTGCCAACTTTAATATGATTGCCGATAGCTGTATTCACGCCAAGAAAAGTATTCTCGCCAATAATACACGAACCAGAAACCACTACATGTGAAGAAATAAAAACATTATCTTTAATCACTGATTCGTGCCCAATATGGTTTCCACTCCACATTATCACATTATCACCAATTTGGACGAAAGGCTGGATGGTGTTATCCTCAAAAATAAAACAATGCTCACCGATTTTAACATTATGCCAGACAAAGCTGCGTGAACTTATATAGCTCGCAAGCCTATAACCTTTTTTCTTTACTTCAGAACAAATGCGAGCACGCAGACGATTTATCTCGCCATAAACAATTGCAACATGAACTTCATATTTAGAAGGAGGGTATTTTTCTTCCAGTTCCTCGAATGGAACAACCGGTAAACCAAAAAATGTTTTCTGCTTTATATAATCACGACCGACTGTGAATGCGACAACTTCATATTCCGAGTCATGAGTAAAATACTCGTAGACTATCTTCGCATAGTCCCTATCCCCAAATATAATAAGTTTCTTTGTCTTCTTTTCTCTCATTATGGTCTCTCTAATAAACACTCTAAGGACAGTTAGCATGTGGTGCTGGTGTTGAACCAGTTGGGCAACATTGCGGATTGGGCGGCGGCCCCGTCCAAGGTCCATCAGCACATCCGGGTGCGCCGGCACAATTTGCCGCACAAACTGCATATTCATTCTGTGCAGCAATACATGGCGCCGCATTTTGAGAGCATGAAGTCGCGCTTTGCGAAGGTCCATGCACCTCCCAGAATTTGCTGCTCGCCTGCATCTTACAGCTTACACATGTATTAGCAGAGCCGGAGCTGCCACTAGAAGTACTCTGGCTCGAACTTTGGCTTGAGCTTTGGCTACTACTTTGGCTAGAGCTCTGGCTCGAACTTTGACTTGAGCTTTGGCTACTACTTTGGCTAGAACTCTGGCTCGAACTTTGACTACTACTTTGGCTACTACCACCCTGACCAGGCCCAGGCCCCACAGTTGCGCCAGGTCCACCTGTTGGATAAAACGGAGCTGCACCGGTACTTCTGCCATCACCTATATCTGGCGTATAAACTTTTCCTTCTGGCGTACCCTGCTCTGTTTCTTGTGGCGCACTTGGGCGCATATTACCAATAAATTTATTTGCAACTATAGTTCCTCTTAAATCAATCGGTGGTTCACAAATACCAACTCTTGCTTTCAGTTCAGTACGCAACTGATCATCGTCATATTTACCAGTGTATTTTCCTCTCCAATCATTCTCATTTTTAATCTTTTTTGGACCACTACATGCGTATGCTGTATAGCTTCCTCTATTGCCACTGCCAGGAGCCGGAAAAGCTAAACTAGCTGTTGGAACTTTTACATCCCACCGAGGACGATATACTTTTGCCATTCTCCACCACATTGCCGAACAAACAGCATTGTCCGGATCATTGCATGACATATTAGTCACGGCAGTCGGCGCAAATTGCCAATTCCACATTTTTATAATTTGTTTTCTGCCCCATCTGTCTGTATTGCCGCATGAATCTCTGTTTTTACCCCAGTTGTAAGTACTTAAAACAACATATCTCTCACCAAATCCATTTTTTATTTTACATGGATTAGCAGGATCGAATTGTTGACCAGGAGCAATTGGCTGATTTTTTCTTGGTTTTGGCCTTGTAATATCTGAAGTATTAGTCTCTTTACGACCCATATAATTCAAATCACCAGCATTATGATGTTCAAAGCCTGCAGCTTCAACAAAGAATATATGACGCGGAAGACGCGCATCTCTTGGCTGTCCATTAACACAAACTTCGCTTGATTTAGGATGATTGCCACAACTCTCAGGATCGGCAGGGTTATCGTGAGCAAGCTTCACTGTTTCATCAATAATAACAAAATCGCCGGGTTGTGCGCAGTCTAAGCCCTTTTCTGGTGCGGCTGGATCAATGTGCGGATCAAGCCATATTTTTGACGTAGGGAAGGCATTTGGCGCGTAGTTCGGCCCAGCATATCCTCGCCACACAAGCGGCCATGTATGTTTATTGTTTTTAACCAAAACTTCTTGTTGTGGAGTTCCACCACCAGCAGCGCTGGCAGAAGATTGCGGTATATCAACCAGCACACCCTTTACTGAATCAAAAGATGCGCCCGCCCTGGCCAGAACATATTTCTCAGCCGAACCTTCAATAAATGTTTTGTTGTAATCACAAATACAGTTCATACCAAAAAATTTGATACAACGAGCCTGGTATAACAACATTTCATACCAGCCGCCCACATCACAACCACGGGGCCCTACTATTGCCTCTGCCGTTCTTGCAGTAGGGTTATTTGATTCGAAAGAGTTCTTTGCAGCATTATAAACCTGATTATATTTAGCCTGGGCTTGTGCCAATGATTGTGGAATATATCCACCTGCTCCGTCTTCATATGGCTGCGGAAAAGGAATAACTGGCGCAATAAAAGGCGCAACTCCCCAATGTGTACTAAAACTCAAATCGCTCACTTTGTTTAATGGGAGCATTGCAAGTGAATTAGATTCTTCATACATCCAGCGCGCAAATTCACCGCTATCAAGTCGCAATGCTTTACCATAAGTTATAGAGGCCGCAGATGACATAAGTGGAATATCCCCGCCAGGAACAGCGGTTGGGCTAACATCTCTTTCAGCTATCGGGCAGGCAAAATCACGAGCATTGTAGAAACACTGAAGCCATTTTGTGTATTTAGGCATCACCTTTTGCTCTACACACTCAGTAAATTCATCTATTGGTGTCCTTGGATTATCAGAGTCACAATTACAAGAGAAATCCGGACAACCAAGCGTAAATGCAAGATCAAATCTATTTTCAAATCTTTTTAGTCTGTGGTTTATTATTTGTATGTTCTCGTGTTTTCTTTCTTTATGGTCAATCCAAAGGTTGCATCTCTGCTGATAACCAAAAAATTGAGCAAGGTTTGCTCCTGGGCCGTTATCTCCTGGATAAGTAAGGGCATTCCTCACTGAGAACGGATGACAAGTATCGCGGATTCTTTCGATATCAAGCCTTACAGATGCAGTAGAGGTAGTTTGTGGTGGAGGTTTATACTTCATCACATAGTCAAAGGTAGGTGATTGCGGTGTTGGTCTTGGCACTCCACCTAGAGGCATCTGGAAGTTACTTTTCTTTATTCCGCTAGTACCAGTTGACTCAGCATTCTCAACTGCCTCTACTAAAGGCTTAACGGGCCCTCCCCCATCACTACCTTTATATATTTGCGCAGGCCTGCCACTATAAACAGGTCCAAGAGTAGTATAATGGTGCAATGGCGCATTTCCAGGCTGCCACCCCATGGCAGTATCATATTGAAAATAGTGCCCAGTGTTTCTTACAAACTGCAATCTCTGATTAAAACCTCCATAACATGCATTCGATGGAGAGGTTGGTGATCCAGGATATTGTGGACATCCTCTTGCGCCGAAATAATATTCACTATTTCTTTGGAAAGGACCAGTTGGTCCTTCGCTTAGGCTCATTGTTGAACAAACACTGCCTCCCTCATTCTGAGTACTGCTCTTGGCAAAATTCATTGCGTCCCAAACCTCATTGCGCAAATTTCTTGGAGACACTCCGCCTGTGCTTGAATTATCGTATTGGGGAAGCTGCACCACCTGACAATATTCCACTTTCTGATGTGTTGGCGTGCTTCCAAGCTCCAACTCGCCGCAGTCAGAACGGTGTGCATATTCTGATATAAACAACTCAAGACATTTCTGGCGTTTGTATTTCTGCCCTGGATTATTTGCTATCTGCTGTGCATTACTAGGGTTATTCGGATTCAAAGCTGAATTATAATATTGTGGTGACATATATTGCTCAGTCGGATCAATCTTCTTTACTGCATCCTGTCCCCCAGCATCTTTGTATCCCGCCTTTATAAAATCAACGCAGAATTGATTGAAATCTTCAATATAGTCATCAGTCTCACATTGCAGGAGAGAACCAGGTTCAAATCCTTTTTTGTCTTTATAAAATTGAGAAAAATCCTTTTTATAAGTTCCGTCAGACTGAACTTGTCCAAGACACGCCGGATTAATGTTAAGAACCTCGTCATCAGGAATCATTGGAGAATTAGGATTTGAAGGATTTAATGGTTTCTTGAATCTTTCTTCGGGAATATAGCATCCAGCAACGCTCTCAAAATAACCGCCTGCATCACCGATATCATCTTTGCATATTGTCGATGTATCAGCGCCAATTGCCAAGGCTACGCCGCTGTTAAAAAAGAAGCTTGATATCAAAAACAGAAAAATGAAAGATATTTTTGCAGGCATCAATTACAATATTATAAATATTCTGATGATTTAAATTAATTTTACTAGTACATTATAACCTTAATAATGTTGCAATACACTACAGATTTATAAAAATTATCTAAAATTTTAACTTTTTCATAACAAATTGATTTTTAATAATAATTTGATTCCCCAATGAATAATGAGATTAATTATAATATAACTGAAACCATAAAAAGCGGCTCATATTTCTCTGATGCCAGAGAGTGGTATGCAAAAAAATATCTTTTGCCGTTAACGCACAGAGCCTTTCTTATCATGCTCACAGCATTGTCGATATTCCTGGCAATTGTTGCTGTTAGAGTTTTCACCACGTTTCTTCCTCTCGTAGAAGTTGTTCCGATCGCAGTATCAGTTGATAATTCGGTTGAACAAATTTCGCGCCTTAAATACATAGGCAAGCCAAAAGAAGATTCCAACGAATCTGTTATGAAATATTTAGCAGCGAGATATGTTGAGGCAAGAGAAGCCTATGACTATGAATCTTTCAGAAGCGGCCTGAAGCTAACTTATCTGAAAGATTTTTCTTCGCGTCCTGAATTTGACAAATACAAAGAATTAATTAACGACAATGTAAAAAGTCCGCTTTTTGTCTATAAGAAAAGCGTATCGAGATATATCAATCCAATTGAAGTTGTTATTGTTGATGGAGGAAAAATAGAGGGCGAGGAATTTTCCAGCGGACAAAAAAAAGTTAGTGTAAAATTCCGTGCTGACGAGGTTGGATTATCTGAAACTAAGTCTTCTATTTGGCTTGCAAATATATTATTAAATTATGAAAAGGTAGAATATTCAAAAGAAATAAAAAAATTCTCCCCTTTAGATTTTAAAGTATTATATTATGAAGTTTCAAAACTAAGTGACATTCAGGATCCTAAGAATGAAAAAAAGTGAAATCTTTATTTTATCTACACTAACTCTCGCAATTTTTACTCTACCGCAAAAATCTTTTGCCGTTCAAGAGCCAAGAGTCCTCCCAACGGACCCTAGAATTAGAACATATGTATAC
>ERZ1066140.188-NODE-188-length-13788-cov-8.943348_pt1 | contig 13788 bp, 12 predicted proteins | sample MGYA00382787_ERZ1066140 | MGnify/ENA primary metagenome ERZ1066140 (study PRJEB33369, sample SAMEA5778370) | biofilm metagenome | biome: Industrial cooling water; feature: Water cooling tower basin; material: Biofilm | place: United Arab Emirates | collected...
GAGGCCTGCCACCGATCAGCCGAGTGTCACCAACCTGCTGACCGGGTACATCTAGGTGCCGGAGACGTCGCTGGCTATGGGCACGGCCACGGGGTGACACCGTGAGGCCCATCCGGCGCGTCACGGCTTCGGTGAAGAGGCGAGCCAGCCTGCTCATCAGGCATAGTCTTCAGTCGTTTGCCTGCAGGGTTGGTGGAGTCTCGCGCACGGGCGAAAAATTCGCTCCTTGACCAATCGGTCCACCTATCATACGGTATACCAATCAGGCGACGCAGCGTCGCATCGAGTCAAGGAGGCCTCATGCATCACATTCACCGGGCGTCAAGCGTGCTGGCAGCAGCCGCTCTCGTCGTTGCCCTAGCCGCGTGCGGAACTACAGGGGGAACCGCGACCCCGGGGGGGAGCGACGACGTCAACGTCAACGTCGGATCCGACCTCACCGGGAAGACAATCTGTTTCGGATTCTCCGGAAGTGAGACGGAGTTCTGGGCGGCAGGTATCGCCTCGATCACCGGTTCGCTGGAGGAGGTGAACGCCACGGTCATTGAGCACAATTCGAACGAAGACCCCAACAAGCAGCTCGAGCAGATCCGCGACTGCATTACGCAGGGCGTCGACGGAATCATCGTCATCCCGCAAGACGGCGAGAGCGCCAACACGATGATCGACGAAGCCAACGAGGCGGACATTCCGATTGGAATCTTCAACCGCCCGCCGGCGAGTGATGCCGGCGCGGCGCTGGTGGCTGTTGCGGACAACCGCGAAGTCGCTGCTCAGACCATGCAGTACATGGCAGAGCAGGTCGAGGCGGCTGGCACCAAGGTTCTGCCGCTCATCATGGTCGGCGATCTGGGAGACCCGAACGCTGTCGAACGCAAGAACGGCTTCTATGACGTCATCAACGCGAACCCCGACTTGTTCGAGACTCCTATCGAGGTCGAGACCAAGTGGGATGCCGCGACGGGCAAGGCGAACCTTGAGGCCGCCATGCAGGCGAACCCGAACGTCGGACTCATCTTCACCTCAAGTGACTTCCTCTACCCCCAGATTCAGGCCGTTCTTGAGCCGCTGGGCAAGTGGGTGCCGTCGGGAGAAGAAGGTCACGTGATCATGGGCGGTGTCGACGGCGACAATCGTGCTTGCGGACTCCTCAAGAGTGGCTACGTTGACGCTACTGGCGTGCAGGACCTCTTCTACGAAGCGGAGTCTCTCCTGAGCGCGCTGGCCACCGCCATCAACGAAGGCGTCACGGACCCCGATGAGATGCTCATCGATCCGGGCTTCGCTCTGACCCAAGCCAACGTCGACACCAAGGAGCAGGACACCTGGGGTTGCGTCATTACGCCTCCCGGCAGCTGACGAACTAATCGAGGCGGGCCGAGCGCCACTCAGGGCGCTCGGCCCGCTCCCGCATCCTGTTTATCGCACAGAAAGGCGAGTCGTGCCGAACACCCTCACAAACTCGGCATCAGGCAGATCGTCTCGCGCGATGCCATTCTTTCGAAGGCTGCTTGCGAGCGAGTGGTTCGTTGCCGCCATCATCGTTGCCTTTATCGCCGGCGTCGCACCTTTCGCCACGGGCATGCTCACCGAGCGCAACGCTCTCAACGTTCTGTCGAACCTCTGGCCGCTGCTCATTGTCGTGGTCGGGCAGACTTTCGTACTCGTGATCGCGGGCATCGATCTTGCACAGACGGCAGTCATAAACGTCACGAACACTTTTGCGGCGATGCTCGTCGCGCAATCGCTTCCCGAAGAGCTCTGGCAGGAGTCGGTGCTCTGGGGCTCGGTGATCGGCCCAGAGGGGGGTCCCCTCGCTGATGGGGGCGCCGGGGGTGCGACGCTCGCGATGGTGATCGCGGTCACTCTGGGGGCGATCATCGGAGCAGGAAACGGACTCGCGGTTGCCAAGCTGGGGATGCCGCCGTTCATGGTCACGCTGGGAACGCTCCTGCTCTTCAATGCGATCGCGATCTGGATGACCCGGAGCGAGAACGTGAGTTCACTCCCGAATGAGTACGTGGCAGTGGGCCAAGCCCAGATTTGGGGGCCGATCACGGTGCCGATGATCATCGCCGTCGTGATCGCGGTAGGGGCACACTTCGTGCTCTCCCGGTCGACTTTCGGGTCCTGGATATACGCAGCCGGCTCGAACCCGCAAGCCGCGATCATCTCCGGCGTCCCGTACACGCGCGTTGTGGTCTCTGCGTACATGATCAGCGCCGCCCTGGCGACAGTGGGCGGAATCCTCTACTCGACGCGCCTAGAAGGCGGTCGGCCAACCTTGGCCGACGGGTTCTTGCTCGACATCATCGGAGCCGCAGTCATCGGCGGAGTCTCCCTTTTCGGCGGAAAGGGGTCGGTGTTGGGCGCCGTGTTCGGTGCCATCTTCTTCGTCGTTCTCGCCAACGGACTCAATCTGTTGAATCTTCCCTTCACCGTCGTCTTCATGATCAAGGGAATCGTCATTATTCTCGCGGCGTTGCTGGACGTTGCGCGAACCAAGCTGCTGGGAGATTCACGATGACGATTCCACGACTTGAGTTGAAGAACATCAGCCACAGTTTCTATGGCGTGCCCGTCAACAAAGACATCTCTTTCGATCTATACCCCGGCGAGGTGCTCGGCCTGATTGGCGAGAATGGCGCTGGCAAGAGCACCCTCATGAACATTGTTGCCGGGGTCATCAACCCGCTGAGCGGCGAGCGAGTTCTTGACGGGTCCCCTTACGAGCCGTCAAGCCCGGCTGACGCGCGGCATGCCGGAGTCTCGTTCGTTCATCAGGAGTTAAATCTCTTCTCTCAGCTCTCCGTCGCCGACAACCTCTTCCTGACGAATTACCCGAGGCGCGGCGGCATCTTCACCGACAAAGCGCAGGCGCGTCGCCATGCGTTCGAAGCTCTCGCTCTCATGGATCTCCCCTTCCAACCACAGACCGTCGTCGAGGATCTAAGTCCGGGCGAGCGACAAATGCTCGAGATCTGCAAAGCAACGATCGGTGGCCCCAAGCTGATGATCCTGGATGAGCCCACTACGTCACTCACCTCGAGGGAAACGAGTCGCCTCTTCGATCTCATCCGCAAATTGACGGAGGCTGGAACGTCGATCATCTACGTCTCGCACATTCTGGAGGATGTCAAGAGCATTTGCGACCGCATTGCGATCATGCGCGACGGCACCTTGGTTGACGTGCGAGTTGCAGAGTCGGTGCCCACGAGTGAACTCATCACATTGATGGTCGGACGTCCGCTTGACCACCTTTTTCCGGAGCGCGCCCAGAGCCCGGGGACCATGGCCGTGCTTGAGGTGAAGAACCTCAGTGCGACAGGACTCATCGACAGCGTGGACCTGACCGTCACAGAGGGAGAGGTTGTCGGAGTTTTCGGGCTCATGGGCGCCGGGCGCACGGAGCTCGCTCGGGTGATTTCCGGCCTGGAGACAGCCACCGAGGGAGAGGTGCATCTTGCTGGCAAAGACATCACGCACATGACCACCCGTGACCGCATCGCCCAGGGTCTCTCTTTCGTGACTGAAGACCGTCGCGGTGAGGGTCTCTTCATGGACTACTCAGTCGTGACGAACGTCGCGCTTCCGTCGCTCAAGAGATGGGCGACCAACGCGCTTGCCCCGCTTCGACGGCGTGTTATGCGCGAGGCGGTTTCGGCGAGCACCTCAGAACTGAAGCTTGCTGCCAACAACATCGACCGTGCGCCGGTGCGCAATCTTTCTGGGGGTAATCAGCAGAAGGTGGTTCTCGCGAAATGGCTGCTGACTGGCCCCAAAGTACTCATCCTCGACGAACCGACCCGCGGTGTGGATGTGGGTGCGCAATTCGAGGTGTATCGCACAACGCTGGATAGCGCAGATGCCGGCGCAGCTGTGCTCGTTATCTCGTCCGAACTGCCTGAATTGCTCGGCATCTGCAACCGAATAGTGGTCATGCGGCTGGGTCGCGTGGTGCAAGTGTTCGACCGCGAAGAATTCGACGCGCGACTCATTCTGGGCGCAGCGTTCGGTGAGAGTCAGTCTGGAGAATCAGTGTGAACCTGCGGTCCGTCAGTTCTTTCGTCCTCCGCAACATTCCCCTTTTGCTTCTCGTCGTCGTGTTCGCGACTTTCTCGATTCTCGATGAGCGATTCTTCGACCTCAACACCTTGAGCAACGTTGCTCGCAATACCGCCTACATCGGAATCGTGGCCGTCGGAATGACGCTGGTTCTCATGACGGCCGGCATCGATCTGGCCGTCGGCTCGATGCTGTACCTCTCGGCGGTGGTCGTGGGCCAGATCATCCGTGCGGTCGATCTGCCCGTCGCTGTCGTCCCGGTCTTGTCCATCATGGTCGGGCTCGCACTCGGGTGCATCAACGGATTCGCTACATCGATACTCCGGGTGATCCCCTTCATCGTCACGCTCGCGATGCTTACCGTGTACCGCGGGCTGGGCCTCGAGCTCACCGAGTCGAGATCGATCAACTATCCGGAGTCGATCGGAGCGCTGGGGAACCAGAGCATTCTCGGGCTTCCCCTTCCCATCTGGATTTTTGCTGTCGTCGTTCTCCTGGCTCATCTGCTCGTCACGCGCACCCCCTTCGGCAGGCAGCTTCTCGCAACGGGAGAGGATCGTCGGGCAGCCGAGCGCGCCGGCATCCCTGTGCGTCGCATCCTCTTCATCGTGTACGCGATCTCCGGCGCCCTTGCGGGTCTGGCCGCGTTCGTCGCGATGACTCAGCTGCGCACTGCTGACCCCGGCTTCGGCGTGGGCGACGAGTTTGATGCGATCGCCGCTGCGGTGCTCGGCGGCACGAGTCTCTTCGGCGGTCGCGGATCAGTGTTTCCCGGCACCGTCGTCGGAGCACTTCTGATTCAGTTGATCCAGACCGGACTGGTCTTCCTCCAGGTCGATCTCTACATCACACCCATGGTGCAGGCGGGAATCATTCTGATCGCTGTTCTCGCGGACAGTCTGCGCACCAAACGACTCCAGAAGCTCGGCAGGAGAGTCATCACGTCTGACCGGATCGCCGAGCACAAGACGACGACGCATCCCGACCCTGAGTAGAGGTAGTGCACGGCCTCGCTGCACGGCCCATCAGCCGACAACCGCATTGCCAAACGGCGGAAGCGTCAGCCCATCGACTGCAACCGGGGCGTTCGTCGTATTCGCGAGCCACTGTTGTGAGGCGAGGGTGAAGCCCCGCACGCCGGGGGGAGTGTGAAGGAGTCGGATTGCGGAGCCCCGTAGCGAGCGAAGCCTCTGGATGGTGTGACCGACCGGTGCGTTCTCGACCGAGCGATCGAAATAGGCCAGCGTGTTCGCGCCAGCGTCGACGCACGAGGTGATGCTGGCGATGAGCCAGGTCACGGCGAACTCGCCCGTTCGACGCGGATCGTCGCTCACTCTGGGCGGCGACGGAGCAAAAACACCGCGTGATGAGTACCACTCACCGGGTTCGTTCGAGAAGTCGAGGGGATCGATCACGATCGTGCATCCCTCGGCAAGTCGGGCGGCTTGCCGCACAATCTCACCATGAGCGTGAGTGCTCGCCATCACCGATACATCGTCGGCTGTGTGGACAGCCCCGTTGATGCCGAGCACCAGTGTGGCGTTGTGCAGCTGAGGGCGGATTCGATTGAACTCCACGAATCCATTACGTGGACGGAAAGCTCCGGGAGCGAACGTAGTGGTGTTGCCCAGCGTGATGAGCGGTAGGTATCCTTCGGTCACAGGTCGGGGTTCACTGGCACCCACCGGATTCGTTGCCAAGTGGCTTCGAACACTGAGAGACACAGACTGCTCGAATCGCTGCCCCTTTCGTGCCTGTCGAGGGAAACCCTCCGCGAGCGGTGTTGAGTAGGTCTTGAAAGATGGATCTGACCAATTCCGCTGATCCTCGATCTCGAAGAGATCTCCCGAAAACCGATACTCGACATCGCACGCATCGAGTGTCAACGCGAATCGATCAAAGGATCGCAGGAAGCTGCGCGGAGCCCCGTCGACATGTGGCTGCGGCGCGATCTCGATGGGCAGTCTCCCGGTGATCGGCGCGCCCTCATGGTGACTGGTGAACGGCACCCCGGCGTGGTTAGCCGTGGGGTGAAGAAGACACCACCCGATGCGGTTGTAGGCGAAGTCCCCTCGGGCGATGGCGGTCATCCGAGCAGTGATTCCACCGTGGTCGGCAATGAATTCAGCCTGGACCACGAGAGGGAACGAGGGTGCCGCGCTCACGGCCGAGAATCGGGCCACAAAACCGTCCGCTTGCGTCTCGTGCTCACGCTGAATGGTGAGAGGAACGGTTCTCCACTCGTTGTCTCTTGCGGCGAAGTACCAACGATCGAGGAGAGGCTCGCCCCGCAGGCTCACCGCCGACAAGCTCACCGCATCGTCCTCAAGCTGTGCGCTCAAGTGCTGCCCCCACTGGAGTGGGCTCGATTCAGCCATGCTTACCCTCGCAGAACTCATGTACGCTTTACCTTAGTGGTATTTGGTCGACCGCACACCATTTGTGCGGGCTTGCTCACGGCGGAAAGGTCTCAATATGGATCAGAGCGCGAGTCCGGTAAGCGGCCGCAAGATCGTCGTGACGGGGGGAGCGTCTGGCATCGGTCGAGCCGTCGCCCAACGACTGTCCGCATCGGGCGCTGAGGTCGCGATTATCGATTTCGATGGAGATCGAGCCCGTGACGTCGCCCGAGAACTAGGCGGTCGCACCGTGGCGTTCACCTGCGATATAGCCGATGAGCAGTCTGTCGAAGACGCCTTTCTCGGCGCAGTCGACGCGCTTAACGGACTTGACGGCTTGGTCGCGAATGCGGGCATTCAACTGTTCGGGCAGGATGCGCCGATCCACGAATTGAGCGCGTCGGTCTTCGATACGACGATCCGAACGAATGTCCGAGGTACATTCCTGACCTGCCGGGCTGCCGCACGACAGATGATCTCTGCGGCGACCGGCGGATCGATGGTGCTCACGGGGTCACCTACCGGGCTTTTCGGCTTGGCCCGGGGCTTTACCGCCTACAGCACGAGCAAGTCGTCGATCCTCGGTCTGATGCGCGTGATGGCCGCCGATCTCGCGCCGCATGACATTCGCGTCAATGCTGTGGTACCCGGTTTCACGGCGACCCCCCTGGTCTCGGCCCTGACGGAGAACGTCCAAGACGTCACGGCGCTTGTCAACACCATTCCCCTGGGGCGCCCGGGAAGCGCGCACGATGTCGCCCCCATGTTCGAGTTTCTTCTCGGCGCGGATGCCGCCTACGCCACAGGTGGAGTCTTCACCGTCGATGGCGGCATGACGGCGATCTGATGTCATTGCAGAACTCGGGATCGGTGCGGCATGTCGTGACACGCAAGCCCGGGCTGATGGTGGTCGAAGAAGCTTCTCTCCGCGCGCCCGGCGTTGACGAACTCGTTGTAGACGTCGAGCTCGTGGGCTTGTGCGGCTCCGACTTTCACATCTATGACGGCAATCACCCGTATTTGGCTTTCCCGCAGGTACAGGGGCACGAGATTGTCGGCACGCTGCGGGACGACGGACCTTTCCCCCGCGGTACCAGGGTCGTCGTCGATCCTCTCGTCCCTTGCGACCAGTGCTTCGCGTGCCGAAGAGGCCACGTGAACTGTTGCTCACGTCTCCAGGTCATGGGTGTTCATTTGCCCGGCGGGCTTGCCACCTCCATCGTCGTGGCGCGCGACCGAGTTCACAATGCGGCTGGCCTTACGTCCGATCTGGCTGTGCTCGTCGAACCCATGGCGGTGGCTATGCACGCGATAGCGCGCGCCGAGGTGGCGGCCGGCAGTACCGTCCTGGTGATCGGAGCGGGCTCGATCGGTCGCTCGATCGCTCTCGCCGCGGTAGATGTCGGAGCGCGCGTTGTAGTCACTGATCGGGAGCCGACACGACTCGCCAAGGTGCGGGCTCTCGGAGCCGAGCGGGCGGTCAACTCACGGCACGAAGAACTCGAGCTCGCACTGAGGGAACACTTCGGCGAAGACGGACCGGAGATTGTCATAGAAGCGACGGGAGTTCCGGCTGAGATCCTCGAAGCTTTTCAACAAGTCGCGCACTCCGGCACGGTCGTCATTGTCGGTGTGTCCAGTGAGGATGTCGCCATTCCGGTGAGCATCTTCACGCGAAAAGAGGTGAGTGTGCGCGGATCCAGGAACAGCAGAGGAACCTTCGACCGGGCCATAGCCCTCATCGACCGGCACCGCGACTTGGTCGGTTCGTGGATCAGCCACCGGTACGACCTTGACGATGCGCAAGCTGCTCTTGTGTTCGCGCGAGATAACCCGGCGTCCGTGACCAAGGTGGTGGTAGATGTCCGTAGCGGAAGGATAATGCTCCCATGAAGAACGACAAGCTCACAGTGAGTGCCGTTGATCGCGGCCCCAGTCTCTACGAACTGGTGAGCGACCAATTGCTCGCCGCGATTCACGAAGCCGGACTCCCTCCCGGTTCCAAGATCCCCTCCGAGCGAGAGCTGGGTGAGCAATTCGGAGTGTCTCGAACAGTCGTCAGAGAGGCCATCCGGCACCTCGCAGCGAAGGGAGTGCTCGAAACGCAATCCGGCTCCGGAGTTCGGATTGCGGACGTCGGACACGAAGGGGTGAGCGAATCGGTCGCGCTCTTTCTTCGGCAGCGTGGCCCGGTGGATCCCGCCAAGGTTAACGAGGTTCGAGACTGCCTGGAAGTGCAGACGACGCGCCTCGCCGCCACTCGCGCGACCGATGAGCAAATCGCAAAGATCCGTCATGAATGCGAGGTGCTCGCTGGCGTGCAGGAGAACGCTGAGCAGGCTTCTATCGCGGACGTCGCCTTTCACCGAGCGATCGCTGAGGCCACGGGGAATGAACTCTTTCTTCTCCTACTTGACTCACTGGGAGACGTTATGCTCCACATTCGCCTCGCGACCCTGGGCTCTTCCGAGCGCGGCTCCGTGGCGCTCGCCCAGCACCGCGCGATTGCGAGTGCTCTCGAGGCAAGGGATGCGGACGCAGCCGTCGCGGCCATGAAGTTTCACCTCGCCGACTCGCTCGTGGCCTACCAGTCAACTCTGAACACACCAACCGACTAGGCGAGCCCGTGAACGTCTCGCAAGTAAGTGAGGCTTTCGAGTGCCCAGGCTGACTCCGTTCGAATGGTCTCGACCACATCGTCGTTCGGAGGTGTCCACAACTCGATGATCCCCGATGCCACATCTCCGTGTGTCGTGACGGTGCGCAGGAGCTGGGCGACCTCCAATTGTCCTCCGCCCACGGGGCGCCCTTCAATAGAGAATCCCATGTGGTGATCAGCGCGAACAACCGCGAAGTCCTTGATGTGCAGGTTGATCGCATGAGGAGCGAGGGCTTCGATGACCATCGCAGGCGGCTCGAGCGCAGCAAAGGAGTTGACGGTGTCGAGGCAGATTCCCGTCCAGTCGCCGAGTTGAGTGACGATCTTGACGAGGTGTTCGACGAGGAATCGGTCGTGGTTCTCGATTGCCAGGCGCACCTTGCGATCCGTGAACTTCGTGGCGTGGGGTCGGAGGCGTTCGATGACCTCGCTCGGCGTCGGTTGGTCAGTTCGGTTATCGACCACCACGCGAACAATCGGTGATCCCACGATCTCGGCGATGTCGAGATACTGATCGAGATTCTTGTCGCCGATTCCGCGGGTGCCTACCTCGATGCTTACTTCGAGTGAGCGCGCGAGTTCAGAAAGTTGCTCGAGGTCGGGCCGGGACAGTTCGTGCAGCGGCAGATTGTCGGCGATCTGAACGACGCCGACGCCCAGCTCTGAGGCCCTCTCGACCAGCCCCGTCGCACTCAACCGATTCGGGTGCGGGTGGGTCGACAGTCCGACCTCCCAGGAATAAGTGAAGGAAGAAAGGCCGACCCGGAGCACTCTCAGTCTCCGCCGGTGATCTGCTTGAGGCTCGCCAAGATCGAATCTGGCTCGAAGATTCGGTGCCAGTCTTCGCGGAACAGCTGCTGGCGAGAATCCGCGAGGGCCAGCGCGGCGCCTTCGGAGAGCTTCCAGTCAAGCTCGCGGAAGATGATCGCGATCCCAATCTGCAGGTGCCCCATCAAGAAGTCCCGGGTTGCCGCTTCGGGCACCCCTGCCGCGATTACTCTCTCCATTCCCTCGTGAATCAAAGAGATGCATCCGTTCGTCAAGGTCTCGGTGAGCGCCGGCTCGAGCATTGCCATCTGGTCGACGGTGATGCGATGCGACACAGTGATCGGCGCAAACATGTCCTTAACTAGGGATTCAACCGCCTCCGCCTTTTCATCATCACCCCAGGCGACCGCGAAGACGATTGCTTGGCGGGCTTGGCCTCCGCCCCAGTAATCGGTGCGGGCGGCGGCGTCTGGCTCCGAGAGCAGGCTGTAGAGCGGAGGGTGAGTCGGGTGGGTGACGAAGCAATTGATATCGAGACGCTCAGGGATGCGACCAGCAGCCACGGCGGCCGGATCGAGGAACAAGATGCTGGTGCCTGGGTCGAGAAGAGGAACCACCTCCGCAGCCACGTCCCGCACAATCCGATCGGGCACCGCGAAGATGACAACGTCGGCTCCCGCGAAAGCGTCGGCCTGATCAATCGGCGTCAACCCCATCGCTGACAGCAGTTCCCGCCCCCGATCGCTGCGCTCGATGGGCCGGATCTCGTATGCGACATTGCCTTTCAGGGAACTGCTGATCCGGCGACCCATATTGCCGCCTGCACCCAAAATCGCCACTCGCATCATTGCGCCTCTCTCGATAGGACATGTGGCATACAGTATGCCATCAGTCCGGTCGCCAGCGCTACGGCTTCATCCTCGGTGCTCTGAAAGCAGGTACGGGGTCGATGCTCAAGGCTTGCTTCATCGGCACACGGACGGTCGGCGACTTCGCAGCCATCGCGACGTCGCGCCTCTCGGCCGCGCGGAGCTGCTGCCGTTCCTGCGCGAGCAGGCCGTGTCGGTCACTGCGCACCGCTTCGGGAACCCGTTCCCGGCGATGGCCGAGCTCGAGCTGTAGCGGATGCTCAGCCGCGCTGCGCCGCGCGCACGAGGTCGAGCGCGCTCGCGTCGTCGAGCCCGAGCCGCCGGGCCTGCTCGACGAACGCGCGCGCAGCGGCCTCCGCCTGGCGCCGCACCGCATCGCCCTGCGGGGCGACGAACGAGCCGGCGCGGCCCCGCGTCTCGATGATGCGGTCGGTCTCGAGCTCGCGGTAGGCGCGCGCGACCGTGTTGACGGCGAGCCCGAGCTGCTCGGCAAGCGCGCGCACGGTCGGCAGCTTGGCACCCGCTATGAGCTCGCCGGCCGCGACCGCGTCGCGCACCTGCACGCGCAGTTGCTCGTACGGCGGGGTCGCCGCGCTCGCGTCGATCGAGAACCTCATGCGGCACCCCCCGTCGGCGCGTGCCGCTCGAGAAACCCGAGCACCTCGGTCTGGTCGACCCCCGGGAAGGACTCGGTCGGCAGCGTCGCCAGCAGGCTGGCATGGATGCGCGCCTGCGGCCGCGCCCGCCCCTGCCACTTCGCCGCGAGCGCGTCGGGTGCACGGCGGCAGCAGCCCGGGTCGGGGCAGGTCGACGCCCCCCGCCGCGTGGTCTCGCGCCCCCGGAACCACTTGACGTGGGCGAACGGCGTTCCGACCGAGATCGAGAAGTCGCCGCCCGTGCCCGACTCGATGCGCGAGGTGCACCAGTAGGTGCCGGTGGGCTTGTCGGTGTACTGGTGGTACGGGCTGAAGCGGTCGGGCTCGTCGAACACCTGCCGCGCCGACCACTGCCGGCAGACGAGCTGCCCCTCGACCGCGCCGAGGGCATCCGTCGGAAACTGCACCGCGTCGTTCTCGTAGGCCTTCGACAGCACGCCCTGCGCGCTCACCTTCAGGAAGTGCACGGGAATCTCGAGGTGCTCGGTGGCGAGGTTGGTGAACCGGTGCGCGGCCGTCTCGTACGACACGGCGAAGGCATCGCGCAGGTCTTCCACCGCGAGCTCGCGGCGCTGCTTCGCGCGCTGCAGGAACGCGACCGCGTCGGCCTCGGGGATGAGCAGCGCCGCCGCGAGGTAGTTGGTCTCGACCCGCTGCTGCAGAAACTCGGTGTAGTCGCGCGGCTCGGGCCGGCCGAGCACGTGCCCGGCGAGCGCCTGCAGCAGCACGCTGCGCGGGTCGCGGCCGGGTGCGGTCTGCACGGGCAGGTAGATGCGGCCGTGCTCGAGGTCGGTGACCGACCGGGTCGAGCCGGGCAGGTCGCCCACGTAGTGCAGCGTGAAGCCGAGGTGCGCGGCGAGCTCGGCCGCGAGACGCTGCGACAGCGGGCCGCCCTCGTGGCCGACGGCGCGCAGCAGCCCGGCCGCGGTCTGCTCGAGCTCGCCGAAGTAGTTGCCGCGCGCCCGCATCGCGCGCCGCAGCTCGGTGTTGGCCCGCCGGGCCTCCTCGGGCGTCGCCGCCCGCTCCGAGTGCACCCGCTGCAGCTCGGCGTGCAGCGCCAGCACCGTGCGGATCGCCTCGTCGCTGAGGCTCTTGCGCACCGGCAGCGGCGGAATGCCCAGAGCCGAGAACAACGGACCCGCCTGCACCCGCTCGAGCTCCACCTCGAGGGCCGCGCGGCCGCTCAGCGGCGCGGCGCTCACCAGCTGCTCGAGACTCGATCCGAGCACCCGCGCGATCGCCTGCAGCTCGCTGAGCTTCGCCTCGCGCTTGCCGTTCTCGAGCACGCTCAGGTGCGAGGTGGCGGTGCCGATGGCCTCGGCGACCTCGGCGAGCGTGAGCCCCGCATCCGTTCGCAATTGACGGATGCGGCGCCCGAGCGTCAGCGGATCGATCACATCCTCAGCCTGGGCGCGCGCGAGCGGCGAATCGAGCATGCCGCGAGCCTGCCAGCGCGCGAACTTCAGCACAACTGAAATCTGCGGGTATTTCAGTCGACATGCCGGGGTTTCAGGCGTTGTTCTTCGCCCACAGTTGCTCACACGAACCTCGAACTGCCGAGAACAGGAGCACCTCATGACGAACCACCGACCGGGCGACCAGACCGAGACCGCCGCCGAGCTCGAGACCCGCTGGAAGACCGACGCGCGCTGGAACGGCGTGCGCCGCGACTACACCGCGGAGGACGTCGTCGCCCTGCGCGGCCCCGTGCGCGAGGAGCGCACGCTCGCCCGCCGCGGCGCCGAGAAGCTGTGGGAGCAGATCCAGGCCAACACGGGCAACCCCGAGGAGTGGACGTACGCCCTCGGCGCCCTCACCGGCAACCAGGCCGTGCAGCAGGTGCGCGCGGGCCTCAAGGCCATCTACTTGAGCGGCTGGCAGGTCGCCGCCGACGCCAACCTGTCGGGCCAGACCTACCCCGACCAGAGCCTGTACCCGGCCAACTCGGTGCCCGCCGTCGTGCGCCGCATCAACAACGCGCTGCTGCGCGCCGGGCAGATCGAGCAGGACGGCCGCGACTGGATGGCCCCCATCGTCGCCGACGCCGAGGCCGGCTTCGGCGGCCCGCTCAACGCCTACGAGCTCATGCACGGCATGATCGAGGCCGGAGCGGCCGGCGTGCACTGGGAGGACCAGCTCGCGAGCGAGAAGAAGTGCGGCCACATGGGCGGCAAGGTGCTCGTGCCGACGAGCCAGCACATCCGCACGCTGCAGGCCGCGCGGCTGGCCGCCGACGTCGCCGACGTGCCCACCGTGGTCATCGCCCGCACCGACTCGCTCGCCGCGAACCTCATCACGAGCGACGTGGATGACCGCGACAAGCCCTTCCTCACCGGCGGCCGCACGGCCGAAGGCTTCTACGAGGTCGAGCC
>ERZ1066140.190-NODE-190-length-13583-cov-6.232703_pt1 | contig 13583 bp, 13 predicted proteins | sample MGYA00382787_ERZ1066140 | MGnify/ENA primary metagenome ERZ1066140 (study PRJEB33369, sample SAMEA5778370) | biofilm metagenome | biome: Industrial cooling water; feature: Water cooling tower basin; material: Biofilm | place: United Arab Emirates | collected...
ATCAAGATGGTGTTGATGAAGCACCGAGAGTAATTGCTAAAGGGATGGACTTCATTGCCGAGCAGATTATAGCTTTGGCAAAAGAGCATGGTATTGAAATACATGAAGATAAAGATTTGGCAGAAATTTTATCTGTACTCGAGCTTGATTCTTATATACCTATAGAGGCGTATATGGCGGTTGCAGAAATTTTGTCTTATATTTACAAGTCAAACGCACTATCTAGAAAAAATTTATAAGAAACTGGTTTGAGGCAATGAACGGGAATCCAGATATTTTGTTAAAGAAAGCTAACGGCTTACTAGAGCAGTATAAATCAGAACTTGCCGAAGATAAGGCCGTGCCGGATATGCGCGAGCTTGATGCAATAATCAGAAAAATATGTCAGCTAGTTGTGTCATTACCAAAAAATGAAGCAAAAAAATATAATGATGCAATGCATAAGATTGAAAAATCTCTAAGCGGTCTTGCAGAAAAAATGGAAATAAAGAAAGCCGAAATCAAAACTCAGATTGAAAATACTGGGTATAACAAAAAGGCCCAGGTTGCTTACCGTGTTGCCGATAAGCTAGCCAGGCCAAAAAAAGAAGATTAGAAACATGGAAACAACTTCGATTTTAAATGCATTTCTTGCACTTTTGTTTGTTCTGGGGTTAGTAGGTCTGACATCAGTTGCGATAAGATATTTTGGCGCAGAGAGATTTTTAACCAAGACGCTAAACAAAGCAAAAAACAAGCGGCTAAAATTGGTCGATTATCTTACTATAGACGCCAGGAGAAGATTGATTTTAGTGCAAAGAGATGATGTAGAGCATTTAATATTAGTGGGTGGTGAGAGTGAAACAATTATCGAGACTAACATCAAAAATAAATCTGCCAAACAGTAAGGCACTTTTTTTAAGCTTGGCTAAGCCGCTTTTGATGGGGGTGGTGCTGACGGCAGCGTTTATTTTTCTGTCAGAATATGCTTTTGCACAGTCAATCAATATTGATATTGGCGAGGACACGGGCGGCTCGGCAACACGCCGCATTCTTCAGATAGTTGCTCTGCTCACAATTTTGAGTATTGCTCCTTCAATATTAATAATGGTAACGTCATTTGTGAGGATAGTAATAGTATTATCTTTGCTAAGAAGCGCGCTTGGTGTTCAGCAAACCCCGCCAAATCAGGTTTTGATCAGCTTAGCGCTATTTCTTACGATGTTTATAATGGCTCCTGTGATGGAAAAATCATATAACGAGGGCATATTGCCGCTAATAGAAGAAAAGATTAATGAGAAAGAAGCGCTGCCGAAAATAGTTGCGCCTTTTCATACTTTTATGATGACGCATGTTCTTGAAAAAGACTTAGCATTATTTGTAGATATGGCAGGAGATTTAAAAATCGAGAAACCAGAAGATACGCCTTTCAGAGTTCTGATTCCGGCTTTTATGATAAGTGAATTAAAGCGCGCTTTTGAAATAGGTTTCTTAATATTTGTGCCATTTCTGATAATAGACATGGTGGTTGCAGCGGTTTTGATGTCGATGGGTATGATGATGCTTCCGCCGGTTCTAATATCGCTGCCATTTAAACTGATTTTTTTCGTGTTGATTGACGGCTGGAACATGATTAGCAGTAGTCTTGTCAAGAGCTTCGGAATGTAGTTGTGTAGTAATTAGCTTCTGGCTGTGCTGGTCTCTAGCAACTAGAAGCCAGTAACCAGCAACTTTTTAAAGGATTCTTAGTTACTACTTATAAGAGAGAGTTCTTGCCATCAAACATCTGTTTATAACTATCTACAAAAGTTTCGATGTTTTTAATTGATGTAGGAGTCTTTAAGGCCTCTTCAGGTATTAAATCGGCATCTTGTGTAAGCGCCATGAAAACAGGCAGGCTACGTTCATCTATTTGCACTTGAGCAAACTCGCGCTGTAATCTTTTTAAACCTTTTGTCGCAGATTTTATAGTTTCCGGATTTTCATTTTTCTTAATTTGCATTGTATAGGCTATAGCAAGCTGGATGATTTGATTGGATTCATCTTGTGATAAGGTGCTGCCTTTTCCAAGTGTATTGATTTTGGCCTCAAGAATTTGCACGACGCTTGCCCATTCCCGGCTTGGCCAGAAAAGATAGTTTGTTACAAAACCGGAAATATCTTCAAGCTGAACGGTGTTGCTGAAATCCATATAATTAACACCGCCTTTGTCGTTAGTAACAAAGGCAAAAATAGTTCTGCCATTCTGATCTTCAATTTTATCGCTAAATTCTTTCTTAAGTATTTCCAACTTCTCATGCTCCTGCTGAGTTGCATAGGCAATTGAAAGAAGCAGCAAATCTTTCAGGCTGCCGTCTTTGATTGGGTTACCGCGATCAATTACTTCCGCAAGACGTGGCTCCGTAATATTCATTATCCCGAACCAATTTTGCTTTTGCAAAAATATTTCAAGGCGGAGACTTTGCGCATCTTTTGACCAGTCATCTGCAAGAAGCTGCAGAGTTTCATAATGCTTATCCATTTTTAGTAGTGCTCTGGCGCGCAGATATTTAGCTTCATTTTTAAGCTCTGGAGTTAGGTCTTTATTTTTGATGAAATCCAGCGCCTGAATTGTTAAATCAGGACGCTTATTTGTTAATTGGATATCGGCGAGCTTGAGAGCTAATTTTATCTGTTCAACCCCGCTTGATCTGAACCTAACCTGGTGACTTAAAAGAGCCGCGGCGTTTTCCAAAAGATCTGCTTTGACAAAGTGATCAACTAATTGTCTTACAATTTTATCGCCAACCTCACCAACAGGTGTCAACTCACGGAATTCAAAATATATTGTCAGAGCAGCAAATGGATCCAGTTCATAAGCAACGCCTTTGTCAAAAAGATCAATGAAAGTTTTTTTCATCTGACGCGCAATTAAGAGAGATTCCTGACTTTTCGGAAACTCAGTCACAAGCTCGCGCCAGGTTCTAAGGCCATTTATAAAGTCTCTTTCATAAATATAAAGACCGCCAAGAAACTTTAGAAGCTCCAATTCAAAATCATCGCCCTTCCAGACAATTCTTAGCCTATCAAGTTGCTTGATAGTTTCTTCTTTATCTACCTTGTCGGCAGTATAAAGGGTTTTATACATAGCAAAAGTTGATCTGGCGCGGTTGTAGCGATCAAATACATCATCAGATAATTCTTTCCATATTGTGACTGCTTCGTCGATAAAGCCTTCTTTCTCCATTATAGAAGCTTCAAGGAATCTCGCGCTGTTAACGAAGTTTTTCGGTACATCCTTACCGTTAACAAGCTCTATTATGCCCTTGGCATCAGCAAATTTGTTTTTCTCAATTTTATATTCTGCCGCTAGAAGCCCCAGTTTATATTTGAGATTTGGTGGGTATTCAGAAATAAATCCCTCATAATTCTCAAAGAAATTGGTTGGTATATCAGCTGTATTTTGCAAGCTCTTTGGCCGTATCTGGTAATTGCTTGCCCACCACCATAACTTTATTTCCTCAAGGCCGGTTTCTGTTTTGAATTTTTTAGCAAGTTCCTCAAATATTTTCGCAGCCTCCTGATATCGTCCCATCATATAGAAAGAAGCTCCGGAAAGGCTCAAGAAGCTATTGCTATTAATTTTTGGATCATCAACAAGAATTGTATCCAGCACGCCTGCTGCCTCTGTATATAGCTGGTTAGAAAAATAGAATTTTGCCAGGCGGATTCTTTTATCGTTTTTTTGTTTTGTATCATCAGTGTTAATAATATCTGCCAATAATTCTTTTCGTATGTCGCTAAATTTTTTCTCATCTTCTTTCTTATCTTTTATGTTGGTGGCTGCCTCTTCTTGATCGGCATTATCATCGCTATTTTCTTCCTCCTTAGCATCTTCTGTTTCAGAATTTTCTTCATTTCCGGTTTTTGCTTCCGCTGCAGTTTCTTCTTTGGCTTTGTTTTTCTTGTTAGAGAGTTGACCCATTAGAGGAATATTTCTATCAAATTCAGAACTTACAAAAGGAAACAAGGAGTGGATTTGCTGCAATCTTCTTTCTGCGCTTGCATAGTCAGTAGATTGAGATTCTCCGGTGTTGCCAGAATAAACATGTATGCCACCGGTCTTGGTAATAATGGTCCCAGTTTTTTTAATGGCAACGGTTGTTTCGTCTGATTTCAGCGCTATAGCCAAACCTTGCATAGTGTGGAGAATAGAGAAATCGACAAATTCTCTTTCCGGCGCCACTCCGGTTTTTTCTCTGAAGAAAGGTATAATAACGAGCCTGTCTCCTACTAGCGGATCAAGCAATTTAAGCGGTTCAGATCCTTCGGGAGTTTGTAAAATAACCTTTGTAACAAGGCTATCTAAATCAAACTTGATAGGTAAATCAAAATCAAGAGATGGTTGCTCTTTCTTGCTTAATTCAATCAACCAGGCAAAATCACTTTTTGATATTCCAAGATTTAATTTTTCTGCTTCCTTAGAAAGTTTCATGCGAAGGATTGTATAATCTTTGTGGTAAATTTGATCAGCAGAAACGAAGAAGCCTGTTTTAACAATTTTTTTAGTATTAATTACTTCGTGAGTATTAAATATTGCCCATATATTACCGGATCTCTTATAGATTGTTGCGGCAGTTCTTTTTGTCCAAGGAAAAGTGATTTTAATCCCATCCGATAGAGATTCAGTTTTTAAAGACATTGTATATTCCAGCCCATCATCTTCTACTTCCTCTGTAGCAACAACTTCAACTTTCTTTACTTCAGGTTTTGGCCCGATTATTTCGCCTGGCAGCAGGAATAACTGTACCGCCTGAATTTTTGGTTTTTCCTCTGCTATCGCATTTTCTTTTTCTTCATCAGTCTGGTTTGAAGAGCCATCATCCCACGTTAATGCTTTTTCGCCTTTCCAGGCCTCCTCAGGTGTTTTTGGCATTTCCGGAACTACGGCGATAGTGGTATTGGAAGTTTGAGCAGAAGGGATGTTTTTTATAGGTAATTTTGGACCAATAATATTAGCATGCAGCTCTTTGAAAGAATCTGGTTTGATTAAAGGAGTTCTATAAAGAGCAGAGCTTATCTTTTTTGCTGGCAAAGGTCCGACAAAATTCCTATTTGCAGACGCATCTTGCTGGTTCTTTGTGTTATCTTGGGCAGAATTCTTAAATGGTTTTATTATTGGGATTGGTGCAGCGATTTTTGTTCTTATGCCCTTTACCGCGCCAATCTTACTATCAGCTGATTTGCCTGTTTTGGTTCCATTTTCTTTATTTGCAACTAAATCCGCATTTTTTTCTGCGCCGCCCTTCTTCGCAATAAAATTTTTATTAAGCAAAACATCAACACCGGCAAACTTTTTACTTTTAAACTTACGAAGTTCGAAGTCGCTATCCTTAAATTCCAGAGTCATGCTAACTTTATCAGGATTTATAACTGCGTTATCCAAGTACTCTGCAAGGTCATTTTTTAATGAACTAAAGTCAGCTGAGAAAGATTTTCCGAAATTAATATTAATTTTATTATCTACTAATGAAACTTCGAATTTTGAAATGGTTGAAGAGCGAAAAATTATTCTAATAAAATCATCTTTCTTCTGAGCCTGGACAATAATTTTTTCTGTAATCTGAGAATAAGCAGGACTGCGCGTAAAAGAAAGCAGCACAATTGCCAGAAATAGGCATAAGAAGCCTAATAAAAAAACTCTTTTCCCGCGCACCATATAATGGCTTACAACCCTTAATTAAGCATCTTTATCTAGAAAGTTGCTTTTTCACTTCGAACAATAATATCAATTCGCTTTGAGATTTCTTGCTTCTCTCCCAAAGAAGCATCCGGAAATAAATTATCAGAACTGACCGATGATTTTCCGAACGATTTTATTCTATATGGGTATCCAGATTTTCTCAAGATGTTTGATATAAAAATTGAACGATTAAGTGCAAGCTCCCAATTCATCTGGCCGGATTGTTTTGTATCGGTACTAAAACCGTCATAACATATAACCTCAATTCCGTTTTTCATTGTGCTTAATGCTTGAGCTATTTCTTTTAGAATTGTTTCTGGAGTGTTTAATGACGAAGGATCAGTTTGTTGGTAGAAGCTAGGCTCAATTAATGAAATGACAACCTTATCATCGAGCAGAGTAGTTTTTATTGAAGAATTATTATCCTGAATGTTTTTTAATTTATCATTTATAACCGCAAACAAATATTGAGTATCTTTTCCGTATTCCACCTCGACTCTCTCTATAGATAATTCTGGTTTCCGGTCAACTATGTTAATAAAAAAATCCGATTCAAATTTTTGTGTTAATTGAGATTTATATTTCTGCCACATTTGATTTTCTACCGATGACATGGAATATATCAGTATAAAAAAAGTCAGAATCAGCGATAGCAAATCAGCAAATGAAATCATCCAAGAAGATGAAACCCCAGGGTCTGCTGATATTTTATCCCTACTAAGCACTAGTTTCTTATCCATGATTTTATTCTATATAAAAATTCATAATTATTTTTCCGGGATTTTCATCAGATACTCCAACAGAAATTTTATCTTCCGGCATGGATAAATCTATTAATGCACGGGCAAAAGAGCTAGCCTGTTGAATTTCAGCAATCTCAGAGTTATCTGATAATATAAGTCTACTACCAAATATAATTTCTAAATACACTGGAGAAGTTGAATTAAGGCTTAGAAATTCTTTTGTTAGATTAGTCAGGAAATTCTTCTGATCTTTATTAATAGACGTATTATTTGCAGGGAAAAAATCGCTTATTGAAGCAATGACTTGTAGGCGTTGATTGTTGTCCAGGTTTTGAGCTTTAACAATCTCAAAATTTGCTTCTGCAATTCGTGCAATTGGTGACAAAAATTCTATGGGGCTTATGGAGTTCTTTACTGGCTCAAATACTCCTGCTCTGGAAATTTCAAGAGAGGTTTCGCCTTTTGTTGCCTGGTATGCAAATTTTTCCCGAATGCTGCCCAAGGCTTTTCTTTCTTTTTCTTTCTCAATTATAGAGATGCTGTTTAATAAAATAAAGAATGCCAGAATGACAAGATATAGTGGCACAAAGAACGCCTCTATTCCCTGACCTGTCTTTTCTTCCGGGTCAGAATTTTTTCTTTTGGTGCTTGTTGTCATCCTATAGTATTAGCTTTTATTTATGTACTTTTTGTACTTCAAGATTCGGCAAAAATCTTATCAATATCATCCTGAGTTGGAGCATCTTTGCTTAGCTGTGGACCGGCAGCAAGACTTTTTTCATATTCTTCTTGAGTCATAGTTCGTGTAGCATTTTCTTTAACGGATTTCTTGAAATCTTCTGGTAAAATCTTAATTATAGCTTTTATAAGATTATCAACATCATCTAGCGTGGCAACAACATTATTAATGTGCTGACCGGTCAGATCCTGGAAATTACATGCTTCAAAAATTTTAGTGATTTGTGCGTTTATGTTAGCAAAATCCTTCTTTTCCAGTGACTCCTGAATTGCTGTTGCTGCATCTAATATTATAGTGGTTGCTTTTTCAGTAGCTTTAACAACTTCTTCGAGTTTCATATTAGCTGATGGCAGAAAATCTCCGGCAACTTTGTCGGCATCAATATCAGCAAACTCATCTTTTAGATGATGGATCTTTACCGCAATGGCCAGAATTTTTTCATATAGAGATTTGTTATTTTTCTGGGTTAGATCCTCTACGGCTATTCTTATGTCGGTAAGTGTAATTTTATCACCTTTTGTTTTTTTAATTTCATCAAATTTGGTGATAAATTTTTTTGCTAATTCAATTTCTTCTTGATGACTCATTTTAATCGTAATCCCTGAAAAATTGTTTTTGAAAATTGTACTATATTATATAGGTCCCAGAACCGCGGTTAGTTTATCTTTTAAAGTCTGTGCATTGAAAGGTTTAATGATATAATTATTAACGCCAGCCTTTTTAGCTATTATAACATTCTCTGGTTTGCTTTCTGCTGTTACCATTATAAAAGGAACCGCTTTATATCTTTCATCAACGCGAACCTGTTTCAGTAATTCCAAGCCCGACATTGGTTCCATGTTCCAATCGGAAATAATCAGCTTAAATGTTTTCTCTGGGTTCTGAAGTTTCTGCAGTGCCATTGTGCCATCAGTTGCTTCGTCAACATTATTAAAACCAAGTTGGCTTAACAGGTTTCTGACAATTTTCAGCATTGTTTTATAGTCATCGACTATCAATATAGGCATAGATTTATCTACAGCCATCTCAAATATCTCTCCGTAAAATAAACATCACTTTAACTACTAATAAAAATCAAAATATCTGCCAAGTATAATACACTATAAAAAATAATGGAAAATATTATTTATTATTATTTCACTCTGTTTTGATTAATCCTTATTTTTTGCTTCTCTTGCTTGAGCTAACCTTCTTTGCTCGGCAAACAGAACAGTAAGTTGTTTGGATTTCTCAGGGCTCATTTTTGCCAGGATGAGAGCGCTCTTAGCTTCTTTCATTTTATCAATAACCATTAATAAAATTTCCATATCAAGGTTCTCAAAAATCTCAGCTGCATCTTTGGGTTTCATACTTTCGTATATTTTTACAAGGCTACGAATTTTTGCGTCATCTTTCTCACTATATTCGGCAAGTAGCTTCTCAACTTCCTGCTTCAGATCTCTGAGCTCGGTCAGTTTCTGATCAATTTTGGTTTGAGTTACTCTAAGAACGTTGTCCTTAACTTTCAGGGTTTCTTCCCATTGATCCAGCTTTTCCCGCCTTTGTTGAAGACGTTTCAATATTTCAACTTCAGTCTCGGTAAAAGTTAGTTCTTTGGTAATGTCTACCGGCGCTCCCTCTTCTTCTTTTGCGGCTTCTTCATCGGTTTCTTTTTCGTCTTTCTTATCCTTATCTTTTTCTTCTTCTCCTTCTTTATTCCCTTCTTTATTTTCTTCTTTGTTTTTCTCTTCTTCTTTATCCACTTCTTCACCGGTTTCTTTTTTATCTTTCTTTTCTTCAGAATCTTTTCCTTCTTCTCCTTGAGCTTTTTTGTCATTTTCATCTTCGGATTTTTTCTCTTCTTGAGCAGATGTATTTGAAATAAAAAGCGCCTCTGTTAGCGACTCATCGCGAATAAAAAAATCAGCAACCTTTGCTCCTAGCAATGCTATACAGCCGAGAATTAAAAAATGTAGAATCCTTAGACGCATTAATTTTTTCCCTATTTCCCCTTAGATAGTGTTGTCATGAGACGTTTAATGGTCTGCAAATATCTGTTTTCTGCGCTTCCGTTGCTCACGTACTAAAATGTACGCTGCGCTACGGTTCTCAAAACCAGACATTTTCGCCACATTCTCCATCTCATGACCACACTATCTATAGTCTCCCTAGCTTTCTAAGAGCTGGCAGGAGGTGATTCTGTGCCAATAATTGTTGACGAATTATTATTCTCATTTGTTGAAGAAAGTTTTTTCTTCTTTCTGGCAGCGATCTGTTCCAAAACTTCTTCAAGCGCTCTTCTTTTGGTGTTCGTCATATCCTGAGGTTCGTCATTTTTGTTATCAGGCTTGTCGTTTCTAATAATAGGTTTTTCTACATTTTTCCAGCCCAGTTCTTTTACAGGATTTGGGTTTTTAGTAGTAATCACGTCTTCAGGCGGTGCCTTTCTTTTTGTGATGGTTGGAGCATGAGTTGGAGTTGTTGAAAGGCGAGGATTACCCGTGAATCTTACCTCGCGCGCTGAATTGATTCTGGTCTGGGCAATGTTACCATCCATTTTCTCTGCGATTGCTTCACCTTTATGAGTCAGAAAAGCAAGATCGTTAGTTAAAAAACGAGCTTTCTCTATATGTTTCTGCAGCTGTTGATCGGCCTCGCTGCTGAGCTGTTTGAGATTTGATATACCACTTTCTGCGCGAACAATCGCAAGATTGAATTCATTTATCAGAGAACGCAACTCTTTTCTGCTGCTGTTAAGCGCAGAGATTTTTTTGCTCAAACGCCAGCAATAAAGAATTGTTACAAAAAGTAATGCCGCAACTACACTATCCAGAATCACTCTAAAAGCTCCTTGTTAATCTCTTTTTGATGAATATCTTCAATTTTAACTGCAATTTTGGAGCCAGAGGAACCGACTTTTCCAGACAAAACTTTTACACCATTGCACTCAATTGCAACATTATCGTTGGGAGTATTATTTGTAATGATCGTGCTGCCAACCTTAAGGCTTGCAAGTTCTTTTAATGTAATTTTCTTCCGGTCAAGCAGGGCCTGCACAGTCACTATTGTATTTCTTACTTCGCTTGAAAGATAATTTTCCCAGGAATTATCCGAGCCAAAATCCTCGCCTGAGAACATCTGTGTAAGCAAGCCTTTTATTGGCTCAAGAGTAACATAAGGAAACATAATTTCAGCTTTTCCACCGCGGTCATCCATATCAATTTTTAATGATATGACAATTACCGGATTTGAAGGGCGACAAATGGCTGCAAATCTTGGATTTGTCTCAGATCTTTCTACTCTGAAAGTTGCAGGAGTTAATGGATTAAATGCTTCGCTCAAGTCATCCAACATTACGCTAACCAAGCTTTTAACAATGTCCTGTTCAATTGTTGTAAATGGCCTACCTTCAACTTTAACAGGCCTTTTTGCGCCGCCGCCGCCGAGTAAAACATCGACCATTGAATAAGACAGCGAACTGTCAACAACTATCAGCCCGTAATTCTCCCACTCGATAGCATGAAAAATGTTTATTATTGTAGGAAGAGGAACGGAGTTCATATAGTCTTCGAAACGCAGGGAGGTAATAGCATCAACGCTTACATCAACGTTCTCAGAAGTAAAATTTCGCAGGCTGGAAGAAAGTGTTCTGATGAAATGATCAAACACCACTTCAAGCATTGGCAACCTTTCATAAGAAAGTAATGCACGCTCTAATAAAGCTTCAATGCCAGTTTTATTGCTGCCTGCAACTGATTCAAACCCCAGTAAGTTATCGATCTCATCCTGACTGAGAGCTTTCTTTTCGCCTTCAGCCGCGCCAGCATCCCCACCGGAAGCCATAGCCTCCATTTGTGCCGCCAGTTCTTCTTCGCTTAATTTTGTTTCGTCAGCCATGTTTGTTTATTTATTGTACAATTATTTCTTTAAATAAAATATCTGTTACCGAAGCAGGGTGAATAGTCTTGTTAATGCGAAGAAGAAGTTCCTCGCGAAGCCTGTGCATGCCAGCAGAACCCTGCAAATCAGAGGACCGCAACTCGCGCAAATAAATCTGGAACGCGTCTCTGATTCTCGGAATATCGCCTTCGATTTTGGATTTATCTTTTATGCTTGCCAGCTCAAGAGTGACCGACATCTTCAGGAAGCTGGCCTGTTTTCCACCTGTATTAAGGTTAACAAGAAATTCGTCTAGATCTATGTAGACTGCTTTGGTTGGGTCAACTTCAATTGGGTTGCCGTGCTCGTCAAGAATAACTTCTTTCTCAACCGCTTCTGCGCCTTCTTCGCCGGGCGCAGGAGCTTTATTTTTTGTCAGAAAAAATGCTGCTCCGCCACCGCCAGCCAGCAAAACCACAGCGGCGATTATAATGATAATCAGCTTTTTCTTGCCAAATTTTTTACTGCCCTCAGCGCCTTCAGCGCCTGCTTCTGCGCCCTCAGCGCCTTCAGCTCCGGCCTCTTTTTTCTTTTCTTCTTCTTTAGGTTTATCTTTTTCTTCAGCCATTTTCCCCACTCACTTTAATAAAAAATATTATTAATAAAATATATTAAAAGTATTTTTTAAATAAAAGGCCATAACCCCGGCACGCTATCTAATTTAAGCGTAGATCCAGAAGTCCCCCACAGAAAAATCCCCATTTCCCCATTCGGGCGGTACCTACCACTATATATAGTTATATAAATATAAAATATCTACTAAATCTTTTGACGTTATTTCAGGATTTTTTGAGTTACTTTTGGATAGTGTCAATAAAAACACAGGTATGAAATAGGGTATGAAATCTAGGGAAAATTTTGCCGCTTTTGATTTATTCGTTGCATTATGAGCTGCCTGCAAAATCTTCTGTAATTGGCTGTGGATAATGGTTCCCCGAGTATTTTGGTAACTTGGCACGCTATTTGCTTTTTACCTGGCGGGACTTTTGGTCAATTTCGGGAAAACGACAAAAGGGGATAAATATGAATAACGCATTCTATGTGGCACTTTCCAGGCAAAACGCGCTTTTTCGCAATATGTCTGTTGTAGCTAACAATATAGCCAACGCCAATACGACTGCTTTTAAGGCAGAAAAAATGATCTTTACTGATCTTGTAAAGAAAGCTGCAGCAAATCAGAAGATAGCATTCGCACATGACGTTGCGACAGTAAGAGACATGAGGCCTGGCGAATTGATAACCACAGGTTCCGATTTTGATGTGGCAATCGATGGCAAAGGATTTTTTGTTGTTAAGACAGATGAAGGGCGTAGGTACACAAGGCTCGGAAATTTTGCCGCCAATAATGCCGGTGCGCTTGTTACTGTAGATGGAGACAAAGTTACGGGAGCTAGCGGAGAGCCGATAAATATACCTGAAAACTCCACAAATATATCTGTGCGCGAAGATGGAATGGTGCAGGCATTTGTAAATGGATTGCCAGAAGAAGTAGGCAGAATTGGCATAGTTTCCTTTGATGATGAAAAAGAGCTTAAGGCAGTTGGCCATGGTCTTTATGAGGGCGATGGCGCGAAGCCTGCAGTGGAAGGGTCGTTCAGAGTTGTGCACCGTTCGCTTGAACAATCAAATGTTAATTCTGTAAATGAGCTAACTGATATGATCGAGATTTCGAGAGGCGTTGGAAGCACGGCAAAATTAATCAAGGATTTACATGATTTGGTAAGAAAATCGATAGAGGTAATCGGTAAGGCTTAAAAATATAAATATTTTTAGAATAAAAATAAAAAATAATTAACTAACAAATAATTAACTAAAGGGGACTTTAAAATGAGAGCAATGAACATAGCAGCCACGGGAATGGATGCACAGCAAAGAAATGTTGAAGTTATCTCGAACAACATTGCTAACTTGAATACAACGGCGTTTAAGGCGCAAAGAGCTGAGTTCCAGGATCTTATTTATCAAAGTCTTAAAAGAGTAGGGACGCAATCTTCTGATGCTGGAACAATTCTACCTTCAGGTATTCACCTGGGGACTGGCGTAAGAACTGCGGCGGTTTACAGAATTATCAGCCAAGGCGAACTTTTAACCACGGGAAACCCGCTTGATGTTGCAATACAAGGACAGGGATATTTCTCAATTCAGCTTCCGGATGGAACAATAGCATATACCAGGGCAGGTTCGTTTCAGGCTAATGCGGATGGAGATCTTGTAACGCCAGAAGGTTATATTGTTCAGCCTGGAATTACGCTCCCAACAGATGCAGTAAGCATAACGGTGAATGCAAGTGGAGAGATAATTTCAACAGCAAGCGATGAGACGCAAACAGTTCTCGGTCAGCTTGAATTATCAACATTCCTGAACCCTGCTGGTTTAAGCCCGCTCGGTGGAAATTTGTTCCTCGAGAACGAAGCTTCAGGCGCTCCAACAACTGGTGTTCCAGGAGATACTGGTTTTGGAACTATACTGGGCGGTGCACTGG
>ERZ1066140.191-NODE-191-length-13286-cov-6.431260_pt1 | contig 13286 bp, 13 predicted proteins | sample MGYA00382787_ERZ1066140 | MGnify/ENA primary metagenome ERZ1066140 (study PRJEB33369, sample SAMEA5778370) | biofilm metagenome | biome: Industrial cooling water; feature: Water cooling tower basin; material: Biofilm | place: United Arab Emirates | collected...
GTTATGGGTGGATGTACTGGTTCAACAACAGGTGGTATAAAAGTTTTCCGTCACCAGGTTCTTTTTGAGACGGCCAAAGCGCAAATTTCCAGACTTATTCAACCACACGGAATTTTTCTGCCGCAATTTAATAAGAAACCGATAACTGATGCAGTGACAAACTCTGTAATGAGTTTTTTCATATTATTTGCGTTATCTTTTACAGTGCTGGCAGTTCTTTTGTCGCTAACAGGGTTAGATTTTATTACAAGCATGAGTTCCGCAGCGCAGGCACTTTCTAATACTGGACCTGGACTTGGAAATATTGTAGGGCCGGCGGGAAATTTCAGCACGCTTTCTGATCCAGCAAAATGGATGTTGGCGATTGGTATGTTAATTGGACGACTGGAAATATTTACAGTGCTGGTTTTATTCTCGCCTTATTTCTGGCGGGAGTAAAAAGCGCTTTTATATTTCTTTCCTCTGGAATATAAGCATAGTGTTTAACTAATTTTTTTAACAACGGAGATTTTTAAAATGGCAGCAGGTCGAAATAAAATTGCATTAATTGGTGCCGGAATGATCGGCGGAACATTAGCGCATTTAGCCGGTCTTAAAGAGCTTGGCGATGTTGTTTTATTTGACGTTGCCAAAGATACAGCCAGAGGAAAAGCGTTGGATCTTGCAGAAAGCGCTCCTGTTGAAGGCTTTGATTGCAGGCTTAAAGGAACAGATGATTATAAAGATATTGCTGGTGCGGATGTTTGTATTGTTACAGCAGGAGTGCCGCGCAAACCAGGAATGAGCCGCGATGATTTGATAGGAATAAATTTAAAAATTACGAAGCAGGTAGCAGCTGGAATAAAGAAATATGCAAAAAATTCTTTAGTTATTGTGATTACAAATCCGCTGGATGTGATTGTTTATGCGATGCAGAAATATACCGGAATGCCGCATAATAAAGTGATTGGCATGGCCGGCGTATTGGATTCAGCTAGGTTCAGGTTTTTCCTGGCGGAAGAAATGAACGTTTCGGTTGAAGATGTAACAGCCTTTGTTCTCGGTGGACATGGGGATAGCATGGTGCCGCTTGTTAGATATTCAACAGTAGCGGGGATTCCTTTGCCTGATCTGGTAAAAAGAAAATGGATTTCACAAAAAAGATTAAATGAAATAGTTCAGAGAACACGAGATGGTGGCGCAGAAATAGTTAATCTACTAAAAACTGGATCTGCGTTTTATGCCCCTGCCTCTTCAGCTATTCAGATGGCAGAAAGCTATCTTCGTGATAAGAAACGTGTACTTCCATGCGCGGTATACATGAATGGTGAATACGGTGTTAAAGGCTTATATATCGGCGTTCCTGTGATTATTGGATCAAAGGGCGTAGAGAAAATTGTTGAGATAGACTTAAAAGCTGATGAAAAGAAGGCTTTTGATGCTTCTGTTGCGGCGGTTAGAAAATTAATCAATGAAATCAAATTTTAGAGTGATTTTGCACTAATTAAATTGATCAAAGATTTCTTGCGCGAGTTTTTTGCTTATCCCGCTTACTTTTGCCAGTTCTTCAACGCTCGCCCTCTGAACAGCAGCGGCGGATCCAAAATGAAGTATAAGCATTTTCTTTCTCTTGGCGCCAATACCGCTTAACGAATCAAGGGCGGATTTGGTAAATTCTTTAGCCCTCTTATTGCGATGAGAGAGAATAGCAAATCGGTGTGCCTCATCGCGCAGTCTTTGTAGGTAGTATAAGGTTGGATCATTTTTTGGTAGCTGGATAGGCGGCTCGCAGTCGCTAAAATAAAATTTTTCCCTACCGGCATTTCTATCAGGCCCTTTGGCAACGCAAATAAATTTGAGGTTTGATATTCCAAGATCTTCAAAAACTTCTTTGGCTATTGAGTAGTGGCCTGGGCCGCCATCTATAAGAACAAGATCTGGCCAAATGTTATTATTGTCCTCATCTTCATTTAGTTTTTTAAGTTTACTATATCTTCTGGTTAAGACTTCCCGCATCATGGCATAATCATCGGCCAGAGAAGCAGAATTTATATTGAATTTTCTGTATGAGTTTTTAAGGAAACCTTCTGTGCCTGCGACTATCATTGCGCCAATTTGATGTTGTCCGGAAATATGGCTATTGTCGAAAACTTCTATTCTTTTTGGCACTTCATCCAGGCTAAAAATTTCGGCGAGATTTTGCAGGGCGGCGTTAACAGAAAAATCCTCTTTAACTTTTCTTTCAATAGATTCTTTGGCGTTATTTTCAGCTATTTTAAGAAGAGAAGTCTTTTCGCCCTTCTTTGGAAGAATGATTCTGACTTTAGAGTTGTTAAGCTGAGAAAGAGCCTCTTCGATTGCGATTTTAGAATCTAATTTTTTGTTAACAACTAACATTTCTGGACACGGATTTGTTTGATAAAATCTGCCAATGAATGCTTCTAATATTTCAGGGTCAGAGAACCCTTCAGTGTTTGCTGGGAAATAGGCTTTGTTGCCCATTGATTGGCCGGCGCGGTAGAAGAATACCTGAATACAAGAAACTCCGGAAGATGTGACAATACAAATTACATCAAGATCTGCATCTGAGCCGAGATTAATATGCTGTTTGGCCTGAATTTGAGTGAGCGCTTTAATTCGGTCTCTTAATGTTGCCGCTCTTTCATAATCCATTTCCGAGCTGGCTTTAAACATTTGCGATTCAATTTCTTTTTGGATGCTGCGATTTTGTCCTTTTAAAAAGCGCTGGGCCTGATTCACAAGTTCCGCATAATTTGCTTTGGAAATCTTTTCTACACAAGGAGCGGAGCATCTTTTTATCTGGTATTCTAAGCACGGCCTGGTGCGATTTGAAAAAACAGAATCACTGCATGGACGAATCAGAAAGCTTTTTTGCAGGCTGCTGATTGAAGATGCAACATCGCTTGCAGAGGCAAAAGGCCCGAAATAAGCAACGCCATTTTTTCTTTCGCCTCTGTGTTTGAATATTCTGGGGTAATCGTGGCGCAGATCTATTGCCACGTAGGGAAATGATTTATTATCCTTAAGCTCGATATTATATTTCGGCTGGTGTAATTTTATCAAATTTGATTCAAGAAGAAGAGCTGCTGCCTCACTGGCCGTGGTGGTAATTTCAATTTTATCAATAGCGGACACCATCCTTTGTAGTCTGAGAGGAAGTTTTTGTATGTGCGCGTAATTGCTGATTCTTTTTTTAAGATTCTTTGCTTTCCCAATATATAGAATTTCCTGGTTGGAATTTATCATTCTGTAAACTCCAGGCCCGGTTGGCGCGTCGCGCAAAAATTCAGATAAAACTTCTAATCCCTTAATCATCCGGGAACTATAATATATTTCTAATAAATACGTAATAATAAGTGGCAAGAATTTCTGTGGATAACTTTGTGGATAAAAAAGCAGGAGATAAATAAAATATAGTTTTTAACTGGTTGGTTAACAACTATAAATAACGTGAGGCGCTGAGACCTAATATTCTGTAAAATAGGAATTTTTTAATTTTTCATAAAAAACATAAAATATTGCTACGCAACAAAGTCGCCCTATGGTTGTATTTGTGGCGGTGTGTGCACAACTTAAGCAATTGCCGATATTTTTTTAAATATTTTTCAGGCGAGAAAGAAGGAAAGGATTGTCCCAGTTTGGCTGCCGTTCTTCATAACTAACGCAGTGGATGGTATGAGCATGTTCTGCAGTGATATTCAGATGAATCCATTTTGGAATAAGTTCGTTGTTTAGATCATCTATTATATCAGACCCCAGTTTTTCAAAAGAATCATATTGCTGTGATTTGGTTTCAAAGAAAAGCAAGTATTTATCGTAATTATCAGCCTCAACAACAAATTTATCTGGAATGTAATATAGTTTTAATTCAACGCCGCGTGCCGCATCAAGGCCATTAGGAGCAAGGCGATGTTTTAGCTGAATGATATACTCGCTGTCTTTGCGAGGATTTTTGTGCGGGCTAATAATTTTTCTTCTTTTATCTTTGCTGTCCACTTTAGTAATCATCCTTAAAATTAGACAATTATAGTATTAAAACTATTATCTTTTTTGTCTGGTTCAACTAGTGGATTCACAGGAAAATCTTCCACTAATTCGAAACTAATTCTTCCATTTATACCCATAATTTCTGTTGAAGCCATAAATATTTCTCTGATCTCAGACTCTATTTTATGAGCTAGCTTTTTCTTGCTGCGAACAAATATTTCAATATTCTTTTTTGCTCTTTTCTCTTTTATGAAGCCATCGATCTGAATCGCGCCAAGGACAGACAAGTCAACTTCAACAAGGAATCTAGTTCCATCTTGCTCGGTATCGCTTTCTGGATCTTTGAATTTGCTGGTGAACATGACTCCGCTCTGGAATTGCTGGCCATCAAATATAGGAAAGAGAAAAATATTCCAGTTAGAGTTTGGCAGACTATCGGCAACTTTGTTTAGTGCAGAAAAATGAGAAGACAGGTTGTTTATGAAATCGGATCTTCCTTCCTGGCGGATTTTCTCAGAGATATTTTTGCCAAGCCATAAATTGGCGTCAGATTTTTTTATTCCCGCTAAGAACCATAAAAGTTTTGCCATGAATTGTCTGTCAGCGGCAGGTATTCTGGAGGCTATCTCAGCTTGATTGCCACCATCCATACCAAGAATAATGTTGGCATATTGAGTTATCAGATCAACTTGTTGTTTTTGTAAAGATCGAATCATTGATTGTATAGTTGTTTCGGAAATTGGATTGCTAGAAGTTTGTGATGATACTCTTAAAATTTCGACGCCAAGAATAGAATCTTTTGGCAAAGAAAGCTCGGGTGAGATTTTCAAAATTCCTATTGGAGTTTTTAGTATTAGTTCTCCAGATTTTTCTGTGCCGACAACGCTAGCGGTAAAAACTTTATTTTGTGTAATTTGTTTTGGCTCTATAGATATTTGAGGAGAGCTGGTAGAAATAGGGGTTTGAAGAGCGTTATTAGGTTGGTAACTCTCAATTTTATAGTTCTCAATTTTATTTTGAATTAAATTCTGTGCCTGAGGTTTTGCCGAATTATCTGCAGGCAAATAATTTTCTGCTGGCAGGTTTTTGGGTAGCTTGACCGATAGTACATGTAGAACAATATTGTCTGAGGGTTTTAAAGCGGGTGAGTCAGGTGGTAAAAATCCTCTTGTATTTGCATTGGTATCAATGACAACTGAATCAATAATTTTTCCATTAGAAATGTTAACTATGGAAGCACTAAGTTTGTTATCAACATTGGTATTTTTTATTTGTGTTTGCGCAGAAAGATTCTGTGAATTTGTGGTGACACTGGGACTAGAATCGCCAGCTTTAATCTCGCTGAATGAAAGCGCTGTAACTATATTATTTGGTAATCTGGAGGATGAATTAAAATTCTCGCCAGGAGGAAAGTTTGGATAATTTTGTTTGGTACTGGAAGAATTATTTAGATTTTGAGGAGATTCTGGAGTTGATGGAATTTTACCATCTATGCTGACAATTTTGGCCTGGAAATTATATGGTAAATCTGAGGCAATATTTGCTGAAGGTAACCGGCTATTTGCTAATACCTTGAGAACAATGCTGCTGCCAAGACTAAGAGGTATCTGACTGGCGACAGTAATATCTCCAGCGAGTGTTCGCAACACAGGATTGCCGGAATTATCATGTTTTGCCACTAGGGCATTAATCAAACTATCCGGTTTTATTTGTTGAATCTCAGAGGTGCCATGCCCGGCAATTTTCTGTGTTGTGCTTCCGGATATTACTTTGTTTGCATTTTCAGGAATTTTTGGTGGCTCCATTTATATTTCTGTTTGACCTGTTGTTGGTTCAGAAACAGCTCCTGTCATAATTACATGGTTGTTTGTTTTGTCCCAAGAAATATCCAAGTCTCCGCCGGGAACGCTGACAACAGCTCTCGTGTCTGTGAGGTTTCTCCGAACGGCAGCAACTAATGCTGCGCAAGCTCCGGTTCCACAGGCTTTGGTTTCGCCGGCGCCTCTTTCCCAGACCCGAAGTTTAATATTTTTTCTATCAATAATTTGTGCAACACCGATATTTGCGCGTTCGGGAAATAATTTGTGATGTTCAAGCTGTGGACCAAGATTTTTTAAATCAACAGTGGAAACATCATCGACAAAAAATACTGCATGAGGATTACCCATGCTAACCCCAACGGGATTTGCTAGTTCTCCTAATGAAATTTTTAAATCGATAGTATCGATATTTTGTGAAATGGGAATTTCATTCCAGTGTAATTTTGGTTCTCCCATATCGACAGAAACAGAGTTTTTACCAACAATTTTTGCCTCGAGCCTTCTCTCACCAGTAAAAATGGTTACGTGATTCCTGGCTAGTTCATCACCAATGATTTTTGCCACACACCTACTGGCGTTACCGCAAGCATCGACTCTACTGCCATCCGAATTATAAATGTTCATAGCTATATCTGCGTTAGGACTTTTACTGAGAACAATGACTTGATCACAGCCTTGAGTTATCTGATTCTCTCTGCTGGCAAGTCTAAGAATCTGATTGGCATTTAGGCGCAGATTTACATTCCTTGTATCAATGATTACAAAGTCGTTACCAAGCCCATCCATTTTTATAAAACTGATTCTATTTTCTATCATGTTGTAAATTTTTAGTAATATGTTTAAAATGTCGAAATGCCCTGAAAGATCCTCAGGACTAGAAATATAGCATGTATTGGTAAAATGTTCAAAATTCTAATAGTTATCGTAGTTCTGGGTGTAGGTGGTTGGTTCGGCTATCAGAATTATGGCTCCATGCTTGGCGCTGAATTCGGCGGCGATCCTAATGCAGGAAAGAATTATGTTGCCAACATAATAAAGGTTAATGCCTCTCAGGTTGAATATCTAATAACTTCAGGAAGTCGCAATCAGAGGCCGACATTGCTTTTTATATTTGAGTCAGGCTGCCTTATGTGTAAATGGCACTACAGTGATATAACGCATTTTGCAAAACAATATACAAGAAATCAGCTTAATGTGATTATACTTTCTCTTGATAGTGATGAGATGGTATTAGCGGACTTTCTGGCGAAAGATCCCCCAACAGTCAGGCCGTTATTCTTAAAACAGGGTGAGAGAGAAAATCTTTTCTCGGTTCTTCGAAAGCTTGGTTCTGATTATGACGGTGGCGTTCCTCATATATCAGTTATTAATAAAGCCGGTCATTTTGATGATATTGGTATTGGTTGGGACAGAAAAAACAAGATAAACGGTTTCATTCTTCGCTCGTTAGATGTCAAAGCATAAGCGTAATCCCTATTTTCTATTTTTTATCATTCTTGCGGCAGCAATAGTTTCGGCGATGGGCTCTGAAGATGTGCCCCTGCCTTTCGCAAAAAAAGAAGAGCGGCAACTTGAGAAAAAGTCTCTCGAAATAATAACAGCAGATGATGCGGTGAAATTTACCGTTGAGGTAGCAAATGATGATGCTTCAAGGCAGAAAGGTTTGATGTACAGAAAGCATATGCCTGAGGACGAGGGCATGTTGTTTATTTTTGATGAAGTAGATGTAATAAAAATGTGGATGAAAAACACCTATATTCCGCTGGATATGGTTTTTATTGACGAAGAAGGAAAGATTATAAATATAGCAAAGAATACTACACCAGAATCGTTGGATGTCATATCTTCAGAGAAGCCAGCGAAGTATGTTTTAGAGATAAATGCTGGAATGTCGGATATAAAAGGAATAAAACTGGGTGATATAATTAAAATAGAACAATAATTTCTTTTAGAAGTTTTATGCAAATTTATCTACCTATCGCGGAACTTCCAGTTAACATTATACTTCTTCTGGCCCTAGGTTGTATTGCAGGAATATTGTCCGGTATTTTTGGGATAGGGGGTGGATTTCTTCTAACCCCATTTCTTATGTTTATTGGCGTGCCTCCGGCTGTTGCAGTAGCGACCTCTGCTAATCAAATTATTGCGGCTAGTGTTTCAGGATTTCTTGCTCACTGGCGCAGGATGAATGTAGATATCAAGATGGGCTTGCTACTTTTATTGGGTGGTTTTGTTGGTTCAACTTTTGGCGTGTGGATTTTTGCACTGTTAAAATTTGCTGGGCAATTAGACCTGGTAATTTCTCTGACATATGTACTTTTTCTTGGTTTTGTTGGCACTCTTATGGGCATTGAAAGCAGCAGGACTATACTTAAGAAAAGAAAGGGTATAGCTGAAACAGCAAACCGCGGAAAATGGGTCAGATCATTGTCATTGCCGCTGCAAACATATTTTCCCCGCTCAGAAACAACCATGAGCGCCTTGCTGCCGATATTAGTTGGGATTGTGGCTGGTATATTGGTTTCAATAATGGGAATAGGCGGCGGCTTTGTATTGATTCCTGCGATGATTTATTTACTTGGTATGCCAACAAATATAGTGATTGGAACCTCGCTTTTCCAAACAATTTTCACCACAGCAAATGTTACATTGCTACACGCGATTGGCACAAATTCTGTTGATATAGTATTGGCAGTTATTCTAATTTTCGGGGCAGTGGTTGGTGCGCAGATAGGTACCAGGATAAGCTCCAGAATACCGGCAGAAAGACTGCGCTGGATGCTTGCTGTTCTGGTGATTTCTGTGTGTTTAAAGATGGGAATTGATCTGTTTATAACTCCAGAAGATCCATTTGTAATAGAGCTGTTGCTCGGAAGATAAGTAATAAGAATGAATAATAAATTAACAGTATATTTTTCGACATTTTTATTGATGGTTTTGCTGTGCATTTCTTCAACACAAGCAAGCGCGCGTCCCATTGTTGCTGATTTATCAGTCAGATCAATAGACATTGATCATGATTTTACCGGTATTGACGTTTTACTCTTTGGCGCCAAGCAGGATCCGGGTGATATAGTTGTTGTGGTCAGGGGGCCAGAAAAACCACATGTTGTAAGAAAGAAAGAACGTTTCCTAGGTGTTTGGGCGAATAGAGAATCGGTAAGTTTCAACAATGTATATCAATATTATTCGGTGGCGGCGACGAAACCTTTGGATAAAATTAACAACCAATCATTACTTGATATTTTGGCTATAGGCGTTGAAGGATTATCTCCTGCAAGCATAACAACAACGGATGATATAGATGATTTTAAGAAAGCACTGATAAAACAAAAACAGGAAAGTAACTTATATTCCAATAAAATAGAGAAAATTTCATTCTGGGGTGAAACGCTTTTTCGAACGGTTCTAAAGTTTCCAAAAAATATTCCTGGAGGGACATATACGGTTGAAACATATCTTTTTAGTGATGGGCAGCTAAACTCAATGCAGGTTACGCCTATCCACGTTAGCAAAATAGGATTTGAGGAGTTTATGTATGATTTTGCACATAACAGATCTTTGCTGTATGGTGTTCTCGCCATAGCTTTGGCAGCAGCGGCCGGTTATGTAGCAAGCTGGGTTTTTAGGCGTTACTAACAAGGGTTTGATAAAATGCGTCTAGGAGGGTGTAATGGCTAAAGAAAGGACAAACAAGATTTCTCACCGTGCAAAGTTTCTGGTTTATGTAGACGAAAGTGAATCAGCCAGGATTGCGGTTAGATTTGCCTGCAGTAAGGCGAAGATTAAGAAGCGCCCTGTAGAGATGATTTTCGTGATAGACCCTTCAGATTACAACTCACTTTTGGCAGTTGGAGACGTTATGAAAAGGGATAAAAGGAAGGAAGTGGAAGAACTATTAGAAGAAATTTCTAAGGAGGCGCATGAATGGTCAGGGATTACTCCTTCAATTCATATTGAAGAGGGAGATGCAAAAGAAAAATTGTTTAAGTGTATAGAAAATGACCTTGATATTAACATGCTTATAATTAGCTCTGATCCTTCAGCGAGTTCAGGAGGCACGAAGTTGCTCGGTGAAATAGCCGATGCTGTTGATCACAGGTTGCATATACCGGTAATGATTGTTCCGGCACATCTTACAGATACAGAAATACAGGAATTGAATTAATTTTATTAAACTAAAAAATTTATGAATATTAAGAATTCAAAACGTCTGGTCGTGAAAGTTGGCTCTGCCTTGGTAACAAAAAAAGATGGGACCATAAACAAAGAATGGTTGGACGCTTTCTCGCAAGGTATTGCAAAATTGAGGGACAACGGAACTGATGTGGTGGTTGTGAGTTCTGGCGCGGTTTCGCTTGGTAGAAAATCTATAGGTATCACTAAATCTAAGAACAATATGCGACTAGAACAGAAACAGGCAGCTGCAGCTTGCGGACAGGTTTTACTAGTTGAAGAATATAGAAAGACTTTCACTAAGCACGATATAAATATAGGCCAGGTGCTGCTTACAATAGAAGATTCTGAGAATCGCCGGCGATATTTAAATGCACGGAGTACTTTTCAAACATTGCTGGAAGCAAGAATTATTCCGATAGTTAATGAGAACGATACTGTGGCTACGGAAGAAATCAGAGTGGGGGACAATGATCGTTTGGCGGCGCGTGTGGCGCAAATGATAGAGGCAGATTTTCTGGTTTTATTTTCTGATGTGGACGGGCTTTATACATCAAATCCAATGGTTAATAAAAAAGCAAAACATATTCCTATTGTAGAAAAAATTGATGACAAAATTATGGCCATGGCAGGAGGTGCTGTGTCACAGGAATCCTCTGGGGGCATGGCAACAAAAGTAGAAGCAGCAAGGATAGCCACAAGATCCGGGTGCAATACTATTATTACTGCAGGCAAGGGAATGAATCCTGTTGAAGATTTATTAAATGGCTGTAAGCACACTATATTTATAGCCAAAGGTAATCCAGGTTCAGCCAGAAAAAAATGGATAGGAGATACGCTGATAATAACTGGAGAAGTTGTTGTTGATGATGGTGCAGCAAAGGCGCTAAGCAAAGGTAAGAGTCTCTTGCCTGCTGGCGTTACGGAGGTAAGGGGAAATTTTGAGCGCGGTGATGCTGTTCTGGTAGTATCGGCTATTGGTGAGGAAATTGGCCGCGGATTGGTTGCATATTCTAAAGCAGATGCAGAAAGAATTATCGGACATAATTCATCTGATATAGAAAAAATTCTAGGCTATTCTGGCCGAGATGCCTTGATTCATCGCAATGATTTAGTTCTTTCAAATTAAAACGCCATCAACGAGCGTAAAGACGCGGTCAGATTTTTTGGCAAGCTCTGGATTGTGAGTAACAATTAACACAGATAGGCTGCGCGATCTTATCTGCTCCATCATAATAGAATAGACATCATCTGCGGTGTGGGGATCCAGATTTCCTGTAGGTTCATCAGCAAGTAAAAGAGCTGGATGATTTGCCATTGCTCTGGCAATAGCTACACGCTGCTGTTCGCCGCCAGAAAGCTCAGCGGGGCGATGGTTTGCGCGCCTGCTAATGCCGAATTGGTCGAGGAGTCGCAGCGCATTTGCTTTTGCTTCTTTCTTGTTTATGCCCTTTATAATTTGTGGAAGAACAATATTTTCTGCAGCAGAAAATTCCGGCAGCAAATGGTGATATTGGTAAACAAATCCAAGATGATTTCTACGAATTTCAGTTTTCTTGCGATCACTTAATTTTTTGCAATCTTGCCCTAGAATAAAAATATTACCATTATCAGCTTTATCTAAAAGGCCAGCGATGTGTAGCAAGGTTGATTTACCGCAGCCGCTTGGCCCAACTATTGAAACAATCTCACCTTTTTTAATGGAAAGATTTGCATCGATTAGAATTTTAAGATCACTATCACCCTGATGAAATGATTTGCTGATATTTTTGAGGTTAAGCACTGCCTCACTCATAGCGCACTCCTTCAGCAGGGTCTATACTTGCTGCTTTCCATGCCGGATATAATGTGGCAAGGAATGTTAGAGCCAGAGACATGCCAACAACGCTAACTACTTCGCTGGGTTCAACTATTGCTGGTAATTTAGAAAGGAAATAAATTTCAGCAGCGAACAATTCTGTTCCGGATAATTTTTCAATCCACTGGCGGATAGTCTCAATATTTTTGGCAAAGCCGTAGCCGAGCACGAAACCGAATAAAGTGCCAACTATACCGACCGCAGAACCTGCCATAATAAATATTCGCATGATTGACCCACGCGATGCGCCAATGGTACGAAGTATAGCAATGGCCTTGGATTTATCGTTAACGAGCATTATCATGCTGGAAATTATATTAAACGCAGCGACAATAATAATGAGTGTGAGAATTAAGAACATCACATTGCGTTCAACTTTTAGAGAATTGAAGAAATGGGCGTTCGCGCGCTTCCATTCGCCGACAATATATTCACCTTGCAGAATATCAAAAATAGCCTTTGCAGTTACATCGGAGTTTTCTGGGTTGTCAGTCATTACTTCAATGCGGTTAACAGCATTTGGAAATTTGAAATAAAGCTGGGCGGCTTCGAGCGGCATAAAAATTACCGAGCTGTCATATTCAAACATGCCCATCTCAAACGTGCCGACAACTAAATATTCTTTAAGACGCGGAACAACTCCGAAGAAAGTTGCATTTGTTTTGGATGAAATTAGAGAAACTTTCTCACCAACTTGGGCGCCAAGCTGGGCAGCAAGGCGCGATCCCAGAATTACTGTATCAGTGCCAGTAAATGCATTAATGTTTCCTTCCACGATATTGTCAGAAATTAATCTTTTCTCTTTTAAATCTTTTAATTTAATACCGCGAACAACGGCGCCAGTTGAGGCTTCACCAAAAACGGCCATGACCTGGCCTTCTATAGTGGGAACGGCTGATTTAACGCCGGCAACACCGGTGATAATTTCGGAAGTCATGTCATAATTTTCTATCGGCAGGCCATATTGCGCAACCGTGACATGAGCATTCAGGCCAAGAATTCGCGTTAAAAGCTCATCGCGGAAGCCATTCATCACCGCCATGACGATTATAAGGGTGGCAACCCCAAGGCATATTCCAAGCAGGGAAAACCAGGTTATAACCGAGATAAAGCCTTCTTTGCGGCGAGCCCGCAAATAACGGAAGGCAACTAATCTTTCAAAAGAAGAGAACAAGGTAAATTCCTTAACAAAATATTAATATTTCTGTGCTAAATTATACACGTTAGATTTTGTTTTGCTATAGAAGGAAATTTATGAAGGAAGAAAATCCGGAAATTATATTTGAAAACGAAGGCAGACTATACACATATAGTTTAACTCCAGAATTGGATTCTGCAGCCAGGGATTTGGCTGGGAAAATCGTTCATTACTCGGCAAGAAGAGGATTGTTGGAAGAACATGTAGAGCATGATCGTCAAGCTATTAGTGAAATAATGAAATTAGG